>Ga0172373_10006419_pt1 | contig 15618 bp, 10 predicted proteins | sample Lak10m_2_FD_114546 | JGI IMG/M metagenome (GOLD analysis project Ga0172373, IMG submission 114546) | Freshwater microbial communities from Kabuno Bay, South-Kivu, Congo - kab_092012_10m | ecosystem: Environmental > Aquatic > Freshwater > Lake | place: Democratic Republic of the Congo...
AAATCCGAATCCCTTGTTTTCACCACAGATCACGCAGATTGCACAGATGCGCGACCGAACCTGTGATCTGGAATCTGTTCCAAAACTGACTCATTCATGATTGAAATTTTCGCTCGTCTGGACACATTCAGCACGCCGCGCAAGTAGCAAACCTGTTGATGGCCTCCTGGGGTCCGGGGGCTGGCTCCCAGCATCCCTGCAGCCCGTCCCCGCAAGTTGTCAGTCTGCTTTTCGGGATCTCTACACACGCAGAACTCTAAGTCCCGTGTGACTAGTACCTTCAGGATGCCTTCTCCATAACCGACCTCGGAAAGCGAATCGCTCTGTGAACGGTTACGGGAAATGGACACGGAGACAGAGGACGCGAAGCTTGCCCTTGCCGCCTTTGAAGAGCGCTACGGCGCTGCTCCAGAGGCAAAGTTCGTCGGCGTCACGTTAAATTTTTAACATCTCTGGCCCTCCCAACTCTGACACTCACACAATCCTCATCAAAAGCAAACCGTTCCTTCAATTCGTTCAGCAACATGCGGACCGTAGTCTTTTGGTACTTGCCATAGTTCAAAGGTCGTGGGAGTGTGGTCATGGTTCGGATGAAGAGCAAACGAGGATTCACGCTGATTGAGTTGCTGGTGGTGATTGCGATTATCGCAATCCTGGTGTCGCTGCTGTTGCCTGCGGTTCAGCAGGCACGAGAAGCTGCGCGGAGGACGCAGTGCAAGAACAACCTGAAGCAGATGGGATTGGCGCTGCACAATTATGAAGGAACGTTTGGGATCCTGCCGCACGCGCTGTGGGGGTCGGCTCGGCCCGGTAGTGCGACATTGCAGGACGACGGTCTGGGCTGGATGGTTTCGATTCTTCCGTACATTGAGCAGGCAAATCTGTATCAGCGAATCAATCCCCAGGGTCAGCCTGGGGTGATGGGTGTCCAGGCGATCCGCGAGCAGTATTATGGCGTGGGTGTGACTGTGATCCCGGGTGGCGAGACGGTGATCCCAGGCTATCTCTGCCCTTCGTCTGCGATGCCTCAGGTGGCTCCGGTTTCATGGTTGATTCCCGGTGCTCCGGGTGGCAGTGCGGCCCTGACGCACCGCACTCCTGAACGAGCCGGGTATGCCACAAGCAGTTACAAGACGGCTGGTGGTTCGAATTCCGGTGACTATGGCATGATGCACAAGAACTGGGAAGGCGGTGGCGTGAAGTTTCGGGATGTGACGGACGGTTTGAGCAATACGCTGATGGTCGTGGAGTCTTCCTACGTTTCCTCCTCGGTCTCAGCCCGTCAGCGTGCCGCCACGCCGCTGGTTGCCGGCACCCATTTCCTGGTGGACTGGCCAATCTGGATGGGGTCTCACGGCAGCGGACAGGACGAAACGGTGCGAACCAATGGTCGCTGGGGCAGCCCGATCAATGCGCGCGTGGGTCATCAGCGGATGGCGCTGGCTGTGAACGACGACAACGCATTCAGCTACCACGTTGGAGGTGCTCAGTTCTGTCTTGGCGACGGTTCTGTGCGATTCATCACGGAGAACATCGACGTGCTGACCTACGACTACCTGCACGACAAGCGAGACGGCATGGTGATTGGCGATTATTGATTGTCAGAAGGTGACAAGGCTGCCCCGACGGACTGTCGGGGCAGTTCGGTTCTGTCTGACAGTCTGTCCGGGTTTGTTCCAATCAGGAGTATCGATCGTGCGCCGTCAATCTGGAGTTGTGTTGTTTGCCGTACTGCTCAGCGGCTGTTCAGGCGGGCTCAAGGAGTTTCCGGTTGCGGAAGTTTCGGGCGTAGTGCTGTGTGAAGGCACGCCGGTGCCGTTCGCAAAAGTGCAGTTCAATCCGAAGGCAGCTCAGGGTTCGAAGTCGGCGATTGTGGGCAAGCCGGGCTTTGCGTTTGCTGACAAGGACGGGAAGTTTGTGTTGTCGACCTACGGCGACGGTGACGGAGCGGTGATCGGCAAGCACGTGGTGACAGCTGTTCCGGATTCTGGTCACCCCTGCAACTGTCATTCGGATGACATCACGCCGCTCATGGAAGTGGACGTGAAGGAAGGTCAGAAGAATGAATTTGAGGTGCAGGTGCCATTGAAGAAAGGTGCGGCACAGCCGACGCCGGATCCATTTTCTGATCCGGAATAAGGTGCTTGCGTGTCGTCCGCAAACAGCATTCGACAAGAGCAGCGTACGTGATGGAAGCGGGTCATTTTTCACTCTCAAAAGCAGTCCGCTGGCTGGAGCTGCCGGTTTCGGCCGGCAGTCTGGTGCTGTTTCGGGTGGCACTCGGATTGACGTGCGCATTCTGGGCTGCCGATTATCTGTATTCCGGACGTGCTGAGCTGCTTTGCCGTCCTGACAGTTTTCATTTTACGTGGCCGGGCTTTGACTGGGTGCGTCCGTGGCCCGCTTACGGGATGCAGCTGCAGTTTTCCGTGATGGCACTCGCGGGCGTGGCTTTTGCGTGCGGCCTGGCGACTCAGTTCAGCAATTTCGTGCTGGCCTTTGGGTTGACGCACTTTTTTCTGATCGATCGCACCAATTACCAGAACCATTATTACCTGCTGATGCTGCTCACATGGCTGTCACTGTGTCTGCCTGTGGCCCGTCTCTGGTCGATAGATGTGTTGGCAGGGGTGGCCCCGGGTAGTCGGCAGATTCCGCGTGGTGCCTTGTTGCTGGTGCAGTTTCACGCGGCCCTGCCGTATGTCTTCGGCGGTCTTTCCAAGCTGGAAAGCGACTGGTTGTCTGGTCGTCCGATGCAGTTTCTGCTGATGCAGCGATTCGGCCTTGCGCACGACGATGTGATGGCCGTATCCGGCGGATTGGTGCTGGCGTGGGGCGGGTTGCTGTTTGATCTGTTGATCGTGCCTGGCCTGCTCTGGCGACCAGCGCGTATGTTCGCGTGGGTGTTGCTGCTGACGTTCCACCTGACGAATGCGTGGCTGTTTCCAATTCATATTTTTCCGTGGTTCATGATCGCGTTATCTGCAGTGTTCCTGCCGGCGGACTGGCCGATGGTGGTGCTGCGGCGGGTGCGGGGTGAGCGGAGCGGGGATCTGCTGCCGTCGGAGGTGCCGGGGGTATCGACCGCGGCTGTTCCCACAACTCGTCTCGCAGCAGTGCTGATCGGTCTTTACTGTGTGTTCCACTGTCTGTGGCCTCTGCGTGGTTTGGTTTATGGAGATGTGACAGGCTGGACGGAGCGGGGGCATTATTTTGCGTGGCGGATGATGCTTCGCGGCAAATCCATGGGTCTGCGGTATTACATGACGGATCCTGCAGACGGCCGGACTTGGGTGGCGGACATCAGTCGGCTGCTGAATTCTGAGCAGTCTGCACGATTTGGCACTGACCCTGAGATGATTCTGCAGCTGGGGCGAACGCTCGCGGATCTGCACGAGCGGCGGAGTGGCGTGCGGCCAATCGTGCGGGTGCTGGCGCTGAGTTCGCTGAATGGCCGTCGCCCGCAGCTGTTCATTGATCCGGAGATCAATCTGGCGGCCGAGCCGAGCTGGCCGCAGCGACGCGGCTGGATTCGGCCGTTGTCCGAGCCGTTGCCGGATCGGCCGTGGGTGCTTCCGAAGGACCGATGGGAGCAGCATGTGGATCTGCCGAGGCTCCCGTGGAGGACAGCGACTGCGGCGTCCGGGAAGAAGCAAACGTCTGGTCTTCCGGAAAGACAGCCTGCAGTTGCATCACCATCCGCGGGCCTGACCCCGGAAAGGCCACGGAGAAGCTGACCGGGCGGTGCAGTGCAGGCTGTCGTTTTAAGAACAATAGTTTCAGCCAAGTCAAGTGCAATCGGGAACAAATCATCTGGTTTGTAAAGGAGTTGGACTGTGATTTCCGTCGTCTGCCGTATTTTTTCACGATTGAATCTGCTGCGGCTCCTGCCGGCCGCGATGCTCTTACTGCAGGGCTCACACGCGATCGCTCAGCAGTCGCCCCCCGCGGACAACTTCAAGGCTGGTCTGTATCCGGACCGAATCATCCTGACATGGAGTGGCGATCCTGCGACGACTCAGTCGGTCACCTGGCGAACCTCCACGGCCGTCTCCAAAAGCTGGGCTGAAATCACAATTGCTGATGCCGGTCCAGCACTTGCAGTGACTGCAGAGCAGGTTCAGGCGAAGTCTGAAGTTCAGGAAACACCAACCGGCCCCGCGCACTGCCATGCGGTGACATTCAGCGGGCTCAGGCCGGCAACGCTCTACGCCTACCGTGTGGGTGATGGCGAGCGGTGGAGTGAATGGTTCCAGTTCCGAACCGCAGCTGCGGATGCTCAACCGTTTTCTTTCATCTACTTCGGAGACGCTCAGAACGACATTCGCTCGCTATGGTCGCGCGTAATTCGCTCGGCCTACCGCGACGCCCCTCGAGCTGCATTCATGCTCCACGCTGGTGACCTGATCAACACGGCGGAAGTGGATTCGGAATGGGGCGAGTGGTTTGGTGCTGGTGGCTGGCTGAACGGCATGGTTCCCAGCATCCCGGTGGCTGGCAATCACGAGCAGGCGAAGATGCCCGATGGTTCCCGGAGTATCTCGCGGCACTGGCGGCCCCAGTTCACGCTTCCGGAGAATGGTCCGGCCGGTCTTGAGGAATCCTGCTACACGCTGGTTTATCAGGGTGTGCGAATTGTGGCGCTGAACAGCAACGAGCGTCCGCAGGAGCAGGCGGCATGGCTTGATCAGGTGCTTTCTGAAAACCGCGAGAAGTGGGTGATCTGTTCTTTCCACCATCCGATGTTCTCGACCGGCAAAGACCGTGACAATCGCGAGCTGCGGGCGATCTGGAAGCCAGTGCTGGATAAGCACCGCGTGGATCTTGTCCTGCAGGGCCATGATCACACGTATGGCCGCACCGGCCTTGAAACTCCCGTGGCCAGCACCAATGCGGCATCCGGGGAAAACGTTCGTGACACGTTCACTGGCACGGTGTATGTCGTGAGTGTCAGCGGACCGAAGATGTATAATCTGCAGCGGCATCCCTTTATGAAGCGGCACGCCGAAGATACTCAACTGTATCAAATCATCCACGTCAACGGCGATGAACTGGGCTTCGAGGCCTATACGGTCACTGGAGAGCTGTACGACGCATTTACGCTCACCAAACAGGCCGGTGGAGTTAACAAGCTGCAGGATCGCATTCCCGAGACTCCGGAACGTCTGCGACCTCCGGTAGCGGCAGAGGCTCCGAGGAAAGCCTCTGAGGCTCTGAAAAAATGAGACGGCTTTTGGATCGAGTTGCCTACAGCGTTGCCACCCCGGCAACGTCGGCGAATGCAGGCGCTGTCGGGGTGCTTCATTACTGATGACGTTTCAATTGTCTTCTGTACCGATGCGGATGGTTTTCATGACAATCAAACAGTTGTTTTACTGCAGTCTTATGCTCTTGTCTGTCACCTCGATACCTGCTGCGATTGCTCAGGCACCGGCAACTCCGGCTGAGACGCGAACGGTGACGTTCCAGCAGGGGGTGAACGGTTACACCGGTACGATAGACACGGAGATCTGGGCGCTGGCTCCGCACACGATTCTGGAGAGCAACCCGAACTCATCGACTGACGCGGACAACGACGGTGGTGAGAGTCAGTGTCTGCTGCGTTTCGACAATCTGATCGGTACCGCATCGTGGCAGGTACCGCCACGTGCGGCTGTGGTGAAGGCGCGGCTGCTGGTAAGTGCTTTCGATCAGGGCAGCACGGTGAATCTGCACCGGATGCTGGTGCCTTTTGACCGATCGGCGACGTGGTCCAGTCTGGTATCGGGCGTATCGGCGGACGGTCTGGAGGCCTGTCGCCACAAGGACGCGTTTACGTTTGGAAAGATAGCGGCGAATTCTTCTGAGATCATTTTCGACGTGACTGATACGGTGCAGCTGTGGGCGGGTGGCGAGGTGAATCATGGCTGGGTGTTCCTGAACACCGGCGGCAACGGCTGGGACTTTTATGCATCCGAGTTTTCCGACGTGAAGCAGCGGCCGCGGCTGGTGGTTGAATTTGTCATGCCGGCCGCTGTTGTGAAGTCAGCGGCGGCGACTGCAGCAAAGTAATTTTTCGGTCTCTGTTTAAGCGTGGCGATCGCGCGTGCGATAGCCGGTTTGGAACGAAGGTTGTTTTTCAGGATTGGGAGCAGCGTGATGTCAGGACAGGCAGCGGGCACGTGGTTTGGGGATCCATCGCATTTCCAGCGACCGCGTCGGCGTGAGTTTCTGTACGCGGGGTGGCTGGCGGGACTTGGTTTGAGCATGGGCCAGATGTTCCGACTGCAGGCGGCGGGAGCGAAGACTGGCGCTGACGACGCTGCGCCGGCAGCTGCCAGGGCGCGGTCTGTAATTCACATCTACCTGCAGGGTGGCTTCGCGCACATGGACAGCTTTGACCCGAAGCCCGATGCCCCGCTGGAGTACCGCGGAATACTCGACGCTATCCCGACGCGACTGCCGGGCGTGTTCTTCAGTTCGCACATGCAGCGAACGGCCGACATCGCTGATCGACTCACGATCGTGCGGAGCATGACTCACACGGAGGTCGATCATCAGCGGGGCGAGCACAGCATGTTTACGGGTTACCGTCCGAGTCCGGCGCTCGTTTATCCAAGTCTGGGAAGCGTGGTGTCGCATGAATTCGGGCCGCGTGGGCCGATGCCACCGTACGTGGTGGTGCCAAATGCGGGCAGCCAGTTTTTGGGGAGCGGTTATCTGAGCAACGCGCACGGTCCATTTGCTCTGGGCGCAGACCCGGCGCGAACTGGTTTTCAGGTGCGAGATCTCAATCAACCGGCGGGAATCGACACTGCCCGCTTTGAGCAGCGGAAATCGTGGAAAGTGCTCGTCGATGAACATTTCCGCCGCCAGGCTCAGGACGACGCGGTCACAACGATGGATTCCTTTTACCAGCGGGCCTATTCGCTGCTGGATTCCCCGGAATCAAAGGCGGCGTTCAGTCTTGAAGGGGAGACCGCGGCGACGCGCGAACTGTATGGGATGAAGCCCGCTGGCCCCGTGATCCGGCCGGCCGCCGGTGCAAGGTTTCTCATCGCCCGAAGACTTGTGGAAGCGGGTGTGAGATTTGTCACGGTGACCTTTGGAGCCTGGGATACGCATTCGTATCACTACCGTGGCATTGAACCTCAGATGCCCGATCTCGATCGAGGATTTGCGGGTCTGATCACGGACCTCGACCAGCGCGGAATGCTCGATTCCACGCTCGTGCTCATCACCAGCGAATTTGGACGTACGCCGAAAGTGAATGCAGGCGGTGGCCGCGATCACTGGCCACGCGTGTTCAGTATCGTGATGGCCGGCGGTGGCGTGAAACGCGGCAATGTGTTCGGAGCGTCTGACGGGTTGGCTGCGGAAGCAGCTGATCAGCCATTGTCTGTGGAAAACTACGCCACCACGATTTACCACCTGCTGGGAATTGACGCCAGCCAGAGCCTGATGTCGCCCGGCGATCGCCCACAGCGAATTGTCACCGATGGCCATGTTGAAACAGGCCTGCTGGCCTGATGTGACGCAGCTGGCAACAGAAAGTCAGACGTGCACAAGTGCGGGCGAGCGGGGAACTCCGGTTCCCCGGTGCCATCGCGGCAGCAACCACAGAGAGTTTGAAGACGAGTTCAGGGGGGCAGATCTGATGTTTCGGAATTTACTGCGGCAACTGCTGGTCGTCGCGGGCCTGTGTCCTGTTCTGCTGGCGGCACCGCCGTCGATGGAGCGTCTTGAACCGGCAGCCGGTCAGCGCGGGACGACGTTTACATTGACCATCACAGGATCCGGGCTGCAGCAGGTCAGTGAAGTCCTCCTGTACAACCCCGGGGTTCGCTGTGAATCTTTGCGGGCAGCGTCCGACAACGTCCTCGAAGTGACTCTGCAGGCTGACGCTGCTCTGTCACCCGGTCCACAGGCGTTTCGTCTGCGGTCACCATCCGGCCTTTCTGAGCTGCTCACGTTTCAGCTCACCGTATTGCCGGTCGTCCTGGAACGGGAAGACAACAACACGGGAGCCCAGGCACAGGCAGTGCCGCTCAATTCCACGATCGTCGGCGTTGTGACGGCGGCTGATGCGGACTGCTTTCGCGTGTGGCTGTCGAAGGGACAGCGAGTGAGCGTGGAGGCGGAGGCGATGCGGGCCGGCGGGTCGATGTTCGACGCAGTCATCAATCTCTATGACGACAGCGGTACCTGGCTGGCTTCGATTGATGACACGCCGCTGACGCGTCAGGATCCGTGGCTGAGTTTTGTCGCTCCTGAAGACGGCGATTACATCGTTGAGCTTCATGAGGCGAGTTTTGAGGGGGACGACGACAGTCGCTATGCGATGCATCTTGGCGATTTTCCGCGTCCGGCGACCGTTTGGCCGCTGGGGGGACAGGCCGGGACACGAATTCAGCTGGAGTGGCAGGATGCGATCGCGGGTCGATTTGCTCAGGAACTGGAGCTTCCGGGGCGGTCGGATCGCACGATCACGGTGTACCCTGAGCGTGATGGAGTGACGGGGCCGGTGGGTGTGCCGTTTCGGATTTTTTCCGGAGCGAATCGCAGTGAAGGTCAGGATGATCCGACTCTGATCGCGGATCTGCCGGTGGCCTTTAACGGACGGCTGGGTGTTGCTGATGAACAGGACGCGTGGCGTTTCCGGGGGACGGCTGGAGACCGCGTGCGAATTGAGGTTTGGGCGGCGCGTGTCGGGAGTGCAGCAGATACGATGCTGGAAATTCGCAGTGCCGATGGCAGGCTGATTGCAGCCAGCGACGACGAGGAAAGCCACGACAGCGCAGTGAACGCATTTCTACCGGTCGATGGGCTTTATGAAGTTCGAATTCGCGAAAAGCGAGGGCGTGGCGGTGAGGACTGCTTTTACCGAGTGGAGGCTGCGGTGTTCCAGCCGGCGATTGCCGCATTCATCTCGCGGCCCGACCGTCGGTCTCAGGAACGTCAGTCCATATCGGTGCCTCGTGGAAATCGCGTGGTGACATTTTTAGGCGTTCAGAGGCGGGGTTTCAGCGGTGCAGCGGCCTTGGCGGCAAGTGGCTTGCCGGCTGGCGTGGAGCTGCAGGGTGCTGCAATTCCCGAAGACCGTTTTTGGGTTCCCATGGTGATGCAGGCGGCCGCGGATGCTCCCATCAGCGGAACGCTCGCGGACATCGAAGCGTCAGCTGCACACGGTGACCGGCTTGTCAGCGGTCGCTTTCTGCAGCGGGTTGACCTCGTGGCTGCGTCGGCGGATCAGTTGTTCCACGCCGTTGATGTGGATCGTCTTGCTGTGGCAGTGACGGATGCTGTTCCGTACAGCGCGGAACTGGACCCCCCACGGATTCCTCTGGCTGTGGATGGCACACTGACACTCAAGGTCCGGGTGCAGCGCACTGAAGGTTTCACAGGGCCGCTGGAAGTCAGTTTTCCGTTTTTGCCACCGTGGGTCGATGGACCGGACAAGCTGGTGATCAAGTCGTCGGAAGATTCGGGAGACTATACGTTGCGGGCATGGCCTCAGGCAGAGCCGCGGACGTGGCAGTTGTGTGCTGAGGTTCGCCCGGCACTGGCCGCGCGCGATGATGCGGCGATGGGAGTACCGCGGGAGCCCGGAGTTCGCCGGTCCCAGGAGCGTCCGGTCGCACGGACGTCCGTGGCCACGTCGCTGGTTCCGGTGACGATAGCAGCGTCCCCGGTGTCGGCGGATCTGCTGCGAATTGTCACGGAGCAGGGGCGAGCAGTTCGGGCGGTGATTCGTCCTCAGGTAAACGGTCGCCTCCCTGAACAGCTCAATGCCGCCATCGAAGGGCTGCCGAACCGTGTCAGCTCAGCAACCGTCGTTTGGGATGGGCGTCAGCCAGACCTTGTGTTTGAGATTATTCCGGAGGCAACGGCACCGATCGGTGAGTTCGCAGACATTCAGGTGCGTGTTTCGGGAGTGCTGGATGGGCAGTCGGCCTCGTGGCTGATTGGCGGTGGCAGTGTGTTGCAGTTGGAAACTCCGGGCGGACTTGTGCTGGACGCTGCCGGACGACCGCTGAGTCGTCTGGAGAAGCTGCGTCGCGACGCGGCGGCAGCGTCTGCTGCTGGTTCTGTGGGCAAGCCTTCAGCGGACAATTCAAAGTAGTTCAATTTACCGGTCAGGATGGGCATTTGTTGTGCAGAACAGGGGACAGACAATGACGGTAATCAGGAAATTTTCGGCTGTGCTGACAACGGCATTGCTGATGCCTGCCGCACTGGCAGTAGAGAATCCCGTGGCGGTGCTGCGGGTGTATCCGGAAACGGTGTCGCTCACGGACGCTCGAGATTTCCAGCGGCTGCTGGTGCTGCAGAAGAATCCGGATGGCAGTACGGTTGACATCACGGCTGCTGCTGAGTTTTCGGTGGATGTGGACAGCCTGGCGCGGATCGAGTCCGGAGTTGTGCGTCCCGTGAATCGTGGGGACGGTCGAATTCGGGTGCAGGCGGCGGGGCTGACGGCGGAGATTCCGCTGCAGGTGCTGAATGCGGACGTCGTGCCGGAACTGAACTTCCGCAGCGAAGTTCTTGCAACGCTCACCAAAGCCGGATGCAATAGCGGCAAGTGTCACGGATCAGCGTCGGGCAAGGATGGCTTTCGGCTCAGCCTGTTTGGCTACGATCCGGTGGGTGACCAGTATCGACTGACCCGTGAGATTCCAGGGCGGCGAGTGAATCCTGACTCGCCGCCAGACAGTTTGCTCATTCGCAAAGCGCTCGGCGAGGTGAATCACACGGGTGGCCAGTGTATTGAAGAAGGCACCGAGTTTCATCGGACGCTGCTGACGTGGATCGAGAACGGCGCTCCGGCCGATGCCGCGGAAGCTCCCGTGCCCACGGGAATTCATGTGTATCCGGAAGAAGCCGTGTTCGCCGGATCGGGCGGGACACAGCAGCTGCTGGTGATGGCGTCGTTCAGCGACGGGACAGATCGGGACGTCACGGATCTCAGCGTTTTTCTCAGCAACAACGAAGCGTCTGCTGCGGTCACCACTGCAGGTGGAGTGACCGCGAACGGACGCGGCTCTGCCTTCATCATGGCTCGATTCGACCAGTTCACCCAGGGGACTGCGGTGATTGTGCGTCCTGGATCAAGCTACAAGTTTCCCTCGATCGAGCCCGTCAACGACATTGATCGCCACGTGTTTGCCCGCTGGCAGGCCCTGCACCTGCTGCCTTCCGAACTTTGCAGCGATGAGACTTTCCTGCGACGCGTCTATCTGGATCTGACCGGACTGCTGCCATCGGCCGACGAGAGGCAGGCGTTTTTGAATGATCAGAGTCCGGACCGCCGCGCGGCGCTGGTGGACCGACTCATGCAGCGCCCGGACTTTACCGATCTGTGGGTGATGCGCTGGGCGGAACTCCTGCAGATTCGGTCTGCAAATGGCGTGAGTCCCAAAGGGCTGCTGCTCTACGATCGCTGGCTGCGCGAACGCGTTCATGCCGGAGTCACGATCGATCAGATTGTCCGGGAGCTGCTGCCGGCGACCGGTGGCACATTCGAAAACCCAGCCGCCGGCTACTATCAGACGGAGACGACTCCACAGCTGCTGGCAGAAAACATCGCTCAGTCATTCCTCGGAACTCGCATCCAGTGTGCCCAGTGCCACAATCACCCGTTCGATCGCTGGACGATGGATGACTACTACGGGTTCGCGGCTTTCTTCAGCCAGGTGGGATACAAGCAGGCACCGGATCCCCGCGAAATCATGGTTTTCAACGCTGCCGCCGGGGAACTTCGGCATCCACTGGACAACCGCATTGTCAGGCCGGCCTTCCTCGGAGCCGGTGTCGCTCAAATTCCAGCGGGCACTGATTATCGGGCGATTGCTGCGGAATGGCTGGCGTCCCCTGCCAACCCCGCCTTCGCACGTAATCTTGGAAATGTCGTCTGGTCTCACTTCTTCGGCATTGGGATTGTGGATCCCGTGGATGACGTGCGTGTCAGTAATCCGCCGTCCAATCCTGCTCTGCTGAGCTATCTTGGGCAGCGGCTGGAGCAGGACGGCTACGACATTCGCCCGCTGGTCCGGGAGATTTGCCTGTCAGAAACCTACCAGCTGTCAACGGAACGCAATGAGTCCAACCGTCTTGATGAGCGGCATTTTTCGCATGGCAAGGTTCGCCGTCTGCGTGCAGAAGTGCTCCTCGACTGCCTGAACCAGGTGACTGAGACCTCGGAAGAATTCCGAGGCCTTCCACCGGGCAGCCGAGCCATCCAGATTCCCGATGGACCATCTCCAAATTACTTTCTCACTACCTTCGGCCGATCTACTCGAGCAACAGCCTGTTCGTGCGAAGTGAAGACATCGCCGACGCTGAGTCAGGCACTGCATCTGCTGAACGGCGAATCCACCGGTGGGCGAATTGAATCCGGGGGTGTAATCGAGCGACTGCTGAAGCAGCACGCTGATCCACTCGATGTCGCAGCGGCTCTGTACGAACGTTGCCTCTGTCGTCGACCGACGGCGGCTGAGTCGGCCGAGATTCGCAGACGGCTCGAAGCTGAACCGGCTCAAACACAGCAGCTGCTCACAGACCTGTTCTGGGCACTGCTCAATTCCAACGAATTCATCTTCAATCACTGAGACAGGGTGTGGCGATGCGGTTTTCAGTTTGTGTTGCGGTGCTTTGCGGTTTCTGCACCCTGCCGTCTCTGACGATGGCACAGCAGCCGGTGCAGCCGGATGTTTCTGAGGTGACGTGGGACGAAGTTCGCGGGGTATTCCAGAAACGCTGTTTCGCCTGCCATCGGGGTGAGCAGGCGCGGGGTGGTCTGGACTTATCGACCGTGGCGTCGATTCAGGCTGGCTCCACATCCGGTGCAGCGGTTGTTTCCGGCAAGCCGGAACAAAGTCTGATCTACACGCTTCCGGCCCACTTGGAGGATCCGAAAATGCCTCCGAACGGTGCGAAGCTGCCTCAGCGGGAACTCGAACTGATCTCCCGCTGGATTCAGGGTGGCATGTCAGAAAAGGTCCGCGAGCCTGCCCCGGATGCGACGCCAGCCAGCACCCGGACTCGTGCTGCGCGACCCACGCGGCCGGGAATGACAGCAACCGCTAAGGCAAAGCCGCCAGCGGTGTCAGTGACCGCGGCTGCCGCTCCGGAGATGGCAGACAAGCAGTCATCCAAAGTAGTGCAGCCGGTGTTTGCGAGGCCAGTGAAGCAACAGCGGCGAGCAATCGCGGCGCTTGCTGCCAGCCCCACGTCGTCGCTGATGGCCGTGCCGGGTCATCGTGAGGTGTTCGTGTTTGACTGGAGCGACCAGTCCCTGCGGCAGCGGATCGAATTTCCCTGGGGCGACGTGTTTGCGATGAGCTTTTCGGCTGATGGTTCGCTGCTGATTGTCGGTGGCGGGATTGGTGCGGAGAGCGGCCGGGCCGCCGGCTTCGATGTCCTTACCGGCGAACAGGTGTTTGTGAGCGGCGAGGAATCGGATGTTGTTCTGGCTGCCACACTGTCAGCCGACGGCCGTCTGCTGGCAGTCGGAGGACCATCGCGAAAGGTACGGATCTATGATACGGTGAGCGGCGAGTGCACGGCCGAGCTGACCCGGCATACTGACTGGATCCTGCAGCTGGCCTTCAGCCATGACAGTCTGCTCCTCGCATCCGGCGATCGATTTGGAGCTGTGATCGTCAGTGAAGCTCGCAGTGGTCGTGAATTCATGGATCTTCGTGGACATTCCGGCCCGATCAGCGGTCTGGCATGGTCGGCTGACTCCAGTGAAGTACTGTCTGCCAGCCAGGATGGCAGTATTCGCAGCCGTGAACTGCACCACGGCACCGAGACGTTTAACCTGAATCCCGACAAGGGTCGGCTTCTGCACGCGGCATTCCTGCCTTCGGGCGGAGTCGTTGTCGGGACTTCTGACCGCAGTCTGGCTGTGGTGCAGCAATCCGGGGAAGTTCGTCAGCTTGCACAGCGTGGTGATGAAGTCGTCCGCCTCGCAGTCACTCAGGATGGATCGCACGTACTGGCTGCGGATGCCGCCGGAGAACTGCGCCTGCACAGCCTTGAAACCGGTAACCCGGTTGCATTGCCGCCGACACTTCGGGACGCGGCGGAATAGTTGGCGAATCTGCAAAACCACGGTTCAGAATCAGACTGACTTGTTCACGTTTTTTGGCGATTGGAATCATGCTCGACTTTCGCACCGCAATGCTCCTCCTGTTAACCGCGCCCGCCCTCGCATCTTCGCTGACTGCCGAAGACTGGCCCGCGTGGCGCGGTCCTCGTGGTGACGGAATCAGCCTTGAAAAACACGCGCCGCTCAAATGGACTGCCGAGCAGGGCATAGCGTGGAAGACTGCGGTCCCGGGCGTCGGCCGGTCATCACCCATCGTCGTCGGAGAACACGTGTTCGTCACCACCGGTACTCCCGAGGATTCAGCTCGGCGAGTGCTCTGCCTGCAACGCACGACAGGCAATATTCTCTGGAATACCATCGTCCACGAGGGTGCTCCTGGAAAAATGCATCAGGACAACACAACAGCCTCGTCAACTCCTGCGTCGGATGGATCGCGAGTATATACGGTGTTTGTTGATGATGTCGGCCTCACCGCTGCTGCCCTCGATCTCTCCGGAAAGATCCTCTGGAAAACGTCGCCTGGAACGTTCTATTCCAATCACGGCTTCGCAGCTTCTCCGGTGCTTTACGGGCCTGGAGTGATCATCAATGGGCAACAGGACGGCACGGCCTTCGTCACGATGCTCGATCGCCAGACCGGAATGGAACTCTGGAGGTACACTCCACACGTCAATCAGCGGTCCTTCTCTACGCCGGTGCTCAGCCGATACGAAGATCGTGATCTGCTGATCCTGACCGGCTCGCAACACACCGCAGCCCTCGACCCCGCCACAGGAAAACTCATCTGGAGCGTTCGTGGGCCCAGCGAAAAATTTGTCTGCACCCCCTCCGTCGGTCATGGTATGGTGTTCAGCTTCGCCGGCTCCCCCGATAAAAAGTCGCTCGCCGTACGCCTGGGCGGACAGGGAGATGTGACTGATACCCACGTCGCATGGCGGAGCGAACGCGGGATGCCGTACGTTCCGTCCCCTCTGCTGTTCGGGGATTATCTGCATGTGATCAACGATCTCGGAGTCTACAGCTGCATCGACCCGGTATCCGGCGATGTGCTGCACACTGCTCGCGCACTCGGCTCCACCTACAGTTCTCCCGTTGCTGCCGGCAATCACATTTATCTGTTTGAAGACACCGGCCGCTGCACCATCTTTGAAAATCGACCCGGCTTTCATGTCCTCGCACGAAATGAAATCGGCGAAGAAGTTTATACGACACCAGCCGTCGCCAACTCCCAGCTCTTCGTCCGCTCTGTCCATTCAGTGTTCTGCATTGGTGAGCGGCAGTAACGGGTCTGCAGACCCCGCTCGAGTGCATCATCGTCCAGAGACGTGCAGCGATCGTGGTGCACGGTGACAACCGCAGAGAATCGCACAGACACGGGACTGAAAAACTCCCATCATCTGTGGAATCTGTGAAATCTGTGGTCCAAATCCGAATCCCTTGTTTTCACCACAGATCACGCAGATTGCACAGATGCGCGACCGAGCCTGTAATCTGGAAGCAGTTCCAAAACTGACTCATTCATGATT
>Ga0172373_10006420_pt1 | contig 15617 bp, 3 predicted proteins | sample Lak10m_2_FD_114546 | JGI IMG/M metagenome (GOLD analysis project Ga0172373, IMG submission 114546) | Freshwater microbial communities from Kabuno Bay, South-Kivu, Congo - kab_092012_10m | ecosystem: Environmental > Aquatic > Freshwater > Lake | place: Democratic Republic of the Congo: South-Kivu...
AGTTCGTAGAGCCACCAGTTTGCCCAGATCGTTTAGATTGACTTTCGTTTGCACGGAGATTTGCTATGTTCGCTCGAGGGTTTCAAAAGGTCGTGATTGGACTCGGAGTGCTATTTCTAGGGACCTTGGCTTTCGGCTCAGAATCCGAAGATCGCCCGCGGGATTTACTCGATCAAATCGGTCTTGAGGGCATGGAGATTATCTCCCAAGAACAGGCCGCTTTGGTGCGAGGGTTGGGGGTTGGATCCTCGGGTACCTCCATTTTGATTGGGGCCTTGATCGACCCATCCACAGGTAGCACCGCCAATTTCTTCCAAATACAATCCAGCGGGGCAACCGGAGCCAGGGCGTCTCATTCCAATATGATCAACGCTAGCTTTGAATGGAACATAGGCGGAATCATTCAGCGTTTCCAAGCAGAGATCGGAGGCTTTGGAGCTAGTTTTGCCAGGTAACCGGCGACTTCTTTAGGACTAATGCAACTGGAGACTAAGTCTAGTTGGTCTTGCTATGAAACAATTCGGCTACCTATAGTCCTTCCAATCCCAAGGGGTAACGCGATCGATCCGTATGGATCGAAGGTGCTTAGAGGTCGATTGGCAAGGGTTATTCTGTTGGCTATTTCACCCAGACGGGTATTTCAACAAAAGGACTCGATCCGCAACGAGGCGCCGGAGGCCGTCGGTGTGGATTGCGTGCCAATTCCTGCCGAAGACCGAGTCACAATTTCGACCTATGCGATTTTGCAATCTGCGATCAGTCTACTGATCATCATTGTAAGTTTAGGGTTTTTGGCCTTTGTGATGTTCTTCCGTACCAGCAAACAACTCGCACCCGCAGGGGCTTCTGGTAAAACGTCATCCTCTGCGGTTAAGCCTGTACCTAAGCATGTACCATTGTCAGGGGGGGCTAACTCGTCGGTTCGATCGCTTGGGCTGAGGGATCCCCAAGGGTTTCTTATTCCCGATCATCGTAACTTGGTGATGTTGGCAAGCGCAGCGAGAATCCAAGAGCCAGGTCAGAGCGACCCTAACAAACCGCCACCCATAGCTGCCCCCAAAAAAAATCCAGCCAATCCTCCCGCAACGACTGAGCTTCCACCTCCCCTTAAGCCCCCGGTTGCCCCGGTTCCCGAGCCGTCGAACTCTGCATCTGCTTCGACGCCTCCGACATCGGGTTCCTCGACCTCAGCAGGTCCAATGCCTGTAACAGGTACTGAAGCTACCGCTCCGAAAGCGGCACCGAAGAATGAAGCGACTGCCGAAACGAAGTCAACCGACAAGGGAGCCGATACCAAGGGAGGCTCGACAGCAGGTGTGACCAGTGGTGCAACAGCGAGCAACAAGCCGCCAGCGACCCAACCAGCAGCGACCCAACCGGCAGCACCTGCTAGCGGGAACGGTAACAGCACCATCAAAGAGCTCGCAACGTTCTTTCAGGGGAAATTGACACCGATATTCGAAGGCGGGGTCTTCGCATCCTACAGTGTAGAAGCCTTGAGAACAGAGAGCACAGGTTCTACGAATATTCGTTTCACAGATGGTTTGAGTCAAGCTAGTCGGGAGCGGACGGTCGATTCGCATTTTGGCATCGGCCAACGCGCTGTCTTGGGAATTCGCGGAAACCTCGTTGGATACCGAGCCTCCTACCAGCATCTATTGGAAGAGACTTCTCGGTTTGATCGTCCTGATTTTCGTTACCTTTGGCCTGATTTATCTTCGATGTCGCGTATCGATTTGAACGTCGCTGACATTGAGCTCACTCAGAAACACTGCATCAATGACATTTACATCGAGTCTTTCTTTGGAGTTCGTTATGCGGAGTATCGCGGAGCGGACATGGCCGTGGGGGTGGGGAAAATAGCGCAAACACTTGAGGCGCATGCAATCGCGCATAGCTATCGAGAGACCGAGGGTATTGGGCCAACGTTTGGCTTGTCGGCCAAGCGTTATCTACCATGGAAATTTGGGTGTGGGATGTTTGATTCCTGTGGTGACCAAGACTGCGGGAACCTGGGATGGAGTTGGTTCTGGACGCTTCGGGGAGCCGTGTTGCGTTCGAGGGTTCTGTCGTCGGCGTATACCGAAAGTCAGCTAGGAATTTACTCTAACGAGACAGGAGTCCAGGGCGTAGCTCGCAGTGCAGACAAGTCGTATCTTGATCAAACGACGGAACAGAATCTATTTAACGGGGAATTTCAGATCGGTGTTGAGTACTGTCGTCCTCTGGTTTTCATTCCTGCGACAGCGTCCTTAAGGACGAGTTTAGTCTGTCAGTATTGGGATACCGGGCCGGGTGTTTCCAGCAGCCAGTCCTACGCCAGTTTATCCGGTAAAACACCCGACTTTTCAGGTCGGGTTGATTCGTTTGCAATCTCAGACAACCGCTATTTGAATCTCTTCGGTGTGAACTTGACGATGGGTCTGAATTATTGATTGACAAGCTTACGGATTTCGTCATCGATGGCTTTGAATTGATTTTCGTTGAGTCCAGGTTTGATCAGTTTGATAAGGCCATCGGAACCGATGAGTACGAGCTGTGGGATTCCTGAAACCTCATAAGCATCATATACATTGCTTGCTTCGGGTAAGATGGCTATCGATAACTGTGAGCCGTGATGTTGCGCGATAGAGACTAGAGAGTCCAACTCTGAGTCGATCGGAACATCGGATTGCCGAGTGGCGGTTTTGGAGGATTCATCCCAGACCATGCCGTAGGATTTGGTGACTCCGATAACAAGGAGTCCTTGGTCTTGGAACTCTTTTCGCGTTTGTTCGATTCGATCGAATGATTTCAGGCACGGTTGGCTCCAAGCAGCCCAGAAGGCAAGAAGGACGATTTTTCCCTCCAACTGTTTCTGTACGTCGGTAGGCACATCTTTGTATTTTGCTTCGATCAGAGGTGGGGCTTTGGTTCCGATCAGATCCAGTTGGCGGATGGCCATTGCCAGTTGCTTTAAACCTTGTTCGATATTGCTGATCGTTGCTTGTAGCCCTTTGCTCTGCTCCTCGGGTAGTTTGGTTTGGACAAAATGAAGTTGCTCTTTGAATTCATTGAGTACTTGATAAGACTCCTTGGGAAGATCTTTAGAAATCTCACTTGCCAGAGTTGTCATGAATTGGATGTACACCAATACATCGGTAGGGGAAACAACAGGCTGCTTAAGAAAATTCGCGTAGGCACGTCTTGCGAGCATGATTTTCTTCATCGATTCGTCGCGATGAGTGTCCCAGAAAAGACTTTTGTATCTCATCGCTTGAGAAGCCATCACGGCCACGGGCAATTTCTGATCAGCTACCAATTGCTCCAGTCCAGTGAAGAACTGATTGAACTGAACCTCGACTTGATCGCGGTTCTCTATTAAACCTTGAAGCGATAGTCGGTTGCCTTGCAAGTTTGTTTGGGTGATGTTCTCACCAGGTGGGATCCGGCTTGTCACCGAATCGATCCAACCGATAAACTCCTTGGCGAGTTTTGGATCTTGGACGATGGTTGCGTTGAACACTCCCGCGACAAGTAGCTTATCGATTGCGGCGGATCTTGGTAGTTGATTGAGTTTTTGGATCCAGTTGCGAATCCGTTCGACTCCTGTATCTCGTTGATGGATCAGCAGATGCTGGGAGACCTGAAGTTCGATTCCTAGCAGGGATATGTCGTTGGGGGACTTGGCCAGCGCAAGATCGAGCTCAGTGATGAATGGACCGATCTGTTTGCTTTTGACCCGTTTTTGGAATTCCTCGTTGGTCAAAGGGATCTTGTTTTCCGACGACTGCTCTTGTCCATAGGATGGGTCGTTGAAGTTTACCGTAAGGGTGATCCAAACGATCAACGACATCCAAAGCGAGCCGAGGAATCGATGAAGAACCAAGACAGTGGACAATTGGCCAGGAATTCTCATGAATCAGCAAGCTTTCAAAACAAACAAAACGAATTGACTTTGGAGGTTTTAGGCTATCGCGAATTCGTGAGAAATCAAGACTTCAAGGCTTGCAATGGAAAAATCCTCATGCTAGATCCAAGTACGACAAGATTGGGTGTTTCCCTCGGATGATTAGGGATGACCCAACGCCTAAAACTTCTTCCAGAGCCAGTAAAGCTGGTACCAGTTAAGATCTTGCAAGGACTCGTTCTTTTGCTTCTGTTCAAGGATTTCTTCGATCGCTAATAATGTTGCCTGTTCATGGTGCCCAAATTCAGGAATGAATGACTCGGGCTTCTCCATAATAAAATCAGGCGAAACGTCTTGAAGGGACTCAGTTAGCGCGGCCCAATTTGGTTCTCGATGATCCTCTAGAAATTTAAATAATTTCTCAATGTCCAGTGCTGGGTTGATCAGGAATGGCAAGCCTAAGTCGGAAATCAACGGATCTTCACCATCGCCACTGCCGCTAATTTTGGTAATTGAAGCGTCTAAATTTAGCCGGTCGATTACAGTTAAAACATCAAGTGGATTGATGCTACCATCCCCATTGACGTCGTACCACCGGTTCGTGTTATTCCCAGACACATTCGTCATCGAATTCTTTCCGGAATTGATCACATCTATCACTGTTAATACATCCAACGGATTGATGATGTCATCGCCGTTTGCATCAAGAGGATTTTGGCAATTGTGATATATCAGATCGGTCAGGTTGACAGCGACGTCCGCGTAGTTGCTAAAAACCCCTAGTGCATCTCTCATGCGATAGGAAAAGTGGGTAAATCCGGTGGATGTTCCGTCGGGGATGTACTCCAAGAGCATTTGGTCGATGATTCTCACCGAACCCGCGGTTGGTTGGCTTATTATTTCGATGGAGTAAGTGTTTATTTCGGAGCTGATTCCATAGTCATTGGCAAGAGCGTTTATAACGATCGGGACGTTTGGACTGGTGGCAACGAAATCTGGTGTCGCTTTGGGCTCTGCAGACACATTGCTCAGACTCGAAAGAACTTCTTGTGGCCAAATATGAACTGCAGAAGAGCGGTTTGACTTGTTCAAACTCATGGCAAGCTCGCTTATATCGATACCATTGATTGACCAATTCTTACCTGCGATCCGTCGAACTCGGATCTCGATCCTACCGGTGGTTGCAGTGATCTGCCAAGTTCGCGATGTGTATTGATTTGCTGCTGTCGCTACGGTCTGGAAGGTTGTTCCCTGATCGAGCGATACTCCTACATTGCGAAGTTCGGTATCGCCGAAGTACATGGTAAGATTGTAGGATCGGCCTGGCTCTGCAAGTACGTAGAAAATTCTATCGGCAGAATCAAAGTGTTTGTCTCGATTAAGGGTAGCTGGTTGGGGTAGATTCCTGGCGTTAGCTCCTCGGTCTACGGATTTGGTTACCAAATTCCATCCAAATCCCCGAGATTGGGTATACAAATCGGTGGAAAGGACGCTGATATACTCCGGAGTATTGGGAGAAACCGTGGTTTTAAGATTGTAATTGAAATCGAATCTTCGAACTGGCTGGATACGGAATGTTACATCCATAAGATACCTCAAACTACCGTTTTCGGAGGTTATTTCGACCGTACCGGATACTGGTAGCGAGCTATTCATAAACAATTGAAGAGTTCCATCGCTACCAACCGTTGCTTGGTAGCTCTGTTGTCCTTGGGCATTCTTGACCAATCCAACGGAGGATGAAACCCAGTAATTTCCGGACTGTATGGCTTCCAACGTGGTAGTTGTCGAGCGGGTCACGGGTGTGTCGACTCCGATCAACAAACTCGCGCTCTCAAGGCGTTTGGTGACCTGCTGCTGGGTTACCTCGAGAACTTCAAGACCGTTGATTGCCCATTCTCGCACGCTGACCCCGCGGATATGAATTTCGATTCGATGGTCGAGTGTTGTGGTGCGAATCACTGGAGATTTGAACTCAGCGGCGACTGTCGAGCAACGCATATACGACGCCCCATTTACGGAGATTTCCACATCGCGTGCTACGGTGTCTCCTAGGAAAAATCTTAAATCGTAAGTTTTCCCGGGTTCAGCGGAAATCATAAAGAATGAATCGGTAGAACTAACGTGTTTGTCCTGCAGCAATCGCAGAGGCTCTGCTCCGGTCTTGGCACCTTGGAAGATACTCGACACGGCGGAACTCCAACCAAAGCCGTTCTCTTTGGTATAAATTCTCGTTGGAGATACTGCCCAATACCCATCTTGAGTCGAAGGTGTGACGCTGTGGTTGAAGTCAAACTTTCTCAGTAATGGATTTACAAATCGGATTGGAGCGGTGTATCTAAGTCCAGTCAGCGATTCGATTCGAACCTCTCCTGACCCAGATATTTGACTCGATAACTGAAACGACACTGTCCCAGAGTTCGAAACGGTGATCTGCTGGTTGGCTAGGTTATTATCCTGATCGCTACCAACGAGGACTCCTAGGGTAGAATAAACCGTATAAACTCCAGGTTGTATGGATGAAAGAGTGATGGAGTAAGGAGTGGTTCGTCCCACCTCCATCGTGGTATTTCCGAGGAACGTTCTTGGAATGGGTGCAGCAAAGGAAAGGATTTCTATAGCATTGACAACCCATTCTGAATTGGGATGCGAGGTTGAGAATCTCAGCAACAACACTCCGTCGGTGACGGTGGCCGTTAGGTTAATTCTCTTGAATTCCCGAACCCCTGTGGAAATATCAGAAACGAACTGATTCGGCTGATTGACCACTTCGATATCTACGTCCAGAACGATCGCTGGACCTCCGATGGTCACTGATACAGAATAATCGCCATTGGGGAGGTCCACCCGGAAATCTCTGGCTAGCTTGTGTTTGTGGCCATCTCTTAGAAGCGACGGAACCAATCCTCCCTGGACGGTAGTCGCGTCGAACTCTGATGGAAGGGTACGGTCTGCCCAATCGCTTTCCTTGGGTGGCGTAGCGCCAGGATTCTTAGCAAACAATTCTTGGGGTATTTGCCATCCATAACCCAATTCGGGGCTATAAGCCTGCTGGCTTGTTACGCCGATGTAACCGGGCTGAGTTATTGTATTTGATGCATTGAAATCCCATCGATATTCCAACTTTGCCGAGTTTTGAGCTTGGATTCCATCGAGTTTTGCAGCACCGTGGATATGATCTGCTCGGACCGAGATTGTGCCAAGGCTTGAGTTGCGTGTCGCGTTGGCTTGCAGGATCCCGTCGGATCCGACGACAACCTGAATACCTTGCAATACGGGATCGATATCCGGTGTGATTATCTCACCACGGTTTGCTGTGATTGTATATATGCCACCAGGTAATTGACTTGCGGAGATCGCGATTTGAGTGTTGTTGCTGTTAGGGATTAATGTAAGATCCTTCCTGACCACGGTTTCGATTCTTCGGACATCCATGGATGCAATTGCCCAGTAACCGTCGGAAGTATCAGGGTTGAACCTAAGGACCACTGGACCAGCATCACGATTAAAATGCTCGATAAACATCGTTTTGAGCGGATTGAAACCTTGCACCGGAAGCAGTTGGTCAGATTGCAAATCATACTGCCACTGGTCCCCGTAGATGATGGTAAACTGGTAATTGCCCTGCGGTAAATCCAATCTAAATTCCCTAGGCTTGGTATCCCAAACGCTATCGGTAATCAATCCGGATTCCGATCCTCGTCGATCACTTCGATCGATTGAGCGAGGAGAGGTACCTAACCAACCATACATCTTTTGAAAACTGTATTGGTTGTTTGCGTCGATTGGGCTGTAGAGTGTAGTTGTTGCTGATCCAGTGGATCCTGAACCGACCGGACTTGTCGGAGTGCCGAAATCAAAATGGTATTCATCATTCAAATCGCCGCGAACATAGCGATCGTAAGCTACATCTCGCTCGACCAGCAGGTTGACAACATCGAGCTTAGGAGTTCCGTAGACCCTCGGAGTGATTGGCTCGATGCGAATTGCATCGAGGATGATTTCTCGGAACCGAGGACCAGGGTGGGTAGCTTTGACCGTTAGCGTGCCGTTGCTGCCAACATCGATCGACGAAGCTAAGTCGACCCACCAGTAATTGTTGTCCCAGAAGGAACTCAAATTGGTCCCTACAGGTTTCGATTGATCCCAAGTCGTCGTTATCGAAGTCGTTTGGGATGTCGAGACTACATATGGCACGCTTGCCAAATTGGCTGGTTGAGCTCCCCAAGTGGTGCTTACACGATACTTGCCTGGCTTGAGCCCCGTAATAGTCCAAGTGCCAACATCGTTAGGGGTTGCCGTCGACCTAGCAGAACCCATGAAATATTCCGCACCGGTACGATTAAATGGGGAGGATCCGCTTAAGTTGAATCTTGCGTCAGTATTATCGACGAAAAAAGCTTGGCTGCGAATCTGTCCACCGACCCCAAACGAGAGTATCGAGTTATACACATCGCTGGTTTCGATTGCAAATCGTCCGCGATACCAACCAAAAGCCTGACTGTTGAATGTTATGTCAAAGCTATAGGAACCTCCTGGTTCAAGAAAACCAGGGACATAGCTAGTAGTAAATCCGGAGGGGATCTCAACAAGTTTGCGCATCATTAGAGGGGTGAGTGTGGGATTAGTAATCCTTACAGCTATTGTCTGTTTCTCACCCTGATCGATGACTCCAAAATCGATAAAAGAGTTCAAAGTAACGAACTTATTTTGAACTTCCACAATCGGGTCGGAGTAGAAATTTCTTACCAGTCGAATCGAATCGGCATGAATCGTCGTATCGTTAGTGATGTTCTGTATCGTAACGTCTAAATCACGCCCTGTTGTTACGTAGCTTGTTAAATAATCCCAACCTGTGTTTTGGCTATACTCCTGATCTGCTGGCTGCCTTTGATTGACAATGATCGCTTGGGGTTCCTCTCCATTCCTACCTTGAATGACATAAGGCACGGTTTGGGACAAAGGGGGCTTGACTGGGTTTCCCGAGGTGATCAGCGACGAATCCCATGTCGCATAAACCGAATAAATACCCGGCTCAAGATCGGTGAAGGACCACGTAGCGCTGTCGCCATCTCGATATCCGACAAATATTTTTTTGCTAAATGTTTTGCCGCTGGGAGCGACCGTTCCAGTAGGTGCAAGGACACCCACTGGCCTGAAAGAGGTTGTGGTATCTGATGTCACGATAAATTCATCACGTACCTTGGCCTTTAGATTCAATACAATGTCGCGTTTCTCAGCGTCATTGGTTACGAATTGGAGTTGGGTTTGTATGTCACCAAAAATCGTCGCATCAAAACGGACTTTCAAGGTGGTCGATTTACCTGGTTGAATCACCCTATCTGCAAAGACCGAGTCTGCGAAAACGAACCCTGGACCTAAAACAGGGTCATCTGGAATCAGCAAATCCTGATTTCCAATGTTGCGTAATAACAACGTGCGCTCGGTGCTCTGTTTTAATTGCAAGCTACCGAAATCCCAGATGCCATTTCGAGTGCTTAGAGATTTTCCAGTGGCTTGATCTAACAATTCCACTTCGGGTGTCAATGGATAGTTGACGTGTCCTATCTGCTCAATACGAATTGAATCAGCGAGAATAGCTCCTCCTGATAGTTCGATCTTCAAGACCTCGCCTGCGGAGATGAAAGCATCAGAAACAAGGTCTACCCAGGGAGAGCCGTCTTTGATGTAGCCTCCGGCAAGAGTTGAGGGGTTCGTCTGCTGATTGAGTTGAACATTTCGGGTCTGACTACCCCAGGTTACCTTGAAAACTGCTTTGATATCCGCAGTCGATAAAGCAGCCCAGGTTGCAGAAATTCGATATCTGGCTGTGGGCAAGCCGGTCTGAGTCCAGGTCACTTTGTTTGACCTAGATGCCAAACCTTGGTGCTGACTGCCTCCGCGGGGCGAGGAGCCCAGCGCGAAACCCTTGGAGTTTTCCGTTACCGTCCCAGAATTCACACCGAAGGAACTCGAATTGTTATCGACGAACCTTGGCGTCTGGGCTTGTGATCCAACCCGACCATCAAGCCTTATCTTAAAGATCGACTCATTTACATCATTGGTCTCCAAGAGGAAATTACCGAAGTGGTAGCCTGGGATTTGGGTATCCATTCCTAGGGTCAACAGCGCGCTTTGGCCTGGAAGGATTGAGTCTTGTCCAGGTTGCGAATAGACAATCGACGCATGATTGAATCCCTCGGGAAGGGAGTTGCGCTGTACCGCATCGAGGACTACACCTTCGACGACGCGAAATTGAGGAATATCGTTAAACTCCTTGCGATTGACGATGTTAAGTCTCAGCGGAGCGCTACCCATGTTGGAAATGCGGAAGGTTTTTTGGCCGGACGAACCAAAGTAAACATCGCCAAAGTTGCTAGTTGCAATTCCGGAGATGACCTCAGAATTGTCTGTAAGATCAACGACTCGGATTTCGGGAGAATTGTAGCGAACTCGATCGACCTTCAACCCGTCTGCTAAAAAGTAATCCATCGACTTGGTCGTGTAATCGACGGCCATAAACCGATCCAATCCTACATCGATCGTAGGTCCAAAATCGAACCATCGACTGCCAAAGGAATTTACCTGCGGTACCGCGGTTCTTTGGTCAAACCGAGTCTGTGCCTGCACTTGGCCTGTGGAATTCTTGACCACGATATTTGGCTTGTATTGAAACGAAACGTTGGGTTCGGGCCATGTCAATGCCAGCTGATATGCGCCGGGGCTCAGTCGCGAAACATTCCATCCAGCAACATTGCTGGTGTCGCTGGTAGCTGCCGTCGAGTAATAGGCATCTTGCTGGAGCAAATTATTACCAGCAATTCTGGTAAATCCTCCGCTTTGATGCCACTCACGATCTCCATCGTCAATGATGAATGGAACTCCATCGATCCATTCCGTGGTTTCAAACTCGTAGTGCGTTAGATCGCCAAGACCGCTGACTGCTAAGAGGAGTCCATTGTCCTGGACGGTGTTTCCACTGGTACGAACTCTCAGTTCATCCCCATAAGGCTTGCTTGTCAACGATTCTTGAGTGCCTCCGCGAAGGGTTCGGGTAATCTTCAGAGGACTTACCAGTAATACGTCGGAATAGGGAGAGCCTATGAAATTCTCAAAAGGACTTATATCTGGGTTGTCCGTCGATTTGAGATATCTGATCGACGGTCCACTGGTGGTCCCTGGCGTGGTCAAGTACTGCGATTTGGTCAGCAGGTCGATATCCAGCGTTACTGACTTGGAACTGAGTTGGAAGCTGACGGTATCGTAACCTGTCAAGTCGTATACGGAGTCTGCTCCTGAGGGAGTAATGAAAAAGATATCATCGCCACTGTCGCCAGAGAGATAATTGCTATTGGAGCCGGGTAATGGATTATCTCCCCCCTGGTTCAATGGCACGAAGTTTCCGTAGGCCCACAGGGAAGCTTGATCCCCGTTGGGACGACCGTCTCTTAACCAATCACCTAGTAGACTTCGCACTTTCTGATCTCCCCAGCCTGCAAATTGCAGTGGTGGGGTTAGTGGCAGATAAAGCGATGCTTGATAGGAAAGCAGTGCATCGTTGCCAGGTCCACTAAATGCCTGGTCACTACCAGGGCCAGTCATCAAAAGATCTTGGCCCGCCGAACTGAACAAGATGTCATCTCCAGCTTGTGCTGCGGACTCCGAGGTCACGGTTATCTTGGTCAATGTACAAACCGGAGTGCTCGGTCCTTCGGGATATCGCCAGCCGACTTGCGGATAATGCAATTCCCAGTGCATCGCACCGGTGTCACCGAACAATACATTGTCTCCACCTGCAGTCCTCAAAATATCGTTTCCGAACCCACCGACCAGCACATCGTGAGCAAATGGTGTGAGTATTATGTCGTTCCCACCAAAGTCCATTTGCGTGGATCGAAGCTCAAATGGTCGATCCATTCGGTCCAATGCAACAAATCCATTGTCTCCAAAAGCGATGAATTGCGATAAATCGGTAGATTGATAGGTCAACCCTAGGGTGTCCGAGAAACTACCGTTGGAACGTATTGCCCTAATGGAGTCGTCTTGGAAACCACCGAAGATCACGTTGTAGCCATCCAAAGCTTCGACCTCGACCAAGTCCTTTCCACCCACATGGCCATTGAGCGTTTCGAGATTTCTCCAGAATTCAGTGACCTGAGGAACGACGTTTCTATCAATCCACATCCGCCCTTCATCTCCTAGCACCGAATTGTTGCCAGAACTGAGTTGAATGTAGTCTGCGCCATCGCCTGCGATTACCACATTCTTAGTGTCATTTTGCGTGAGGCCGTAAGAATCAATGACTTGGGTGTCCAAAGCGATGAATCGCCTGCTGTTGTAGAGGATCGCTAAATCATCCCCCCAAGACCCTAGACCCCTTGCGTCCGCGTAGTCCTGCCTCAAGCTCGTGATTTCCCGAAGTTTTCCGTCTGCTAAGAACTCCATGCGACCGGTATCGGCGACCAAAAGGTTAAGCGGTGCATCGGCTAAGATTTGATCGTTACCACCTCCTGCAAGAATGAAATTCCTGTTTGCGAAGATCGCCGATTGGGAGCCGAAATCTCCTGTTTCGATAGATCGGCCCGCTAAAATCGAAGCCTTTTGCATTAGCATCGGCCCACTGGCTAATGTGATCTGATCTGCTCCGCTAGCATTGCTCGTCGTTAAGGCTGTTTGCAATGTACCCATCATGGACGCGAAAATGGTGTCGTCGAACTCCGCGCGTCCCTCATCACCAAAGACAACATTGCTGACCGCACTTGAAACATTCGTTGTGATCCTATCATTGCCTGCTCCGCCAAAGGTTACGTTGAGTTCAATGCGTACCAGATCGTTTTGACTTTCGCTCCGCAGGGTAACCGTATCGTCTCCTTTTGCCCCAAGAAATTCGGAGCTATTGGTGGTACGTATCGATTTCAACAGAGCGCTTTGGTAAAACTCGACTTGTCCTGTGTCTCCAAGTACCAGATTCCTTCGCCCATCAGCGAAAATCATGTCATCCTGATTACCCCCAAGAACCACGTTAAGGGCTTGATCAAACTCTAACCCAGTAGCATTCGCTCGAATCGCAATTTTATCGGCCCCGCCACTGGAGGAGGTGGTCGAGACAATTCGCAGTCTATTGAAGTTCCCTGCATCATCAAACTCGGCTCGCCCTTCATCCCCCAAAATAATATTCCGTTTTGTCATCGTTGCCTGGTTGGCTTGTAGGCAATCATCGCCCCCTCCAAGCATCACCAAGTTCAAATCGATATTTCCATCCCCATTGCTACCTGGCCCTCTTATGACGATTTGATCGCTCCCGGTTCCACCGTTGGTCTCCGTACTATTGATTGTCGCTGCGATACGCAATGCGCCGCTAGCATAAAACTCAAAAAGCCCTGTGTCTCCGAGGATCAGATTTATCTGTGCGGAAGTAGTAACCTTATCGCTGCCACCACCTGCAAGGATCACGGACAAGAGGCTTGGTTGAAGCGTGATGCTGTCATCACCTGAATTACTGCTTGTGGAGTGAAGCCTGGAAATAGACGTATTGTTATAGAACTCAATTCGTCCCTCATCGCCAATCACATAGTTTTTCGAAGTACTCTGTGCCTTGATCGTGATCGTATCGTTTCCACCACCTGCGATCACTACATTTTGACCCGAACCAGACTCTACCATATCCGAGCCGCCCGATTGACCGGATATCGATTCGATACTCTTCCATACGAAAGTGGATGGATCACGCTCCATTTGCCCCCAATCGGAAATGACCATGTTATTGCCATTTCCGAGCCGGATCTGGTCGTTTCCATTACCTGCTAGGATCTGATGGCTTGAATTACTGGTCGAGGCATCGATTTCGATAATCGTATCATTGCCTCCGCTTGGATCCACCAGAGCATTGGAGAACGTGTAGCCAATACCTGTTCCGTTGGTTTGTACGGTTGCCATATCTCCAGATGCAAAGACATTATTCCCCTTGATGAAAATCTTGTCGTTGCCAGTGCTTCCCAAAAGAATGTCTTGATCGCCTCCTCCGATAGCAAATTGGTCCGAGGCAAATCCCGAGCTCAATGCAGAGAATCTCTCCGAAACCCAGATCCAATCACGGGCTTTAAGAGATTTCCAAGCAGCAAGAGTCCCGTTACTCACGATTGGGCTAGCACCTTCTACACTGATGGTGTCGGTGGCCAGAAGATCGCCCGAACCTATGCCAACAATGGTGTCCGCACCCCCTAGTCCTAGGATCAAATTACGGTTTGAATCACCGACAAGAGTATCTGCTCCCTTGCTACCAATGAGGTTGTGGAATCCAGTGATGCTGACCGAAGATGCGGATGCATTGATGTTTGATGCCGTTGGAATTGATCCAACGACTCCTTGAGAAATCGCTTCGGACGGAGAGTTGTATGATGAACCAGAGACATTAACTCTTACCCCGCTGTTGTATAACGAAAAGTCAATCGTATTTCGGGAGTTGGCTTTTTCGGCTGCCGTATTTAGGGTATTACCGGATTTGGGGCCACCGAGAATCATTCCTGAAATGGCAGCCTTGTCCTCGAAGACAAAGATATCGCTATCGACACCACCGAAGACTCTCTCGAATCCTGTAAATCGGAACGCTAAATTGCCCAATGAGGTGTCTTCGGTGATCCCTCCTGTCGATGTATTGGATACAACACCATCGTTGATTCCCTCTGCGTCGGTGTCTTTCAAGAGTTCCTTGGCTTTCGGATTAAGCGAGCTATCTAGGATATTTCTTGCCTGTACTAGGCTCGCCCCCTGCAGGTGAAGTTTATTGGTTTCGTAGGACATGTCCAACGAATCAAGGCCAGTACCGCCGGCGATCCAAGTAATGAGACTGGCGGAATTCCAAGTCACTTTGCTAGTACCTGTCGTTATAACTCGGTTGTAGGTGTCGAATAACAATCCTGCAGACTGCGCAGAGAAATCCAAGACATTCCCAGTTGCTTCGGAGTTACCGTCTTCAAGGGTGGCTTGCCCCCATGTCCCAACAAACCGATAAGTGTCGATACCCGGCCCTCCTTTGGCTGTTGTCGTACCTCCAGCCATCAAGATAAGATCGTTTCCTTCACCGCCTTGGATTTCTGTGGTACCACTACTGGTGATTAAAATATCGTCATTAGCTCCCCCAAGCAGCTTGTCTTTACCACTACCGCCCACCAGAAGGATCGGGATAGACCTTAATCCCGAGGCATCTACGAAATCGTCTCCTTTGCCTGCAAAACCTACTAAGCGTTTAACACCGCTGTAGGAGACCGTGTAATCGGTACCACCAAGCGTAGCGGTAATCTGAATACTGCCAATTCCTGTCTCCTTAATGACGAATTTCTCGTTCTCATCTTCGGTGTTTTGGTATTGGCGATCCGAGGCTTGCTTGTTGATGAGAGATCGAATGTCAAAGCCTGCAACCTGGTTGGTAGGAAGATCTGACAAATTGCCCATATGCAACACAAAGGTTCCATCGCCGTTGTCATCGGATGCCAAAATCGGACTGCATCCCTTAGGCTTGTGAACCAACTCAAAAAGCTTGATCTTAAATAGTTCTTTATCGTACACCTTTTCCCAGCCGAATAAAATAGTATTTAATTCCACATAAACCTTTGCATATAAATCGGTTCTCAAGGTAGCTTCGAAGAGATTCAGCGGATTGAATGGCTTGCAGGACAAAATCGATGCAATTTCGGAACCTCTGAACTTACCATCACGCTTACCTGGTCCA
>Ga0172373_10006422_pt1 | contig 15614 bp, 18 predicted proteins | sample Lak10m_2_FD_114546 | JGI IMG/M metagenome (GOLD analysis project Ga0172373, IMG submission 114546) | Freshwater microbial communities from Kabuno Bay, South-Kivu, Congo - kab_092012_10m | ecosystem: Environmental > Aquatic > Freshwater > Lake | place: Democratic Republic of the Congo...
TATTCAAGATCCCATGGTAATAAATATCCTTGATAATCATGAATCTACGGTGAATATGCTACCAAATCCCGGTCCCCGAGCCAAGCGCAAATTGCCGGTTTTTCTTAAGTTGAGAGGATTGGGAATGGAGTGCCCCGGAACCGGTACAAGCCATCCTTCAGAAAAACAACACCTTTTCCGCGGTCGATAGTGACGGTTACATGACGGGAAAACTGACGAGTAGAAATCAGTTGAGCTTTGTTTATATGGAAGCTAAACCTGCGGACCCATTCGATGATTCGGTGTCCCTTCTGGTCACTCTGAAGCGTGTGGGAAAGTGAATGTCGGGTTTTATATTAGGGATGGGGTAAATCAGGGTTTACCAGGTTCCATTGAAGGTATCCAAAGGACATTCCATGGTCGGTGTCGACTTTCTCCGTCAACCGGCAACACACAAGGGTAGGTGCTACTCCCTATTTATTGATGTGGTTGGTAACTTCATGCATGTTGCGAGTGACCCTAACCGATCGAATACGACTTATTAACCCCCTATTCTGCGCATAATTCGAAATAGCAAGCCGCATCGTTCTGATGCGGCTGAGTCAGTCAATACTACAACGGCAACCTAGATTTATTTGCGCGGGGGTCTAATGGCGCTGAATTGACACTTTGTGACAAAGTTCAACCCATCAGGCCTGGTGGCAGAGCATTGGCCGCTTGCCCCAAAGTATTTCCCAGTACCACCTGTGACGGCAAACATCTGAGGGCGATTGGGGACGGGTAATCCAGATGGAGTTTCGAACTCTTCGGCACCTTCCATAAGAATGGAATCTGTTCCATCCCCAAAGAAATACTCAGACTGAAGCCATCTCTGCTCGGTCATTGGAGTTAGGTGGGTTACAATTCCCTGGTATTCAACACCACCTATAACATAATCGTTCAAATCAAGAACCTCCCCATTTCCTATCACCATGTCACCCAGTGAGCCACCTGGTGCTCCAAGATCTATTTTTTCACGATTGATCACTCGTGACTTAAAGGTTAATTCGATCAGGTTTGACTGAAGACGGGCAGGCGTTGGTTTGGGTTTTGCGTTAGCGGCATCAACGCCAGCAAGGAGGACGAGTACTGCGGTCAGAATTACTGTAGTGGCCTTGTTATTCATCGTTGTTACTCCCTATGGCTGCGCCAAAAATAACGCGGGAAAGATGATAACAATATATGCTGAAGCCTTGCAAGCCACTGCCACCTGTCGGTCACAATCTTTCGGATGCTAGCCCCGGGTGAAATTTGTATGGCTTGAGTTTTCTGCTGCTCCAAGTCACGCTAATTGGATGTTAAAAATGCAGAATGGCATCCAGATTCATTGAAAACATCTGCTCCGAGGTGCCGTTAAGAAACGGCGATGATCCAAAGGACCGGTCATATCTTATTTCGGGCCTAAGGGTTAGGGCTTCGGCCGGATTGTAAGCAATGCCCAATGTCGCTTCTGTGAGAGTGCCCTGATATCCGGTAGCTATTTGGTTGCTGTTCTGCAGTACTTCGAATCTGAATAGCGCGTGGAGCGATTTATTCGCTTTCTTATCAAGCCAGAGACCTGCGCCAATCCAACTGCCATTTGATCCGGGTTCACCGCTATAGAGGGCTTTTGACCCGTTTACTGTGCCCTGAGTCAGATCGATATTGATTTCGATATCGTTCTCGAGTTGAATGCTCCAGCATTCTGATAGTAATAGTATTGTTCCAAGAACTGGTGTCGTGAATGTATCCAGGTCCATTGGCATAAAAGGAACGCCTGACATCATGATGGTGTTCATGCGCATTAGCCCCTTTCCATAGGTCATGTAAAAAGAAAAGTTGTTGGGTGTGTCCATAAGGCTGTTTTCAATTGAAAACCCTCCTAGATAATTTGGTTCTGCAATATTGAAAATCCAAATATCCGGCGAGTTTGTTATTCCTTGATGGATGGCTATATGTTCTGTTGGATTCCAGTCCATGAGGAGGCCCGTTTGAGAGGTGGGGTATATAAAGTTGAAAAGGTATCCGGTTGAGAATAACGGGCGCTCTGTGGCTTGTAGGTCTTCAAATCCGTAGGGGGTAAATAGCTTCCCTACCATGATGTCGAATTCAGGTGGTTCAATGCTTACAAAGGCTTGGGGCAAATCCCATCCGATCTGATTCCATCGGAAAGCATTGTCAAGAAACCCATATGAGTAGCTGTTGTTCCAGTCAGTGCCTACCAGATTGTGAATGGTTATGCCCAGGTTCAAGTCGTCTCCCAACTTTCTCGTAATATTTGCTCGCAAGTAAAACTGATCAAGATGCACTTCCTGTGCAGAGTTTGCGTCGGTGGGTCCGAAGTTGAATGTATTCTGCTTTCCATATAATGATAGAAACGCCCCCGCCTCAATCCAGCCGTCGATACTGTAAGAAGCCACCGACGGTGCCGGTATTTCAGCTTTGGAGGATTGAGGCGCGATCATAAAGATCAGCAATAAAAGCCATTGAATATCTTCAATGTAGGATCTTAATTGCATCAGGGAGCAGTGTTAATTCTGGTTTGATGCGCTTTGATATTTGTCCGGCTTGCCGGTATTTATGGAGGCAAATGGTTTACCGTTCATTTGCTTTGGGATGCGGTGGCGCTGCCATTATGCCGGGATGGAATCAAACGTCATATCTGACGACATATCAAGGGTGATGAGATGGTGGCGGGGCAGGATTTATGACCTTTGGGAGGTGTTGATATTTGCGCACCATGGGTGTGCGCAGGTTGATGCCGGCTGGGCCCGGTTGCGTTTGCGCTCCCAGACTAGTTGTTTTTGGCTCTGCGGCATAATGACGCAAGCAGGACGAGGGAAAGGCCGCAAGTATCAAGCAGCACAACAACAAGGACCAGCCACTGGACCAATGCAGTGGCTTCAAGAGCGAGCATGTTCATGCCTTCTGTCTGGAGTTGGCTGTTGACGTAATCCGTTACCTCGACAATTAGGCCCAAGGCCACAAGGCTGATGCCGTAGTACTGGATTTCCTCATGGGCTTGCCTCGAGACATGTCCTTCATCCTGCTTGTTGATCCTTGCGACAATCAGCTCTCGCGACTCCAGTATCACACCCCAGACGACCAAGGTCGACGATAGGGCTTCAAGGCGCAGTCGCTTGATCGTGGTCACGCACTCAACGGTAAGACCTTGATGGACCAGGCTGAACAAAAGCCCGATCAGTAAACCGTTGAAGATCAGGATGAAAGGGATCGAGACGATGACCTTGAAAATGAAACGACTAAAGAACATGGTGATGCTATCTTGATCCTGAGCAGAAAATTTTCGGAAACATGACTATTGATTATCTGGTATTCAATATGAACGCACGGATTAGACAACGTTTTTCAATGATGATGTCGGTGGTCGCCTTTCTTTGCTTGCTTCGTTCACCCATGGTCGGTGCAGCGTCCGCGGTCTATGTCGAGTCAAATGCCTCAGGCCCAAATGAAGTGGCTCTGCTCATTCAGGAGCAGGATTCAAGCGCCCTGAGTTTGGTAGACACCTACGTGACCGGTGGGACTGGCTATCCAGAGATCAACGGAAATCAGTCCCATGCGCTGGCAAGCGACGGTAGACATTTGTATGTCACCAATGCGGGGGATGATACGTTGAGTGTTTTCTCTATTGGGTCGTCAGGTAGGCTGGCATTGCTTGACAGGGTCCCTTCGCTCGGGCGTCACCCGGTCAGTGTGGCTGTTGTCCATGATAGCCTGATCGTTCTGAATCAGGGGAGTGTCGATGCTGATGCACCATCGAATCCGACGGTACAGCGTTTTAAAATCACCAAGCAGGGGAAATTGATTCCGCTGCGTGGACAGTACACTTATCTGCCGGCCGATGTACCCGTAGATGTCGTAGGGATACGTAAAGCGGGGTTTTTCTCTGTTGTTCTCGGGGGAGGTCATCGCGTAGAAACATTCCGTTTGCTTGGCGACAATGCCATTGCCCGTGTGGGTGTTCAGGATGGGATATTTAGCCCTCTTGGGGGTGCCATGGGACGGCTGAACCCTAAGAAGCAGGTCTTCACTATCGCGGATGAGATCATGCCGGGTCTTGTCAGCTTCACCTTCAAGCAGCATGGTCGATCAACCGATCTTCAGCAGGTTATTCGTCCATATCTGCAGGACCCTTGCTGGGCCGTTTCCAATGCGAGCGGTAGTCTGGTCTGGAGCTCCGCATTTGCAACCCGTGCGCTAAGCCTTTTTCGCTGGCTTGATAATGGCGCACTCCTCTCTGTAAGCGACTGGGTAGACGAGTCGGGGCCAGGCGGGTTGGACCTCGCGATCAACGATAAAAATTCAGTTTTGTACTGGCTTCGCGTTGATAACGTCGAGGATGACACCATTCCGACGCGTCCCTTTGTCGAAGCATTTGCCATCAACCAGAGAAGTAACCACGCTAGCGCCGGGCTTTCGCTGTTAAGTAAAGCATGGCTCCCGGAATCATGGAGCTACGCCAAGGCGACGGGCCTGGTGGCCATCCCCGTGAACTTACGCAAACCGTGAAGCTATGGGGTGGCATCGATGTTCCTCGAAAGCCCTTGTTTCAGCATGTTTTTGAGGAAGTGTATTGATTCAATCTTCAGCCGCCAACGCACGCTTATGATGGGCGACCTTAAAAGGCCTGTGAACATAAGCTGCTGAAATTAAGTTTGATCGCCGTTGCGTATGGCTGCTAGGATTCGCCTCACATCGGAGGTTTCATTCAATGGTTCTGAAGATGTAAAAACGATAATACACACTATGGAGTAAATTAATGAGCAAGATCAACAATATAGCAGTTGCAACTGCTGCGGCGGCAATTTTTGCTACGGCTGCTGCACCGACTGCCATTGCCGTCACTAAGGATGCCTCTGTGAAGTGTCAAGGCATCAACAGTTGCAAGGGGCAGTCCAAGTGCAAAACGGCTTCAACGGCCTGTGCTGGACAGAACTCCTGCAAGGGGCAGGGATGGCTCCCCACTGCGACTGCCAAGGAATGCACTGACAAGGGTGGTACGGTTCTGACTGACTGAACAATCAGTGGCTCGGAGTCGAGAGCTCCCATTTTTAATCAACACTCCGAGCGTCCTGAATATTTGCGCAAAGCCTCACTTTGATTCCGTTATCTTCCAGTTCACAGGCGTTTGTTGGCCTGGGGTTGCGGCCCGAGCATTTCCAGGACTTCATTTCCAATAAACAGCCCGTTGACTGGGTAGAAGTCCTGACGGATAACTATCTGGTTCCAGGGGGTAAGCCACTTTATTTTCTAGACAGAATTCGCGCTGATTACCCGGTCGCGATGCATGGCGTAGCCATGAATATCGGTTCGCTTGATCCGTTGGATTATGAGTACTTGAGGCAGGTACGTGAGTTGGCTGCACGGATCGAGCCCTTCATTATTTCTGATCATTTATGCTGGACCGGATCCAGCCAGCAAAGACTTTACGACCTATTGCCCCTACCGTACACAGAGGAAGCGGCCCAGTATGTAGCGCAGCGGATACTGCGTGTACAGGATTTCCTGGGTCGTAGGCTCACACTCGAGAATCTATCCGCCTATCTTGAATCTTCTACATCAATGACAGAGTGGGAGTTCATTGGAGAGATTGCACGACTTGCAGATTGTCATATTTTGGTTGATGTAAATAACATCTATGTATCAAGCCGTAATCAGGGTTTTGATCCTATCGAGTATCTCAGGGCACTTGACCCGGGGCGGATCAGGCAATTTCACATTGCTGGCCATACGGACTTTGGCGATCATTGCATAGATACCCATGATCATCCGGTATGTGATGCGGTCTGGGAGCTTTATGCCGAAGCTGTGTATCTATTCGGCAGTATTCCAACATTACTGGAACGTGATGATCAGATCCCTGAGATAGAAGTTCTTCTGCTCGAAGTGGAAAGGGCGCGAAAAATTGCTGCCATTACCTTGGCAAGGCTTTCTGAGTCTGATGGTCGCCCAACACCAAGCGGAGCACCGCGATAGTGGTCGCCCTCAAAGATTGGATCAATGCTCTTCAAAGCTCAATCCTTCAGCGTTGCGATTTTATGGGGGGCATGATCAATGAGTCGGGTCTTGATCGTCATGCTCGACTTGAAATTTATCAGAATGCCTATCTGCTTCGACTGGCTGAGGCGCTGCAGGCTAATTATCCGTGTATTTACCAGATGCTTGGGGAGGATGACTTTGGCCGCATGATGTTGGCGTATATCTCTTTCGATATGCCTCAATCTGCTTCAATTCGCTGGTTTGGAGCTAGCTTGAGCGATTTTCTGAAAACACATCGCTCTTATCGCTTATCTCCGGTGCTTTGTGAAATTGCAAGGTTTGAATGGGCGCTTCGCCACACGGTAGATGCGGCTGATAGTCCGCGCTGTACGTTTGATGAGTTAGTGTCCCTCGACGCGACCGACTGGATTAATCTCAGGATTGGATTGCATCCCTCGGTTACGCTGCAAACTCACGATTGGAATGCTGTAGCCATGGTTAATGCGACGATCCTGGATAATCCGATGCCGGTACCGCAGATTGAACCCTCACATTGGTTGATTTATCGATGTAAAGAGGGGGCTGGCGTGTGGCGCAGTGTTGACCCGTTGGAGTGGACAGCACTGAAGGCCACCTGCGCGGGTATTAAGTTTCCAGACCTGTGTGAAAACATTGCCGAATGTGAAATCGACGTGGCAGAGGTGGCCGCTGTCGCAGCCAAGCATCTGCGTCAATGGGTCGATGAAGGCATCGTTATTTTTGGGTAAATCTAGAAGCTATATGTTGCTTCTCTGTTAAGTCTCGAAAAACCATCCGTTCATACGTTGACAGGCCTGACCGGAGCGAAGCCGAAGGGCAGTTTTTCGAAGCTCATCTAGGGGGTGCGATTCTTGGCAGCGTACTGAGCGAGTAGGCTTTTATTAGATCCTTCTCGATCCCGGATTTATTTTTGTAATGTAGCGATCAAGCCCCCATGGGTGATTTCTGCTTGTCATCAATAGGGAAAGTATTATTCCCCATTGAAGGTGATCCATAATTGCAGCTGGACTACTAGAAAGTGCTTGGTAATAGGATGCAACTGCTACGATATTGATAATTAATAGCCCCAATGCCGAGGCTTGCGTGTAAGCCCCAATTAACAGAAGCATACTGAATACCAACTCGCCGAATGTTGCTGAAATGGCTGCTATTTGAGGCGGAAGTAGTGGAACATGATATTCACTCGTGAATAGAAATAGGGTTGTATTCCAGTCGCTGATCTTGGACCATCCCGAGAGCAGAAAGACTCGGGCAATGTAGATGCGGCTGATGAGATCGGCAGCGGGTGTAAGGTTCTCAAGTAGCGATTGAAGCAGGCTGTTATATGAGCTAATACGCGATCGATAGTCTTGGTTCATGAGGTGCCTCTCGATTAGAAAAATCCGTTGAAGGTCTGCAAAACGCCTCGCATTTTATAGATTTTGAGTTTGGAGCACTGTGTTGGTCCTGGTCCACGGTGAGGGCGGCCCAACGGCGGTTATCCCATCGATCCTGGGTGGCGGCGTTCGGCATCCCACCCCAGGCAGGCCAGGGCGATGTAGCGCGGCACCGCACGGGCCCCGGTCCCATAGGCACTGATGGTTCGCGGCGTCAGTCCCAGGGCCGACGCGGCGGCGGTGAGCGACAGCCCGTTTCTGGCGCGCCACTGCGCGAAAATGCGGCTGTTTTCATCGCGGGCGTGTTGCGCCTGGGCGTCCAGCCACAGGGTATCGGCGCCGATCTGGATATCGACGCTGGGCCAGTTCACGGCCCAACCTTCCCCCGCGATCAGGCAGGCTTCCGCAAACACCTCGGGCTGACGCAAGGGGTTGAGGCCCGGAGAGGCGGCGAAGAGGGGCGCGAAATCCACGGTGGTGACTCGGCCATCAACAAAGGTCAGCTGCAATGTCGCGTTTTCCAGGGGTTCGACGCGTGTCAGGCGCGGGCGTGTCATGCGTGCCATCGGTTCCATTCCCTCCAAAGGTCCTCAAGATGTGCCTCTATCCAATCCATTACTTCGGTGCGCAGACCGCGTGGCCAGGCGCCTTCACTGCTCAGGGTGGTCAGATCAATGATGACATCAATCGGGCCACCGACCAGATGGCAATGCGGCGGGCCATGATCCCGCTCACGGATTTCCAGCCGGTACTTGCCGCGAAAGCGATGGTGAGTTGTCATGTCACCAATGTATAGAACTTATTTCTATATCACAAGCGCGTCAACCCCATGATCGCCGCCACCCATATCGCCCTCGCCAGCGGCCTTTACTTGGGCGGTTCTGCGCTGTTGGGTTACCCGGCTGATCCCATCGGCTGGGCCATCGCCGCGGGGGCCTCCCTGTTCCCCGACATTGATCTGCCGGCCTCGGTTCGCGTCGTCATTCCTGGCCGGCCTGGCTACCGGATGGAGGTCGGCAGCAAGGCCGAGATGCTATTGCTGTCGTCATTCGTGGTCGGTGCACTGGCGCTGTACCCGGTCAGCCAGATGGGGCTGCGCGGGGGGCTGCATGAGCTGCTGAAGAACTTCGACATGGCCTTTGATGAGTACCGCGAGTCGGCGGGCACACGTTGGTACAGCGTCGAGCTCGCCGCCATCTACTTCTGTAGAACCGGCACCAGGGACTGGTGCCGGTCATGAAGCTAAGCGCTGATTAGATCAGGAAGAACGCGATCACCAATCCAGCGACTACGTAGAACAGTCGGGGAAAGGTATTTTTCCAACCCCCGATCGACCAGTCGTCCACCGTCTTCAGCCAGGCCATTGCACAAGCGGTATGCTTGCAGCCCTCCGGTTTGCACTCGGTGTTTTCTTTTTTTTCAGCCATGGATCTCCTCCAGTATTGTTTTTGTTTGTTGCCGTCTGAGCGGCAATGCCCATGGTACTCCTATGCGAAGTGCTGGCAATCATGGGCTTTATCCAGTGTCGAATTAGCCTGAGGGGTGAGCTATTTCGAACGCTGTCTGTGAAGATTCGCATTTTTTGGGGGGCAGTCCAGGGCGGTTTTCCTGAATCAGTCCCCGGACTGGCCAGCCTGTGAGTATACTTTTGCACGGTGGGGCTGGACCCCGTATTTTTTGTTTTTAATAAGGGAAAATCACATGAGCACTTTAGGGTCTCTGAAACGGTTGGCATGGGCAGTCGTCATGCCTCTGAGTCTGGCGGCGGTATCCGCGGAAACCCATGCATTTGAGGGTCCCGGTTCGGTGACCGTGTCCAATGGCAAAACCACGTTGACCTTCAGTCCACAGTTTTTCAATCTGTTTCCAGCTCTGGGTGCTTCCCTGGGCGGATATGGAAAAGCAAAGTTTCAGGGAAGTCTCAACAAGCAGGATCAGCGGATTACCTTCCCGTTGGCCTCCGGGACGTTGAACTCCTATCGTCCGGGTTCAATTCCCTTCTATGATTTTGACCATCAGGGCGGCCTGACCATGAACCGGGGCGATGGAACTCTGGATGTGATTTTCAATAATCCATCTCTGCGCGCAAGTTCAGAATGTCTGACGCTCGGTGCTCAATGTGTGGAGTTAGGCGCTACGTTGATTGTCAACGGCACGGTATATATGTACGTAAGCAATTTTGCTCAAAGCGCCAATCTTCCCGAGTTTCAGCTGAAAGGCAGCGATGTGAAGATTGATAATGTTCAGTTGTACCTGACTCAGGCGGGCGCCAGTGCCATGAATGCCTTTTTCAAGTTGAGCGAGGGGGGAGATATCTATTTCCAGAAGTGGTACGAGTTTGGCATGCTGAACCTCAAGGGAACGGGCTACAAGGTGGTTTGCCCTCCTAACACTGATTACAACAAGAGCCGTCAGGAATGCCGCTAGGCGAAGGGATTTAAAAGAAAGAAGGAGGCCCGGAATCTTTCCGGGCTTCTGGGATAGTCGGAGGCGCGCTTAGTGCGCCTCCGCTTGTTCGTCTCGAATGATCAGCTGGGTGAGGTTCCTGTACATGTCGCCGGTGTCGACGTTGACAAATATCTCGCCCTGCATCAGCCAGTCATAAGCCGTTTCCGGCCTCTCATCTGCCTCGAAGGCGTCGATGTCCGGCAGGGCCAGGTTCCAGGTCAGTTCATTCACGTCCATGTCCTCCTCAAAGGCTGCCTCGCAAACCTCCGGGGCCAGCTTGAAGTTGATGAACCGGTGCGGGTGCGACGCCCCCTCCAGTTTCTCCTGCCAGGATTCCTCAAACTGCACACAGTCGACAATTCGACGGGAGCGGACCGCCGCCTCGATGGTGTAGAGCACCTCGGCAACGTTCTCAATGCCATTGGCATTGCGTGCAACGGAACTCAGCGTCAGTTCGCGGAGGAATTCTTCGAGTTTGGTCTCATTCATGGATTGTCCTCAGTTAAGGCCGATGCCGCTGTCGAAGCGTTTTCCGTGCTTTTCAACCAGGTCCATCAATTCGTGCTTGTTGAAGCCAATGATCTGCGCCACCGCCTCCAGCGTCCAGGCCGGCTCGCCCTCGTTACCCACCAGAGTGTCCGCCTTGGGGAGGTAGCCATGAGAAATGAGCCAGAGAATCTTGTTGGTATCGTTGTCCATACGCAGGTTCTTTGAAGTTTTTCGTAACGTCAATTCGGGGAGTTGGTGCCCTGTCAGAGCGTTCCGCAGATACTCGGTTCGTTGACGTGTTTATAGCGTCGTGGGGTACGTCCCTGAAGGTCGCAGTTCCGGTAAAGCCATCGTCGGAGGAGTGTCTGTCAAGGCTGGCCAAGCAGTTCTCAGTCCAACGTCCTCTGAATTGCAATCAACTCGGTGAGGCTTTTCCAAGGCCAAGCTGATTCAGAACTGGATTGGCTCCCCCACGAGCTATCCCAATGATTGTTTCGGTGGTGACATCGCATGTTGGCACACATTTTAACCTACAAGCCCTCGCTCGGGCTGGTATAGATGTTGCTGGCCGCAGACGCCGGAGATTAGGGGCTTGTCCTGGTGGGGTTAATGACGGGTTTTTTATGGTCAAAAAAAACCGCCGTGTGGCGGTCTTCTGAGTCACTTTCCGCGGATGCCTTATAGGCATTTTTCAGTCCGATGCGTTTTTGTCTGGTCTGAAAGTCGGTAAGTAATTGTTTTAATGGCGCGCCCGATACGATTCGAACGTACGACCTTCGCCTTCGGAGGGCGACACTCTATCCAACTGAGCTACGGGCGCAAGGTGGCGGAGTATAGCGGAATCAGGGGGGGTTTAACAGGCTGCGGAGTTGGGCAAGTGAGGCTTGGCCTCGTTCCTTCTTGACTTCAGGGTCGAGCGCCTTGCGTGCGGGCCATTCGAGGTCGGCTTCGGGCAGTTCTTCGAGGAAGCGGCTGGGTTGGCGGCTGACCAATTCGCCCCGCCGTTTGCGGTGGGTGCAGTAGCTTAGGGTCAGGTGTTGCTGGGCGCGGGTGATGCCGACATAGGCGAGTCGGCGTTCCTCTTCAATGCTGTCTTCCTCGATGCTGGTCTCGTGCGGGAGGAGGTTTTCCTCCATGCCGACCAGGTAGACATAGGGGAATTCCAGCCCCTTGGCCGCGTGGAGGGTCATGAGGTTAACGCGATCCCCGGCCTGTTCTTCCTGGTTCCGGTCCATCACGTCCAGAAGCATGATCTTGGCGACGACCTCGGCCAGACTTTTTTCCCCGCTTTCGTCCTCCGTGGCGATGCGTTTCAGCCAATCCAGAAGCTCTCGCACCTGACTCATCTTGCGTTTGGCCGCTTCGTCGCTGGGAGCGGTTTCGCGCAGCCAGCCATCGTAATCAATGGTGGTGATGAATTCGTCAATGACGGCGAAGGTATCGCCGCGTTGAGCCCGATCAGCGACATCAGAGATGCGGTCGCAGAAATGCCGGACACGCTGTCGGGCACTGTCGGACAGTTCTGTCGCCAGGCCCATCTCATAGCTGGCGGCAAAGAGGCTGATGCGGCGTCGGTTGGCATAGCCGCCTAGTTTTTCCAGCGTGGTGGGTCCGATCTCCCGTCGGGGAACATTCACGACCCGCAAGAAAGCGGCATCATCGTCGGGATTTACCAGTAGCCGCAGGTAGGCAAGGATGTCCTTGATTTCTGTGTAGCCAAAAAACGAGGGTCCGCCGCTGATGAAATAGGGAATGCTGGACTCGCGCAAGGCGGTTTCGAAGACCCGCGCCTGATGGTTGCCGCGATAGAGGATGGCATAGTCGCTGAAGCGGCTGCCCTGGCGGAATTTGTGGTGAATGAGGTCGGAGGCGATCTGGCGAGCTTCCAGGGTTTCGTCCTTGTGATGAAGTACTCGCAACGGGTCGCCGGGGGCCAGCGAACTCCACAGGCGTTTCTCGAAGACGTGGGGATTGTTGGCAATCAGGATGTTGGCGACGCCAAGAATGCGCCGGGTAGACCGGTAGTTCTGCTCGAGCTTGATAACTTCCAGTCGCGGAAAGTCCCGCTGCAATTGCGCCAGGTTCTCCGGCTGGGCACCGCGCCAGGAGTAGATCGACTGATCATCGTCGCCGACGACGGTGAAATGCCCCAGATTGCCAGCCAGCAACTTCACCATTTGATACTGGGTCAGATTGGTGTCCTGATATTCATCGACCAGCAGATAGCGCAGCTTGTTGCGCCACTTTTCCAGAAGCTCGGGTTGATTCTGGAAAAGAAGCACCGGCTGCAGGATGAGATCATCGAAATCCACCGCGTTGTAGGATTTCATCTGTTTGAGATAAAGATCGTAAATGTCCAGCGCACCGGGCGGAATCTCTAGGCCGACGGCGGTGATCTGCTCCGGGAGCAGGAACAGGTTTTTCCAGCGGCTGATCTGCGCGTTGAAGCGCTCGGCGTGATCAATGTCCCATTCCGGCCGGCCGTGCTTGATGAGTTCCTTGATCAGAACCAGTCGGTCATGTTCATCGAAAATGGAAATGGCTTTCTTGTAGCCCAGGGCGGCATGCTCGCGACGGATGATGTCGAGACCCAGCGCGTGGAAGGTGGACACGGTCAGCCCGCGCAGACCCTTGTCATCTACCAGCTTGCCCACCCGGCTTTTCATCTCCCGCGCCGCCTTGTTGGTGAAGGTCACCGCCGCGATGTTGCGGGCCGCCATCCCCTTGCGAATCAGGTGGGCGATCTTTTCAGTGATAACGCGGGTTTTCCCACTGCCGGCGCCAGCCAGCACCAGCAGCGGTTTCTCCACCTCGATCACGGCGGCATGTTGTTGGGGATTGAGTTGGGACATCAGGTCAGCTTGTGTGGCGGACGCCGGGGGACTGCCGGTCCAGGCGGCGGTAGCCAATGGCTTCGCTCAGGTGGGGTAGACCGATCGCCTCGCTTCCGGCCAGGTCGGCGATGGTGCGGGCGAGTTTGAGGATGCGGTGATAGGCACGGTGTGACAGGCCCAGTTTGTCGATGGCCTGTTCCAGTAAGCGGTGGCCGTCTTCGCTCAATGCACAGTCACGTTTGATGAGCGAGGGAGTAAGCAGGGCATTCGGTCGGCCGGCGCGATGAATGGCCTTCGCGCGTGCCGCGATGACCCGGGTTCGAATTACGGTACTGCTTTCTTCGCCCCCGGGGCTGCCCTTGCGCAGTAATTCCTGGGGGACGCGAGGGACTTCGATGTGCATGTCGATGCGATCCACCAGGGGGCCGGATATGCGAGCTCGGTAACGAAGGACCTGATCGGGGGTGCAGCGACAACGGCCCGAGGCATCACCCAGATAGCCGCAAGGACAGGGGTTCATGGCAGCAATCAGTTGAAATTGAGCCGGAAAGTCGACCTGCCGAGCGGCACGGGAAATGGTGATGGTGCCGGTCTCCAGCGGTTCCCTCAGTACCTCCAGTACCTTGCGGTCGAATTCCGGTAGCTCGTCAAGAAAGAGGATGCCATGGTGGGCCAGCGAAACCTCACCCGGTTTCGGGTTGCCGCCACCGCCTACCAATGCGGGCGCAGAGGCGGTGTGATGGGGGGAGCGAAAGGGGGGGTGGTGCCATCGAAGGGGATTGAATGGGGTATCGCTTACCGAGGCTATTGCTGCAGTTTCCAGGGCTTCCTCATCCGAGAGTGGCGGGAGGATGCCGGGCAGGCGCGAGGCAAGCATGGACTTGCCGGTACCGGGCGGACCCAGCATAAGCAAATTGTGCCGACCGGCGGCGGCGATTTCGAGGGCCCGTTTTACCTGGAAATGACCATGGACCTCGCTGAAGTCGGGGGTGTCGCTGGACTGATCGGGGGGTAGTCGCAGGTGTGCGGCAGCGATCGGTCGCTGTCCAGTGATGTGCGCGCAAACGGCCAGCAAATGCTCGGCCGGGAAGATGTGGGCATCCTCCACCAATGCCGCTTCGTCGACGTTGGCCGTGGGAATGGCCAGCCCTCGTCCGGCATCGCGGGCCTGAAGCGCGGCGGGCAGAACGCCGGCTACTGGTCGCAATTCGCCGCCCAGCGACAATTCGCCCAGAAACTCCATGTTCTGCAAGGGCTGATGTGGAAGCTGGCCGGACGCAGCAAGAATACCCAGTGCAATCGGCAGGTCGAAGCGACCGCCCTCCTTGGGGATGTCCGCGGGCGCCATATTGACCGTGACCCGCTGCATGGGGAACTCAAACTGGCAGTTCAGCAAGGCGCCACGGACCCGGTCCTTGCTTTCCTTGACCGCTGCCTCGGGCAGGCCAACGATATTGAGCGCCGGGAGCCCGTTGGAGATATGCACCTCGACCGTGACCAGTGGCGCGGCAATCCCCTGGCGGCCTCGGCTGTAGACGATCGCGAGGGACATACGGTGTGCGGGTTGGTCAGCCTTTGAGTATCTGCTGTTCCAGTTCAGTCACGCGTGCTTCCAGAGCCTCAATTTGCTCACGGGTTCTTGCCAATACACTGCGCTGCACCTCGAATTCCTCGCGGCTGACCAGATTCATTCGGCTAAACGAGGCTTGCAACATGGCGTGAAAGGTTTTTTCCATATCGCCTCTGAGTAGCTGGAGATCGCCGGGGACGGCTTCGGTAAGGCGTTTGGCCAATTCATTCAAGGTGATGGAGGGTTGGATCATGGGGGTGTCTGTATCTGTGAGCGGACGGGTGGGTGGCGTGTCAGTATCGGGATGGTGAAGCATAGCAAGTCAGAAAACCTGGCGTCCAAATCGCTTTTTCCGCTTGCGGTCCGGGCGGGATTTTTGCATCGGTGGCCCTGCCGAGGGCTGGCTGGGCCTGGAGCGCAGGGCTCAGGCTTGACTGGGGAGGAGGGAACAGGGCATTCTGGGATAGTGTTTGTACAAAATACATTTACATGAATAAAAGTTGCAGGCGTTTGAACCCTGATGCTACTGGCCCGAGTCATGCTGCTAAAGGCTGGAAGGTCGCACCTCCGTTTTTGTTTGCATCCGGTCTGGATGGCGCCTTACTCCCCAATACCGGAAAAGCCTCTGAAAAAGGGTGTCTGGGGCGAACCTGCGACATGCTGGCCCGCTTGCACAGTTACGGCATTCCGATCACCTATCTCACTGAGGGATCGCTGGCAAAAGCGCAGGCTTCTGTTGCGCAATTCGGTATGCCGGCTCCCGATTACTGGGTCTGCAATGGCGGAACCGAGATTCGCAGGGGCGATGGAAGTCAGGATCCCGTCTGGCTGAATTGGCTGGGGCCTGAACTGGATCCGGCA
>Ga0172373_10006423_pt1 | contig 15613 bp, 16 predicted proteins | sample Lak10m_2_FD_114546 | JGI IMG/M metagenome (GOLD analysis project Ga0172373, IMG submission 114546) | Freshwater microbial communities from Kabuno Bay, South-Kivu, Congo - kab_092012_10m | ecosystem: Environmental > Aquatic > Freshwater > Lake | place: Democratic Republic of the Congo...
CACGCAACCAAGCAAGGGCTTGTCGTACCAATCGCTCCAAAGCGGGGTGAGACCCACCAGAGGCAAGCCATAAATTTCTGAACCAGGGGCTGCGTATCCATCGAATGGAACTGCGCTCATTCCGGATGGTATCGAATTGCCATACGAGCCGTTATCGCTGGTCTCCGCATATTGGGGAATATCGAACAGCCATTGCTCCACACCCGGTCGCGCCCATGCCGGGAGTTGCGGAATGGTCAGGACCACCAACATCACATAGCCCACCACCAAAGCCACCCCGCATAACAAAGGGGCGGACATCAAGACAATGGAAAAACGGAAGAAGCCTTTCACTACAGGACACGTCCCAGGCGATCCAGCCTGATTTCGCCCTGTTGTCCGGCTTGCAAGCCCATTGAGGCTTCAATGGACAAGCCATTTCGGATCATGCGCATCGAGAGCCAGTAGGAAACACCCGAGCCGATGATCACCGGGGATAAAAACAAGGGGTTGCCTGAATACAACTTCCCAACATCCGGGGTGGTGATGGCAATCAACACCAATACCGCAGGTGGAAAGAGAGCCAGAAAACGTGCCTGCCATTCCACACCTTTGGCGGCTGCGCGTGCGCGGGACAAGACTTCCACCACCGTTCCAAGAGTCTTTCGTAATGACGCAACCAAAGGACCGATCTCAATGCGTCCTTCGATGGAAGCGAGTAGTGATGTGGCGACAATGTCCACGGCAGGATTGTCCCAGGCAGTTGTCCATTCACGGACGGCTAAAGCCGCTTCATCGGCAGGCGCAGTGCGCAAACGCACCACCAGATCGCCCAACACCATTCGTCCATCCGGTCCCACGGCCTGCGCGGCATCATCTAGTGCGTCACCCAAAGGCTTGCCTTGTGAGAGCAGAGTTTCAACCACTCCCAAGCCGCGCAATATATCCTTGGCTTGCTTCAAGCGGAATTCCTGACGTTTATCCGAAAGCGTCCCGGCATACAGCAAACCGCCTGCGATCGCAAAAAGGATCGCCGGAAAAAATCCGAGGAACATGCCACCTGCCAGGCCACCACCTACCCATGCGAGAAAGCCGTACGCGATCTGGTTGAAAGCCAGTCCTGTACCGGTCTGGCGCGCAAATTTCTCCGGATCAAAATTCCTCTTCGGTTGGGCAATGCCCATTGCGCGCGCCAAGCCCGCTTCATCCACGGTTCGACGCCAGCCAAAGGCAATCGGGATGGCCGCCAGCGCCAGGGCTCCAATAATTGAAATCAATGTGATCATGCTATCTCCAGATAAACCAAATCGAAAGTTCCTGTGCGCCGCCATTGGCGAGCCAGACAGCAAAGTAAATGCCCAGCACACCAAGCAGGGCTGTTAGTAATGGGTAGATGCCCACTTCATTCCATGCCAGATCCACCGGGCGGGAACGCCTTTCATACGGATCAGATCCAGAGATCTGCTGCTCGTGATGGACGGGTCGTCGTTCCTCTTTTGGTTTCGATGATTGACCCACTTCAGTTTTTTTGCTTGCAGCCTGTTGATTGACATACTGCCGGGTCTGCATCGCATACCGAAAACGGCGCATCAGCCAGACTTCGGTTGGAACACGGTCGGGTCCCAGGCGCAGGAGAGCCAACGCCATGAAAGAGACCAACACCAGAAAACCGATCACCACTTTTCCTGTAAAGGATAGCGGGAGGAATAAACACAGCACTGCCAGAAAAACGCCAGCGCCAAGGATGCCAAGATCGCGGTCGTTGAACATGATGACCTAGAATGGAGGCTGGGGTTGAAAGCCTTTCAGCATCTCGCCCAATTGAGGCAGGAAGAGGAAGGCGAACAATACGATGATGACCAGCCCGACCACCCCGATGATCGCCATCGAGGTCATACGACTGCCACCAAATGCCATGCCTGCCGTGCCTTGCAGGATGTAATACAAACCGCCAAGCAATGCTACGACGATTAAAAGTCCTGCCATAAACGCCCAGGCGTCACGGGCTATTGTCAAAATCTGTTCCATGATGGGTTCGAACATAAAAAATCTTCTCCTTTTCGTTCTTAACAAGTGCCGAGGAACCAGGCAGCCATGGGAATGGCAGCGCTGGCGAGGATCATGCCGAAAAGCGCCTCACCGCTTTCAACCAGGGCGTTGGCAAAGGAAGCAGCCCCACCGATGGACGCGGAGAACATGGTGATAAAAGCTGCCTTGAGCATTCTCAACGCAGCCAGCCCGCCGATCAACCCCGAGGCAAGAACGCCCAGTTCACTGATCGGTCCACAACCAACGGCTCCAGGCAGGGTGGACTGCAGGGCATTCACGATCTGCGGGATGCCAAGGAAGGCAAACAACCCCAACACCACAATGGAGATCAAGGCCGAGATGGCTTCCCAAACCCACAAATTGGCACCAAGGACAGATGCCGAACTCACGCGCAGTATCTGCGCGATGCCAGCCAGAAGGGCAAACGCCACGAATACACCAGCCAATGCAATCCAGGCTTCGCGCAGGAAGGTGAGAAATAAGGTGGAGATTTCACTCATACAGTTGTCATTGCCTCATGCTTATGGAATTCATCATCCAGTGCAGGGTAAAACCGCTCCCCCCAGAACTGGATCGACCAGCGACGGGAGGGTCCGGTGCGGTCCTTGAGGGTCTGGACTTCCAACGGAACACAGCCACACTTCCGCACATCCCCGCTTCGATTCACAATCAGCACACGATCTGCTTCATAAGGAACACGCTCATCTCCCAATAATGCAGACAGATCATCACCATCGTTAAATCGGTCAGACTTCAAGGCAGCGGCCGCAATGATCGCCCAGCCGTGAAGTCGAGCCATTTCCCGTAACGCGGCGGCAGCTTCACCACTGCGACCATCTTCTTTCATCATGCCCGTTAAACCAATCACCGGTACACGGTTGAGATAATCCACCGCGATCAGCGCGGATCCCTTCACTGGAAAGGCGTAATCATGGATCAACATATCCTCCAATGCACGCACGGTATCTTCACGCGAGTTGAGTGAGAGCAACACGGCTTCACTGGCGCGTGCCAGGGCAGACTCCACTACAGACTGGGATGCTGTTCCATGTGGACCACTTGTCATTGCTTCGGTTTGAAGACGGAGACGGTAACGTAATTCCTCCGGAGTATGTTCATAACATCCGATCGCAGATGGAACGTGTTGACCGGATGCCTCGTAAATCATGCGAAGCAACCATGAGGTCTTGCCAATCCCCGGAGCTGCGGCAAGCAGAGTCACGCCGCCGCCCCAGAACGGCAGTCCCGCAAAAACGCCGAAGGGGGTATAGGGTTGGGGGGCACCCAGGGTTCCGGAACGTGGCATACGAGTATCTTAGCAATTTACCGAACGGGGTGGATGTCAGGTGTCGCTTTGCAAAGAAGTATTTTTGCCGTGTGTAAACTGGTATAAAATAAATGTATGCCTAATGACAGGGAATGGATTTTCTATGCTGCATCGGGTGCGGCGGTCCTGCTGACTGAGATTTCACTTCAGTTCGGCTTGCACATGTTCACTCTTCTCCCGCTCATGCTTGGCGTACTGGCAGTCGGATTATGGGCATTCCCGGAAAATAAAAAATAACCGACCTGCATTCATTTCAAAATAGATTCCCCATACAGATATAGATCGAAAGATCAATAAACATTCCCGGCAATTCAGAAATCGATCCTGGGTATCTCCGCACACAAAATCAAGCGATACATCATCAAACCAGGCAACAAAAATAGACGGGCAATCCCGCTGATTGCCAGCAGGTCGGCCCTGCCAATGATCGCTTTAATATATCCATACCCGATGACCAGCACCGGCAAGTAATACGATCATGGTTTGAACGAGGGAGCGGGAGTAAGACGATACTAACTTGACAAAGGAAGTGACATCACTTATGATGTCATATAAGACATCATAAGTGATGAGGTAATTATGACACGATATGCACTAAACCTGCCCGCTGAACTTAAACGGGATGCGGAGCGCCTGGCCCAAAGACAAGGCGTATCCCTCAATCAATTTATATTGTGGTCGGTTGCAGAAAAAGTAGGAGGGCTGCTCCAAGGATTGGATGACCCGAATTTTCCAAGCATAACATACCGACGTGGCACTGCTGGTGGACTATCGCCCATCCTGCGGGGAACGGGGATTCGGGTTCAAACGATTGTTATCGCCTCCGCGTCTGCATCAGTATCGGAAATCGCTGAAGACTATGATTTAACCGAAACACAAGTCAGGGAAGCTCAAGGATATTACGAAACGCATCGTATCGAGATCGACGCCTATATCCAGGCGGAGTCTCAAATGGAGCCAGGGAATGAGTAGAAACCTCCATTTACATCTGGATGCGGATGCCTCGAGTAAATCACTACATAAGGCATTACTTGAACTTGGGCATGATGTGACCCGTACTCCGACCGAATGGATGCCTCTGGACGCAAGTGACGAACAGCAGTTATTAGGTGCAACCTCACAGGGACGCGCCATCTTTACATACAACATTCGGGATTTTGTTGCTCTGGGAAAAATTTATCCCAGTCATGGTGGGATCATTCTGGCATTTCAGAAAAGTATGACCTTGAATGAAACCATTACAGCATTGGACCGCATCCTAAGGGAAACACATGCGGATGATTGGATAGGCCGAGTTCGTTGGCTGAATGATTGGAAAAAATAATCGGCAATACAGCAAATGATATTGTAGATTTATAAGATGGACTTAAAAACAAGGTAGGACAAAAGACCAATAAACATTCCCGGCAGGGCGGGCACATTTCCAGTTTGTCTATTCACCCAAAATCTGCGCCAGGCTTCCAAACCGAGCAATGCCAACAAAACGGCATGAAACGGAAAGAGACAAGCCAATCCGCAAATCGCCAATAAATCCGCCCTGCCAAGAACGCCTTTACGATATCCATATCCCGTCAGTAGAACAGGCCAGACAGGGGGGAAGAACAAAAGTGGAAATGCAAACCCGCCCGATATCTTTCTAAAGACCCCCCAGGCACATGCCAGGATGACGACCCCCGTTTGGATGGGTGTATCAGACAGGGTCAGAAGGATCGTACCCCAAAAGAATATCTCCACTCCCGGAACCAGGCGATAACGCAGATCGGCATAGCTGAACAGGGCGAAGGAGACCAGTGCAAAGGTTTCTGTGAGATTCATGAGTCCGCTTCGTCATCATTCTTGTTTGGCATAAAGGTCAGTATCTCCTTCACCCGCGCAGCATTTCCAAGTTCGGATGCGCGCATCAGCGGGTCATGGGCAGTGATGATCTCTTCCGCATGATCCAGATACGCCCTGGTCATCTGAGCTGTTTCCTCCGGGTATTGCGCGACGAATATATTCGGATCCATCCCGCGTTGAGCAATGTCTGCAGACATGGACTGAAAGCCCTGCTGGAATTCCTGGGGAGAACCGTTGAAGCTGGATTGAATGGATGCGTTCACCGAAGGGGAAAAACCAAAATCCTGGGAAGGCGACGTCATTGGGGCGCCACTGAATCTTTGCATTCGCTCCCCCAATTCCGCCTGCCGCGCAGCCAGTTCATGTCCATGTGCCAGTGAACGGTTATAGGCGGCAGGTGCGCGCAATCCCATGGCCTCCAGATTTCCAGCTTGTTGGGTCAAGTGCTGCGCAGCATTGAGATGACCCATTGCAGCTTCAGCACCAGTCAGTCCATTTGTGGAAGCTCCCGCCGCACCTGCAGCGCCTGCGCCAGCCGCCCCGACTCCGCTGGCGGCCAACATTCCTATGGAGACGATCTGTTGTGCGGCCTTGATCATTCCACCAAAGGCGTCTGCGGTGGTGGAAATGGTCATCTTGCCAAGGATGCCTGCCAGGGATAGCAGCAGGCCCGTCGCGCCCCATAACCAGATCACGCGCAGGATGGCAGACAGGATGCCCTGTTGTCCCATCCAGGTGCTGGCAGCCATGCCCGCCTTGAAGACTCCACCTGCCACAATGGGAAGTAGTGCGATCAATACAACTGCCTTCATCCATAACGAACGCAACCAGCCCGCCTGGGGCAGAACACTTGCAATGGACAATGGCGGAGCGAGAACAGCAAGAATGAACAGGACCGCATTGGCGGATGCGAATGCAAACAACATCCCTCCAATGGCAAGCAGGGAGCCAACGGAAAGACCGATATTGAGCAAACTGCCCAGAAAGGTTTGATTGGCCAACCCCAATAGGATCGAGGTTGCGGTGGTGTTCTCCACAAAACTCATTGCCAATGCGCCGGTTTCTCCGATCACCTTCCCGACCATCCACCAGCCAAGACGGACGATGAGATCGAGAAACGGACCGGAGGCAACCGCCAACACCCCGGCCGTGACCCAATCCCCGATCACGCGAAGCCCGCTGTCCTCATCTCCAAGTAACCTACCCCAATGATATAGAGCCAATCTCACCAGGAACAAGGCAGGCGCCAGTGCCGCAGCAACCGGCAGGCTGGATTTAGCCACGGTGCTGTAATCACCCTGACTGGGAGCCTGCACGATCTCGCCGATCACGCCTGTCCAACGCGCTATTTCTTCACTCATGCCGCGCACTTCCTTGTCGGCAGCCTTGTCGAAGATGCCTGCCAGCGCTTCTGAGATGGTTTCAGCGGGAAAGACCAGATGATTAAAGATCTGCGAGATGGTGGTCGTGGTGATGGTCCCGCCGCCTCCAGGCGGAGTGGGTGTACCGGTGACAATCATGGTGGGCGTAGGGGTCAGGAGCCGGTCTGCATTGGAGGCAAAAACAGGAGTGACAGACATTGTCAATCCACTCAGGAGCAGGATGGCAATGATGATCGTCAGGATGATGAGGGTGCGAATTTTTTTCATAAGTCCTTCAGGGCATGTTGCGAGATATAGTTCCTTGTAAAGCACAATTGCTGGTATCCGCATTGTGTGCAGGTCGATGGCTGCCGCAGGGCAATTAAGGGCGGGTGCGGTCCCGTCTTCGCCAGGGTGGAGAGGTGTCCCACCATTTTTTCCAGATCCCTGTTGGCAAGTAGTTGATCGAAATCCTTTGCTGCGCCGGTGTCACGATCCAGGGCAAAAATGACCGGCGTGTTGGGCCAGGGTTGTTTACCGAGAGTCGTGCAGCGTCGTAACAGGGAAAAGCGCAATTGATCCTGTTCGCCATGGGAGACAAGGGAGCCTATTTTTGTTTCCGTCACATGCCCCACAGGGACCTGCCAGGTCCAGGTATCGAATTGGACAGGCAAATGCATTCCGGTCAGGGTCAGGCAGACCTTTTCCGCTTTCAAGCTGCAGCTGCGTTCGATCTGCATGGCGATGCGCCAATCCTGGGCGAGAAATGCCCAGGTGCGAACATAGATGAACAGGTTGCTCCAGTCTCCGCCCAGGTGATTGATCGCATTCTGCGAACCATACCGGCGACTCATGGGGATTTTCCCGCCCCGAAAGGCTGGCATGAGTTCAGGTGCAGGGAACGAATATTGTTTACGGTATTCCTCGACCTCACGAATATAGGATTGGACCGCATCCAGAATTTTTTCGAAGCCGTATTGGGTCAGGAATTCCAGCAGGGTCCCGCCGGTGGATAGATCCTCCAGGGATTTCCAGACGGGATCGAAGGGCGGTGTTGGGTCGGCCCCTGCCAGCCACCAGCGCGCGGCAGTGGGACAAAATGAATAAAGCATCGCGGATAAAAGCGGATGTCCGCGCGCATTCCTGCGGTTCAACAATGCAAGGAAAAGATCAGTGTACATGCCAGACCATCAGCAGAAAGGGAATAACCCGCCAGGCGGCGGGAGATTGTGTGCCGGTAAGGGACTGCCTGTGGATGACCCTCCAGATGAATTGAAGGGCTCCTGTGAAAAGGAAGGAAAGAAGCAGAAGAAGGATCAGGGATTCCATTTTGGAATCGGGCAGGGCCCAAAGGACCGCCATCCAGAGCTTGACATCACCGGCACCCATCCAGCCGCCCGCCCAGGCGGAAAACAGAAGAAAACATGCCAGCCATAAATCCATATGTCCGGGAAAGTGCGCAAGTACACCCGCGATGATTATCGGCAGGGTACACCAGTTTGGAATGCGACGGGCGCGCAGGTCATACAAGGTGACAGCCAGCAAATAAAAGAGCAACCAGGTCATTGGTTGCTCATGATATAGAGATAGGGCAGGAGGTATTCGGCAGGTGTCGCTAATTAATGGGTGGTTGCCGGGGAAGAATTACCTGAGATATCTTCAGGGTATCTCAAGGGGAGGGCTGGGTTCGATTCAGCATTGCTTTTATCAATTCCTGAAGCAGGGGATAAGCCTTTTGGATTGTCTTTTTTAAGTTTTCCTTTTCTCCATGGGTTAATAAGCCATTCCATTCCTGATCGGCAAACCATTTTTCAAAACTTTCTTCATGCCTAACCACCCTGCGAAGCTCCCCTGCCAGCCACCAGATAAAGGCTTTGGTTCTTACCTGCCAGCCGCCCGGCAGCAGATCTTCGGGAGAGATGTATCCCTGATCAGCCAAAAAATGAACCTCGGGCTCGAGATCTTCCAGATGCCTGGTCAGGGTTGTAATATCAAAGGACCTCGGACCGGTCAGCAACGGAATTTCATTCAGGACAATGGTCATAAAAGCGATCTTCGTTTTTGGGGACCATAATGACCATGAAACTCCAAGTGTGCCAGCTGCTTCGTTGTACAGTTCATCGCAGATATTTTTCTGGCGGACATGGGTATCCTTCTCCCCTTCCACATAACTTTCCCACAACAAGTAGGCTGCCACCTGTAACAAATAAGGATGACCGCCGGATAAATCCTCCAGAAACATTTTTTCCTGTTTCGTGAAACGGCGTCCGGCACGCTTCAAAAGCAGATCGACTTCCCCGCTCGAAAAGGGCTTTAATGTGAGTGGGGCAAAGAAATTAAAAAAGGGGGAGCCGCTGCGGTTGATTTGCAACGTCTCTTGATGGAGCCTCTCAAGCGGATAACGCGATGCGAGAAGTAATACAAAACTCTCAAACCGGGTCGAGAGCGAACGCAGTTTTCCGTAGAAGTCCGCAGTGTGAAGATCGGGATGATCGAATAAACTTCCAAATTCATCAATCACCAGCACAAGCCGATAATCCGCGGACTGCAGGGACTTGAAGAACTTTTCAAGCGCAAAGGTTGACCAACTGTTCAATCTGCAGCTTTGGTAGGCGTCCAGGACGGAAGGCATGGATGAAATTTCACTCTTGATCTGCCCCAGGATCAATTCCCATATCTGGTTTGACGTGGTGCCGCGCTCCAGACTCTGGACGTCGACCTCCACAAAAAGCAGCCGGGAAGCCCAATCCCCATAAAGTGAGACTCTATTCTCCGCAGCAGTAACGTATTTGAGGATGGAGGTTTTTCCCGACCGGGGCTCACCGATCAGCGCTGTGGAAGATCCGCTGCTGCATATCCGGCTGGCAAGCCGCCTGATCTCCGAACGCCGCCCGACAAATTGCCCGACCGGAATGGGATCGCCAAAAAAGAATGGGTTTTGTTTATTCATGCGCCTCCTGAAATTACCTGCTATGGCATATAGGGGCTGCCAAAAATGGTGACGAAGTTCCTGCAAGTCGTCGCAAGGAACATATTGTTATTGGAAATTCGCATTCCCGTGATTCCACTATATTCTGTGGCGACGGTTTGCAGTTTTTCTCGGTTGGAAATCCGCCAGAAGGTAAAATCACACGACGTATTTCCGGCGATCAGATAGGAATCGTCCCTGGACATTTCGAGTAATCGGGGGGAACCCGCCGTATCCGAGATCACCGTCTGCACTTCCAGACTTGGAAGACTGAACGTATGGATGTAGCCTCGACTCGAGAGGAAAAAGACCACCGTATTATCGGGGGTAAATTTTATGCTGTAGAGTTGATATTCCGGGAACTCCTTGGCATGCAGTACAACCCCGTTGGAAGTGTCAAAAATCAAAAGCGTGCTCCGGCTGGTACAGTTATAGTCACCGGCGGCATTCGAACACATGACGGTATCGTTGAATCTCCAATTTGTGGTGACTGCCAATTGTGTCCCATCAGGGGAAAAATCAATATCGATCACCTCGATCCCGACCACGCCGGAATATCCCTTCGCTACGCTGGACAGATCCAATTGAATGGAGGACCAGTTGTCTGTTTTCCATATCCTCACACTGTCATCGCTTGACATGGATGCAAGCAGGCTCCCGTCCTGGGAGAACAGGATCTTATTCACGCCTGTGGAGCTTTCGCTGAGGATTTTGAAAAGTGTTCCATCCTCAACGTTCCAGATCCGTATCCTTCCGTCTGTCGATCCGGAAACCAAATATTGACCATCAGGGGAAAAGGAAATCGATGCAACAAATGATTTCTCATCCGAGTTGCCGGAAAAAATCTCCCTTTCCGTCACGTCAAAACTTGCCGGTTCCCAAATATACACTTTTCCATCGGACAAACTCGCGGCCAAAAGACTGCTGTCAGGTGAGAACGCAATCGACCTGACATCCTGGGGAAACTTCCATGACCGCAATTTTGACAAACTGCCGATTGTGGAGTCGGAGATCACCCGCATTGAGATGGCGGTTGCAGTCGCCCTTGCCTGGGCTGTTGCGGTCGAGTTGACCTGTGAGACTGCCGTTCGCGCGGCGGCGGTCTCTGTTTTTTGCGCGGAGACTGCCGTAGCCGCTGAATTCCGGGCGACCGAGGTCAGGGAGGATTGCAGGTTTTCCTGATCGGCCAACATGACCTGGGCTGTGGACTGAAGCCTTTGGTTGAGGTCGTATTCGCGATAGATCAGGCTGCCCGCGATCACCAGCAGTACGATGAGCCCGGCGATCGCCCAGGTTAATCGTTTGACACGCTTGATCTTTTCCTCCACATCCATGCCGGTGATTGCCAGATGCAGATATCGGCTGGACTCTTCATAGTTGGGGTTTTGTTCCACCACCTTGAGCAAAAGATCGCGCGCTACATTGGTCTCCCCGCTTTGAATTGCACCCAATGCCCGTTGATACAGTTCGGCGATGCGATTGTTGCGTTCCAGCCGCTTGGCATCTGTGGACCATTTATGTTCCTTCGGGAATTTTGCTGAAAGGGTCTTGACCAGTTCCAGCGCCTCTACATATTTGTTTTCCTTCTCCAACAGATCAAGCTTTTGCAAGCCCTGTTCCAGTTCGCCTTCGCGGATCAAAGCTTCGACTCTTTCAGCCTCCTCGACCATCCCGGCGTTTCGGTATGCATCCAGTGCCTTTGCATATTCCTCACCCCGTAGGAACTCCTCCGCACGCTTTTTCCATATTCGCTGCCTTCCAGTGCGCGCCTCCCGTTGATTCCCATCCATCTCCAAAACACGCTCGAAATACTCAAGTTTTTCCGATTCACTTTTCGAAGCGGATGCGCGCTTTAAAAACAATTCCACCAGACGGGGTTTGGCCGCAGTTGGATGATATTCCACCAGGCGCTCGAGCAATTCCTGCGCCTCCCTGAGATTGTTCTGCGTCATCAATATGTCCGCCAGCAGTTCATTGGCCCGCAGATGGTTTGGATTCTTGCTGATCGCCTGATGAAGATGGTCGACCGCCTTGTCAGGATATCCCTCATCCAGGAAGCCAGCTGCTGCCTGGTACAAACTCTGGGCAATGGGCAGCAACTGATCCATTTCCTTGATCTGACTCTTGAGCGGTTTGTTTTGTACGATCCATTGACGGAGCAATTCAACCCGAAAAATATAGCCGTCATCCACCGGTTGGATCAGGTCCCAATTTTCAAGCAGGGCCGGGGCATCCATCAGTTCGGGAATGATCGCCCTCACGCCGCTTTCCTTTAGGATGGCAATCAGTTGATTTTGGGAAATGGGTTCCAACCCGGCCTTGGCCAAGGCGGAGGCAACAACCTTTCCTGCCGGCGATAGACCCTCCCACAGCCATTCCAGGGATCCGCCGCTGATGCTGAGCACCTTGGGGATTATTTTTTCAACATCCTGCAGGGAGATTTTTGGCGGGGATTTCGGCTCACTTTCATAAGCGTCTTCAAATAATTGCGAACATATTTGTTGAATTAAAAAAGGATGTCCATTCGTCAGCTCCAGGATCCGGGCAATTGCCTTTTTGTCCCAGAACATCTGCTTCTTGTTCTCAGACAGTTTGATCAACGAGGTTGCATCATCATGACTAAGCAACGAGACGGAATAGGATAGGGTCCCCTTCAGCAGGGACAAGGCTTCACTGCCTATATCATCAATATTCCGCCCGATTACGAATACGAATTGAAGCCGGTCGGGGGAAAGCGACAACAGGGAGCGCAGATAGGGAAAGAAAACCGCAGCAGCCTGATCCTGTTGGGGCTCTGAAAGAACATTGAATTCATCGAACAATATGACCAGGGAGTGACCACTGTCCAGGGAATTAAGCACGGCAGGCAGCCATGTTTTTTGGAATGTCTTGACAGTATTTTTTCCAAGATTGGGCACTTCAATCCCCAGTACGGTTGCAATACTGCCCGCCAGTTCCTTGATGACGTACGATAGGGTGTGGGCCGCTTTATCTTGAAGATCAAAGTACACAGGGTGAAATACGCCCTCCCTGGATAAGTTTGCTTCAAGGTATTGAAGAATGGATGTCTTGCCAATTCTGCGCTGACCAAACAGTATCAAGGTGTTGTGGTTGTCATTATGAAGAACCCGTAATGTCTCCCTCAAGATATCACTGCGTCCAACAAAGGAACTTGTCCTGCCTACTGGATTTCCTGCAATGTACGGATTCTGTGCCATGCCTGCCTCCACAGATGCTGCTTTTGATTAGCCATAGTATATATTCAAAACAGGTTTGTGTGAAAGCCTCGAATGGTGACAAATTGATTGCACCGGCAGGAATAATCTCCGGACGACTGCTGCATAACCCTGACGGAAATGTATTGACTGCACATTAATATGGCAGCATCGTGTAATTTGGTTCTATAATGGAGAAATAAAAATCTCAATATCGGAGGGCTTATGATGAACGAACAGGAGCAGATCAGGGATCTGGCAAAGCGTTTTTCAACGCTGGTGGCAAGTGATATGGCGCCGGATGAAATTGAGTTTATTTCCCCCTGGGTGGATGGATATTTGGATTCAGGAAAAAGCCTGGATCAGGTTTTGGAGGAAAACGGCTCAACCGATGCCTTTATGGGGTTTGGCTCGGTTGAGTTTGCAACGGCATTAATCGCGCCTATTGTGGTGGAAATAGTCAAAGCCTTAATGCCCTATATTCTGGAACGCATTTCGAAAAAGAAGACAGACATTCGCCTGGCACAATATCCTGGCGTACAGCTGGTCATGAAAAAGAAGAAGGACGAAATCTTGTTTTCCATAAAAACAAAGGGGAAAAACAAGAAGGCGGATCAAAAAGCAATCGACCGGATTTTTGAAAGCATCCTAAATTCCCTGGATCAATAACTCCCACCCAAGCCCGCCACCCTCATCCCCTATGACGAATCAAAGTTTGAAAGAAAATACCGAAAGTTTTATTACCAGATTAACCAACCTGCTTTTTATTCTGGTCATCACTTATCCCTTCCTGGAAAGCCTCTCTTCAGTTCTGCTGAAGGAGGAGCAATTCACCCTTTGGGATGTTCTGTCAGGGGAGTTCTTGCGCACTTTCCTGCCTTACCTGATTGGCGTATGGTTGTACTTTTATTCCACTCAGAGAATATTGTCTGACAAGTCCTTGCACCCGTTTCCGCAAGATGATCCGAGGGAAAAAAATATTCAGGATTGGTTGAAGGAGGCGGGGGTACATCATGTCCTTGTTTATGTTTCAGCACAAAAGGATATTTCCGCGCGAGCCTTCGGCACCAAAAAACACGGGTACATTTCAATCACCCAGACAGCCCTGGAGGTCTTGAAGGATGACGAACTTAGGGCGCTTGTAACACACGAGGCTGCTCATCATTTTTACGGGGATTATTGGAAATTATCCCTGGCAAGAAGTTTGACCATCGCCATATTAATTTCCCGACTGGCCATGAGTGCCGCGGGATTTCCATCAACAATACATATCAAGGAAAGTGGTATTTCCACAGTCCTCTATTTCTTGCCCGCGATATTGGGATATTTTGCCTATGCTCTCATGAGTGTGGGCGTTCTGGCTATTGTCCGCCTGCGTGAATTGATGGCGGATAATTTTGCGCTTTCTATTTTGGATGACACATCGGTCTATGTCCGTTTGATGGCCAGAATCAGTTACTCCAAACCGCCCTCTTCAAAAAAGATAAAACTGGCGCTGCCAAAGTCCTTTGAATTTCACCCGGATGGATTGAAACGCCTTCGTTCACTGAACACCCCCGATCTTTTTTTGGAGGATATTTATTTTGCACTGGCATTTCCGGGGTTGCTGCTTGGTGCCTTGATCGGCATCCATGGGGTTCCGAGTATCTCCATCCTGTTTGGACTACCCACGGCTTTCATACTGGGGGCCCCCTTGTTATATTTTGTCACAAACCGTCTGGAGCAATATGGACACAAAATCCCCATGGTGTTTATCTTTACCGGTTCCACTTCCCTAACCACCATGCTTCTTACAATGACCTGGCAGATTGCAAGGATATCCAACCCACTATCTGTTTCCCAAGTGGACGTCAATTCCCTGACAGAGGAATATTACCTTACACCCCTGCCCGCTCTGACAAGTGATTTCCGCCTGCTGTTCGACAATTACCTGGTTACATTTTTTGCGGGCGGGTTGTTTTTGGTTGTCTTTTTGTTTTTGGTGGGGATCATAAAAAGGGTAACGACCCGGACTTCCGTTCGTCACACCCGTATCAAGTCAATTCTTATTCTATTGCTTTGGGTCATACTGGCCGTTACCTTGGCATTATCCTGGCTGAATGCATTCGGCCCGTTTCCAGCCCTAAAATATTTACCTCATTGGTTCGGGAGATGATAAATGAGACACGGGATTTCCAGAAATAACTCCAGGTTCAATCAGGTAGTCAAATTTCTATTGGGACTCGCGCTCCCCCTGTCGTGGCCTGCCTTCCTTTGGATCACGATGACTCAAAGGGGAGACTCAAGAGCAAACTTAATGCAATCATGGCAAAACTATGCGCTCTATAGTTTTTTGGGGGCGATTTTGTGGTTTTTCTTGAACAAATTTCCACGCGTCCTAAAAAATATATTGCTGGTTGGTGCGCCCCTTCTTTCCGTTGTTTTGATCTATTTTTCGGTGGCAGCATATGCCAGTCGTGGGGAGTCTCTGTATATTGGGAATTTGTTTTTCAAGAGTGCCGGACTGGCAGGCAACGTCATATTCATCCTTAGCATCATATCCTTGTTGTTCTTGTCCGAGCCTCTAAGAAGCATCCCCTACAGCACTCTCTTTCTTATATTCTTTCCTTATCTTATGAGCTATATTCCGGGATATTCAGCTTCCTTTTGGAAAAATGTATTTATGTGGATATTAATCCTTGGTGGGACGATTGGATATCTAAATCTATTGGGCGACCTTCTTTTTTATTTGCGCTGGGAAATTTTGGATTCCGGAGAACGCCATGCGTAAACTGACAACTCCGCGTATTCTGCTCATTAATTTTTTTGTCGTTTTCCTCGGACTATTGGTGTGGAAGATTCCATTTTCCGGTCTGCTAAGTGACTACTATCTAAACCA
>Ga0172373_10006425_pt1 | contig 15611 bp, 10 predicted proteins | sample Lak10m_2_FD_114546 | JGI IMG/M metagenome (GOLD analysis project Ga0172373, IMG submission 114546) | Freshwater microbial communities from Kabuno Bay, South-Kivu, Congo - kab_092012_10m | ecosystem: Environmental > Aquatic > Freshwater > Lake | place: Democratic Republic of the Congo...
CGTAGAGGTCGCCGCGCTCGTGGGCCTCGGTGAGGGCCCGCAAGGCCCGGCCGCGGCTGTCCACGAGCTCGCCGGCGGACTGATCCAGCCAGAGCAGGAGCCCCTCCGCCACCTGCCGCTCCCAGTGCAGCCCGCCCGGGCGGGCGTCGATACGTCGCACCGCCTCCGTCAGGGCGTTCCGGGACTGCTCCCAGTTCCCGGCGCCAAGGGCCACCATCCCCTCCCACACCCCCACCGACGCGAGGAGATCGCCGTCCCCGGTGCGCGCCGCCTCGGAGCGCGCCTGGGCGAGGTAGCGGACGCTGAGGCCCTGGAGCGGGCGGACCTGGCGGAACACCCCGGCGGCGAGGAAGGCCAGGCCGCGCGCCGCCCGCGGCCCGTCGCCGGCCCGGAGCGCGAGGCGGACCGAGCGGAGCACGTAGTCCAGCCCGTCGAGGGGGAGGACGTAGGCGAGCCCCTTCCCGACGGACCAGCACATGTCGGCGCGCTCGATGGCGACCGGATCGGGCGGGGCGCCGCGCCGGGGCTCCGACCCGCCGATCAGGAGCGCGCCGAGGTTCCAGGCCACCGAGAGCGCGGTCCGGAACGCCCCGCGGGGGGCGGGCAGGCGGAGCTCGTCGCGGACCCCCGCCAACGCCGCCAGCCCATCGGGGATGCGCCCGCCCACCATGAACGCCTCGGCCGCGCGGCGAACCGCGGAACGGCGCTCGGCCGGCGGGAGGGAGGGGGCCGCCTCCAGCCAGGTCGATCCGGCGTCGAGCGTACGCCCGGAGGCGAACTCGGCCTCCGCCTGGGCGAGGGCGAGGTCCAGACGCGGCCCCGCGGCGGCGCCCGCGGCTTCACGGGCACGACGGTAGTGCACGGCGGCCAACCCGAAGGCGAGCGCCGCTGCGGCGGCACGTCCGGCCCGCTCGAAGGCGTCCGCCGCCGCGGCGAGGTCGCCGGCTCCGGCCAGGTGGTTGCCGAGCGCGTCCGGGGCGACGTCCGTCCGGTCGGCCCACCCGCGCGCCACCCGCGCGTGGAGCTCGGTGCGGTGCCCGGGGGTGAGTCCGTCCACCAGCGCGGCGCGCACGCGGTCGTGGAACAGCTCCACGCGCGCCCCCGGCTGGAGCCCCTCGGCGCGCGCCAGGCTCACCGCGCGGAGCTCCACCAGCGCGGCGCTCACCGCGGCCGGGTCGGGGATGAGCGCCAGCAGGTGGTCCACGGTGGTCGGCGTGCCGATCACGGCCAGCAACTCCAGCAGCTCGACGGCGCGAGGGCTCGACACCGCCGCCACCTGAGCCCGGAGGAACGGGCCGAGCCCCCCCCGACCCGGCGGCACCGGCGCGCGCCAGCACCTCGACCAGGAACGGCACGCCGGCCGCGTCCTGGAGGAGCTCGTCCTCGTCGGGAGAGGGCGCGCGGAGCGCGTGCAGCAGCACCCGGGCGTCGTCCAAGGGCAGGGGCCCCAGCGTGATCCGGTGCTCGGGGAGGTCGCGGAGCAGGCTCGGACGCAGCGCGGCGAGCTCCTCGAGGAAGGGGCCGGGGCGCAGGTCGGAGCGCGCGGTGAGGACCACGAGGATCGGGGGCGGGGCGGGCGGACCGAGGAGACCGGCGAGGAAACGGGCGGTGTCGGCGTCCCCCCAGTGCACGTCGTCGATGGAGAGCACCACCGGCGCCGCGACGGCCAGGTCCCGCAGGAGGTCCTTGATGCCTTCGATCGCGGCGGCGCGCAGGCGGAGCGGGTCGTCGGGGAGCGCCCCGTCCTCGCTCGCCGGGGCCGCCATCAGCGTGGGGAAGAGCCGGGCGGCGGCGGCCATCCGGGGGTCCCGTCGGAGATCGGCGCGCCCGGCCACGGCGCCCGACACGAAGGCCAGCTCGTCGATGGCCACGTCCAGGCCGCGGTACGGCAGCCGCTCGCGCTCGTAGCAGCGGCCCCGGAGGAGCAGGGACCCGCGCGCGGTCTCCTCGAGGAACTCAGCGAGCAGGGCGGACTTCCCGAAGCCCGACGCCCCTTCGATGCGCACCAGGACGGGCTGGTCGCGGCTCTCGGCCCACGCCCGCCGCAGCTCGGCGCGGTCCGGCACCCGGTCCACGAAGGGCGGCTGCACCGGGGGCGCCTCCACCGTTCGCCCGAAGACCCGCAGCACGTCGGGCCCGGAGGGCCGCGCGGCGGGGTCGGGGCTCACGAGGCGACGCGCGAGCTCCGCCAGGTCGGGAGGGCCCACGAGGCCGGCGACGGCCCCCCGGAGATCGAAGTCGGCGTCGTCCGACACCGCGCCGAGGGCCTCGACCAGCATGACCCCCACCGCGTACCAGTCGGCCGGGGGGCCAAGGCGTTGCCCCCGCGCCTGCTCCGGCGACATGTAGCGGGGGGTCCCCCCGCGCGGAGCGTACTCGTCCATGGCGGCGCGCCGCGCCAGGCCGAAGTCGAGGAGGAAGACGTCGCCGCGCTGGTCCACGAGCACGTTGGCGGGCTTCAGGTCGAAGTGCAGCAGGCCGGCGCCGTGCAGGGCCTGCACCCCCTCGGCGAGCTGCGCGAAGCGTTCCCGCAAGAGCCCCTCGCCCCGCGCCACCCCACGCCAGTCCTTCACCGCCCGCGAGAACCAGTCGCCGTGGATGAGCGGCATGGTGAGGAACCAGACCCCGTCCGCCATGGACAGCTCGTACACCGGCACGAGGCGCGGGTGGCTCAAGCCGCTGATGAGTCGGAACTCACGCTTCAAGGCCAGCAGTCGGGTGGGCTGGATGGCGATGAGGGTCTTCAGCGCCACGGTGGCGCCCCGCGCGTCCCGGGCCTCGTACACGGCGCCCATGCCGCCCGATCCGACCCGACGGAGCACCTCGTACGGACCCAGCTGCCGACCGACGAGCGCGTCCACCGGTTCGACCGGGGCACGCGCCTCGCCCGCCAGCTCGGAGCCGGTCAGCGTGGTGCGGCCGGAGCGCTGCGACAGTTCGTCGGGCATCCCAGCCTAGATACAGCATTCACCTCAGCCGAGCACCTGTCGCATGGCGCCGACGAGGTCCGAACGCTGGGTGATGGTGGCCACCTTCAGCGCGTTGGCGATGGCCCGCGGCGTGCTCCGACCGTGAGCCTTGATGCAGAGTCGGTCGAAGCCCAGGATGGGCACGCCGCCGTACTGCTGCCAGTCGGTGACCTGCCGCACCCGCCGGATCGCCGGAGCGAGCAGCCACAGGCCCGCCGCGTAGCGCCAGCGACGCTCGCCCGCGGCCCGCGCGGTGCGCATGACCGTCTCGCTGACCCCCTCCAGCATCTTCAGGACGATGTTCCCCACGAAGCCGCCGGTGACGATCACGTCGGCGCTGCCGCGGGGGATGTCCATGCCCTCGATGTTCCCCACGAAGTTGAGGTCGCCGCGGGCGGCCAGCCGCTCGTGGGCCTCCACCACCGCGGGTGGCCCCTTGCCGGGCTCGGACCCGTTGGAGAGGAGCCCCACGGAGGGACGCGGGTTTCGCGACACCCGCTGGGCGTAGGCCGCGCCCATGAGCGCGAAGGCGACGAGGTCGTCGGCGCTGGGGTCCAGGGTGAGCCCGGCGTCGAGGAGGAGCGAGAAGGGGTCCCGACGCTCCCCGCGCTGCACCTCGGTGGGGACCACCGCCCCCAGCGCCGCCCGCGCCACCCCCGGGAGTCGGCCGAAGGTGCGGGCGCAGGCGAGCGTCACCGCACCGGTGTTCCCGGCGCTCACCAGCGCGTCGGCGCGCCCCTCGGCGACCAGCCGGGCGGCGACGAGCACCGAAGCGTCCGGCGTGGCGTCGAGCGCGGCGCGCGGAGAGGCTTCCATGGGCACGCAGGCCGGCGCGTGGACCACCTCGATCCGGGCGGCCACGTGCGGGTGCCGCTGCAGCTCGGCCCGGACCGCGGGCTCGTCCCCCACCAGGACCACCACGGGGGCGTCCTCGCGGAGCGAGACGGCGGCCGCGCCCGCGACGGTGGCGGGCAGGCCGAGGTCCGAGCCCTGGGCGTCGAGCGCGAGGCGGGTCACGGGCGCATCCTACCGCGAGGGCTCACCACACCCCGGGGATCAACGCCCGACGGCCCGGCGGGTAGTCCGGGAAGGTGGACCGGTACCAGCGCAGGTGGGCGCGGGCCCGCGGGGCGAGGTTGGCGATGCTGAACACGAAGAAGGCGAGGCCGGCCGGCGACGCCGTGGCCAGGGCCCAGCCCCCCCACTCCACGATCTCCGCCAGGTAGTTGGGGCTGGCCACCCAGCGGTGCAGCCCACCGTGCGGGATCCGGTAGCCCGACTCGCCCGGGGCGCGGAGGCGGCGCAGCACCCCGTCCGAGTGCTGGTTGAGACCCCAGCCCACCAGGAAGAGCCCGAGGCCGGCCACCACCCAGGGCTCGGTCAGCCACCCGCCCGGGTAGCGGTGCAGCCCGGAGATCCACCGGGCGTTCAGGTAGGCGTTGAGCACGTTGAAGGACGCGCCCATCGCCACCACCACCACCGGGAGGGGGCGCCCGCCGGTGCGTCGCAGGAAGGGGTCCACGGTGGCCCGCGTCCCGTAGTGCAGGCACCACAGCACCAGGAGGACCTGCGGCACGAGCTCGGCGCGGTAGCGGCCCAACCCGTAGATGAACAGGAAGACGAAGAGCGCCGGCGCCTCCATGAGGAGCCAGCCGAGCCCGCCGGGCAGGGACGGACCCCAGCCGGTGCGCGCGTGGCGCCCGTAGGGGGCGTCGATCCAGAACAGCAGCACGAACACGAGCACGGCCACCGCCAGGACCGCGCCCACGAGCCAGGGGTAGAGCGCCACCTCCGCCATCAGGGCACTTCCGGCAGGGACATGGCCGACCGGTATCGCGGACCCCGGCCCGCGGCGCGGAGGTGGAGGGGAACCGCGAGGTCGACGAGGCGCGATATGCTCGCGGTCCGCATGAAGAACCCCAAAGAGTTCCTCGGGCGCGGCTGGGGCTTCCCCTTCCGCTTCGACTCCGCGCGGGGCGGTGTGGGTCTCTCCTCGTTCGAGGAGAACATCCGCCAGAACATCACCATCATCCTCGGGACCCGTCCCGGGGAGCGGCAGATGCTCCCGCAGTTCGGCTGCAAGATCCACGACCTCCTCTTCTCGCCCGACACGCGCGCCACCACCGCGCTCGCCGCCCACCACGTCGAGGAGGCGCTCAACCGCTGGGAGCGCCGGATCGAGGTCGTGAAGGTCGAGGCCCAGGTGGACGGGGAGGGTTCCATCCGGGTCGCGGTGCAGTACAAGATCCTCGCCACCAGCGCGCTGCAGAACCTCACCTGGACCGCCCGGCCCCGCTGAACATGCCAATCCGCCCGCCCAACCTCGACGACCGACGCTACGAGGACATCGTCCGCGAAGCCCGGGCCCTGATCCCCCAGTACACCCCGGAGTGGACCAACCTCTCGGACGCCGACCCGGGGATGACCCTGGTGCAGTTGTTCGCGTGGATGACGGAGATGATCATCTTCCGGGTCAACCAGGTCCCGGACAAGACCTACATCCACTTCCTCAACTTCATCGGCGAGGAGCGCAAGACCGCCCGCCCGGCCGTGGCGCCGCTCACCTTCACCACCAAGGGCGACCGCCACACCGACATCCCGGCCTTCACCCGCTGCGCCACCCGCCAGCGCGAGGACTCCACCGCCGCCGACTACCTCACCGTCGAGCCGATCACCGTCCACGACGCGTCGATCACCCGCGTGGTGGCGGCCCGCGGGGGCACGGCGCCGGCGGTGCGCGACGTCCCCTTCGCCCTCCTCCACGACAACCCCAGCGCGCTCGCCTTCGGCGCGGGGCGCGGGGTCGATCTCTTCGATCTGGACCCGGTGGCGTGCGGGCCCGACGCCTACACCCCGGGCCAGTACCTCTACGTCGGCCACGACGACATCGCGCGGATGGGCGCCGACGACGCCTCCGGGCGCCTCCGGATCCGCCGCCCCAAGGACGGCCTCTCCATCGCGGCCCTGTTCGACTGGGAGTACCCCCGCGCCGACGGCTGGGCGCTGCTCCCGCTCTCGCTCGAGCCCGAGGACGTGCTCGGAATGCCCGAAGTGGCGGTGTCGGCCGTGCTCCCCGGGCTGGTCCAACTGGACACCCTGCCGGTGGAGGGGGACGCCCTCGCGCTCCCGGCCGCCGTGCGCGAGCGTCGCTGGTGGCTGCGCGGTCGGCTCGACTACGAGCGCTTCCTCGCCGAGCGCGCGCGCGCCGACCTCGAGGTGGACTGGCGCGACGACCGCGGCGGCGAGGAGCGGGCGCTGAACACCTGGGAGTGCCGCGCCAACGGGCGGGCGCTCGAGTTCTTCCTGCAGGACCTCCCGCCCATCCGCGGCGGCTGGACCCTGCGCTTCAGCTTCACCGACCGGCGGCTGCCGGCGGGACGCCACGCCTACCTTCCCCGCTACCGTTGGTCCTACCGCCGGGGCGACGGCTGGGAGGACATCCCCCCCGAGCGGGTCCACGGCGACGGCCGCACCATCACGCTCACCGGGCCCCTCACCGAGATGGCCAGCGACGGCTACAACCTGCGCGCCGAGCGGGTGGAGACGGTCATCCCGCAGGCCTTCCTCCCCGACCTGGAGATGGACGTCTCCTGGGTGCGCCCCATCGAGCTCGCCATGTTCCAGGGCGACGACGTGCGGCGGCTCGAGACCATGCCGGTGGACGAGGGCCCGTGGTCCCCGTTCCAGATCGCCCCCGTGGTCCCCCCCACCCTGGGGCGCAAGTGGTTCATCGGCTCCGACCTCTTCGCCAACCGGCCCCAGAAGGCGGTCCTGGTCGAGGTGGACGTCGCGTTCGAGATGAACGGGGAGGCCATCGCCGAGCCCGTGGACGACTACCTGCTCCAGCTCACCTACCGCGCCGCGGACAACTGGCGGGTGGTGTGGTCGGAGGACAAGCGCTGGACGAGCTTCACCTTCGCCTCGCTCGACGCCGCCGAGGGCCGCGCCGACACCGGGAAGACCACCGCGGTGCGCACGGTGCGCTTCAGCCTGGATCCCAAGACCCAACTCAAGGAGCTGGCCGTGCACGCGGTCGGCCGGACCACCACCGCCTGGATCCGCTTCGAGCTCGTCAAGTCGAGCCTCACCGCCACCGACGCCAAGAAGCAGCAGTTCCCCATCATCCCGCGCATCCACGCCATCCGGCTCGGGGTGGACGACCAGGTGGGGGTGCGCCAGTGGGAGCAGCCCCTGCCCGAGCCCGCGGTGGTGTGGGTGGATCACCGGCCCGCCAACCGTCGCCTCACCCGCGTCACCTCCCGTTGGATGGGGCAGACCCGCGAGGAGATGCCCTTCGACGCGTTCGTGGACATCACCGACCCCAACCAGTCGGTGTACCTGCACTTCGACCAGGCGCTCCCCCCGGGTCGCCATCACGCGGTCCAGGTACGCACCCGCGGCGAGAGCTTCCTGCCCGAAGGGGTGCACCTCGCCTGGGAGGTCCTGGAGGACCGCGGCGCCGGTCGGTTCACCTGGCGCCGCCTGCACGCCCCCGGGGACGACCCGGGCGCGACGCTCCTCGGCCCCGGCACGCTGCGCTTCGCTCTCCCCGAGGGCTTCGTCCCCCCGGCGGTGGGCTTCTGGCTGCGGGCGCGCTTCGCCGCCACCTCGGTGGACCTCCTCCCCCGGCTCCCCGCGCTCACCCACCTCCTCCTGAACACGGTGGACGTGGTGAACCTCATCACCGTGCGCACCGAGCGCTTCTCCGGGCTGGGCGTGCCGAGCCAGCTCCTCCAGCTGCGCAAGCACCCGGTGTACCTGCACGACCCCGACCGCAACCGCTCCGCCTTCCGCGACCCCAGCCGCTTCCCCGACATCCGCGTCCTGGTCGAGGCCGAGGACGGCCAGCTCGAGGAGTGGTCGCGGGTCGAGGACGCAGAGATGCTGGTGGCCCGCAAGGACGACCGGGTCTTCGTGGTGGACCCGGTGGACGGCACCCTCACCTTCGGGAACGGCATCCACGGGCGCATGCTGCCCCCGGGCAGCTCCAACGTGGTGGTGGACACCTACCGGCACGTGCCCGGCGGCCGCGGCAACGTGGGGGTGCGGGAGATCAACGTGGTCGAGGGCTACGCCGACCTCGTACGCTGCGAGAACCTGCTCCCCGCCTCCGGCGGACGGGACGCGGAGACGATCGACGAGATCGTCCGTCGCGCCCCGACGCTCCTCACGAGCCGCGACCGCGCCGTCACCCGCGCCGACTTCGAGCTCCTCGCCACCGAGGCCTCGGGGGAGGTCGCGCGGGCGAGCTGCGACGGGAAGCTCGGCGCGGACGGCACGATTCCGGTCATCATCCTGCCCCGCCGGCGGGACGGGGAGCGGGTGCCCGACCCCATGCTCTCGGCCGGGCTGGTGGACCACGTGCACCGCTTCCTGAAGCGGCGCTGCCTGGTCAACGTGGAGCCCGCGGTGCGCCTGGCCCGGTTCCTCCCCGTGGACGTGAGCGTCCAGCTCCGCCTCCGCGCTGGCGCCAACCTCCTCCTCGTGCGCGAGAACGCCGCCCGGTGGGTGGAGCGCTTCCTCGACCCCTACGAAGGCGGCCTCGACGGGGTGGGCTGGCCCTTCGGCGGCACGCTCTACGCCCAGGACTTCGCCCGCATGGTCACCAACGTGGAGGAGGTGCGCCACGTGGTGGACGTGCAGCTCTTCCCCGTGGTGGACCCCAACGGGCCCCCCGGGTGGGAGGCCGGCGAAGGCGCGCGCGCGCTGGGCCTGGAGGGCACCGACCTCTTCGCGGTGCGGCGCGTCCGGGTGCAGCTCGACGAGGGCGCGTGAACGCGCTCACGCCGATGAACCGGGCCCCGCCGCAGCGCCGGGACCTCGCCGCGATCGAGACGGTGGTGCGCGTCGGCTACCCGGTCCGCTCGGCGATGAGCTGGCTCCAGCGCAACCTCGGCAATCCGGTCGGCTTCCGGCTGGTCGAAGCGCAGCGCGGTGAGCGCGTGGGCGTGGTCCGGGTGGTGGACGTGCTCCCCGCCGGCGGAGGCGACGCGATCACGGTGCGCGCCTTGCGCCAGCTCCCCGACGGGACCCCCGCCACCTGGTTCACCCCCGACGACCTGGTCGAGGTGGTCACCGAGATCGTCACCACCGACGGTCGCGCCCCCGCGCCGCTGGGCCCGCGCGACCGCCTGATCCTGCACGTCCCGGTGCAGAGCTACCTCCGGTTCCTCCCCGGCCTCTACCAGGGGGCCGTGCCCGCGCAGCGCCGCGACGTCGTGCGCGCCGACGAGCTCTCGGCCCGGCGCTGGGGCGCCAAGGACGAGGTGCAGGCGCGGGACGTGGCCGGGGCCGACGTGGACGCGCTCCGCCGCTTCCTGTTCGTGTTCCAGCACCTCATGACGGGGGTCACGGACCGCATCGACAGCGTGGCCGGGCTCATCGACCCGGGGCAGGCGGACGCGCGCTTCCTTCCCTGGTTGGCGAGCTGGGTCGCCTTCGATCTGGACACCTCGCTCCCGCTGCACGAGCAGCGCGAGCTGGTCCGCCGCGCGATCCGGCTGTACCGGAGCCGCGGAACGGTGGCGGGGGTGGAGGAGATGGTCCGGGTGCTCACCGGCGCGCCGCTCGCGGTGGGGGAGCGCCGGAAGCCGAACGCGTTCGTGCTGGGCCGCTCGCGGCTCGCCGGCGGTGCCACGCCGGAGGAGCGCATGGTGCGCGGGGAACCCGCCGCCAGCTACCTGATGGACCCGAACCGCCCGTCCACGGCCTTCTTCACGGTGGAGCTCGAGTCCGTCGCCGCGCTGCGCGCCCGCTTCGGCGAGCGCGCTCCCGCGGTGATCCGGCGCATCGTCCAGATCCTGTCGCAGGAGAAGCCCGCGCACCTGGCGTTCACCATCCGACACGCCGAAGGCGCGGAAGCGTGGCCCCCCTCGCGGTGATCACCGGGGCCTCGAGCGGGATCGGGCAGGCCACCGCCCGCGTCCTGACTCGGTCCGGTTGGCGGGTCGTCCTGGTCGCCCGCGGCCTGGAGGCCCTGGAGCACACCGCCGCCACCATCCACGCCCAGGGCGGGACGGCCATCGTGGAGGTGGTGGACGCGGGCGACGCGCACGCCGTCTCGGCCCTGGCGCGGCGGGTCCTGGAGCGCGACGGTGTCCCCGAAGCGATCGTGAACTCGGCCGGCGCGGGCGAGTGGCGCTACGCGGACGAGCTCCCTCCCGAGGCGGGCGACCGGATGATCGCCGCCCCCTACCTGGCCGCCTACCACCTCGTCGCCGCGTTCATGGCCCCGATGCGCAAGGCCGGCCGGGGGGTGTTCGTCCACGTCGGCTCCCCCGCCTCCTTGATGCCCTGGCCGGGGGCCACCGCCTACTGCGCGGCCCGCTGGGCCCTGCGGGGGCTGCACGAGGCCCTGGTCATGGACCTGGCGGGCTCCCCGCTGCGGAGCTGCCACGTGATCCTGGGAGAGGTCCGGACCGCCTACTTCGAGCGGGCCACGGGCAGCCACGAGCGGATCCCCGGGGTGGGCCGGCTCATCCCGGTCATGGAGGCCGAAGAAGCCGGCCAGCTCGTGGCCGGGGTGGTGCAGAAGCCGCGGCGGGAGCTCATCCGACCCCGCCTCCTCTGGCTCTTCGCCGCCTGCCACCGCGTGGCGCCCTGGCTCGTCGAGGCCCTCGTCCGCTGGACCGCCCCCGGCACCCGGGCCGCGTAGGGCCGGGGGCGCGGGGATCGCGGCTCACTCCCCGGCGAGCTCCGCTTCGATCGCGGCGCGCACGGCGTCGATCTCGAGCTGGTTCGAGTAGTAGGCGACGCGGCCGTCCGTCCCCACCAGCCACTCCTGCGGGTAGGGCGCGGTGTCGAAGGCGCCCGCCTCCCGGTACATCTCCCACACGGCACCGTCGCGATCGACCAGGACCGGCATGGTGAGGCCGAGCTGGTCGCGGAAACGACCGACGGTGGTGGGGTCCTCGCGCGAGGCGATCGCCCACGCCTGGACGCCCTGATCGGCGTAGGCCTCGTGGACTTCGGTGTCGATCTCCGAGACCTCGGAGGGACAGACGGGTCACCAGGTGGCGAAGAAGGTGATGAAGATGGGTTCGCCCAGCCACTCCGAGAGGCGCCAGGTCTGACCGTCCAGGTCGGTGAGGGCGAAGTCGGGGGCCACCTGCCCCACCGGGGGGAGCCCGCCGTCCGTGATGCCGATCTGGCGCACGGGTTCATAGGGGTCGTCCGTCGCGAGGCAGAGCGTGGCGTCCCCGCTGCCCTCCACGGTGAGGGTGGTCCCCTCCCCGGGGGCGAGGACGGCCACCCCGGCCATGACTGGCTGGCCGGTGGTGGAGGTCGCCCCGACCAGGTTGAGCGGCGCGCCCCCGTAGTTGGTGAGCCGGGCGGTCGCGACTCCGTCGTCCCAGGCGAGCGCGTCGGTGGCGAGACCCAGCGCCGGGGCACCGGGCGAGGGGGTGAGCTCCCAAGCCTCGAGCCAGTTCCAGTCCGCCACGAAGGCGTGCTGCTCGTCCGCCGCCACCGCGAGGGCGAACTGCTCGGTGGACACGCGGCTCTGGTGGGTGGGGGCGCCCGGGTCGGCGAGGTCCAGGACGGCCACGCCGACGTGGTCCGCGACGTAGAGCCAGCTCCCTCCGACCGCCACCCCCACCGCCGTCCCGCCGGTGGGCACGGTGGCCACCACCACGGGCGCGGCGGGATCGGAGCGATCGAGGACCACCACCCCGTCCCCGCCCGCGGCGACGTAGATCCAGTCGCCCTCCACCACCGCGTGGAAGGCCGAGCCCGGGAGGGCCACGGGGGGCTCGACCACCGGGGCGTCGGGGTCCGAGACGTTCACGGGCACGATCCCGGCGCCGCCATCGGCCACGTAGAGCCAGTCGTCGCCGGCATCGGCGATCTCCCACGGGGCGTCCAGCCCGGGGGTGCTGGAGAGCACCACCGGCGCGCGCGGATCGGACACGTCCACGGTCACGAGCCCGTCGTCGCGCCCCGTCACGTAGAGGCGGTCCCCCCGGGCGGCGAGCCCTTCCCAGCCGACCGCGGAGAGGGTGGCCTCGATGCTCGGGTCCGAGGGATCGCCCACGTCGACGATGGTGAGACCACGATCGCGGTGGGTCGCGGCCAACCAGCCGCCGTCCAGCACCTCCACCCGGTGCAGGCGGTCGATGAACGACCCGTTGAAGAAGAGCACCCGGGGCGAGGCGGGGTCGGAGATGTCCACCGGCAGGAGCCCGCCCTGGCCCACCGACCAGGCGATGTCGCCGTCGAGCTCCACGTCCAGGAGCTCCACGAAGCCCCCGCGGGGGTCGTTGCGTCCGTCGCGACCCACCATCGTCAGCGGCGGCACCGCGAGCGTGGTGGGCTCTTCGCACAGCGCCGGCAGCTCCACCGGGTCGGGGGCGGTGGTCCCCGAGTCGGTGTCGGTGTCGGTGTCCGTGTCGGTGTCGGTGTCCGTGTCGGTGTCGTCCGCGGTGTCCGGGCTCGACGTGTCCCCGGGGTCGGGGGTGTCGTCGATCTTGGACTCGGGGTCGCGGCAGGCCACGGCGAGCAGGAACAGGCTGCGGGGGAGGCGGAACATCGAGGCACGGTATGCCGAGGGCGCGCTTCGGTTGCAGCCGGCCCGCGGCTCAGTGCTTTTTCTTACCGCCGCTGGACTTCTGGGCCTTGGACCCCTTGTTCGCCGGTGCTCGGAAGCCGGGGCGGGGCGCGGCGTCGGTGGGGCGGGTGAGCGGGGACTGCGGCTGGAGGGGGGTCGTGGGCTTCGGATCGGCCATGCCGCCCCTTTATCACGTCGTCGCCCCTTCCCGGACCCGATACGTCCCGCTCGGCATGGACCCCAAGACCCTGTTCCAGCTTTCGCGCCTCCGCCCGTTCGAGGGGCTCGCCGTGACCGCGGCGGACCTCACCGACGAGCAGACCTACCACCGCCGCGCGCTGGCTCGACACGCGTTGTACCTGCACGGCTACGGCATCGTGCAAGGCCTCCAGGTCGAGCTCTCGCAGCGGAAGGAGTCCTACAGCGCCACGCTGCAGGCCGGCTACGGCATCACCCGGATGGGCCAGGGGGTCCTCCTCTCGGAGGCCGCCACGGTCCCGCTGGACGTGCCCAGGTCCGACGGCGAGTACCTCCTGTGGCTCTTCCACGTGGAGGCGGCGGACCCGGACAGCGCCCGCCCGGTCTTCGACACCCAGGAGCGCGTGCCCTCCCGCGTGCGCGAGTCCGTCGCGGCGCGGCTGCACCCGGCCGAGGAGGACCACCCGGACGCGGTGGCCCTCTCGCGCATCAACGTACGGCTCGGGCGCATGGTGCAGGTGCTGCTGCCGGTCCCCCGGGCCGGTCGGCAGGCCCGCGCCGCCGAGTCCTACCTCAAGCCCCGGGTGGTCGAGTTCATCCGGGTGAACCGGAACATCCTCGGCAACCTGTTCCGCACCCTGCTGTTGAAGGAGCTGGACCTCCCGGTCCTCGCCTTCCACTCCGCGCTCTCCAGCGCCGAGTTCCTCCTCATCGAGGAGGGCACGACGGACCGCGTCCTGTACCGCACCGCCGGCACGCTCATCGCCTACGCCCACGACTTCTACGACCCGCTCCCCCACACGCTGGATCGCATCGACCAGGTGAAGGACTTCGTGCGCCGCGTGCACGCGGACGTCCCCGGCCCGGACCAGGGGGACGAGCTGTGGCTGCGGTGGTTCGACAAGTTCGAGCGGCTGCTCCAGCCCCTGAACCGCATCGCCCAGGAGCTCGAGGAGACGGCCGAAGCCCGCCGCGGATGAGGAGCGGAGGGGGGAGCCCGCGGGTCCCCCTCTCCCCTGGCTATAGTCGAGGGGATGCTCCTGGTCGCGCTGATCGCCGCCGCGATGACCCCGTCCGCGCTCCAGGGTGAGCCGCTCCCCGCGCCTCCACCCCGGCACCCGGAGGTCCAGGCGAGGCTCGCCCGCGGCGTCGAGTGGGGGGCCGTGGCCCGGGCGCTGGGCGGCTGGTCGGCCCGCTTCGACGAGGCCACCGGCCGACCGGTCACCGCCTGGGGGCCCCCGGTCGCCCTGGAGGTGGGGGACGGGGCCGAGCCCGCCGCGGCGGTGGTCGAGGTGCTCGCGCGCGCCGGCCTGGTGGACCCCGCCCGGCTGACCCTCCGTCGCGCCACCCACCACCGCGCCAGCGACACCTGGTACCTGGACTGGGACCTGCGGGTGGGGGGGGTGCCGCTGCGGGGCACCGGGCTCTCGGCCCGCGTGCGCGGTGGTCGCCTCTTCCTGGTCTTCCTCGATCCGGCCGCGGGGGGGCCGCTGCCCCGCCTGGGCACGCCGGCCGTGGATCCCGGCGTGGCGCAGGTGCTCGCCGAGCTGCGCGGTCCGGCCGCGTCGGCGCCCCACCTCGACCGGGCCGTGCGCCCGGCGCTGGTGCGGGTGGGCGCCGAGCTGCGCCGGGTGTGGGAGGTGAGCTCCACCACCACGTCTCCGCCGGGTCGGTGGGTGAGCCTGGTGGACGCCGCCGACGGGACATCGCTCGCGGCGTGGAACGAGGTGCGCTTCCTCGACGGGACGGTGACCGGCGTGCACGACGTCCGCACCGTGGACGGCGAGACCACCGAGAGCCCCCTGCCGCTCGTCGAGTTCACCGGCGCCCTGGGCGGGCTCGCCTGGGCCGACAGCGCGGGCGCCTTCGTCCTGGACGACACGGACACCTGGACCACCACGCTCTCCGGGAGCTGGCTGCGGGTGCGCAACGGCGACGGGGACGAGGGCGTGCTCGCGGTGACCGACGGGGCCCCGCGCTGGACCACCGAGCAGGCCACCCAGGACGAGATCGACAACTACGTGTTCCTGCACCGGGCGCGCGACTTCGGGCTCCGCGTGGACCCCGAGAACCCGGTGGCCGAGGCCGAGCTCACCTCCACCGTGAACGTCACCGGCGGGGACTGCAACGCCTGGTACGACGGCAACCTGAACTTCCTCGCCGAGGGCGACACCTGCGTGTCCTACGGCCGCATCGCCGACGTGGCCTGGCACGAGTGGGGCCACGCCTTCCACACCGAGGCGGTGGGAGGGGGCGCCACCGACACGACCGTCGGGGAGGGCACGGGCGACATCATCGCCACCTTCTCGAGCCACGACTCGGTGGTCGGACCCGGCGCCTACAAGGACGGGAGCGCCATCCGGGACGTGGAGCCCGACCTCGTCTACCCGAGGGACGTGAGCGGCCAGGTGCACCACGACGGGCTCATCTGGGCGGGGGCGCTCTGGGACGCGTGGGGCGAGCTGCTGCTCACCTACGGGGAGACGCGGGCCGAGGAGGGCGAGGCCTGGAGCGTCATCACCGGGATCCTGGCGCGCGCGCTGCGCGGCAACCCGAGCCTCGGCACCGCCTGGGACGAGGTCCTCGCCGCCGACGACGACAACGGCGACCCGAGCGACGGGACGCCCCACCAGTGCGAGCTGTGGCGCGCGTTCTCGGCCCACGGCCTCTCCCCGCTGGGCACGCAGGCGGGCTACCACATCGAGCACGCCTGGCTCGGCAACCAGCCGGCGGACGCGCCGATCGCGGTCCGCGCCACGCTCGTCGACGAGGTGGCGGCCTGCCGCGGCACCGAGGTGGTCGAGGCGGCGGTGGACTGGTCGGCGGATGGCGGCGCCACCTGGGCCTCGGTCGCGCTCGAGGCCGACGCCGGGGAGCTCGGCGGCGAGCTCCCCGCCCAG
>Ga0172373_10006426_pt1 | contig 15611 bp, 17 predicted proteins | sample Lak10m_2_FD_114546 | JGI IMG/M metagenome (GOLD analysis project Ga0172373, IMG submission 114546) | Freshwater microbial communities from Kabuno Bay, South-Kivu, Congo - kab_092012_10m | ecosystem: Environmental > Aquatic > Freshwater > Lake | place: Democratic Republic of the Congo...
ACTCTCGACCTGGAGTTTGAAATGGTCCAGATGCGCGCCCTCGGCCAGGCTTAACTGGGTCACGGCGGCACTGAGATAGGCGGCGGCATCGAGGCCCGCATGGGTTTCGACGATACGGGCCTGAGCATGACGGCCCACACCGATGAGTTGGCGCGTGACCGATAATCCTTCAGTACGGGTGGACAGGTTGAGGATCTGGATGGGGGTATCCAGGATCACACGGTCACCGATGTCGATGTAGGCGCCATCGCGGAAATAAGCGGTGTTGAAATCCAGGAATCGGGAACTATCCACATCATTCGATTCTTCCAGCCGGTCGCGTACCTGCTCCGGATACCGCGACAAGGCCTCGGTCAGCGGCAGCACCACCGCGCCTTCGGGCAGACCCTCCAACCGGGACAGGGATGGGCTGAACTGGCCATCGACGAGCACCAGGCGCCAGGCATCGGCCAGCCCGTAACCAAGCAGCGGGCCGACTTCCGCTGTCGTGCCGGGATGGCCGCCTCGGAAGCGCTTTTTCTCGATGGCGGTGATATTCGTGTAGCGCCACTCTTCCTCGCGTGGCGAGGGAAAGCCTTGGTCGGCAAACGCTTGACTGGCGGATGCGCGCAGGGTTTGCAGCCAGGCCAATGCCTGGCCGGGCAGATCGGTCGCGGTTTCGCGGTAATGCTCGATATAGCTCATGGTGGATTCCCTCAAGCAGCGGCGGGCTGGTCGATCCAGCCATAGCCCTTGTCTTCCAGTTCGTGCGCCAGTTCCGGCCCGCCACTCTTGACGATGCGGCCATGGGCCAGGACATGGACCACGTCGGGTTTGATGTAGTCGAGCAGACGCTGGTAATGGGTCACCATGATGAAGGAACGCTCCGGCGAGCGCAGGGCGTTGACGCCGTCGGCGACGATCTTCAGCGCGTCGATGTCGAGGCCGGAATCGGTCTCGTCGAGGATGCAGAGGCTGGGCTCCAGTACGGCCATTTGGAGAATTTCGTTGCGCTTTTTCTCGCCGCCCGAGAAGCCTTCGTTGACGCCGCGGTAGAGGAACTGCTCGTCGAGGTTCAGGGCCTTGATCTTCGCCTTGACCATTTGCAGGAAGTCCATGGCATCGACTTCGCTGTCGCCGCGATGCTTGCGGATGGCATTCAGCGCCGCCTTCAGCAGGTAGATGTTGCTGACGCCGGGGATTTCCACCGGATATTGGAAGGCCAGGAACACGCCTTCGCGAGCCCGTTCTTCCGGCTTCATGTCCAGCAGGTCCTTGCCTTTGTACAGGACGCCGCCGCCGGTGACCTCATAACCGGGACGGCCGGCCAGCACATGCGACAGGGTACTCTTGCCGGACCCGTTCGGCCCCATGATGGCGTGAACTTCTCCGGGCTTCACGTCCAGGCTGATGCCCTTAAGGATGGGTTTGTCTTCGACGCGGGCTTGGAGGTTGTTGATCTGTAACATGATGGCTAATGGATGGGTGTAACTGATGGAGTGAATGTTGGGGAATGAGTGAGCGAGTGAACCACGCCCCGGCGCCTAAGAGTGGATAGCCGAACTGGTAAATTCATCGACCGTCACCCCAGCCGCGCGAATCAGGCTTCTGAGCGTGCCCTTTGCGATTTCGTCGTGATCCGGGATGGATAAGGTCACCGTGGCTTCGGCCTTGACCGTGATGATGTGACTACCGCGTTGCCGAGCGACGCGCCATCCGAACTTCTCAAAGACGTTGACGGCTTCGCGTCCGCTCAGTCGAGGGAGATGGCCCATTAAGCCGCTACCTCGATCTGTCGGGTTTCGATGGTCAACGGTAGTCCTTGCTCGGCGCGCACTTCGAGGCACAATTGGATGGCTTCTTCAATGTTTTGCAGGGCTTCTTGCTTGCTACCGCCCTGACTGACGCAACCTGGAATACTCGGGCATTCCACTATCCATACCCCGTCTTCATCCCGGTCTATCGTGACGAAAAGTTTCATGTGACTGGCTCCGATTGAATTTCATTTGGGTTGACCGGTGGGTGCGCTGGGGTTTCGAAGCTTGGTTCCCAAAAAGCTGCTCCGCTGGGTTTTTGCGCCGCTACAACCCAGCCTACCGGGCCTTGTCAGTGATTCCGCGCAGATCCTTGGCGAAACTCGCTTCAAAGCGAACGATCAAGGCGCCCCCAAAATAGACCTGATCTCGCCCTCTGGTACCCAGTCTCCCGACTTGCCTTGCTCAATGGCGGAGGCCAATCCCACCTCTTCCAAGGCTTCAAGGATGATCTCATGCAGGACGCCCCGCCGGGTTTTCATCAGGTCAATCAGGACCTCGGTCAAGAGTTCCTTGGTTTTTTCATCGCTGATCGAGAGTTCCATGGGTATCTATTGCTGCGAAAGAGGGATTACTATAAGTATCTGTATGCTCGGGTTCTCGAACATACATATCTGAGCGTTCATTTATCTTGCCAAGCTTTAACAATCGTGCGGCAATTCCCCCCTTGCTGCGCCCATGTTCTTGAGCAAGTTGGTCGACCGGCATGCCAGCGTCAAACTCGGCGATAAGCTGGGCTTCCTCCTCGCATGTCCAGGGTCTGCCAGCATGAGGCAGTGCATCAGTTAGGCTATTTTTACGGCCAGCCGAAACATCAAGAGCCTTCATACCGAGAAACAATGCACGGATGACTGAAGGCGAATTGAGCACGCCAACATTCCCTATTTTCTCGCCTGTCTCCGGATGGATCCCTAGAGCCAGTGCTTCCAATATGTTCTTGGCTTCTTCGGATTTCATAATCACTTTTCGAAGAAGTAATCTCGAAAATCAAAGTTCACCCGACACTCCCTTCCAGGCTGATCCCCAGCAGCGCCTGCGCCTCGACCGCGAATTCCATCGGCAACTCCTTGAAGACCTGCTTGCAGAAGCCGTTGACGATCATGGACACGGCATCCTCGGCGGACAATCCGCGCTGCTGGCAGAAGAACAACTGATCGTCACTAATCTTCGAGGTAGTGGCTTCATGTTCCAGGCGGGCGGTGGGCTGCTTGACCTCGATGTAGGGGAAGGTGTGCGCACCGCAGCGGTCGCCGATCAGCAGTGAGTCACACTGCGTGTAATTGCGGGCGTTCTCTGCGCTCTTGAGTATCTTGACCTGGCCGCGATAGCTGTTCTGCGCGCGGCCGGCGGAAATGCCCTTGGAGATAATGGTGCTGGTGGTGTTCTTGCCGATGTGGATCATCTTGGTGCCAGTGTCGGCTTGTTGGCAGTGATTGGTGACCGCTACCGAATAAAATTCACCGATGGAGTCGTCGCCGCGCAGGATGCAACTCGGATATTTCCAGGTGATGGCCGAGCCGGTCTCGACCTGGGTCCAGGAAATCTTGGACTGGCGGCCACGGCAGTCGCCGCGCTTGGTGACAAAGTTGTAGATGCCACCCCGGCCTTCCTCGTCACCCGGGTACCAGTTCTGCACGGTGGAATACTTGATTTCGGCATTGTCCAGCGCCACCAACTCGACGACGGCGGCATGCAGTTGGTTCTCATCGCGCATCGGCGCGGTGCAGCCTTCCAGGTAGCTGACGTGACTCCCTTCCTCGGCGATGATCAGCGTCCGCTCGAACTGCCCGGTCTTGGCGGCATTGATGCGGAAATAGGTAGACAGTTCCATCGGGCAGCGCACGCCTTTGGGGATGAAGACAAAGGAGCCGTCGGAAAAGACGGCCGAATTCAGCGCGGCAAAGAAGTTGTCGGACGTCGGCACCACGGTGCCCAGATACTGTCGGACCAATGCCGGGTGTTCCTGAATGGCCTCGGACATCGAGCAAAAGATGACGCCGGCCGCCGCGAGCTTATCCTTGAAGGTGGTCGCGACGGACACGCTGTCGAATACCGCGTCCACGGCCACGCCGGCCAGCCGTTCCTGCTCGTATAGCGGAATGCCCAGCTTCTTGTAAGTTTCCAGCAGCTTGGGATCCACTTCGTCCAGACTCTTCGGGCCTTCCTTGACCTTGGGCGCCGAGTAATAGCTGATGGATTGATAATCCACCGGCTCGTAATGCACATACGCCCAAGAGGGCTCGGTCATGGTCAGCCAGTGGCGGTAGGCTTGCAGCCGCCACACCAGCATCCAGTCAGGCTCATTCTTTTTCGCCGAGATTACCCGAATCACGTCTTCGTTGAGACCCGGCGGCAGGGTGTCCGACTCCAGGTCGGTGACGAAGCCGGGTGTGTATTCCTTGTGGATGATCTTTTCGAGTGCTTCTGCGGTCGCCGCCATCGGTATTACTCCGTGTGTCTGCGTGGCTGTACTGAAATTCGGGAAAGCGGGATGCTGAATCCATCCGGCGCTTGAGTCATGGGATTCGCCATGTCAGCCAGGGTCACCGCCTCCAGTGCGGTCTGGATGGCGCGGTTCAGCACCGACCAGTTACCCCTGACGTGGCAGGAGGCTGATTGTTCGCACTGCATGGATTCCAATCCGCACTCGGTGAGGGCGATCGGCCCTTCCAGCGCACGGATGATGCTCGCCACCGTCGTCTGACCGGGTGCATGTGTCAATTGATAGCCGCCTTTCGCACCGCGCGTCGAACGCACGACATCGGCTCGCGTCAGGGTCTTGAGAACCTTGCTGACCGTCGGCGCGGCCACATGGGCGGCTTCCGCCAACTCATTGGCGGCGTAGGTGCGGCCCGGCGCCCGGGCCATGTGGCCCAGGATGATGATGGCGTAGTCGGTCAATTTGCTGATGCGTAACATGAGGGTCCGTATCTCTATTGCGGACCATATTAGTCCTGTTTAATAACCAAGTAAAGTAGTGTGGCATTCGGCGCCTGTCGGTGACCCGTATGCAGGAACCGGGGATAAACCTGCATTGTGGGAAATCAGCGTGTGGAAGCCCCGAATTTGGTTCACCACTGCGTGACTCTCTGGACATACAATGTCAACCTGATGTGGACGGCGCCGTTGGGCTGAGTGGTTAGTTGATGAGACCGTTCGGCGGCTTGAGTGGGTCTTGATGGCTTTCGGCGTTCTCACCTATGGCAGCATTGATTGAACTTGAAGGAGGTCACCATGCGACGGTATATGGCTTTTTTTTGTTTTTTACCTTTCCTTTGGTTGTGCGCCTGTGGCGTCAAACTGGAGGGATCAGCGGCCAATCAGCGCAGCCAGATTCGCAGTATGGAAAGCGATACGCTGGAAAAGCTGTACGCTCAATATCCTGGCGCCCACAAACTGGTCCGCAAAGCGGCTGGATACGCCGTGTTCGACGCCAGCGGCGGAAAGTTTCTTTGGGGGGGCATGGACCATGGCAACGGGGTCGTCGTCGACAACCGTACCCGGCAGCGGACCTACATGAAAATGTTCGAGTTACAGCCGGGGCTGGGTTTTGGTTTCACCAATTTCCGGCTGGTGTTCCTGTTCGACAATGCCTCGGCGATGAGCGATTTCGTCAACTCCGGCTGGGAGTTTGGCGGCCGGGCCTCGGCGGCAGCCAAGGATAAGGTCCAGGGCGGTGCGGCGGATTTTGGCTACAACGTCGCGCCGGGCATCACCGTTTACCAGTTGACGGAACAGGGTGCGGTGGTCGGACTTAGCATCACCGGTGCGAAGTACTGGAAAAATGACGATCTGAATTGATCATGGGGTTTGGCCGGTCAGCGTTGACAAGAGTCAACCGAGCCGGCATTTTGCCTCTTCAGGCACGACTCTGGATCTAGCGCCTGTTATCCCCAAGTGGGCTCCCCGGTCCTTGCGGGCATAGGATCCGCTTGGGGAACCCGATCAGGATTCTCGCTTTTGACAATAACAAACCCAATAAGGAGGACCCGATGGCTATTGTGACCTGCCCTGCCTGTGGCGCGCAGACTTCCGACCTTTCAAGTCACTGCGCTGAGTGTAATCAAGCGCTGCAACCTTCCATAGTGGCGCCGATCAGGAAAATCAGCGGCAAACTGACCGCGCTGGGCGTGGTGATCATCGCCCTGGGTGTCATTGGCACGGCGCTAGGCACCTGGTGGGGCCCGGCGGCGCTACTGCCCGGCGTGGCCTTTTACATGATGGCGAAATTTCTCTGATCTCATCGTGGAATGGGTCCGGCGTTGGCCCATCCCGAGTTCTGTCTCGACCAATCAGTAGAGCAGGTAGGGCTGACGCATGTCCCGCCAGGCCGCTTCGTCGGCTAGTGCCAGGGCATCGAGATCGGCTGGGCTGGCGTCTGGATCATCCACCCACTGGCGCAGTATTTCACTGCCATTGATCAGGTCGATGGCCAGGCGGTCGAATTCATACTCGTAGGCGAAATCGCGCCAGAGCGCGTAATCGGGCCAGAGCCGCCGGATGGCCTTGAAGGCGAGCGCTTGCAGGCGCCAGGGACGGAAGGCCTCATGGTCATAGGCGGGATCGTCGACATGTATTTGTACCCCGGCGCAAAGGCGTCCGCCGTACTTGTGAAAGGTCGGTTCGAACCAGCAGGACCGTAACCGGCAGCCGGTCAGCCACTCCGGCGCGAGCGCCCGCATCTCCGCCAGCAGACGTTCGGCGTCAAGATCCGGTGCGCCAAACAATTCCAGCGGTCGGGTGGTGCCGCGCCCTTCCGAAAGGGTCGTGCCTTCGAGCATCACGGTGCCGGCGTAGGCTCGCGCCATCCACAGGTTCGGCGCGTTCGGGCTGGGGTTGACCCAGCTACGCTCTCCGAGCGGCCAGCCATGACCGGGTCCCTGATCGGGTTGCCATCCGGTCATTTCTATCACCCGGTAATCGACATCCAGTTTGAGCGTGGCGACGAACCACGCGCCCAGTTCGCCCAGAGTCAGGCCGTGGCGCATGGGCAGTTGTCCCGCTCCCACGAAGCTTTCCCAACCGGGGCGCAGGGTTAGCCCTTCAATGGGTCTGCCCGCTGGGTTGGGCCGGTCCAGCACCCAGACCGGCTTGCCATGCCGGGCGGCCTCTTCCAGAACATAGCGCAGGGTGGTGATGAAGGTATAGATCCGGCAGCCCAGGTCCTGTAGGTCCACCAAAAGGATATCGAAGCTGTCCATCATGTCCGCCGTGGGACGACGGACATGGCCATACAGGCTGAATACCGGGATGCCCAATGCGGGATCGGTGTAATCGGCCGACTCGATCATGTTGTCCTGCTTGTCACCGCGCAGTCCGTGTTGGGGCCCGAAGGCGGCGGTCAGGCGAATATCCGGCAGTCCTGCCAGGGCATCGAGGGAATGACGAAAATCCTCGGTCATTGAAGCGGGATGGGCCAGCAGGGCGACTCGGCGATGAGCAAGGGGACGGTAAAGTTGTGGGTCTTCCAACAGACGGTCGATACCGAACTTCATGGGGAATCTCGTGATTAGGGAATGGGGGTAGGGTAGGTCAGTGGCGGGTTTCAAGGCGCTAGGCGCAGGGCGAACCCGTCATCATGATGAAAATCGGGGGCGCCTGGCGGATGGTTCAACGCCCAGTAGCTTATTTCCCCCGACTGTGCTTCCACCACCGCGCATAGGCCTACTTGCCAGTCGGTTGCTGACATGGCGGTCTCGCCGAGCAACTCGGGAGTCAATTCGACATCCAGTTGCAGAAAACCCGTGTCCTGGGACAGGTGAATGCGAGGCGGTATGACAACCGTGGGTGATGACATGGATTGGCGATATGCGCGGAATTGGTAAATCGCCCAGTCGCCGGAGGGGGAAAAATTGAATTCGCGATAAGCAGTCGTGCCCGGAACACGCACGAAAGCCTCGAAGCAGGTCTGCCGCCACAGTTCGTCCCGGCGTTTTGGCTCCGGTTGCCGGGGTGGAATCGCCAGCTTTGCTAGCTTGCCGGTGAGGAGGTATGAAAGCTCCAGTCCCCCCCGGGTTTGCCGTGTGCAAGTCACCCGCAACGAAAATTCCGGCGCAGGCGAAGAAGGATGGGGGTGGAGAACAACTGCTGGCATGGGGCCCATTGTAGCGCGAGCGAGTCGGCGAGGCCGCCCCCTGACGTCATGGCGCGCCCGATGCGTGTTTGAAATGGGTTAGGATAACCACAGTAAAGGCTGATCATGGTCCCAGAGGACCCTGTTCTGCCTGAACGCCATCCACTGCGGGGCCTTCAATTCTCCGGGCAATCATTCTGAAACCTATGACTACGGACCGGATTCTGTTGACCAACAGTCGGGGGGATGAACCGTTGAGCATCGCGGTATTTGCCGTTCAGGCCCGAAGGTGTTAATGGATGACGGGGTATCAGACGCTTTTCTCGGGCAGCCTGTTTGCGAAATCACGACGTTGCGGCCTGTATGACGCCCAGGGCTTGACCTTTTTCTACTGGCTCAAGCCATTCCAGCAGGCCATCGTCGACAATAACCATGATGTCTACGAGATCGGCGATGTCCACATCCGCCGCTTGCGGCAGTGTGTCCTGGAGCCGGACTCCAAGGTACGGTAGTGGTCCGGCTATGCCCTTGTTCTTGCTGCCAATCCATTTCAGGTGATCGCTGCGTTCCCGCCATGTTCTCGTTTCCGCTTTATGCTGGATGACGCTTACTTCTTTAATTCCGGATTTATGGAGGGGCCGGTCTGCCGGGCCCAGGGGATTCTCAATGTGATTCGCGACCGGTTTTGTGTGATGCTCTACGATCTCGGCAAGGATCACATCCGTAACGACATGTGCTTTCCCCCTTCGAGCCAATAGGTTACGTCTGCCCAGCGAGAAGGGCAGCGCAACGCCGCCGAAAGTCCAGGCGGAACGCGCCATCAGACCGTTGACCTTTCTGGGGGAGGAGGGTCCATGACCTGCCTGAATTGTCCTTCATCCGGGGCCATGAGAGCGCAGCGCCACTCGATCAGGGGGTGAGTTGCAGTCTGACCCAGAACAAGACGCTGGGAAATGTGTCATTCATGCTGTGGGAGGAGGTCCGCCGTATTCCCAAGGAGGATACCCTGACCATCGTGTCGGGATTCATGGGCAGTTATCCGAATTTTTTCCTCGATGTGGACATCAAGCATCTGCCAGATTTTGTCGGCAAAATACTGAATCTGACCGGGAAGCAGGCATGGCTGGCCCTGGCCGAAACCTACGGTTTGCGCCGTCACGTCCCAATTTCTGGGAGCATACGGATTTCTTCAACCGACAACACGCAAGGGAGCATCCGGTGACTGCCGGTCTGTTCGATCTGAACCGCTATGATTATCCGTAAACAAGGTCGTGGGGCCCGCCGAGTCACCCGTCTAACACCTGCCCAAACTGTGCTTTGCTGAAGCGTGACCGGAGCAAGCAGGAGGCGATGTTCGAGAATCTGGTTGCCCTGATGTCCTGCATGACGAAAATGAGCAAGCCACCAATAGCCGAACCAACCCTTGCCTGCCCGGGCAAGCTGTTGCTTGCCGGTTTGTGCCTAGCATTCAGTGCCGGGTTGCAGGCCCAGGACTGGCTACCCTATCCGGATGACCCGCTGGGCACTCACGACGCGGTTTCCAGCACCCCGGCACGGTCCGCAACCCAGGCCGGGGCCGATGCCTGCCTGATCCTCAAGCAAAAGCCGAAGCAGTGGGGGCTCGTCGATGTCATCGAACAGGCGCTCTGCCACAATCCGCAGACGCGACAGGCTTGGGCGAACGCGCGGCAACTGGCTTCGCAATTGGGCATGGCGGAATCGGCCTACCTGCCTTCCCTGAATTTCTCGCTACCCATTTCCCGTAGCCAGAATACGGCGGGCGGCGGCATTGCCAACGGCGTGCCGATCCAGGGTAGCGGAGACTTTCGCACCGACAACACCCGGGTCGCGCCAACGCTCAGCCTCAACTACCTGCTGCTGGATTTTGGCGGACGGGCGGCCAAGGTCGAGGCGGCGCGTCTGGCGCTGGAGGCGGCGAACTGGACCCATGCCGCAACTCTGCAGTCGGTGCTGTTCAGCGCCATTCAGGCCTACTACCAGCTATTCGCCGCCAACGCTTCGCGGGAAGCGGCCGAGGCCACGGAAAAGTCCACTCGCAAGGCCTTCGAAGAGGCGTCCTATCGCTATGAAATCGGCGCGGCGGCGCTGGGCGACAAACTTCAGGCGCAAACGACCCATGCCCAGGCCAAGGTCACGCAGCGGACGGCGGTAGGCAACGCGCAGTCCGCGCTGGGGACCCTGGCGAACGTGATGGGGCTCAAACCCCAGGAGGGCATGCAATTTGAGCCCCCCAGCCTGACCGGCCCGGTAGCAGAGCGTGAAAAGGATGTGCAGGCGTTGATCGAACTGGCCAAGCTGTCCCGTCCCGACCTTGCCGCTGCCGAGGCTCAGGTCAAGGCTTCCGAAGCCAGCATCCTCCAGGCGAAATCGGGGAGCCTGCCGACACTCTCGCTGGTCGGTAACTACACGCAATTCAACACGCTGGGCGTTTCCAACGTTCAGAGCTGGGCTGTGGGCGTGCAGGTGACCCTGCCTTTGTTTACGGGTTTCAACAATACCTACCAGATCAGGAGCGCGGAGGAGCAGGTCGAAATCCAGGCCGCCAACCGGGACAAACTGGAGCAGTCGATTGCGCAGCAAGTCTGGAGCACGTATTACACGCTATCCGCCACCCGCGAGAATCTCCAGAATACCCAGGAACTGCTGGACAGCGCGCTCCAGGCCGAGCAGGTTGCCTTGGGGCGTTACGAGGAGGGTGTGGGCAACATCGTGGAACTGCTCAATGCCGAGGCCAATCTGGCCAATGCCCGTTATCAGCATATTCAGGCCCATTACAACTGGCGCATCGGCAAGGCTCAGCTCGCGCAGGCGCTGGGGCGCCTGGACCTGGAGGATGCCACCGCCGTGCAGGGGGCCGCCGGGGTGCGCGCCCTGGCGAAGTGATGCACGTTCCGGATTATCCTGGTCCGTTTGGGCGGACACGAGGTAACAACCCACCGCAACTGTTCAACATACATGACTGAAACCGTATCGACTCGTCTGTTCTGGCGGCTGCCCTGGTTCCGGCGGATAGTGATCCTGCTGGTGTTGGGCGCCGTGAGCTGGGGCGGCTGGCTTCAATGGCAGGAATGGAGTCAACCGAAAGAATCGCCCTTCAGCACGGTGTTGGTGGACCGCGGTGACATCGTCAAGACGGTCTCCGCCAATGGCACGCTCAATCCGGTGGTGCTGGTCAATGTCGGTACCCAGGTATCCGGCACGATTCAGAAACTGCACGCCGACTTCAATGACCGCGTCAAGGCCGGCCAGGTGCTCGTGGAGCTGGACCCCGCCCTGTTCCGTGCCGCGCTGGATCAGAGTCAGGCCGATCTGACTAACGCCCAGGCTAACCTGAAACTGGCCGAGAGCAACGCGGGTCGCACGCATGCGCTGTATGAAAAGGGCTATGTGGCCCGGGCCGAGTGGGATCAGGCGGAGCAAGCCATCGGCGTGGCGCGATCACAGGTCGCCGCCGCCGTGGCCCGAATTCACCGTGACGAGACCAATCTGCGCTACAGTGTCATCAGGTCGCCGGTGTCCGGCATCGTCGTCTCGCGCAATGTCGACGTGGGCCAGACCGTCGCCGCGAGCTTCCAGACCCCGGTTCTCTTCACCATTGCCGAGAATCTCAAGCGCATGCAGATCGACACGACGGTGGCCGAGGCAGACGTGGGCGGCATCAGGGTGGGCCAGATCGCCACGTTCTCCGTCGATGCCTTTCCGGGCCGCGACTACCAGGGCCGGGTGCGCCAGATCCGGCTCAACTCTCAGGTATTGCAGAATGTCGTGACCTACAATGTGGTGATCGACGTCGCCAACCCCGACGAAACCCTGCTGCCCGGCATGACCGCCTTCGTGAACATCGCCGTCGCCAAGCGTCAGGACGTGCTCAGGGTCCCGCTCAGCGCCCTGCGCTACCGGCCGGTAACCGACGAGGCGGGTAAGCCCGGCGACGGTAAGCCGGCCAAGGGAACGCGCGGTGATGAGAAAACCGTCTACCGGCTTCGCAATGGCCTCAGCGAACCGATCAGACTGCGCCCGGGACTCAACGACAACAAATTCATGGAGTCCTTGTCAGGTGATCTGCAAGAAGGCGACGCGCTGATCATCGAGGACAACCGTCCGCAAAAAACGGATCAGAAGGCCGGGGGCAAGGGTGGTTCGGCCTTCAAGGTCAGGATGTTCTGACCGGCGATACAGCACCGATGTCCATCGAGGAAACCTCCGCTAGCGCTCGACTCTTTTTTGCGCTGTGGCCCGACGAGGCGACACGGCGGCAGGTCGTGGACGTCCAGAACCGCCTGCGTCACGAGGTCAGCGGGCGCTGGATACAACCAGACAATCTGCATGTGACCTTGGCTTTTCTGGGGCAGGTCAGAGCCGACCGGATATCGACGCTGCGGCAGGTGGCCGCCGCTGTGCTCGGAGAGTCACTGGAATTGACTCTCGATCGTGTGGTTTGGTGGCGACAGCCCCAGGTGCTGTGCCTGACCTCGGGAAGTGTGCCGGAAACCTTGTTGCGTCTGGTGACTTCGCTGTCTCGGGGGTTGGCCCAGGAGGGTTTCGATCTGGATCAGCGCCCATTCCGGGTCCATATGACGCTTGCCAGAAAAGTCCGGCAGCGGCCGCCATGGGTCAAACTGGAACCCTCCATCCCGCTGAGGGTCACTGAATTCAGTCTGGTGCGCTCATGTCGTTCTGATACGGGTTCCACTTATACGCGGGTGGATGCCTGGCCACTGCAGGGAGCAGGTTCCACGACGTAAGCCTAAAGGTATCCCCTCCGGGGGGGCTATGAGATAATCCAAGCCCTAGGTGAGCACACCCGTTAATGGATATCGCGATGGATGAGAATAAACAGAAAGCCCTGAATGCCGCCCTGTCCCAAATTGAAAAGCAGTTCGGCAAGGGGTCGGTCATGCGCATGGGCGATACCGCCGCCAATCGCGATATTGAGGTTATCCCCACAGGTTCACTGACACTCGATATCGCCTTGGGATGCGGTGGTCTACCCCGCGGTCGCGTCGTCGAGATCTATGGGCCGGAATCTTCCGGCAAGACCACCCTGACCCTTGAAGTCATCGCCCAGGCGCAGAAGTTGGGTGGCGTGGCGGCCTTCATCGATGCCGAGCATGCCCTGGACCCGGCCTATGCCGAGAAGATAGGCGTCAACCTCCAGGATTTGCTGGTTTCCCAGCCCGACACGGGTGAACAGGCGCTGGAAATTGCGGACATGCTCGTGCGTTCCGGAGGCGTGGATGTTCTGGTCGTCGATTCGGTGGCGGCACTGACGCCCAAGGCTGAAATCGAGGGCGAGATGGGCGATTCCCATGTCGGTCTGCAGGCTCGATTGATGTCGCAGGCCCTGCGCAAGCTGACCGCCAACATCAAGCGCTCCAATACGCTGGTGATTTTTATCAACCAGATCCGCATGAAGATCGGGGTGATGTTCGGCAGTCCGGAGACGACGACCGGGGGCAACGCCCTGAAGTTCTATGCCTCGGTGCGCCTCGATATTCGCCGGCTTGGTTCGATCAAGAATGGCGATGAGGTGGTCGGTAACGAGACGCGCGTGAAGGTAGTCAAAAATAAGGTTGCGCCGCCCTTTCGAAATGCAGAGTTTGACATTCTCTATGGTGAAGGCGTTTCCCGTGAAGGCGAACTGGTTGATCTGGGCGTGGCTTACGAACTGGTCCAAAAGTCGGGTTCCTGGTACAGCTATGGCGGAGACCGGATTGGTCAGGGCAAGGATAATGTGAAAAACTTCCTGAGAGAGCACCCGGAGATCGCCGCTACCCTGGAGGCCAATATCCGTGATAAGGCGTTCGCCGGTATGTCCGCGGGCAAGAAAGCCGGGGGATCTCCCGCTACGGAAGAGGATGATTTCTGAGCCAGCCGAACGATCCTGAGCGCGCGGCCGTCGAGGCGGCCTGCCTGCGGTATCTCGCCAGTCGGGAACATTCCCGCGAAGAGTTGCGACAAAAGCTCAGGCACGCCAACTACGCGCCGGACCTGGTCGAAGTCGTCATCGCCGACTTTGGCGAACGTGGGTTGCAGAGCGATGACCGCTTTGCCGAGGTTTTTTCCCGCAGTCGTCGCAACCGGGGTTATGGTCCTTACCGCATCCGACAGGATCTGCGACAGCGCGGGATTTGTGCGGAGGAAGCCACCTGTGGGGCAGACCAGGATTGGGATGCTCTGCTCGAATTGACATATGGTCGCAAGTTCGGTGACTTACCACCGCAAACCCCTGAAGAACGAGCCCGGCGTGAGCGCTTCCTGCTCCGCAGAGGGTTCTCTGGGGACCAGATTCGACGTCTTTTTCACCGATTGCGGGAGACCGTTGGTGAGAAGTGAAACCTGTATCAACGAAATGGAATGACGACAGCAGAATGACCAGCGCTGAACTGCGGAGTTTATTTTTAAGTTTCTTCGAGGAGCGCGGCCACATGACGGTGGCCTCCAGTCCCTTGATTCCCGCCAACGACCCTACCTTGCTGTTTACCAATGCGGGTATGGTGCAATTCAAGGACGTCTTTCTTGGACGCGAGGAGCGCCCCTATGTCCGAGCGGCCTCGTCCCAGCGTTGTGTGAGGGCGGGCGGCAAGCATAATGATCTTGAGAACGTCGGCTATACGGCGCGTCACCACACATTCTTTGAGATGTTGGGCAACTTCAGCTTTGGTGATTACTTCAAGCGTGAAGCCATTCACTACGCCTGGGAGTTCCTGACCGGGGTGCTTGGCGTGCCGGCGTCGCGTTTGTGGGTCACGGTTTACGATCAGGATACCGAGGCCGCCGACATCTGGCTGAATGAGGTCGGAGTCGATCCCGCGCGGTTTTCACGGATTGGCACCAAGGATAATTTCTGGAGCATGGGCGATACGGGACCTTGTGGCCCTTGCACGGAGATCTTTTTCGATCATGGGGAGAGTATCCCCGGTGGGCCGCCTGGCTCGCCGGATGAGGAGGGCGATCGCTACATCGAGATCTGGAATCTTGTGTTCATGCAATACGATCGATCCGCTGACGGTACATTGACTCCTCTTCCCCGCCCCTCCGTCGATACCGGCATGGGGCTAGAGCGCATCGCTGCCGTGGTCCAAGGCGTGCACAGCAACTACGCGACCGATCTGTTCCAGCCCTTGTTGCAAGCGGCGGCGCGGCTGGCCGGATTGGAATCGACCGAACATAGTTCATTACGGGTGCTGGCGGATCATATCCGTTCCTGTTCCTTCCTCATCGCAGACGGCGTTCTGCCATCCAACGAGGGACGGGGCTACGTGCTCCGGCGCATCATCCGGCGCGCCATACGGCATGGCTACAAACTGGGTATCCGCGAGGTCTTTTTTTTCCGTCTGGTCGAACCGCTCTGTGCCGTGATGGGCGATGCCTACCCCGAGTTGACCGCCGTGCGCTTGACTGTAGAGCAGGTGCTACGCAAGGAAGAGGAGCGTTTCGCCGAGACGCTGGATCAAGGCATGCGCATACTCGAATCCCAGTTGAAGCGGGTCAGTGGTGGAACCATACCCGGAGAGATTGTTTTCCAGCTTTACGATACCTTCGGCTTTCCGGTGGATCTGACGGCTGATATCGCTCGGGAGCATGGCTTGGCGCCCGACCTGGCGGGTTTCGAGCAGGCGATGGACGCGCAACGGGAACGCGCCCGTTCCGCCAGTCATTTCGCCGCCGATTATTCCCTGGACATTCATGTGGACACACCCTGCGAATTCACCGGGTATGAG
>Ga0172373_10006428_pt1 | contig 15608 bp, 12 predicted proteins | sample Lak10m_2_FD_114546 | JGI IMG/M metagenome (GOLD analysis project Ga0172373, IMG submission 114546) | Freshwater microbial communities from Kabuno Bay, South-Kivu, Congo - kab_092012_10m | ecosystem: Environmental > Aquatic > Freshwater > Lake | place: Democratic Republic of the Congo...
ATCCACTTTGGAGCGTGTACAATATTATCAACAACGTAACTTCGCAGCCTATCTTTCACACCGCAAGAAAAAACTTGCTCATTTGGCAACTTTCTCTTCTAACCTTGCGTTGTAATACTAATACCTGCATAAAATTCCCGCCTTTGTATAACAGCATGCCCGTTACAGGACCGACCTCATTGTTTTTTCGGCTGATATGCAATATCTCAAGCAATTCTTCGTTGCTCAATAAATGATCAGCCGTACTTACATAAATCAGCGAAATCATCATAATTTCAAAATTATACCGCGCCTTAATTCACAAATCTGCCCTAAGCAAAAGCTTCAACTTTGTCTATTAGTCTTCTGACTACGCGCAATTTATTGAGTTGAAAACTTTCTTATCATTCTTGCTTTTCTGTTTTATTTTCTATCTACTATTCCCCATTTACCAATTACCATTTACACTACCAAGATGCAAACTCTTATTATCATCGGCGGAGGACTCTCCGGCACAGAGGCCGCCTGGCAAGCCGCCCAAAACGGAATTCACATCAAACTATACGAAATGCGCCCAATCAATCCCACAGGCGCACACCTCAGCGGCGACCTTGCCGAACTCGTCTGCTCCAACTCGTTGGGCTCCAACCTGCCAGATCGCGCTTCAGGCGTTCTCAAAAATGAACTGCGTATGTTGAACTCTATGCTGCTCGAATGTGCAGAAGCTTCAGCGTTGCCCGCAGGCGCCGCCCTAGCCGTGGATCGTGAGTCCTTCGCTCGCATGGCAACTGAAAGAATTGCCAATCACCCCAACATCGAAGTCATCCGCGAAGAGATGAAGGAAATACCGAACACCCCTGTCATCATTGCCAGCGGACCGCTTACTTCGGAAAGCCTCTCACAATCCATTGCCAAACTCAGCGGCGAAGAGCATCTTTTCTTCTTCGATGCCATCGCACCCATTGTCCACGCTGAAAGCATCAACATGGATGTTGCCTTCCGCGCATCCCGCTACGACAAAGGTGACCAGGACGAAGGTGACTACATCAACTGCCCCTTCACCAAAGAGGAATACTACGCCTTCGTGGATGCGCTTCAAACCGCCGAACGCATTGAACTGCGTTCCTTTGAAGATGCGATCAAAGCCGGCGTCAAAGCGGGTCAATTCTTTGAAGGATGTTTGCCTGTGGAAGTCATCGCCGAGCGCGGCGTGGACTCGCTCGCCTTCGGCCCCATGCGCCCTGTCGGTCTTCGTGACCCACGCACAGGAAAGCGACCTTATGCCGTTGTCCAACTTCGGCAGGATAACCTCGCGGGCAGCTTGTACAATCTCGTCGGATTTCAGACCAACCTCAAATTCCCAGAGCAGCGCCGCGTCCTGCGCATGATCCCCGGTCTCGACCATGCCGAATTCGAACGCTACGGACAAATGCACCGCAACACCTTTATCGCTTCGCCCAAGCTTCTGCGCCCCACCCTTCAACACATCACCCGTGACGATCTTCTCTTCGCGGGTCAGATCACCGGTGTGGAAGGTTACATGGGCAACATTGCTACCGGTCTGCTCGCTGGACTCAACGCCGCACGCCTGCTCAAGGATCAACCCCTCCTTGAACTCCCGCAGGAAACCATGCTCGGCACGCTTTGCCACTACGTCACCCATGCCAGCCTCAAAGATTTCCAACCCATGAAAGCTAACTTTGGCATTTTGCCTCCGTTGGAAAACCTCGCCAAAAAAACAGGCAAACGCGAACGCGGTCAACTCTACGCTGATCGCGCCGCCAACGCTCTTACGAACTACCTACACCCAATTTCGTCGTTGCGAGGAGGGCTTCAGCCCGACGAAGCAATCTCCAACCCTGTGACTGAGATTGCTTCGGGCAAAAGAACGTCGCCCTCGCAATGACGGCATGAGTCTCCCCATGACCAAACGCTCCGCCATCATCTACCTCTCTTTGATCTTTGCTCTTCTGGCTCTGGTTGCAAGCTGGTACATCGCCTCCTTCCTAAATCGTGAACCTGACTCTCTTTCCTTTGACAGTTCCCGCGCCTATGCAGATGTGCAGACGCAAGTCGCTTTCGGGTCGCGAATTCCCGGGTCGGCCGGCCATGCTCAAGTCCGAGAATGGATGCGCGCAGAATTGGAGTCAGCGGGCTGGCAGGTTGAAGTCCACAAATCAGAACGGCTGGGTCACCCTATCTTCAACATCATCGCCAAACGGGACGACAAAGCTCCGCAGATCGTACTCGGCGCACACTACGACACACGCATGATCGCTGACCATGACCCAGACCCCGCCAAATGGACGGAACCCGTCCCCGGCGCAAATGACGGTGCATCTGGCGTGGCGGTGCTGCTTGAACTCGCCCGCTCTCTCCCATCAGACGCTACACCAACCTGGCTGGTCTTCTTCGACACCGAAGACAATGGTCGCATCGAAGGCTGGGACTGGATCCTCGGTTCACGTGCCTTTGCCGAAGAAATAAAGATCGCGCCGCGGGCAGTCGTCATCATCGACATGATCGGCGATGCAGATCTGAATATTTACCTCGAACGGAATTCAAATATCGCCATCCGCACCGAAATATGGGACACTGCCGCCTCGCTTGGCTACGGCGATATATTCATCAACCAGGAGAAATACAGCATGGAAGATGATCACACTCCTTTCCTCGAGGCCGGCATTCCCGCTGTGGATATTATTGATTTCGACTATCCCTACTGGCACACCACGCAGGATACCCCAGATAAAGTATCCGCCGAATCATTGAAAACTGTCGGTGACACACTTTTGAACTGGGTCGTTAGCAACCAATAATTGACGCTTTTCAATTATCAATTATTTAAACCATAGCCAAAACCCTAAACTCGGCGTACACTTAAGCCAATGACATTACAGGTATCACTGCAAAAACTTCACGACCCCTGGGTGGAACGCATCTCTCGCGAACTGGCGAGTGGTGAAGGTGTTCGTGCTGGCTTTTCCGAACAATTGATACGTTTTTACGAACTGCTTGAACAAACCGTGATGACAGGCGACACCGCATGGCTTGACCCCATTCTCTACGATTGGGGTCGTTCACCCACCGAAACAAACCTGGAAGAAGGCGATTACTACGTTTCCTTTGTGATCAACCGTATGATCGCGCTCACCATCGAAACTGCGCGAGATATCCTCAACAAAAAAGATGCGCTCGAATTGCTTGCCGCCGTCATCCCCATTCTCACCCACAGCCTGAGCGTCGTTGTACGCTACGAGATGGAAACCCGTGTTGCGCACATCTCCAACGAGCTTGGCAAGACGCAGGAAAAACTGCAGCGGCTAGACCACAACAAATCCAATTTCATTTCCGTGGCTGCGCATGAACTCAAAACCCCGCTGACCCTCATTGAGGGCTATACTTCCATGATGGTGGATGTTGCCCAGAGTTCACAGCTCCCCCAAATGACCAGCTACCTCAACGGCGTAGAGACGGGTATACACCGCCTGCGACACATCATCGACGACATGATCGACGTATCTCTGATCGACAACAACCTGCTGATCCTCAACTTCCAGCCCGTGTGGGTCAGCCACATGTTCAACCTGCTTGCCAATGAATTAAAGAAGACCGTCGAGGAGAGGCATCAAACACTCCTCATAAAGTCCTTCGAAGGCAGCGAGATCATGATCTATGCGGATGCAGAGCGGTTGTATCAGGCTTTACACAATGTGGTCACCAACGCCATCAAATACACGCCCGATGAAGGAACGATCACCATTAACGGACGCCTGCTGCCCGGTTTCGTTGAGATCCTCGTCACTGACACAGGCATCGGCATCTCGCCTGAACATCAGGCCATCATCTTCGAGAAGTTCGGCCAGCTTGGCCGCACCGACCTGCATTCCAGCGGCAAGACTAAGTTCAAAGGCGGCGGACCCGGTCTCGGACTGCCCATCACCCGCGGGATCATTGAAGCACATGGCGGTACGATCTGGGTTGAATCCGAAGGTTATGACGAAATTAAATTAAACGGTTCAAAGTTCCACATCCTCCTCCCCACACGCACAGAACCGACCGACCCCAGTATGACCAAATTCTTTGGTCAATTTGAAATAGATAAGAAAGATTTAGAAACGGAATCCAGTGGCAAAGAAAATCCCTCAACCAACAACACCGCCGCGTGAGCGTGCCTTTCTCGTCGGCGCAGAGATCCACGGCAGAAAACAGATCCTTTCTCTTGAAGATTCACTCGCAGAACTCGCCTTGCTTGCGGATACCGCAGGCGTGGACGTTGTCGGTGAATTGACCCAAAAATTACACGCCCCAAATCTAGCCACGTACATTGGCCCCGGCAAAGTGGATGAATTAAGAGCGCTCGCCGAAGAGACATTGTGCGAAGTTGTGATCTTTGACGATGAACTATCCCCGCGCCATCAGCGCGAATTGGAAAAAGCTCTCAAGACAATCCGCGTGATCGACCGCACCGCGCTCATTCTGGATATCTTCGCGCAGCATGCCCATACCAAAGAAGGCATGCTGCAAGTGGAACTTGCCCAATACGAATACAACCTCCCGCGCCTCACCCGCGCATGGACGCATCTCGAACGTCAGGCAGGCGGCGGCGGAGGCCGCGCAGGCTCTACAGGCGGCGTTGGCTTGCGCGGCCCTGGTGAAACCCAGCTTGAGGTTGACCGTCGTTCGATCCGCATGCGCATCTCACATATCAAGGCAGAGCTTGAAAAAGTGGAAGCTCACCGCCTGCGATACCGCGCCCAGCGCAAACGTTCACGCATTCCAACAGTAGCCATTGTAGGGTATACCAACGCAGGCAAATCCACCCTGCTCAACCGCCTCTCTAAAGCGGACGTGTACGCAGCAGACCAACTCTTCGCCACTCTCGACCCTACTACTCGCCGAGTGCAACTCCCCGGCGATGAACTTGCCCTCATCACAGACACGGTCGGATTCATTCAGAAACTACCCACCGCCCTCATCGCTGCCTTTCACGCCACACTGGAAGAAATTGCCGAAGCAGATCTCCTGCTGCATGTAGTGGATATTTCTCATCCCAATGCATTGGGACAATTCCAGGCAGTGCAGGAAACATTGGAAGAGATCGATGCGAGTCACATTCCGATGATCACGGCTTTGAACAAAGCTGACCTATTGCGAAATCCCGAAAATGCGCGCGAAGTATTGAAGGAATTCCCTAAATCTCTCTCCATCTCCGCCATGACAGGGGAAGGCATTCCCGATCTGCTCCATCTTATGCGTGAGGAATTATTCGAATCTTATTCGCCGATCCACGTTCGTTTGCCGTACAAACAAGGCGCGCTCATTTCCCTTTTTCATGAGCTCGGACAGGTAGAGCGCGTGGAGCATGAACGCGGCGGAGTGGTCATGCAAGGACGCATCCCCGGCAGGTTGCTCGCTCAATTCTCAGCATGGCAGATAACATCAAGCCTTATGGATCACCCACTTGATGAAACTGAAGAAAACAACATGGAGGAAGCATGATCTCAAAATTTCTGGACTGGGCTTCAGAATATCTGGCGCACCGCAAAGGTCTGCTGCCCATTATCGGCATTGTGTTGATCATTGTCAATTTGGCGGTGCAATTCATCTTCCCCATGAGTCCATTGGCTTTCAGTAACATCTTTCTTCACTTTGGTTTAATTATCGCAATATTTGGACTAATGCTTTCTTGGGCGCTATAACCTCCTCTCACCCGCATTGTTCTGCTCATGTCTTCAACACTCATAGGAAAAACACTTTTAAACCAATATCACGTTGAAGAATTCATCACGCTTACCCCGCTGGGCGAACTCTACCGCACCACAGACGAACGCAGCCAAAAACCGCTCGCGTTAACCCTCCTCCCAAAATCAATTTCAGACAATACTGAAGCTTTCAAGGAATTTGAAGCCAGGGTTAAAAAACTTCAGAATATTTCACACCCAAACCTAAACAAAGTTTTGGGTGTATATCAAACTCCAACGCTGGCATTTTTACTGGAAGAATGGACAGACGGTCCAACACTCCAAACCATTCTTGGGCGTGGCCCGCTCAGCGTGGAAGAAGCCTTGATCTACACAAAGGTGATCTGCAATGTGCTCGAAACCTTGCATAAACAGGGATACCTACACCTTCACCTCAGACCCGACCTGATTCGCATCAACAAACAAGGTGAAATTTTTCTTTCCAGCATCGCATACGCCCAGGCAATGGGCAAACCACAGGAAAGAAAGTCTGGCAAACTTCCGCAGCTTTACACCTCCCCAGAGCAGCTTGAAGGGCAAACACTGAGCAGCGCAGCTGATATCTACGCTCTGGCTGTGATTCTGTATGAACTGGTCACAGGCGTTTGGATCAACGGCAAGCGCACACCAAAAACGAACGAAGCCATCATCAGGGCTCACCTTGAATTAATTCCGCCCGCGCCGATTTTGCTCAACTCCAAAATTCCTGACAACTTTTCACGGATGATCCTTTGGGCTCTTCGCAAAAAGCCTGAAGAGCGACTGAAGACCACGACCGAATTGCTTTCATCGCTTGCGCTTGCCGCGCGGATTTCTGCGGATAAAATTCCGCCTCGTATCAACCTGACAACTGCTCCTGTCACCTCGGCAGTACTTAGCGAATGGCAATTCCTGCCACCGCCCAAGCCGAACATCCTCGCTGCAGATACCCCCCCGTTGGAAGACCGCCTCGCAACCATCAACACGCCGAAGAAAAAAAATTCGCGCATTGGCATAATACCGATTTTTATTTTTATTCTGGCTGCTGGCTTTGTATCTCTTTTTTGGTTCGTGCGCCCCGAGGAGATCGTCACCCTGCCAACACCGATCCAATTCACACCCTTCGCAGCGGACTTTACCCCTCCGCCCACGTTTACACCCATCCCAAACCCCACCGACCCGCACGGTGGGCGCATCGCCTTCACCTGTACACGCGGAGATTACAACCAATTATGCATGGTCAACCGCGACGGCAGCGGCTTCACCCAATTGACGGATATGGAAGCCAGTAATTATTACCCCGCCTTCACACCGGACGGAAGCTCACTGTTGTTTTCATCCAATCGCAATGGCGCATTTGACCTGTATCTCTTGGTTTTCGGCGAAAAGCAACTAACCCAGATTACGGATAATGTTGGTAATGTGGTCTCGCCAGATTATTCGCCCGATGGCCGCAGGATCGTTTTTGCAAACCGCGTTGGCGACGGGCCAACTTCCATATGGATGGTGAACTCGGATGGACTGAATCCGCACCTTGTGTATACGGGCTCGGGCGAGATCGTGGCTGTCACATGGTCACCAGATGGCGAGAAGATCGCGTACGCCATGTCAACGGGCATCCCGCAGGAGTACGAGATATTCATCATGGATGCAGATGGCAGGAATCATGTGCGAATTTCACAAGGCTTGCAGGGAATCGGCGGCAGCCTGGACTGGTCACCCGATGGGAATTTCCTTTTGATCTATGCAGGCCTATTCGGCGATAAGAACATTTTCAAGTTGGATGTCCATAATGGGAATTCGATCCAGCTTACTGATGGCGGCAACAACGCGGGAGCATCTTTTTCACCAGATGGCTTGTACATTGTATTTAATTCCATGAGAAACAACGACCAGGCTGATCTGTATATCATGCGATCTGATGGAACCAATCAGGTTCAGTTGACCAATCATCCCGAGCCAGATTGGGGACCAAGTTGGGTGGATTAATTTTCAGCCAATGACCTTGTTGAATGGTTGGTATCAGTTTTCAGGCAAGTATGAAGCGATTCTTCTCCGTTCAATAATCTTTATCACATTTTTGATGTCTGTCTGGCTTCACAAGTCCTTTTATGAATTGTATGGGGAAAAACAGTAACAAATCATTAACAAAAAAAGTACATTTCGCATGGCTTAAAACCTTTACATGCAGGGCGTTTAATGTATTATTGAAAAATCAATGGCGTTTTTCGCGGCTCGACCACCGCGGAGGGCGCTGTTAATCTTTAATCCATGAAAAGGAAGTTATATGAATGTCCAAGCAACCAAGTTCCTATCTGTCTTCTAAGTTGGAAGGTCGCCTGAAAGCCGACAAAAGCGGGAACAGCATTTTCGCCATTGAACCCATTAAGAAGGGCGAGTTAATTGCTGTTTTCGGCGGCGTTGTTTATGAATGGGAGACCTTTATCCACCTACCCGAACGTGAGCGCATGTTATGCATCCAGGTTGAAGATCGTCTTTTTCTGGTGCCGCGCCCCATTGGTGAGGGAGATTATGTCAATCACTCGTGCAATCCGAATGCAGGTCTTTCGGGCCAGATTGGGCTCGTTGCAATGCGAGACATTAAAATCGGCGAGGAAGTTTGTTTTGACTATGCCATGAGCGACACAATGGCATACGATGAATTTGACTGTTTATGCGGCGCATCCACTTGCCGCGGCAAAGTTGACGGCAATGACTGGCAGCGCCCTGAATTGCAGAAGCGCTACGCTGGTTTCTTTGCACCACACGTCCAGCGCAAGATCGATGCACAGCGGGCTTTCGAGCGCGCGATGAGCAAAGCGCCAAAGTTCACATCACCCATCAAAGCGCCTGCGTACGAGTAACCACAGCGCAGGCTTTGAGTAAAAAGTTTAAAATAAAAAGGACACGCATGCGTGTCCTTTTTATTTTAAACATGTAGAAATACAGGATTTTTTCTAACAATTTTATTACTTTCCCACCATTGACAAAAGATTTAGCAATGCTTATATTCAAGCTCGCTTAACTATCAAGAAGGATTAACTATGAATCAGAGCCAGTTTTCCCTAATCACCCGTCAGTGGATGGACACTTTCATGCACCGATCCATGCGGGGATGGAGCCACTTTGCCAAAAGCACGGGACTTTCCATGCCGCAGCTCAGCATCCTCATGCAGCTGCACCACAAAGGTCCTTGCGGAATGTCGGAAATCAGTGATCGGTTCGATATCACCGCCGCGGCAGCCAGCCAGTTGGTAGACAAACTTGTTCATAGTGAACTAATCGAGCGTGTGGAAGATACACAGGATCGCCGCGCCAAAAAATTGAGCCTCTCAAAAAAAGGCGAGACCCTGATCGAAAAGGGGGTTGAGGAGCGTTATGCGTGGATGAACGAATTGACGGAAAAATTAAGTATTGAAGAACAGACAAAGGTGGCTGAGGCTTTGACAATATTGACCCAAGCAACTCAAAAAATGGATAGCGCAACTGCTAAACCAAAGATCGGTTAAATAACATTTATTCTAGAAGGAGCAAAAAATATAACCATGGTTAAACTGGCTAAATACACAAAGCCGTACCTGATGATGATTCTGATGTCCATCGTCCTCTTGTTTGCCCAGGCAAATCTTGATCTGGCGCTGCCTGATTATCTATCTCGTATCGTCAACACCGGTATTCAACAGGGCGGCGTTGAAAATGCCGTACCACAGGCCATCCGTCAGAGCGAAATGAATCGTATCGCGATATTCCTTAGTGCAGACGACAAAGCCTCCATCCTCGCTGATTACACATTGATCGATAAGAATTCAGCGGACTATGAAAAATACGTCGCTGAGTATCCGATCCTCGAAACAGAATCGATCTACGTCCTGAATGAGATCGATCAGACAGAGATCGATCGTGTCAACCCGATCCTTGGCAAAGCGATCCTGACCGTTTCCAGCATCGAACAGGTTTTGGCCGATCCCGCCAAGGCGGCGCAAATGGGTTCCGCATTCGGCGGAATGGACCTGACCAAACTTCCGCCTGGGATGGATGTATTCACTGTGCTTGGAAAAATGCCCACTGAATCTCTTTCAAAGATCACTTCCGCAGTAGACGAAAAGTTCTCTGCCCTGGGCGACAAGATGATCGTGCAAGCGGCCGTCGGCGCAGTAAAAGAAGAATACAAAGCGCTCGGCATGGACACCGCCAAACTCCAGAACAGCTACATTCTGAACATTGGCGGATGGATGCTTTTGCTGACCCTGCTTTCTGTGGTCTGCACCGTTATCGTAGGCTATCAAGCTGCCAAGATCGCAGCGGGCATGGCGCGCGATATTCGCCGCGATGTGTTCAAAAAAGTGGAAAGCTACTCCAGCACCGAGTTCGATAAGTTCTCAACCGCCTCCCTCATCACCCGCACCACCAATGATGTGACCCAGATCCAAATGGTGATCTTCATGATGGTGCGCATGGTGTTCTACGCGCCATTGCTTGGCATCGGCGGCCTAATCAAAGTGATCTCCAAAGACTCACCCCTATCCTGGCTTATCGTTGTGGCGGTTGTCACCCTCATTGGCTTGATCATGGTGGTCTTCTCGCTTTCGCTTCCCAAGTTCAAGATCATCCAAAAACTGGTGGATCGTATCAACCTGGTGGCGCGTGAAAACCTGTCAGGCATGATGGTAGTGCGCGCTTTCAATATGCAGTCGTTTGAAGAAGAACGCTTCGACAAGGCCAATCTGGACCTGACCTCCGTCAGCCTGTTCATCAACCGTGTGATGGTGGTGATGATGCCAATGATGATGCTCATCATGAACGGACTGTCGCTTGCCATCATCTGGTTCGGCGCGAAACAGGTTGCCGATGCGAACATGCAAGTCGGTGACATGATGGCCTTCCTGCAATACGCCATGCAGATCGTGATGTCGTTCCTGATGCTCTCGATGATGTTCATCATTCTGCCGCGCGCCTCCGTCTCCGGCGACCGCATTGCCGAAGTGCTTGAGATCGAGCCGAAGATCCACGATCCGAAAGAGCCGAAGAAATTCCCCGCTCCTTTCAAAGGCACAGTGGAATTCCGCGATGTGTCATTCCGCTATCCAGGCGCAGAAGAGGATGTCTTACATGACATTACCTTCACAGCACAACCGGGGCAAATGACTGCATTCATCGGTTCGACTGGCGCAGGCAAATCCACCATAGTCAATTTAATTCCGCGCTTCTACGAAGTCTCCAAAGGCGCTATTCTGATGGATGGCGTTGATATCCGCGAAGTGACCCAGCACGACCTACGCGACCAGATCGGGTATGTTCCACAAAAGAGCGCATTGTTCTCAGGCACTATCGAAAGCAATTTGTTATATGCCGACAAGAACGCCAGCCCCGAAATGTTGAAATCGGCCATTGAAATTTCGCAGGCGGCAGAGTTCGTCAACTCCAAGCCGGAAGGAATGGAAACCGAAATTTCACAGGGCGGCGCGAACGTCTCCGGCGGACAGAAGCAGCGTCTCTCGATCGCGCGCGCCATGGTCAAGAAGCCGCCGATCTACATCCTCGATGACAGCTTCTCCGCGCTCGACTTCAAAACCGATGCCGCACTGCGCCGCGCCCTCAAAGCGCAGGCCGCGAACAGCACCCTGATCATCGTCACCCAGCGCGTCTCCACCGTCAAAAATGCCGAACAGATCATCGTGCTTGACGAAGGCAGAATTGTCGGCAAGGGCACGCACCAGGAACTTATGAAAACTTGTGAAACCTATAAAGAGATTGCGTTGTCGCAGCTCAGCATGGAGGAATTATCATGATGATGCAACAGAGACCCGGTCAACCCCGTCGCGGCGGCCCAATGATGGGCGGACCCATGGGCGGCATGGTTGGAGCGCCCGGCGCAAAAGCCCGCAACTTCAAAGGCACGATGAGCAAATTGATCGCCTATCTCGGTCAATACAAAGCCACGGTCATCATCGTCTTCATCTTCGCTGTCGCTTCGACAGCAGCAAACATTGCAGGCCCAAAACTGCTCGGCAATGCCACGACAAAATTATTCGAAGGTGTGATCGCTCAATTGAGCGGCTCCGGTGAAATTGACTTTGACTACATCGGACGCATCATTCTCTTAACCATCGGCCTGTACCTGATTTCTGCGATATTTTCCTACGTTCAGGGCTGGTTGATGGCCAACGTCTCAACCAACATTGCGTACCGCTTCCGCCGCGACATCTCCGAAAAAATCAATCGGATGCCGCTCCACTATTTTGACACGACCACCCACGGCGAAGTGCTCTCGCGCATCACCAACGATGTGGACACGGTCAACCAGACCTTGAGCCAGAGCCTGACGCAGATCATCACCTCTCTCGTGACAGTCATCGGCGTGCTGGTAATGATGTTCTCCATCAGTTGGGCAATGACCCTTGTGGCGCTGGTCATCATCCCCGTTTCGATGATCGCCGTGATGCTGATCGTTAAGCAGTCGCAGAAGTATTTCAAGGAACAGCAGGATTACCTCGGTCACGTCAACGGACATGTGGAAGAAATGTACGGCGGCCACATCGTCATGAAAGCCTTCAACGGCGAAGAGGAAAGCATCCTCAAGCTCGACCAGTCGAACAACAAACTTTACGACGCCGCGTGGAAGTCACAATTCCTCTCCGGCTTGATGATGCCGATCATGACCTTCATCGGCAACCTCGGTTATGTGGCCGTGGCGATCCTCGGCGGGTATCTCGCCATCAAGGGCGCCATCAGCGTCGGTGATATTCAAGCCTTCATTCAATATGTGCGCTCATTTACGCAGCCGATCATGCAGCTTGCGAACATCTCCAATGTGTTGCAGCAGACCGCAGCGGCGGCGGAACGCGTCTTTGAGTTCCTCGAAGAAGCCGAGGAAGTGGACGAAGCCGCGACGCCGATCAAACTTGAGAACGTGGAAGGTCATGTTGAATTCAAGGATGCCCACTTCGGCTACAGCGCAGACAAGATCATTATTAATGATTTCTCTGCCGAAGCGGAACCCGGTCACAAGATCGCCATCGTCGGGCCGACAGGCGCAGGCAAGACCACCATGGTCAAGCTGCTCATGCGCTTCTACGATGTGAACGAAGGCGCCATCCTCGTGGACGGACACGACATCCGCGAATTTACCCGCCACGACTTGCGCAAACTCTTCGGCATGGTGCTTCAGGACACATGGCTCTACAACGGCACCATTATGGAAAACATCCGCTATGGACGGCCCGATGCGACTGACGAAGAAGTGTATGCCGCCGCCAAAGCCGCGCATGTAGATCACTTCGTCCACACATTACCTGACGGCTACAACATGGTCTTGAACGAAGAGACTTCGAACATCTCACAAGGACAGATGCAATTGCTGACCATCGCGCGTGCTGTCCTTGCCGACCCGAAGATCCTGATCCTCGACGAAGCCACCAGCTCGGTCGATACGAGAACCGAGGTTCTCATCCAAAAAGCGATGGACAACCTAATGAAAAATCGCACCAGCTTCGTCATCGCCCACCGCCTATCCACCATCCGCGATGCGGATTTGATCCTCGTCATGAAAGACGGCGATATTGTGGAACAGGGGAATCACGAAGAATTGCTAGCGCGCAAAGGCTTTTACGCCGAACTGCACAACAGCCAGTTCGACACCAGCGTTCCTGCATAGCAAGGAAAGAATCAAAAACAAGGCGTTGATGAAACGCCTTGTTTTTGATTAACATCAATCTAGGTTCATACAAATAATTCTTCGTACAGGTCTTTCCATCCAGGGTTCATCGAATCGATCAAGTCAATCTTCTTTGCTCGCAGCCAGCCTTTGATCTGTTTTTCGCGCTCAAGTGCGACATGTATCGTTGGGGTCGATTCGAAATACACAAGAAATTGGATATTGTATTTGCTGGTAAACCCTGGGACGAGTTTGTTTTTGTGTTCGTAGACACGCCTCATCAGGTTGTTTGTTACGCCTGTATAAAGCGTGCGCGATTTGTTTGTCATGATGTATACGTAGTATTCTTTGCTCATTTATAGCCTGATAGCATGACTCTCTGAGGGGACGTGCTCTTCGCGACCGAAGAGTCTCGGATTAACGGGGTAGAGATTCTTCGCTACGCTCAGGGAATCATGCCGCCATGTCGCTCTGAGGGAGCGTTCTTGGCGACCGAAGAGTCACTACCCTTGCTTGGAGAACGTCTCGCCAATTGCGGTAGAGACCCTTCGCTGGCGCTCAGGGAATCATGGTGGCAAGGTTTAATACTCACCCGCAAACTTCTCGTGGACCCAGAGGAACTCCTGGCGTTTGTTCATTACGCGGACGAGGCCGCCGAAGCCAGGGTCTTTGGCTTTGAGGAAGGATTGCAGCTCGCGAAGTAATGCCCCTTCGGCGCGTTGCATGGCTCCGTGGGGAAGGTTGGGGGCATCAGCTTTGTCTGCCCAGTCGGTGATTTTGTCGGAGCCTTTGAGCAGGGAGTCGAATACATCTTTGCCGAAGGCGAGCTCTTTTTCGATATTCTTGTATTGATCTTCGGGCATGACCAATTTGGTATAGGACGAAGCGATGGGGAGAATCAGACTCAAGGTGGCAGTGACGGCTTTGATATAAGGCGCGGCTTTGGTGACCCATTCATAAGGCAGGTCAATTTCGTAGATGCCGCGATTATCGCCTTCTTGATTGAGAATGAAAAGCGGAAGTTGCGAGTGTTCGCACCACAACAAAATGCGGAATTTCTGGCTGATCAGTTGCCTGGGTTTTTCCAGCCATTTCGGGTCAACAGGACGCATACTAAACAAACGTGGACCTTCTTTGGCTTCATCAGTGAAAGCACGAAGTAATCCATTGAAAGAAGCATCGGCTTTACTGAGCAATTCTTTTTGACTTGCATCAAGCGTGTCGAAGCGACCCATGACTGCGACATTCTGCTTGACCACCACATGGCGTAGCTCGCTCAGTTCGTTAAGGACAGCCTGATTGGCAAGCGTTTCCACCGAAACGACGGGACGAGCGGCAGGCGCGTTCAGCAAAAGCTGGTCAATATTCTGCCATTCGTTGCAGATGATGCAGGGAACTTCAGGACGACCACGCTTTTTGTTTTCGATGAGTTTTTCAACTTCGAAGAGACCCGCGCAGGGATCGGGATTCAAACATGGCACAGTCACGTCACAGCGCAGACCTTCCCAAAAACTTTCAACCAAATATTTGACTTCTGATGTCAGCACTCCTAGAAAATATTCTGGAAATGCGGCGCGGACAGTGATATGTACATCATTGCCGATGTGACGCAATAAAGCGCGGCCATTGTAATTCGCATCAAGAATGAGACCACGTTGCCAGTGGACACTGTCGTTGTAATGGATGCGACCTAATGAATATTTATGCAGGCGAACAATCAGTTGAAAGAACAAGCCTTCGGCATTGGCAGACTGTCCATTTTGAGCATCGACGATGCGGCAGATTTGAGTTTGTTGAATATCGCCTTGTGTGAGCGCAGAAGCCCAAGCTTTTGTGAAAACATCCTCTGCAGGAGTGGTATCGGGGACGAGTTGGGCGATAAGGCTGACAGGGTTTGAGTCTTCATCTTTAGAGAGACCCGCCACACGGTAGGAAAGATCGAAGCGTTCCATCAAACGCAGGAAGATATGATGGAGAGTCGCTGGATAACGCATATCTGTTGGACAGGTTGAGTCATCCCACAAATGACCGAGGCGAGTGAAATCCACCAAGCCATGTGCTGTGCGAGTGTCTTCATCATCCAACACATAACTCATGGCGGACGCGAGCCAATCGGGGCGGAGGATGACGATGTCGCGCAGGGTTGGGTCGTTTTCGTAATGGGTGAGATGCCCGAGGCGGTGCGAGATGGTGATGAAGAGGCGCGCGATTTCATCATCCATGTTGTGGGCGCGGCAGATGTCGAGGACTTC
>Ga0172373_10006430_pt1 | contig 15608 bp, 21 predicted proteins | sample Lak10m_2_FD_114546 | JGI IMG/M metagenome (GOLD analysis project Ga0172373, IMG submission 114546) | Freshwater microbial communities from Kabuno Bay, South-Kivu, Congo - kab_092012_10m | ecosystem: Environmental > Aquatic > Freshwater > Lake | place: Democratic Republic of the Congo...
GAGCGACTACATTATCCTTCAACATGGCGTATCATTCCTTTGATGGAAAAGTGGAGGCGTTGAACACCACCACGATACGCCGCTTCACCCTCTCACGTCGTCACCAACTTTCGCGCATAGCTCCTCGACGCCCACGACATAGAGTGTGTCGCCGCGGGCCGAGAGGCGCGCAATCGATGGTTCGGGGCAATCCAGGTCTGCGCACACCGGCCGTAACGTTTCCGGATCGATGACGCTCAGACGCGCGGGGACGCGATCGGAGATGTTCTTGCAGACCAGCAGCCCGCAGCCGAGCAGCACAAAGGAGTTGTAAGGCAGATCATGAGCCAGGGTGAGACTGGCGCGCAGGGAGAGGTCGCGGCTGAGCCGATGCGCGTGATTGCCGTAGACGACATAGAGGTCGTCGTTGCGGTGCAGGGCCATGCCTCCAGGCCACATGCGGCCGCCCGGTAGTCTGGGAGATTTGGCGAGCGGTTGAAGGGTGTTCGCATCGAGGCGGATGACGCGCGATGAGGTCGCGAAACCAAGCTGTGACCGTATCGCCGAATGCGTGAGCAGGAAGACCTCGCCAGGCGCTCCAAGTATGGTCATCGTCGACATCTGGGTGCGCCGCCGTGTGACCTGCAGCCTCTCATGGGGCTGGATATTGAGCGGCGTCGTGGATATGGCTGCGAGGCGCCCGGGGCCGCCATCCTCGGCCGGCCATGGCGTATCGAAACAAGCGTCTGCACGCATCAATCTGCCTCATTGCCGATGGCAGTGACCCGACCGGTCGCGCGGTCGCGATAGAGCAACCGGCATCGTCGGCTGCTCATGTTGCCAATCCACGTACCAACATATAATGACATGAGAACTGTCAATATATCGCGCGTTTTCAGGAGCACTCGATATGGCGATCAGGTTTCCTGTCGAGGCTGGTCATGTCATGATGTTCGCCCGCGCCATTGGCGAAGCAAATCCTGTTTACGCGGACGAATCCTACGCCAAGGCCTCTGAAGCAGGCAGCGTCATCGCGCCTCCGACCTTCGCGCAGGCCAGCGCGCAGTTTGATCCCGAATACTCCCTCCGCCCCAAGATCGGCAAACCCTGGTTCGGCTCGGGCAAAGCGCCGAGCGGCCTCGCTATGACGGAAACCAAAGGAGCCGGGGGTGGGCTGCATGCCGAGCAGCATTTCGAATACCATCGGCCCATACGGGCCGGCGACGTCCTTCACGCCACCGTCAAGCCCGGCAAGACCTGGGAACGCGAAGGTCGGCGCTCCGGCAAGCTGGTTTTTTCCGAACTGGTGACGGAGTACCAGGATGAGGCTGGCAATCTGGTTGTGACTGCGCGGTCGGTGGGCGTGCGCACCGAGCGCCCCGTCGACAATAATTAGTCAGTGGCGCCAGTGGACACGAACATGATTTTGCGGGCAAGCGACCTGAGGATTGGCGTGGTCCATACCGAACGTGTGGTCGAAGATTTGACGCGAACCCAAATTGTCCAATACGCAGGCGCTTCCGGTGATTACAACCCGATCCATACCGACGAGGTCTTCGCGACGCAGGTCGCCGGTTATCCAAGCGTCTTCGCGCACGGAATGCTGACCATGGGCATGACCGCACGGATGTTGACCAATCTTGTTGGTGATGCTCGCCTTACAAAGTTTGGCGTGCGCTTCACAAATCAGGTCTGGCCTGGCGACACGCTGGACGCGTCCGCAACGGTCACGGCGCTGGCCCTTCGCGACGGCGTCCACTTTGCGGAGTTTGAAGTCTCGACCGTTAATCAAATCGGCGTGCAGGTGCTCAGTGGCTACGCCGAAGCACGTATTGAATCCTAGACCAGCACGTCGATAGCGCCGAAGCAAAGGCCAGTACTTCCAGCTTGGGTTCCGGTTTTTGCATGACCTTGCTTTGTCGGGGCCTCGATCAAGGCGCTCTGACAAGTGGTCGAGCTCCACTCTTTCCACATTCACAAGTTCCGTCTCGATTGCGCCAGCGCAATCGAGAATAAGCTCGTGGAAATCGCGTTGACAGCAGAACAAACAATTGGCAGGCTGCATGTCATAACCAAGTCGTGGCTCTGCGACTTGGAAAGTGTGGCGCATGAAAATGCTGAGACCCCCTGCCGACAGGTTCAATGATCTGCCTGATTGGCCATTCAATCCGCAATACACAGCCCCGACTGAAGTGTGCGGGTGACCGAGGGCGTTCTCTCCCGGTCCGGGGGGCTGACAAGGATCGCGCGTTGCGTGAGGCATTGGGCAAGAGTGAGTCAACAATGACGTCAGAATCGACGCCAATCCAATTCCGGATGGTTCGCTACCCGCACGCCGGTCAGGTCGATGGCGTCTGGTCAATGACCCGAGATCCTTTGCCTGAGCTGCGCGACGATGAGGTGACGGTGCGCATGTCGCACCTCTCCGTCGATCCTGGCATGCGCGGTTGGATCACGCCGAAGCGAAGCTATATGCCGCCTGTTCAGCCTGGCGAGGTCATGCGGGCCTTCGGCGTCGGCGAGGTGGTCGAATCCCGCTCCGGAAAATTGAAGGTTGGCGACTGGGTAACGGGTTTCACGGGCGTGCAGACGTTGGCGAACCTGCCGGCGAGCGGACTTCGCGCCATTCGACCCGATCTCGCGCCGCCCCAGCTATTCCTCAGCGGACTGGGAATGACGGGGTACACCGCGTATTTCGGGGTCACCGACATCGGGCGTCCGCAACCGGGCGAGACGATGGTGGTTTCGGCGGCGGCCGGCGCTGTGGGTGCGATCGCATGCCAGGTCGGGCGTATTCAGGGCGCTCGCGTCGTAGGGATTGCTGGGGGGCCTGCGAAGCGCGCCTTTTTGCTCGAGGAACTGAAGGTCGACGCAGCGATCGACTATAAGGCGGGCGACATCGCGCACCAGCTGGCGGTGGCGGCGCCCGACGGGATCGATGTCTATTTCGACAATGTCGGCGGTGAGATTCTCGACGCGGCGCTGGGCCAGATCAACCGTCACGGCCGCATCGTCGTCTGTGGAGGCATCTCGCAGTATGGCGACATGGACCTGGTCAGGGGACCATCCAACTATCTCCAGCTGATCGCCCAAAGCGCGCGCATGCAAGGCTTCACGATGCGCGATTACATCGACCGCATTCCAGAGGCGTTCATGGCGCTGGCGGGCTGGCGCGGGGCAGGCAAGCTGGTCTTCCGCGAACATGTGGTCAAAGGGATCGAGCGCTTTCCGGAAGCCTTCGACATGCTTTTCGTGGGCGCCAACAATGGCAAGCTGCTGATCGAAGTCTGAGTGCGAGAGCCGGTTGACCGGCGCTATAACTACTGGCACGACTAGTGTCATTATATGAGGAGAGAAGACCAGAATGGAGATCCTGCGGACTCCCGATGCGCGGTTCGAGAATCTGCCCGATTACGATTTCGCACCGACATACACGGTGGTGCGCGACGCGGGCGGCGCCGAGATCCGCATCCATCATGTCGATGTGGGTCCGAAGGACGCCCAGCCCATCCTGCTGATGCACGGCAACCCGACCTGGGCCTATCTGTACAGAAAGATGATCCCGGCGCTTGCGGCAACCGGACGCCGCGTCATTGCCGTCGATCTTGTCGGATGCGGCCGTTCGGACAAGCCGTCGAAGAAGTCGGATTATACGCTGGCCCGCCATTATGACTGGATGTCGAAATGGCTCGAAGCAATGGACCTCTCGAACATCACGCTGTTCTGCCAGGACTGGGGCGGCACGATCGGCCTTTACCTGGTCTCAAGATACCCGGATCGCTTCGATCGCGTCATTGCGTCAAATACCGGCCTCCCCCTCGGCGAGGGCGAGAGCGACTTCATGAAGATGTGGGTCGGCATGATGCGGCAGGCGACGGAGTTTCCCTGGCCGATGTTGGCGCAAGGCATGACCGCGAAGCTGTCTGAGGCCGAACTGGCTGCCTACCGCGCGCCGTTTCCCTCGCCTGAGTACGAAGCCGGCATCTGCGAATTCCCCGTATTGATCGCCGTGCAGACCGATAATCCCGGTGCGCCGCTTAATCGCGAGGCCTGGGCGCGCCTTGCGGAGTTTCGCAAGCCGTTCCTGACAATCTTTGGAGATCTCGATCCAGTTGCCCGCGGCTGGGACAAGCGCGCACACGAACACATTCCGGGAGCGAGAGGGCAGGCGCACCACAACATCGCCCACGCCAGTCACTTCATCCAGGAAGACGCTCCGCAAGAACTGGTTGACCACCTCGTCCGCTTTCTTGCCGTTCAGTAGAGGTGGGTGGGCCGATGTCCATCTTTCCGCCAGGCGCCAGCGCGGACGAGCGCGGCTCGAAGACTGTCGCCTGGCGCCCCACCATGGCTGCCGTGCCAGAGTTGGTGATTGGCTCCGACGGCTGGCGTCCTGAAGGCGCGGGCCGCCATCATCCATCCGTGCGCTATGCCCGTCCCGTCTCCGCGCTCAGGCTGGTTTTCCCGGTGCTTTCGTTGACGCTGCGCTGCGGCAGGGAGGCTGCATCGTGAATCCAGGCATCACAATTTTCGGAGCGCCCGTCGGCCTCTATACCGGCAAGGTACGCTGCTATCTTCGCAAGCAGAGCATCCCCTATGTCGAGGCTCTTCCCGGCGATCCGCGATTCCAGAAAATCGTCCTGCCGGCCATAGGTCGTTTCCAGAATCCCGTCCTGATGACGGACGATGGCGAGATCGTTCAGGACACGGCGGACATTATCGACTGGTGCGAGACGCGCGGGCTTGGGCGCATTTCGGTCTATCCCGAAACGCCGCTTCAGAAACTCGCGGCGCTGACCCTGGACCTCTTTGGCGGGGAGGGCCTGGTTCGCGCCGCCATGCACTACCGGTGGAGCTTCCGGTCCTACCAGGAGCAGTTCATCGCGCACGAATTCGGCTTGTCGATGCGCGCCTTCGGCGCTTCGGACGCAGACATGGCTGCGCGGATCGGTCCGATGATGGACTATTTCAACGGACACCTTCCCATGCTCGGCGTGACGCCTGACGCGATCCCGGCAATCGAGGAATCCTACGAGGCGCTGGCCGAATTGCTGAACGTCCATTTCCGCCATCACCCCTATCTTCTCGGCGGCCGCCCGACATGCGCCGATTTCGGATTCATTGCGTCGCTCTGGGCGCATCTGGGACGCGACCCCTATCCGGCCGACATGATGAAGCGCCGCTGGACCAGCCTCTATCGCTGGGTCGAACGAATGAACGCCAATGATCCCGACACGCCGGAATTCCCCAACTACCCCTACGCGCTCACGGGGGACGACAGGCTGCCGGAGACGCTGCTGCCGATATTCGGCCACATCGCGAGCGACTTTCTTCCCGAGATCTCGATGGCTGTCGATGTGATCAATGCGTGGTTGGCCGCGCACCCTGACGCACAGGAAGGCCAGCTGGCTGCATCCTCCCCGGACGGGCGGGGCTTCAAGGGGCGGGAATTCATGCTTCGCAGCCGGCCGGTTCTCGGTCACGTCAGCGGCTACAAGATGTGCATGCTCCAGCGGGTCACGGACCTCTATGCCGGGATGGACGAGGCGAGTCGAAACATATGTCGAACCTATTTCGATAGCGCCGGTCTGACGCCGCTTCTTGACCTCCGCGCCAGCCGGCGGATCAAGCGGGAAAATCACCGCGAGGTCTGGGGGCCGCCATCGCTGCCCTCAGAGCTGTAGGGAGACAGGCATGGCTATCCTTCCCGTCTCGTGGCTGCCCAGAACGACGCAGCTTCTGCCTCGCGATCCAGGTGTCTATCTCGGACCGGGTCTTCCGTACGCCATGGCGATTCTCATCCTGCTGGGGATCACCGCCCGGAGCCTCATTCATGTGTTCCTGCCCGATGGCGGGGCCCACGTCATCGCCACCATCGACACGTCCGTTGCGGGCGGATCGAACATTATCGGAGTGTTCGGCCAGTGGGGCGCGATCCAGCTCCTGCTGGCGGGCCTGCTCTGGGTCCTGCTGATCCGATACCCGGGAACACTGCCGCTTGTGCTGTGTGTATTTGCGGCGGAACCCCTGCTGCGCTCGCTCGCCGGACATTTGAAGCCGATCGAGACCGTGGGCACGGCGCCGGGGAGCGCCTTCAACTACGCTCTGACGCCGATCGTACTGACCGCACTTTATCTTGCCTTGTGTCCAGGGCGCGCCACGGATCGTACCACATGACTCACGCGACAGATGCTTCGGCGACAAAGCCCTGGCGACTCTACGGCACGCCTAGTTCGCTCTACACGGCCAAGGCGCGGAGCTATCTCATCAAGCAGGGCATCCCGTTCGAAAGCTGCGCCGCAGGCGAGGCCCATTTCCGGAATGAGATTGTGCCGCGCATCAGCCGTTGGATCATCCCGGTCGTCGACCACGACGACGGCACGATCGTTCAGGATGGATCCGACATCATCGCGTACTTCGAGTCGAAGGGCCCCACGCGCTATCCCGCCTACCCGAATACCCCGCTGCATGCGCTGATCGGTCAGATCTTCGAACTGTTCGGTGGTGAAGGCCTGTTGCGGCCCGCGATGCACTACCGCTGGAATTTCGACGAGGTCAATCGGGACTTTCTGTCGGTCGATTTCCCACTCAGCCTCGCGCCAACAGGCGCCCCGCCTGAGCTGAAGGCGGGCATTTTCGATATGGCGAGTGCGCGCATGCGTTCGGCGATGGCGAGCTTCGGCGTATCGCCGGAAACCATCCCGACCGTGGAGGCGGCGTACGCTCAATTCCTCCGACTGTTCGAGGCGCACCTGGAGGCTTCACCCTATCTGCTGGGTGGGCGCCCGACGATCGGCGACTACGCACTGATCGCGCCGCTCCATGCCCATCTCGGCCGCGATCCCTATCCTGCAACAATCATGAAGCGGACCGCCTATCGGGTCTGGCGCTGGACTGAACGCATGAACGCCACAGCTCAGGACGCTGGCGAATATGGACGCCAGCCGGAAGAGCTGTTCCCAGCTGACGCCGTCCCCGCGACCCTGAAAGCCCTGCTGCGATTCATCGCCGAGGACTATCTGCCCGAAGTACGGGCCTATGTCTCCTTCACTAACGCCTGGCTTGCTGAGCGTCCGGACCTGGCGCCGGGCACGAGCGGTCTTGATCGCCCTCAGGAAAGACGCATCGGCGAAGTGGAGTTCGTCTGGCGTGGCCATTCCATCCGGGTGGGTGTTGTGCCGTATCGGCTCTATCTGCTGCAGAAGGTGCAGGAGGTCGCCGCGCGAGCGAGTCCAGCTGAGCGCGCCGACATGCAGGCGCTGCTCGCGGAGACTGGCCTTTCCGACCTTGTGACCCTGCAAACCTCGCGTCGTGTCGAACGCGTGAACAACCTGGAAGTCTGGGGAGACCTCAAATGACCATCACTCAGGTCGAAGTGCGCCGGAAGTCGTTTGGCGAGTCGCGCGTGACGGAGCAACCCACGCCCGCGCTTGCGGATGGGGAGGTGCTGGCGCGGATCGATAAATTCGCGCTCACCGCCAATAATGTCTCCTACGCCCTGTCGGGCGACATGATCGGCTACTGGAAGTTCTTTCCGGTTGAAGAGCCCTGGGGAATTGTGCCCGTCTGGGGTTTCGCTGAGGTGGTCGAGAGCCGATGCGAGGCGGTGAAGGTGGGCGAGCGCTTCTGGGGATTCCTCCCCATGGCGTCGGAAGTTGTGCTCCGGCCGGGTCAGATTTCGGACAGGACCTTTGTCGATGAGGCCGCGCATCGCGCCAGCTTGCCTGCGATCTACAACTCCTACCAGCGTACCGACAGCGACCCGGCTGCCCTGAAGGCCATGGAGGACGAGCGGTGCATCCTGTTTCCGCTCTTCTCGACGTCTTTCCTGCTTTACGACTACCTGATCGACAATGCGTTCTTCGGCGCCCGCCAGGTGCTTGTCGGCAGCGCTTCATCAAAGACCGGTTACGGCCTGTGCAACCTGTTGAAACGCCACGCCGGCGCTCGCGCGGAGGTCATCGGCCTCACATCGCCACGCAACCTGGACTTCGTTCGCGCGCTCGACTGTTGCGACGAGGTCCGCACCTATGGCGAGATCAATTCGCTCGACGGATCCGTATTGTCGGCCTTCGTGGACATGTCGGGTGACGGGGCGATCGTGACCGCGGTTCATGACCGGTTCGGCGCGAATCTGAAACTCAGCTGCGCGGTCGGCGCAACCCACTGGGGCTCCGAGCGCTTCCGTCGCGAGAGCGTGGCAACGCCTCACAATTTCTTCTTTGCGCCCGGCCAGTTCCTGAAGCGCGAGCAGGACTGGGGACCCGGCGAAGTGATGCGTCGCGCCGCCGCCGAGGCCGCGCGCATTTCGGTGGAAGTGCGCAGGCACATGTCGATCCGCCCGGTCAAAGGTCCTGAGGCGGTTGCGGCCGCGTTCCGCGAACTTGTCGCCAACGAGACGCCAGCGGATGTCGGGCTGATCGCCACCATTGGCGGACAATAGGAGAAGAAACCGATGAGCCCGAATTCAAGCACCAACCCAGCAAGGGTATCGTTATTGGCTTTGATCCTGGCGCTCGCCGCTCCGGGCTCCGCTTCCGCCGACGCCGTAGCCGCCAGGACGTGCGCGAGCGCGCTTTCGGCTGAGGGACGGATGATGTTCGAGGCGGCTGCCGCGAAGGTGAAGCCGGGTAGCAACCTGCGAGATGTACTGATGAGCGAAGTCCGGGGTCTGGTTATGTCGGGAAAGCTGTCCCGCGACATCGCGCAGAAAAACGGGCCTGCTGTCGGGGAGTGTCTGAAAAAACTTCAAAGCTAGACCAGGCGGACACACCAACGCTGACGCTCAATTGCCGGCTGCTGATGGCTGTGGGCCTCCAGCGCTGACGCTAGCGCCTGATTGCAGTATGTTCGCGTCGGGCAGGACGGGGACAGCGCAGCATCTGACTGCACCGATGGTGGTCGACATGGCCTGTCTGTGATCTCCTGCGTGGGCCGCAAATGGACAGGCGCCCCAGCCAAAGGATGACCAGGCATCAGGGCAGGCAAATCCGTTGCCCTCAGCGCGTGAAGGCTTTGCAATTCGGTCAATGTAGTGGCATAATGAATGCCATAAGAATGGACGGCGTAACGACGCCAGCAGAAAGGATCTGTCATGACGCTCGAGGAAATCACGACGCAGATGCGCGCACGCGTCGCCGTCAAGGGCGGGATCAAGGGCAAGACCATCAAGTTCAACTTCGGCGAGGATGGCTGTGTGCGGATCGTTGGCTCTTCCGATCCTGCAACCGTCGACAACGACAACGGCGCAGCCGACTGCACCGTCAACGTCGCCAAGACGGACTTTCTGGATATCTCCGCTGGCAAGCTCAATTCGATGAACGCGTTCATGTCCGGCAAGCTGAAGGTCGAAGGCGATATGGGCCTTGCCATGCAACTGGGTACGCTTCTCAGCTAAGCTCGGATCCATCCGGCAGATAAGCTTCGCCCTCGTGCGCTCAGGTCATGAGTAGATCCGACGGGGCCGCACAGAAAACACTCGAGGGGTGGCAATGAAACTGTGGCTCTGGCTTGTTGCCCTGTCTTCGTCGTCATTTGGGACAACTGATGCTGGGAATACCCCGCAAATATGTGCACCATGTTTTCGGCATCCTCCAGTCCGGCTTGACGTCAGGACTTGTCTCCGCAAGTGCGAGCGCGCCTTTGGTCGCGCCAGGCTCGTTCCTGAGTCACTGGCTGGGCGCCTGGTTGCTTTCATGGCTGATGATGGTTCCGGTCGTCGTGGTTGCGGCGCCCGGAATTCGTAACGTGGCCAATTTCCTGACCCGCGATGGAAGCCGCAGGCCGGACCGGGCGGAGGTTGGTAAGCCGTCCAAGCCGGCGCCGCGAGAATAACGCGAGCAAAGCTAAATCGCTGGAAGCGCCGGATCTGGTCGGGTGCTGGCGTTACGAATCGTCCAACACTATGGTCGTATTCCGCCGCGAAGCCGCGTCCGAAACACTTCGCCTTCTACAATCTACATGAGCGCGGCGGTCGCAGAAAAATTTCAGCGACTTGCTGGTCAGGTTTTCCGTTTTAGATGGTCGCGTTTCATAGCACGCGGTGTGCGAACCTAGAGGGCCCTGCTGGCTGACAAAGACCGCTGGCATGCGGCAAGAGGATGGATCCACATCCCTGATGTTGTATCTCGTCGTCGCTTGACCATCCCCCACGAAAGCGGCATTACGAGTGTCAATAAATTGGGGCGCTGTCGTGAAAACGTTTCTGGTATGGATTCCGGCGATCATCATCTATGGGCTGTTCCTTGGCTGGCATCAGAACTGGGGTGGCCCGCTTAGTACGAACGAGATCAGCAATATCATGCAACGCCTCGAGGCGAGCGAGGTCGGGTCGAGCGGCCGCAACGAAATCCAGACAATGCGAAAATTCCTGGAAGCCGATGATGGGCGGGAATTTTACATGCTCAATCTTGTGCGTGTCGCCCCGGGGGAGGTGAAGGGTCCCGATGGCGTCGTGCGTCCGGCCCGTGAGGTGGTCGAAGGGTACACCAAGATGTTCATGCCATCACTATTTGCGCGCGGCGGCTACCCTGCCATCGTGGCGCGCAAGCAAGGCGGATACTTCGATGCCTGGGGTGTCGAGGCCGACCCTGGTTGGTCGATCATCGGCTACATGCGCTATCGAAGCAGGCGAGATCTTGCAGAGCTTGTGCTTGATCCGCGTTTCGGGGGTGCTCACGACTTCAAGTTTGCCGCCATGCCCAATACGTTTTCATTCCCAACCCAACCGGAGTTGCTGGCTCTACCCAGCCCGCAAATTTGGGTGGCGGCATTGCTGGCCCTATGCGCATCATTCGGGCAGATCGCCTGGCTGTTAGCGGGCAGGGCTGCCGGTGCTTCGGCCACCCATCACTGACTTGCCCTAGGATTGTCTGACTAGGCGCAGTGCCTCGATGACCGCAGTTGGGCGATCTCCTGCCTGATCAGTAGGGCAGAGGCGACCGGCAGCTTGCGAGCGCCGCTGCCAGTCTTAGCAATGCCGGATGGGCGCGAGGTCGGAGCCCGGAAGCGACACTTGCGGGCCAGCTCAATAGCCCCTTGCTGAGATATACAACAATCTGTATATAACCGGATAGATGCCCCGCTCGCTGAAGCCAATCGTTTTTCGTGGCACGTCGTTGGACGATCTGCGCGGCTTTCCGGTGGGTGCTCGACGAATGGCTGGTTTTCAGCTCGATCAGGTCCAGCACGGTGAGGACCCAGACGACTGGAAGCCGATGAATTCAATAGGGACCGGTGTGCGCGAGATCCGCGTTCGCATCGCCGAAGGCGCGTTTCGGGTCATCTATGTCGTGAAGTTCAGCGACGCCATCTATGTGCTGCATTGCTTCCAGAAGAAGTCACAGCAAACGAGCAAGAAGGACATCGCCCTAGCGACCGATCGCTACAGGGAATTGGTCGAGGACCTGAAATGAGCAAGAAGCATTTTGACAGCATTTGGGATGCAATCGAGGTTCCGTCCGAGGCAGAAAACATGAAGCTTCGTGCGAAACTAATGCGCGCCATTATCAATCACATCAAAAAGCTTGGGCTGAGTCAGGCGGAGGCGGCGAAGCTCATGGACGTCTCGCAACCGCGGATCTCGGACCTGGTTCGGGGCAAGATCGATCTTTTCAGCATCGACATGCTGATCAATATGGCGTCAGCAGCAGGGCTCCAGGTCAATCTAAAGGTCGCACTGGCAACCTGATATTGGCTCATTGGCATCGTCATGAATGACGCCAAATGGGCGAGCTCCTGCGAGCGCCAGGAGACTGGCAAGGAGTAGGTGGTGCAAGTCCACTGCGATGAAGGAGTAGCAAACCACATCGGCGCCGAGCCGTGCGTGGGCGCGCGCGAGCGCGCCCACGAAGCGTCGGCAGGGGAGATCGTAGGCCGGGCATTGAGCCGCGAAATTCGTCTCATCCTGGGCGCCGACGCTTTGCGGGAAGCGGAAGGCAATATGGGAGGGCGCGTCATCTGCGAGCGCCCGTCCAGCCCGGCGTGGTCGTCGAACCTGGCATGCGAAGACGCTCTTTGTGCAGGAACTGGGAGATCTCATGGCTGACCATGGGCGATGTCAGAATGCATCGTCGCTGGTCCGCGTCGGGAAGGCGAGGAGCCGAAGCTGATGATGCACGGCCGTGAGAAGTCTGACGCTGTCGTAGTAGCTGCGAAGCCGACGAACAAAGCCGGGAAACCGGCGGCGGAGCCGGTGGAGCCAAGGACAGCGCGCGAGAGGAACGCGAACGAGCAAAGCACGCACCGGACTCTGAGCCGGGCGCGCGTGTCACAGGCGCTCGAGCGCGTACGGCAAGGCATCACTTCGCCTTGACGTCATCTACTCTCGCGAGGAGCCGGATGCGGGAATTCCGCACGTCCGGATCTGTGCGGGGGGCGGCCAGCAATGGCCGTCCCTACCGCGAACTGATCAGAAGGGCGCGAGCGACCGGCAGCTCATGGGCGGTCCGGCGGTTGGCAAGATCATCGCAGATCAGGCGAAGGGGAAGCCATTGCAGCCGGTGCAGGCCCCTGCGAAAGTCTGGCCGTGATCACCAAGCACCAGATGTTTGAACCCATGTTGTCGGCTTGTCCAAGCTTCGAGCCGACGTGGCGTGAATTTGCGCAGGACGCCGAAAGGTCTCCTAACGAAGACCCGCTCTACTACGTGCTTCTTGGTGATCTGGCGCGACACCTACTAGCGCTGCAAGCGGCTGGTTCTACGGACGAGTTGCCAGCAGTCTTCGAGGTCGTAGAGCGCTGGCACACCGAGGGCGACTACTACGTCAAAGAGGCAGCGACCATCGGCTTGCTCGAAGGTATTCAGAACAACGCGAGCCATCGCGATTTTGATACTGGCGTCTTTGAGACTTGGCTAAAGCCCGAGACAAAGAAATGGTGGCTCAAGCTGAACCGGTACTGGGATGGCGACATCGAGGCGCTGCGCAACGATTGATTGTCGTGTTTTGGGCGAGCTCTAGCCTGGTCAGCAGGGCAGAAGTGAAGGGCAATTCCCGAGCGTCCCTGCCGTTGGCAAGATGGTGGCGGGCTAGGAAGTGGTGACAGACAGGCCGGCGTTAGCTGGTTCTCGGTCCGGAGCTATAGTGGTTGAGTCGAAGCTGAAGAACGCCACCCAGCGAGCCGCATGGATAACCTTTCTGCCTTCGCCAAGAAGTGGTCCGGAAGAGTGCCCGGACTAATGGGTTGCTGGCTGGGCGACATCAGCGATGTGCGGGTGTCAAAGCGCATAGGCGAAATCGCAGTCCGTGCGGGGTTTCATCCGCCACCCGACCTTACGCTTCCTCAAGTGAGCGATGTCGTGGCGTCCCGCGTGATTTCCTATGGGCTTCATCAGTCTCTGGCTTACGGCCACCGAAAGTACCGCGAGGGCGAGGCTCGAGGTCTGCTAGTGGCGTTGAGAGAACTTGGCGCGGAGGCAGAGTTTTGGGCGAATGATCGTTACCCCGAATTTGCAGATGAGGCGCGGTCTGGACTCGCGCATGGGATGTCGCGTCTGACGAATGCCACATTCGAAGTCGGCGTGATCGCAGCCAACGCAAGCACTGGGTTTATCTGGTGGCGTACTGAGGAGGATTAGTCGCCCATACTGAGGAAATGACGGCTTTTGGGCGATGACCTGCCGGGTTCGTGAGGGCAGGGTGACTGGCTCGATTGGATGAGCTCAGCCGGATCGCCACATTTCGGGTTGGGGCGACCACGGGCCCCGTCCTAGCCATTTGGCTTTTGGTCGGAGCCCGAGACCGTCTGAATTCGCTCGCGTGGAAGCCGGCCCGCTCCAGCGGAGTCGCAATGATACGGACCCGACCTATGCCGCGCGGGGTGAAATCGACATTAAGTCGGCGCCAATCTCGCGTCGCCGCTGCATCAAGTCGTAATCGCCCTGCAGTCCTAGAAAGAACCCTTCGGACATTCCAAAATACCGGGCGAGGCGGAGATCCGTGTCCGCCGTGACGGCGCGCTTTCCCAGCACGATTTCGTTGATGCGTCTCGGCGGCACATGGACTGCACGGGCCAACTCGCTTTGGCTAAGGCCCATTGGCTTCAAAAACTCCTCCAGGAGAATTTCTCCCGGGGTCGGGTTCGGCAGAAGCGCGTCCTTAATGGTAGTCAACGATTTCGACATCGGCAGGTCCTCCTTCCTTCCAAACAAAGCAAATTCGCCATTGATCATTGATACGGATCGAATGCTGGCCTGCCCGATTACCCCGCAGCGCCTCGAGCCGGTTTCCTGGAGGTACGCGAAGATCTTGCAGGACACGCGCATTATTGAGGATCCGCAATTTTCTTAGCGCCACTGCTTGGATAGCCGTCGGCAGCTTACGACTTCGGCGTCCCGACCAAATCTTCTCCGTTTCGAGTTCGGCGAACTTTTGGATCATTGCCGTCAATACCGCATAACGTTATAAGGGTCAATCGCGTTGCGGCCGGTGAGCGAATGGCACAGCTGGATTTAAGCGTCGAACGGCGGTCTTGGGCGAGGTCGTGCCTGAACAGTAGGGCAGAGGCGGCCGGCAGTTTACGCGCGACACTGCCAGTCCTGGCAATGCCGGAAGGGCGCGAGGTCGGGGCCCAAAGCGGACGTTGGTCTGACACCTGCGGGAGAGTATGTTTCGAGCGTTCCGTGGAGCCAGAATTTGATCCTCGAGCCGGTCGCGCCGTTCCAAACGCGAACGCGTTTAGCCTGGCTCCAGATTTCGTGATCATGCATGGCGCGACGCGTTTCCCACAGACGGTCGCTGTTCTATAGTCCACGGATGCGCCAGCCCATAGTGCGCCAACGGACACCATGTTTGACCCGCAAATCTGGCGCGTAGCGGTCGAGGAAAAGGGCTTCGAACGCGAGCCGGTGGTCATCGTCGATTCTTTCGCAGAGCGGCCACAGGCTCTGATCGAGCAAGCGGCAAGGCTGTCGTTCGGGGTGACGACGCCGTATTACCCAGGCATTCGTGCGGAGCTCCCCGGCGACGTTTCCGCCGCCCTGATGGAGGCGCTCGGACCGCTTTGTGAGCGTGTGTTTGACGTATCGCCGTCGCTGGAGAGTTCTTGCTACTCGCTGGTGACCACGCCAGCCGCGCAGCTCGCGCCTATCCAGCGTCTTCCGCATTACGACGGGATGGAGCCGCGTCGGCTGGCGCTAATTCTTTATCTTTGCGATCCACGTCATGGTGGTACGTCGTTCTATCGCCACCGCAGCACCGGCTTCGAAACCGTCACCAGGGATCGATTCATCTCTTATCGCGACGCTCTGGCGGGCGATGTGCGTCGGCACGGCCTCCCGCCGGCGGCGTACCATGTGGGCGACACGCCTCTGTTCGAGCGCATCGCTGTGCCGGCGCCGGTGTTCAATCGCGCGCTCATCTATCGCGGCCGCAATCTGCATAGCGGGGACATCACGCCTGATTTTGCCTTCGACCCCGATCCCCGGACCGGCCGACTTACCCTCACGGTGTTTATGATTTGAAAGTGGTGCTGGGGCCGGAATCGAACTGCCCACTAACAACCGAAATCTAGAGCGTTTTGCGATCGTCATGAAGCATAACCTGCATGTCGGATGTAGTTGGCGCATTCTTCTGGGGTGAACAGGTCGATCAGATCACCGATGGTTTGCCAGAGCGCGTCTTTGGTGCGGC
>Ga0172373_10006434_pt1 | contig 15603 bp, 14 predicted proteins | sample Lak10m_2_FD_114546 | JGI IMG/M metagenome (GOLD analysis project Ga0172373, IMG submission 114546) | Freshwater microbial communities from Kabuno Bay, South-Kivu, Congo - kab_092012_10m | ecosystem: Environmental > Aquatic > Freshwater > Lake | place: Democratic Republic of the Congo...
GGAGCCCATCTGGTGGCACTCCCCCGACCCGCGCTTCGTGCTCGAGCCGTCCCACCTCCACATCCCGCGCAGCCTGAAGAAGATCATCCGGCGCGGCGACTACGAGGTGCGCTTCGACACCCGCTTCCGCGAGGTCGTCTCGCGCTGCGCCCGCACCCCTCGGCCGGGCCAGCGCGGCACCTGGATCACCCGGGAGATGACGCGGGCCTACCTGAGCCTGCACGACCTGGGGATCGCCCATTCGGCCGAAGCCTGGAAGGACGGCCGGATGGTGGGCGGAGTGTACGGAGTCTCGATCGGGGACGTGTTCTTCGGCGAGTCCATGTACGCCGAGGCGCCCGACGCATCGAAGGTGGCCTTCGTGGTCCTGGTGCGGTGGATGCAGGCCCGCGGCATCGCGCTCGTCGACTCGCAGGTCTACACCGAGCACCTCGCGCGCTTCGGGGCGGAGATGTGGCCGCGGGAGGAGTACCTGGAGCGCCTCGCCGAGCTGGTGGACCGTCCCACCCGCCGCGGACCGTGGCACATCGAGCCGGGCGACCCGGCGTTCGCCGCCTGATCAGGCGAAGAGGCCGGGCACCGGGACCGCGCCGCCGGTGAGGTCGCCGTGGCCCAGGGCCCGGTCCAGCGCGGCCAGCACCTGGGCGTGGGTCGCGGTGACGGGGACGTCGCGCTGGTCGTGGAGCACGTCGGCGCGGGGTGTGGGACCGTGGACGCCCGCCACGACCCCGGGCCCGAACAGGAACCCGACGCTCCCGTGACCGTGGTCGGTGCCGGAGGAGCCGTTCGGGCCCACCGTGCGCCCGAACTCGGTGAGCACCAGCACGTGGGCTCGGCCACCCAGGCCGGTCAGGAGCGCGTCCAGCGACTCGTCGAGCACCGCGAGGCGCCGGGGGAGGAGCCCGTCGGTGGTGCCCTGCCGGACGTGGGTGTCCCAGCTCCCGAGCTCGAGGAAGACGAGCTCCGTACCCTGCTCGACGAGCCGGACCGCGTTGCGGAAGGCGGCCACCTCGTCCCGCTTCGGGTCGAAAGTGCCGGCCGGGAGCCGGGAGAGCCGCTCCAACGCGTCGAGGCCGGCGAGGGCGCGCTGGGCCGCGGGGTCGGTGGACCCGGCGTAGAGCCGGCGGGCGGTGGCGATCCCGGCGTCGTCGAGGGTGCGCTCGCCGGGGTGCTCGATGCAGAGCGCAGGGGCGGGGCCGCCCAGCGCGACCGGGAGGGTGGGGGTGAGGGCCACGGTCGCGAGGGGGTCGGTCAGCCCGCGCGCGCTCGCCACCCGCGACAGCCAGCCCGTCCCGCGGAGCCCGCCGCGCTCGAGCTCGTCCTGGGCCTCGAAGTGACTCCGCCCGGCCACCGTGGGCCCCACGCCGAGGAGGAGCGCGCCGGCTTCGAGGTGGCGGTGGGTGCGTGCCAGGGCGGGATGGAGGCCCAGCCCGGGGGTCACGGGGAGGGCCACCCCGGCGGTGTCCAGCCCGCCCCGCAGCGCACGCAGGCTGGCGTCGCCGAGGGGCGGCGCGACCGAGAGCCCGTCCATCGCGCCGCGCAGCACCACGAGCACGAGCGGCGCACGCGTCGCGGCCGCCCGGGCGGGGAGGGGGGCCAGGGCGACGCCCGCGGCGAGGCCGGCGAGGAAGGTGCGCCGGTTCATCGCCTCTGGAACTCCGGAGTGCTGATCACGTGCGCGGCGAGCCCGCTCGACCAGGTGGAGCCGCCGATGCGCTCGGCGAGGCCCGCCTGGCCCGCGTGGGCGGGGAGGAAGCGGGCGACGATCTCCTCGGGGGTGTCCACCCCGTCGCGGGACAGCGTCGGCCCGAGCCACTCCCCCACCCGCTCCGCGGCCTGGGCCCGCCGGACCAGGGCGTCGGACGAGAGCCAGTCCACGTCGTCGTAGCCGGTCGGGGGGAGGGTCCCGAGCACGGACTGGCCCATGTCCTCGAGGAGCTGCACGGTGGTGGGGTCGGCCACGTCCACCGGCCCGGCGGCGCGGGCGGCGGCCGCCACCCACTCCAGGGGAGAGCGGGCCGGGGCGCCGTGCATGAGCTCGGGGTCGCTCACGATGGCCTCCACCACGCGGGTGAGGTCGCCGTCGGTGCTCCGCCAGACCTCCTCCACCCGGCCCACCATCTCGGGCGTGGGCGTACCCACGAAGGCACGGCAGAGTCGGGCCGAGAGCCGGCGTACCGTGGCGGGGTGGCGGGCCAGCAGGTCGAGCAGCCGCTCCCCCTCGTCCTCGAGGCCCCCCGGGGGGAAGTCCACCCCCAGCACCCGCTTGGCGCCGCGGTCGTGCCACTGGGACCGGAACCGGAAGCTGCCCGGCTCGCCGCGATCCTCGTCGATCACCACCCCCCAGCCGGTCAGGATGCGTGCCACGTCGCGGACATCGTCCTGGGTGTAGCCGGCCTCCACGCCCACCGTGTGCAGCTCGAGCAGCTCGCGCGCGTAGTTCTCGTTCAGGCCGCGCTCGCCCGCCTCGCCGTCTTCGGCCGCGTTCCGGGTGTTGTCCAGGTACACGAGCATGGCGGGGTTGTGCGCGACCGCGCCCAGCAGATCCCGGAAGCGGCCCAGGGCGTGGGCGCGGACGACCTCCTCGTGGGTGCCCCAGAGCCAGGCCATCGCCGGGGTCTTGCGTGGGTAGACGTTGAAGTGGTCGAGCCAGAAGCCCACCACCCGCTCCCGCAGCTGGGCCTTCGCCAGCACCGTCCGGGCCACACGCGCGGCCGAGCGCTCGTCGAGGGGGGTGCGCTGGGACTGCCGGGCCTCCCGCCGCATCGTGCGCCCCATCGAGTCCTCGGGCCGCGGGCCGCGCGGGTAGGGGTAGGCGTCTCGGAGCTCCCCGGGGCGCATCCCCAGGGTGGGCCAGCGGCCCAGCGTCCGATCGAGCTGCGGGTCCGGGGCGGGCGCGAGCTGCTCGGCGACCCAGGCCGCCCGTCCCCGCCGTACGAGGTGCTCGACGTCCCCGGGCGCGACGCCGTAGGTGACCCGGGTGAGGAACGCGGCGTCGGCGGGGGTGCCCACCGGGGCGTCCGCCCGCCCGCCGCGTGCCAGGACCCCCGCCCCCAGGAGCACCAGGATAGCCGGGAGGTGACGAGGAAGCCGACGCATGCCGCTTCACCCTCCTATCGAAGTGCGCCGTTCGGGCATGCTCGCCGTGACGGAGCTTCACACGATCTACTGGGAAGAGTCCGGAAACCCGTCGGGAGTGCCCGTCGTGTTCGTGCACGGCGGCCCCGGTGCGGGAACGGAGCCGGCGCACCGGCGCTTCTTCGACCCGGCCGTGTACCGCATCGTGCTCTTCGACCAGCGCGGCAGTGGGCGCAGCACGCCGCACGCGGAGCTGCGCGAGAACACCACCTGGCACCTGGTGGCGGACATGGAGCGCATCCGGGAGATGCTCGAGATCGACCGGTGGGTGGTGTTCGGTGGCAGCTGGGGCTCCACCCTGGCGCTGGCCTACGCCCAGTCGCACCCGGATCGGGTCCTCGGGCTCCTGCTCCGGGGGATCTTCCTCCTGCGGACCGCGGAGATCGACTGGTTCTACCAGGAGGGGGCCAGCTGGCTCTACCCGGACGCCTGGGAGGACTACCTCGCCGCGATCCCCGGCGAAGAGCGCCACGACCTCGTGGCCGCCTACTACCGGCGCCTGACCTCTTCGGACCCGGCGGTGCGCCAGGCCGCCGCCCGGGCCTGGAGTGTGTGGGAAGGACGCACCAGCAAGCTCCTCCCCTCCGAGGACATGGTGAACCGCTACGGCGAGGACGAGTTCGCCCTGGCCTTCGCCCGCATCGAGTGCCACTACTTCGTGCACCGCGGCTTCTTCACGCGCGACGACCAGCTGCTCGCGGACGTGGGGAGGATCCGTCACATCCCCGCGGTGATCGTGCAGGGCCGCTACGACGTGGTCTGCCCCTTGCGTTCCGCCTGGGACCTGCATCGGGCCTGGCCGGAGGCCGAGCTCACCATCGTCCCCGACGCGGGGCACTCCGCCTTCGAGCCCGGGATCGAGGCCTGCCTCGTGGCGGCGGCGAACCGTTTCGGCGCGCAATTCGCAAAATCACCCACCAAGGCGGGGCGCTGAACCCTTGTCCACATCGCTTGCTTGCCCTTACACTGAGGCAGGAAGGTCCTCGCCCATGTTGCGCCTGAAGAGCCTGATCCGGGATGAGCACGGCGCCACCGCCATCGAGTACGGTCTCATCGCCGCGATGATGACCACGGCGCTCATCGCCGCGCTCCTGAACATGAACTCCATGACCGAAGCCCTGTACGCGGTCGTCGAAGGGATCCAGACCTACTTGTAGACCTCGAGGGTCCACGTCCGCTCCACCGGGCTCCGCACGCTCAACTGCAGCCCGCCCGCCTCCAGCGTCCCTTCGGCGAAGGTGCCGGTGGCCGAGCCGGTCGAGGTGGCCACGCCGTCGGTCTCGTACACCGTCCCGTCCGCCTCCTCGAAGCGGCCGGGCGCCCCGGCGTAGACCTTCACCCGCCGCTCGGCGTCGGCGTCGGTGCGGGTGCGGACCCCGTCCAGCGGACCGTCCACGAGCGTGTCCGGAGCCTCGACGTAAAGCGGCACGATGGCCCCGGCGGGGGCGTAGACGGGGATGCCGTCCAGCGGCGCGTCCACCACGCCGCTCGTGGCGGGGAGCCCCGTCCACCAGTCGTACCAGGTGGTTCCACCGGGCAGGGAGACGTCCCAGGTGGTGGCCCCGGCCGCCGTGACGGGCACGACCAGGAGGTCGCCCAGGAGCCACGCGTCGCTCCGGCCCCAGGGCTCGTCGGGCCAGGTGAGGAACGGAGCCCGCAGCATCGGGGTCCCGTCGGTGCGGGACAGCTCGGCCAGGCCGCGCAGGTAGGGGAAGAGCTCGGTGTGCACCCGGGCGTAGCGGGCGTAGTGGGCCAGGGTCTCCTCGTCGGAGTCGAACTGCCAGTTGTCGTCCTTGAACGCTCCGTGGTGGGTGCGCATCACCGGCGAGAAGGCGCCGAGCGCACACCACCGGAACCAGAGCTCCTTGGTGGAGGGGTCGTTGCCGATGGACTGGTAGCCGGCGATGTCGCTGCCGTAGAGCGCGAGGCCGGCGAGCCCCGCGCCGATGCCCATGGGCACCACCGAGGGGAGGCCGTCGTCCGGGTCGAAGGAGGTCCGCTGGTCGCCCGCCCAGCCCACGGGACTCCGCGCCGGCGATCCCGACCACCCCGACCGGGTGAAGAAGGTGGCGTCGTACCCCTCGATGGCCGCGGCGTTCACCTCCTGCCACCACAGGGGGTAGAGGTTGTGCGGCTCCTCGGCGCCGCCGGTGGAGAGGTGCGCGTCGGTGGGCAGCCACTCGGCGTAGTCGGCCATCCAGCCGTCGAATCCCAGGGCGAGGGCCGCCTCCATCTTCTCCTGCGCCCACGCGCCCGCGTCGGCGCTGCTGAGGTCGAGCACGGTGGTGGGCTCGAAGCTGACCCCGGTGAACCAGTAGGGCTCGCCGGCGGCGTCCTGGATCAGGAAGTCGGCGGTCTCCTCGGCCTCGGTCGTCTCGTCCACGACGAAGGGGGAGAAGTAGGCGAACCACTTGAACCCGGCCGCCTCGAGGTCCGCGTCGGTGCTCGAAGGGTCCGGGTAGAGCGACTCGTCGTGGCTCCAGGAGGGGAGGAGGTGGTAGCCCCAGGCCGTCTCCTCGGCGCCCTTCCAGTCCTCGGTCCAGATGACCGACGAGGGGGCTCCGGCCGCGCGCAGCGTGGCGGCGACCTCCTGCACCCGTTCGGTGCCCCCCACGGCGTCGTTCCAGGGGGCGAACGCCCAGTCGGGGGGGAGCTTCGGCAGCCCGGTGACGGTGCTCCGCGCCCGGATCACGTCCAACGGGGTGTCGCCGTCGAGGACGACGTACCGGGTGGAGCTCGCCCAGGTGTCCACCCGCCAGCGGTCGCCGGTGCACAGGTCCACTTCGCTCCGCGCCGCGTTGGAGACGTGGAGCCCCATCGGCTCGGGGCGGAGCAGGAAGGGATCCGGGTAGCTCGTGGCGTGCCGGGTCCCGGTCAGGAACCAGTCCTCGGGCGGCTCTTCGGTCTCGACCTTGCCGATCCCCGGCTCGCTGACCCAGAGGGGGAAGGCCTGCCCGACATGGTCGACGTCCATCGCATGCTGGCCGAGGCCGGCGAAGTGGTCGTCCCCCGTGCAGGCCGCGTCCCAGCGCACACGGTTGCCGCCGAGGAGGTCCACCCCGACCAGGAGCAGGCCTTGTTCGACCGCGATCTGCAGCGTGCCTGCCGGATCCCCCGCCTTGTCGGCGAGGGGCCAGGTCCAGGAGATGCCATCGGCGCCGTGGCCCTTCCCCGCCTCGAGCTCGGTCCAGTCGGTGGAGCCCTCGGCGACCCGGTAGCTGCCGGTCATCATCTCGATGCGCTCGTCCCCGTCGCCGCGCGCGAAGCGCAAGCCCTCGACCAGCACCTTCCCGTCGGTGCGGGCCAACGTCAACGAGCCGTCGTCCGCCTGATCCACCTGCCACACGCCCAGCCCCGCCGGGCCACGGGCACAACCGCCTAGGGCGAGGGCTCCGCCACCGGCGAGGGCGAGTCCGAATCCGTTTCGGGGGAGTGCTCGGAGGACGGCTCGTCCTCCTCCTCCACGAGGGCCTGCGTGCCGAGGAGGCCCAGCGCCACGGCGAGCACCATGGGAGAAGAAGCGAAGCGCAGCCGGCGACTGACGACACTCATCTTGGGCTCCATGGGTCTGCTCCAGGTCTATGACGCGATCCGGGGGTGGTCCCGTCTCGTTGTGCAACACCATCTTCGCCACAGGGACCCCCGGGTCAAGGCCCGGCCAGCCAGGCGGGCGCAGAAGTGTTCAATCCTTGTTCAATCTGTAGCCCGGTTCGCAGATTGACCCCCCCGTGCGGGGCGCGGGCCTCCCCCTGCCAGAGGAGCGCCGAACCGTCCGGGAAGCGCGAGAGGCCCGGCGACTCCACCACCGCCCGACGGAGATCGCGCTCCGCGAGGATCGCGGCCAGGTTGCGGTAGACGGTCCCCGCGGGCTTCTCCTCGCGCGTCTGGTCGGACAGGGTGCGCAAGAGCGAGTTCGTGCTGAACCCGCCTCCCGGCCCCCCTCCCGGACGCCCACCGCGCGCACCTTCCGGGCGCTCGGGAGGGTCCGCCAGGGTGTGCCAGAAGATCCGCTCCACCCCGAGCGCGGCCGACTTGGCGGCGATCACCGCCACCTGCCGGCCCTGCTCGGCGAGATCGGTGTCCGCGTCGATGGCCATGGAGGTCTCGGTGAGCCACACCGGCTTGTCCGGCGCCGCCGCGCGGACCGCACGGATGCCCCGCTCCAGCGTGCTGCCCTCGTGGTCGTCCGGGTAGGTGTGCAGGGAGAGGACGTCCACCGCGTCCATCACGCCCGGGATTTTGAACAGCTTTTGAATGTAGTCGGCCCCGGTGGCCGCGTGCGGGCGGAAGGGACCGGCGTTGAGGATGCGCACCCCCGGGTAGGCGGCCCGAGCGGCCCGCGCGCTGGCGATCAGCACCTTCGCGTAGTCCTCGGGAGGGCAGAAGGTCCCGGGCGTGTAGGGCTTGGTGCCGTCCTTGGGGGGGGTGTTGAACTTGAGGTCGGGCTCGTTGTCGACCTCCCAGTACTGCACCGGCGCCTTCAGCCCGGGCATGTCGTCGACGCCGTCGTGGTCGTAGCGCTCGACCAGTCGGGCCACGTAGGCCTCGTAGGCGGGGAGGTCGGGGGGGACGTAGACGTCGGTGTGGTTGTAGGTCGCGTTCGCCGGCCAGGGGGACAGCATCAGCAGGGGCTCGAGCCCCTCGGACTGGGCGGCGCGCACCCACGCGTCGGCGTCGTCCAGGCGGGAGGGATCGCGAGCGAGGGAGAGCTGCGAGATGCGCGGGAAGTTGCCGGTGTGCCCGCGGACCGCGCGCGCGCCCAGGCGGCGCGCCTGCACGGCGTCGTCGGCGAGGAGCCGCTCGAGCTCCCCGGGGGGCAGGCCGCGATCGAGGATGCGACTGGGGACGGCCAGCGCTTCGTTGATCCCGAGCGAGAACGGGGCCCCGGGGGGGGGAGGGGGGGCGGACGGAGGCGGGGGGGGGGCGGTGGGCAGGGCGGCCTGGGCGCTCAACCCCGCGTCGTGGGTGCCCGAGGCGAGGATGCCGGCCACCACGGCGAGACCGCCGAGCCCCAGGGCCGCCAGCGCGACACGGCTGGGGCGCATGGCTACTTGACCACCCGGAGGAACGGGGCCCGGCCGGGCGCGGTGCCGTCGTCCCGGGGCGGCGGCTCCGGCTCGGGAGGCGGCGGCGCGGGGGGCGCGGGCGCCTCCTCGGGGAGGGTGAAGGTGACCTGGCGGAACGCGGTCCACGGGAAGGTGCAGGTGTAGAGGGCGTCGAAGCTCAGCACGCACTCGAAGTGGTCCGCCTCGAAGCGCGGCTTGTTGTGGCGGTGGTACTTCGCCTCGAGCCGGATGGGCAGGGAGTCCGGGAAGCGGCCGAGGACCGTCTTGGGGACGCCGCTCTCGCCCAGGCGCTTGCTGTCCAGCACCAGGAACAGGTCCACCCCGAGGGCGAAGCCGAGGCGCAGCACCTGCTCGCCGAGGTTCCCGAGCGGGTCCGGCGCGGCGACGAGGTTGGCGCCGGGGAGGGGGTGGACCTCGGGCGCCTCCTGCCCCCCGAGGCCGATCTCCGCCGGGGAGAGCTCGAGCGCCTGGGAGAGCAGGACCAGGTCGTCCACCGTCAGGGGCTCCGACCCGCCGAGGCGGCGCTTCAGCGCGGCCCGCTCGATCCCGGTGCGTTCCGCGAGCTCGGCGGTGGAGTAGCCCTTGCGGCGGACCGTGTCGCGGAGGAAGGTCAGGAGCGGCTCGGATGGACGCGGCACGGCGCCCTCATAACGGGGCCCGGCGGCGGACGGCGCCGTTCACTTGGTGGGCGGGTGCTTGTGCTCGGGCGTGGCGGGGGCCGCGGTGGGGGACTGCGGGCTCCCCCCGTTGATCGCCACCGAGGCGGCCGTCCAGGTCTGCGAGGTCTTCGCGGTCCAGGTGTCCGAGGTGCCGCCGTGCACCACCAGGGTCTTGCAGCCCTTGATCGTGATGGTCCCGGAGGCCTCCAGCTTCAGGTTCTTGCACTTGATGGAGAGGCGCTCTTTGGCCTCGATCACGATGTCCTTCTGCGTCGTCGCGCTCGCGGTCTTGTTGGCCGAGTCCAGCGCGATCTTGACCTCCTCTCCCTTGGTCTGGAGGTCGATGCGTTCGCTCCCCCCCTCGTCCGAGAAGTCGAGGCGGTGCCCGCTGCGGGAGAGGTAGCGGCGATGGTGGTCCTTGCCGTCCTCGTTGGCGTAGACCGGCTTGTCCGCCGCGCCGTTGTAGACGGCGCCGACGATGAAGGGCTCCAACGTGCGGTACGCGAAGGAGAGCACCACCTCGGTGCCCACCTCGGGGAGCATGACCAGGCCGCGGTTCTCGCCGGCGTTGGGGGTGGACAGGCGGACCCACCAGCTCTTCGGCGCGTCCTGGGCGTCCACCGGGTACTTGACCTTGATGCGCCCCATCTTGTCGGGGTCGACGTTGTCCTCGACGATGCCGACGACGAGCCCGTTGATCATCAGTTGATCCGGGTGTTCGGGCTGGTGATGGTCAGGCTCTGGCCGCCGGAGACGGTGGTGGTGGTGCCCACCGTCACCTCGGTGCCCTGCCCCGACTGCATGGACACTCCCTCCGAGGCGTCCAGGACGAAGTCCTTGCACTTCAGGGTGACCGTCTCCTTCGCCTCGATGATGATGTCCTTCCCGCTGTAGACGGTGAGGGTCTTCTCCTTGGCGTCCAGCAGGAGCCGGATCTCCTCGTTGTGGGTGATGATCTCGATGCGCTCGGCCCCCGAGGTGTCGTCGAAGGTGACCCGGTGCCCGGAGCGGGACTGGAACACGCGAAGGTTGTTCTTCCCGTCCTCGTTGGCGTAGGGCGGGGTGTCCTTCCCGTTGTAGAGGCTGCCCACCACGATGGCGTGGTTCACGTCCCCGTGCACGAAGGACACGAGCACCTCGTCTCCCACCTCGGGGATGGTGACCCAGCCGCGCTCCTGACCTGCCATCGGCATGCCGAGGCGAGCCCAGTCGCTCTCGGGCGTCTCGGGCAGGGTGGGGAACTTCAGCTTCACGCGGCCCAGCTTCTCGGGATCCACGTTGTCGGTGACGATCCCCTCGACGAGCCCGGGGAGCTGGCCGTAGCGGGGACGACCTTGGCGGTCGGTGACGTTGGGCACGGGAGCCTCCGCGGGCCGAGTATAGCGCGCCGCATCGCGGCGTCGGGCCCTGGGATAGGCTCCCGGCACTCGGAGGCAAGATGCGCGCGTGGATGACCCTGGTGCTGCTGGTGGGCTGCACCTCCAAGGAGGACGACACCTCTGGGATCGGCGGCGTCGAACCCCGTGAGTACTCCGACTGCGACCCGATCTCCTACGAGTACTGCTCGCTTCCCTACCCGAGCTCCTTCTACCTGCGGGAGGATCCCACCACCCCGACCGGCGTGCGCGTCCACCTGGGGCCGACCACCCTCCCGGAGGACAAGCGCGGCAACCAGCCCGACCCCTGGGCCTGGAACGAGCTGGACGGGTTCTCGCCGCTGGGCCCGATCCTCGCCCAGTTCCCCAACCTGAGCCTGGACGGCGTGGTGGGCCACGAGGCCCTGGGCCAGTCCCTGGAGGACGGCCAGAAGATCGTGATCCTCGACGCGGACACCGGCGAACGCATGCCCCACTTCGCCGAGCTGGACGTGGCCGGCCTCTACGAGGAGGGGAAGAACTTCCTCATGATCCGCCCCGTGGTCCCGCTTCGGAACGGGCACCGGTACGTGGTGGGGATCCGCGGCCTGGTGGACACCACCGGCGCCACCATCGCCGCCTCGGAAGGGTACGCCGCGCTGCGCGACGGCACGCCGACCGACAACTGGGACATCGAAGGGCGTCGCGACGCCTACGAGGGGGTCTTCGCGGTCCTCGAGCAGGACGGGTGGACCCGGGCCGAGACCCAGCTCGCGTGGGACTTCGTCGTGGGGAGCACCGAGGGCATCACCGGCCGTTACCTCGCCATGCGCGAGGACATGCTGGCCCGGGTGGGCGACGCCGGCCCCGCCTACACCATCACCTCGGTCGAGGACGAGTGGGACACTGAGATCTACCGGCGCGTCCGCGGGGTCATGACCGTCCCGAACTACATGGAGGCGGACGAGCCCGGCACCGTGCTCACCCGCGGCGACGACCTCCTCCCCGTCTACAACGGGGACACCCAGGTCGAGTTCACCGTGCTCATCCCCCGGACCTTCTTCGAGAACCCGCGGCCCCTGCCCATCGTGCAGTACGGGCACGGCCTGCTCGGCAGCCACTCCGAGGTCGAAGGCGGCTACCTCCGGGAGATGGCCAACCGGTACGGCTTCGTGCTCTTCGCGGTGGACTGGAAGGGGATGGCGGAGGAGGACTACGGGTCCATCGCCCTGATGATCGCCCAGGGCCTCGATCGTTTCGCCATCGTGCCCGAGCGCTCGCTGCAGGGCTTCCTCGAGTTCGCCGCGGCCGCGCGCATGATGCGCGGGGGCATGGTGAGCGACGTCGCGATGACGGTGGACGGCTCCAAGGCCTCGGTGTCGGCGATCGACCCCGAGACCTTCTACTACTACGGGAACTCGCAGGGGGGGATCTACGGCGGCGGCTACGTCACCTACCAGCCCGAGGTGGAGCGGGCGGTTCTGGGCGTGCCGGGCATGCCCTACAGCCTGCTCCTGTCCCGCTCGGTGGACTTCGCGGACTTCTTCGTGCTGTTCCAGGCCGAGTACCCGGATCAGCGCGACATCACGATGTGGATGGCGCTGATGCAGAACCTCTGGGACCGCTCGGACCCGGGCGGGCTGGGACGCCAGATGAACGAGGAGCCGCTCGACGGCGTGGCGCACCAGATCCTCATCCAGGACGCGATCGGCGACTGGCAGGTGACCACGCTCGGAGCCCACGTCATGGCGCGCGCCTACGGGGCCGGGCTGCTCCAGCCGGCCAACCGGGACGTGTGGGGCCTGGACCCGGTGGAGAGCGGGTGGACGGGGAGCGCGATCGTCGAGGTGGAGAGCGGGCAGCCGCCGGAGCCGGTGGAGAACACGCCCCCCACCGGGGGGAGCGACCCGCACAGCGTGCCCCGCAAGGCCTTCGCGTTGCAGGAGCAGCTCTGGACCTTCCTTTCCACCGGCGAGGTGGTCCACACCTGCGACGGCCCCTGTGATCCCGAGTAGCCTCCTGCTGTTGGCCTGCGTCGGCGGCTCGCCCGAGGACACGGGGCGGGATTCGGCCCCCACCCCGACCACGGCGACCGACCCCTGCGAAGGGGTGCCTGCGCTCTCCTGGGAGAGCTTCGGACACGGCTTCCTGCTCTCCCATTGCGACGGGTGCCACGCCGCCGAGGCGCCGAACCGCTACGACGCCCCCGAGGACGTGGTCTTCGACACTCCCGAGCAGGCGTGGGCCTGGGCGGAGCGGATCCTCGCCCGGGCCGCCGCCGACCCACCCTCCATGCCGCCCAACGGTGGCGTCTCGGAGGACGACCGGACGCGCCTTTCCTGGTGGTTGACGTGTGGCGTTCCGGGTACCTGATGTGGTAGCGTCGGGGGCCCTCGGAGTGTCGATGCTCCTCTCGTTTCTCCTGGCCTGTGGGCCCGCAGTGGAATCGGATCTCGCCCCGGTGAAGGACCCGGCGGATCCGGATCCGACCGACCCCGGCGAGACCGCTCCCGAGGACCCTCCCTACGTGGCGGACGAAGACGCGATCGAGCCGCTGCTGGGCCTGGACGAGGTCGGCGCCGCGGTCACCGAGGCGGTGGCGACGGCCAAGATGGTGGACGGGAGCCTGCTCTTCCGCGCCTACCGGGCGGCCCTGGACGAAGCGTCCTCCTCCTGTCCGTACATGGACCCGCTCTACCAGGAACTCTACTCGGTGGACTACTGGTACGACTCCTGTACCGCCGACTCCGGGACGAGCTTCAACGGGTACGGGTACGGCTACCTCTACGAGCCCTTCTGGTCGGGGACCTACTACTACTCGGACTACGCCTACTTCTACGGGGACGCCGTGGTGAGCTGGGCGGACGGCTCGGAGTTCGTGGCCTCGGGCAATGCGTCCTACACGAACTACGACGAGTCCACCTCCAACTACGGGGTGATGTCGCTCTACACCTTCGGCCAGTTCTCCTGGGACGCGGACGAGGCGGCCGGGACCTGGCTCGCGGCGGGCGTGTCGGCGAGCCTCTCCACCTACGCGGTGGACTACCGCGGTTGGGGCGCGCGCATGGTGGTGTTCGACGGCGGGCTGTCGCACCTGGACGGCACCACCAACGCGGTGGTCTTCGACCAGCTCTACGCGGCCAACCAGGTGTACGGCTCGCCGTGCGAGATGGAGCCGGGCGGGATGGTCTCGGTGCGGGACAGCCAGGGCGAGTGGTACGACGTCGTCTTCGACGGCGCGGACTACGGCAGCAGCTCGGTGTTCCCGCCCGAGTGCGACGGGTGCGGTCACGTCTGGTTCCGCGGCGAGCTGTTGGGTGACGTCTGCCCCGACCTCTCCGGCCTGCTCGACTGGGAGGGTTGGTCATGGTGAGTCTCCTCTGGCTCGCCGGCTGCGCCGGTGAGTGGAAGATCGCAGGCGAACCGCCGGTCCCGACCACGTCGGACACGACCGCGGTGGCCCCCGCCGAGCTGGCCTCGGGAGAGCTGCTCCTGCGCCTCTCGATGGACCTGCGCGGGGTCCGGCCCACGGTGGACGAGATCCTGGCCTTCGAAGCCGACCCGAGCACGCTCGAGGCGGTGGTGGACAGCTGGCTCCGCGACCCCCGCTATGGGTCCCGCGTCCGCGCGGTCTACGCCGACGCGTTCCTCACCCGCCAGGACTACTGGTACGTGACCGCTTCGGACTACGGCCTGGAGGACGAGCCCGGCTTCGCGGTCGCCGTGGGGGAGGAGCCGCTCCAGATCGTCTCCACCGTGGCCGAGCAGGACCTGCCCTACACCGAGGTGGTGACGGGCGACTGGACGATGGCCAACGAGATCCTCGGAGCCGCGTGGCCCCTGGACTACCCGGAAGGCGCCGAAGGCTGGCAGCAGGTCAGCTACACCGACGGCCGGCCCACCGCCGGCGTCCTGACCACCAACGGCTTCTGGTGGCGCTACATGTCGAGCTTCTCGAACGCGAACCGGGGCCGCGCCAACGCCGTGTCCCGCGCGCTCCTGTGCACCGACTACCTCTCCAAGCCCATCGAATTCGACCGCAACGTGAACATCCTCGACGGGGACGCGCTGCAGGACGCCCTGGCGAACAACCCCGGCTGCGTGGCCTGCCACTACAGCCTGGACCCTCTCGCCGCCTACTTCTGGGGCTTCTTCTACTACGACTACACGAGCCCCTCGGAGACCACGAGCTACCACGCCGAACGCGAGTCCCTGTGGGACGACTACGCGGGCGGGGTGGGACCCGCCTACTACGGCGATCCGGGCTTCACGCTCACCGACCTGGGCCGGCAGCTCGCGGACGACCCGCGGCTCACGAGCTGCGCGGTGGAGCGCGTGTGGGAGGGGCTCCTCCAACGGGAGACGACGCTCGAGGACACCGAGTCCCTCCTGGCGCGGCGCGCCGACTTCGAGGCGGGCGGGCTCACCCTGCGGTCGCTCTGGCGCAGCGTGGTGCTCGATCCGGCGTACCGCGTGGCCCCGTCGGAAGGGGGGCGGCGCATGGTCTCGCCCGAGCTCCTGGCCAGCTCGGTCGAGGACCTGACCGGCTTCCGCTTCGAGTACGCCGGCTATGACATGCTCACCACCGACACCTACGGCTTGCGCACGCTCGCCGGCGGGGTGGACGGTCAGTTCGTCACCTCCCCGGCGCGGGCGCCCACCGCCACGCTGGTCCTCGTGCAGCAGCGGCTCGCCGAGGGCGCGGCCCACCACGTGGTCGCCGCCGACCGCGCCGACCGGGAATCGGCCCGGCTGTTCACCGAGATCGGGTTCACCGAGATGCCCGGCACGGACCGTGAGCTGATGGTCCGGCAGCTCCAGCTGCTGCACCTCCGGCTCTTCGCCACCCACGTCGAGGCCGATGGCCCCGAGGTGGAGGCGAACCTGGCCCTGTGGGAGGACCTCTACGCCGTCGAGCACGACCCCGCGGCCGCCTGGGAAGGTGTGCTGGCGGTGCTCCTGCGCGATCCCCTCTTCCTCACCTACTGACGGAGCGCCCATGCTCTCGCGACGCACTCTCCTCCACATGGGCGGCGCCGGCGCGGTCGGTGGGCTCATCGCACCGGTCCGCCGCGCGATGGCGGCCCAGGTGGCGCCGAGCCAGCTGAAGTTCATCTACGTGGTGAACTACGGCGGGTGGGATCCCACGCGCGTGTTCGCCACCGAGTTCGACAACCCCGCGGTGGACATGGAGCGCGACGCCGGGCTCTCCAGCTTCGGCGACGTGGCCTTCACCGACCACGAGGACCGGCCCGCGGTGCGGTCGTACTTCCAGAAGCACTTCGCCCGCTCCGTGGTGGTGAAGGGCGTCCTGGTCCCGTCGATCGCCCACGAGAACTGCCTGAAGTGGCAGATGACCGGCTCGACCTCCGAGGGCTCCTCGGA
>Ga0172373_10006435_pt1 | contig 15601 bp, 13 predicted proteins | sample Lak10m_2_FD_114546 | JGI IMG/M metagenome (GOLD analysis project Ga0172373, IMG submission 114546) | Freshwater microbial communities from Kabuno Bay, South-Kivu, Congo - kab_092012_10m | ecosystem: Environmental > Aquatic > Freshwater > Lake | place: Democratic Republic of the Congo...
CAGCATTATCGCCTATACAAGCCATTTTGGTTGACATGACAGGTCCAAGTTTTAATTGATTATTTTCAGTTTTAAATGAACCGCGAATTCGGTTGCAACCATCTGATCCACTAAAGCTTTGAGTTGAGCTTTCAAATTGAATATGTGGGCTACGAGGGTTATTACTTGAAGCAAGTTGTGTGCCTTGAATTTGTGTTGCAATCCAAGTGCTATGATCAAGCGTTTGAGCTGAGTTTAATGATGTTGTCGTAGCGCATGCGCTCACGATGGCTGTAGTTGCTAAACCTAGGCTGATGAGAAATGGTTTTAATATAATTTTACTTCCTTATTCATGTGAATATTTTATTTTAATTGCGAGTTAAAAAAATGAAGAATGGCTGTGGATTTCGTGTCGGTATGTAATCTAATCTGCTGTTGGAATACCTAAACGGATTATTTTTGAGAAATTTTCACTACTTTGATCCATTTGTTGATCAAATTGCTCAGCACGAGGATTAATATGTGCTAAACGATACCAATCTTTTAAGCTGTAATTTTGGTTGAGCACTTCGAGATCATATAAATAATTAGGTAAGTATCCAGAGGCAAGCAATCGATAATCTTTAGGTAGTTGTTGGGGATTAATTGCTTGAGCCATATCAAATACCAGCGTAGTACAGTTACTGGTTAAAGTATTGTACCATTTTGCTTCTGCTCGTAATTCATCTGCCTTATGTAAATACTCTATAAATAATGCTTTACGTTGATCTGCGGGCATTTTGATTGGAAATAAATACACTTGCTCATGACGAACGTTACTGCGTGTATACACAATATCTTTTTCATCTGATGCAACTAGGCTAAGTTCATATTTTCGAAAAAAACCTCCCACAGCAGAGAATTCTTCGCCTTTTTCTTTTCGGATTTCAATTGAGAAGACCAGAGGTTTTTGATCTGAAAAATCAAAACTTACTAGGGTGTGTGCAATCTGTGGACCCATCCAGTAGGTAGTAATGACATTAATACCTGTAATTTTATTTAAATCTATTTTGCGATCTTCCCAGTGTATTTCATAGCTTCCATCTGTATGCCAGCTAAAGTTCCGAATATTATGCAAATGGACAAGATCACCTTGTTTTTCATAGTAAAGCTGCTGTGCAACTTCAGGATCCCATTCGCGGTCTTGTTTCGCTTGAATGGAAAAATACCAGATCAATGAACAAGCAAATGCAAGGCAGTAAATAATGATATCTGTGCGACGGCTGAAAAGATGACCACTAACGTATACACCAATTAGACTTAAAGCAAAAATGGTCCAGACCACAATCACAATACGACTGAAGACTGAACCAAGAGGCTGTTGGATCCAAAGTGCAAGACATAACCACACGCTAGACAGGACCACAAATAAGGTGAAAAGACTATGGAGCAGACCTATTCCTAAAGCGAGAAAAAACTCACGTGATCCAATATTCTGCATAGTCCTGTGCGATCCATTATTTATTTTTGATAGGTCGCAAACTCAAACTTAACCAGCGATTTTTCATCTTGATGATGTTCTGAGTTTACTTTTTGGAAATCCTCAGAGATTTTCGGGTAATGTGCATCACCTTGTACATCTAAATCAACATGAGTCAATTCCAGACGATCAGCGATGTTGAGGGTTTGAGTGAAAATCTCTCCACCACCAATAATAAATAAAGACGCTTTTTCAGAATGTTGTACGTCTGTAAGTGCTTCATTTAAGGCATCTTCAATGCTATGAGCGACCTTTACACCTTCAAATTGCCATGATGGATCACGAGTAATCACCCAATTCACACGATTAGGTAGCGCGCGCCCCATAGACTCTAAAGTTTTACGACCCATGATGACAACGCCACCTTGAGTAATCGCTTTGAAATGTTTTAGATCAGCAGAGATATGCCAAGGCAATGCATTGCCTTTGCCGATACAGTTGTTCTTATCCATTGCGACAACGTGAACAACTTCGATACCTTGCCATGCCATTTTCTTGATCTCACTTATCGTTAAACTGCTACAGGTGCTTTAATTGCTGGATGTGATTCGTATCCTACGATTTCGATGTCTTCAAACTTAAAGTCGAAAATATCTTTGACATCAGGATTGAGCTTTAACTGACATAACGGTAACGGTTCACGAGTAAGTTGTAATTTGGCTTGCTCAAAGTGGTTTGCATATAAGTGTGTATCACCACCAGTCCAAACAAAGTCCCCAACATCTAAACCACAGACTTGTGCAATCATATGGGTGAGTAGGGCATAGCTAGCAATATTAAATGGCACACCTATGAATTTTATGCCCCTGAATTTTTGCACAATATGCTTTCCAATAAGGGTTTTACCACCAAATTATAACTGTGCATTATTTGTTTTTGCACATTTGGTAAGCCCAAGTATATTCTAGAACGGTTAATTAGAACCAACTACTCATCTAAGTGTAATTAAATAAGTTTTTCCTAGAAAATTAATTATAGATATAGTTAATGCTTTTAGCCATCCTTTAATTCAAAAAATTGAATCTCATAGCCAAGTTGTCACTTAAACTTGAGTAACCAAGAAATGCTCTATCTTGACTTTGTTGCACAAACCTATGTCTAAAGGCTGATTCCACAATATAATTTTCAAATGAAGAAGCCTACACCTAAAATTTATCGTACAACCAATTGGTCTTCATATAACCGAGCACTCATTAATCGTGGAAATATTTCAATTTGGTTTGATCCTGCTACGCAATGGTATGCTCCATCAAAAGGCAAACAAGGACGAAATCAAACCTACTCCGACGTAGCCATCCAATGCTGCTTAATGATTAAATCCTTACTCCGTCTGTCTTTACGTATGGTCACTGGCTTTGTGCAAAGTCTGATTAAACTTTGCGGATGACATTGGACAGCGCCAGATTACACCACGCTTTGTAGAAGACAAAAACATATTGATATTACAATTAGCTACCAAAAAAGTAGCGATGGACTGCATCTACTCGTGGACTCTACAGGCTTGAAATTTCTAGGTGAAGGTGAATGGAAACGCAAGAAACATGGACCTGAATATCGTCGCCAATGGCGTAAGCTCCATATTGCTATAGATGCTGAAACCCTTCAAATACGTGCAGTACAACTTACCACAAATAATGTCAGTGATTCACAACTACTCGAAGATTTACTTGATCAAATCCCACCTGATGAACGAATTGATTCAGTCTATACAGATGGTGCTTATGACACAAAGCACTGCCGACAAGTCATTTTAGATCGAGATGCACATGCAGTCATTCCACCTAGGAAGAATGCAAAGCCTTGGAAAGATAAGAAATTGAGATCTTTAGAGAGGAATGAATTATTAAAAACAGTCAAACGACTAGGTAGATCTCTTTGGAAAAAATGGTCTGGTTATCATCGTCGAAGTGTAGTGGAAACCAAAATGCATTGCATCAAATTATTAGGCGATAAATTAACAGCAAGGAGTTTTCCTAGTCAAGTCAATGAAATCCATGCACGTATAGCCGTGCTAAATAAATTTACAGAATTAGGCCGACCTCATACTCAAGTTGTCACTTGAATTTTAGCTCAATTAGGGGAGCTCTATTTTTCAAACCTTTGTGCAATAAAGCCCTCTATCTTTAGAATTTTATGTAACAATGCCTCATGTAATTATAACTTCCCGTACATTACTATGTAAAAAATCTATAATTTATGAGTTAGAAAAGTTGTAATATTTTCATCTAAATGCATTAACCAATCATGTAGCTCAATAAAGTCTAATCTTCTCTCACAGTTTTCAACTTTAGCAATATAGGACTGTGGCTTGTTTAAGGACAAGGCTAGTTGTACCTGCGTCATATTTTTATATTCACGCAGTTTAATCAATTCTGTAATAATTTTCCTATACCTAGGATCGTGTATTGAGCTCATAGCTCAAAATGGTGTACTATTTCAATAAATATACCAAAATGGGATATTTTATTTGTAAGTAAGACGCTGAGTTTTTTATGCCTAAAAATCATAAACTTAATTATTGTTTAATCAAGTTTTTATCAAGTCACAATTTTTTAAATAGTGAGTTTAAAACAATATTTGATGGTTTTACGAGTGAGTATCCTGAATTTTGTGGCTATCACGGTTACCAGAGAACCTATAATATAATCAGAAGCTTAGCTAAAATTAATTTGATTACAATTATTCGTCGTAAAAATCAAAGTTATGAATATTCATCAAATTATACAACGTCAGAACTTAACGCATATTTATTGAATAAGGGTATAAAGTTTGATTTTCAAATTGAATTTGAGAAAAAGCTCAACATTTTGAAAGTAACGATGGAGAAGACACAGTTAGAAATTCAGTTTTTTGATCAATATATAAAAGAATTTCCACTGTTAAGAGATACTCTTATTGTATTTAAAAAAAATAGTGAACAACAGCTTAAGAAACTAGAGTCTGAAATCAGTGTTCTTAATAAGATAAGTGCTCATATATAACATGAGTGCTTATTTGAAATCACATCCAAATTCAGTAGGGTCTGTTTGCAAATACTCTGCAAAAAATAGCGAGAAATTAGAATTCAATTGACAAACTAGATTCACTCCACGCTATACCTCGTACAATTCTCAAAGATCAAAAAATGTCTAAGTTGAAATCGATTCTCTCCAATTTCGGTATTTATCTCAAATATAATTTATGGTTGTTTATCGAAGCTATCCTTTATCGGATTAGAACTGGATGTCCTTGACATGATTTACCTTATTTTTTGGTTAGCCGCACTCTATTTTTAAGAAATTTAGTCGATGGATTTTAGGTTGTAAGTATTTGAAATGTTTAGGTTGTTTTGTGGTGGTGAATATTTGAAGTTGATCTTTATTGATGCGAGTTAATTTAACTCATTTGTAGACAAGTTTAATAAGTTCATCTTTGTGCTGACTTATTACATGATTAACGGCATGCATCACAACACACTTTGAGGCTTCATCATCTCCGAATTGCATTGGCACAACTCGACTCATTGAAGGTGAACGAGGTTTACGATTTTCAGTCGTAAAGTATTTAAGACGTTCAACCGTACTGCATCTCACAGAGTTTCTTAACATTCACTACATAACATATAATTTAGATTGGTCAAAAATCATAAAAAGAGTTTTTAATTATCCTGTTTTGTTGCTTAGAGATAAGATTAAATTTTTTTAATCGTTATGGTATTAAATTTGAAAAAGGAAGAACTAGTACTGTTATCGTGCAAACAAGAATATGCAATTAGCGTAACCTCCATTTTTCAGTACTAAAACTTATTACAAATAGAACTAAATTCTAATACACATAATATCTTTGCAAAAATCACATTTTCGCTCGAACTGAGTCAACAAAATTTAGTACTTTGTTCAAACCACTGATGGTCTGAATCTGCTCAATTAGAACTCCTTTAGTCGCATCATTATAGGAATTCATGAAGTAATGAATCCATTCTGAATCTCTACCACTAAGGACATATACTGCACGATAAATTTCAATGAGCAATATTGCTAGTTCTCCTTGTTTAGTTGCAGGGTCTAGTTCAGGATTGGCTTTTAAATTACTGATAAAGTCACAATTCACCCCAATGATAGATGCAAGCTGTGCCTCTTTCAGGCCGAGCTGATCCGCAGTGTTAAGCAATGATTTTGCTAACACCACCTTAGGCTCTACATTAGATTGGGTAATGTCTGTCTTCATAAGCTTCAATAAGATTAACTAAAATTTCCATTTCCTCAGCTTCAGGCGTACCTTCATCTGCCTGAAAGATGCTTTCTAAGCGAATAAAAACATTCGTAAGATCATCATCATTTCTAATTGGTTTAATATCCATAGATATTTCCTCACTCTCATCGTGTCCTCCACTTCCTAATACCCAGAAACAGGAGAGTAGACATCAATCTAGCCACATTATTTTAAAATTCGTATTTTTGTTTTGTATAATAATCTTCACCATAAATCTATTTTTAATTTTAAACGTTAAATGTCAACAGCCCTTAATTAAATTATTCCTACATCTAAACAAACGGTCTAAAAATTAAACAGTTCTTACAGTAGTTGCTACGACATAAGATGACGTTGTGCTTTTGGTCTTATAGCTTTTCCCCTGCAAATCCACCACAATACTCTCAAAGAAATTTGAGAGTCATCTACGTGATTACAGGCGAGATTAAAAGCAAAATTGACCAGATTTGGAACGCATTTTGGAGTGGTGGTATTTCCAATCCTTTAGAAGTCATGGAGCAAATGACTTATTTGCTATTTATTCGCCGACTCGATGAAATTCAGATCACCAAAGAAAAGAAAGCCAACCGTTTAAAGAAGCCAGTAGAACATCCAATTTTCACGCCTGAGCAAGATCATCTTCGTTGGTCAAAGTTTATTACTTTAGGCGATGCTGCAACTTTATATAATACCGTTGCCAATGAAGTCTTTCCTTTCATTAAAAACTTAGGTGCAGAAGACGAAACCACCTATAGCCATCACATGAAGGATGCTCGTTTTACCATTCCTACGCCTGCGCTACTCACCAAAGTAGTGGATTTAGTTGCTGATGTGCCTATGGATGATAAAGACACCAAGGGTGATATTTACGAATACATGCTTGGTAAAATTGCCTCAGCAGGTCAAAACGGTCAGTTCCGTACTCCTCGCCACATTATTAAGATGATTGTGGAGCTGATGCAGCCTAAACCAACAGATACCATTTGTGACCCTGCCTGTGGTACAGCAGGCTTTTTAGTCGCTGCAAGTGAATATTTAAACGATCATTACAGCACTGAGATTTTTGCCAACCCTGAAGCAGCTAAACGTTTTAGTGAAGAAACTTTCTTTGGTTATGATTTTGACAGCACCATGCTTCGTATTGGTTCAATGAACATGATGCTGCATGGTGTTGAAAACCCACGTATTGAAAACCGTGACTCTTTAAGTGAAGCGCATTCACATATTGCTGAAAAATACAGTCTGATTCTTGCCAATCCACCATTTGCAGGCAGTTTGGACAATGAAAGCTGTGCCAAAAATATTCAAGCTGTGGTTAAAACCAAAAAGACTGAATTACTGTTTTTAGCCTTGTTCTTACGTTTGTTAAAAACTGGTGGTCGTGCTGCGGTGATTGTGCCTGATGGCGTGTTATTTGGTTCATCTACAGCGCATAAAGCATTACGTCAAAAGATTGTGGAAGAGCAAAAGCTTGAAGCCATTATTTCGATGCCGTCAGGTGTATTTAAGCCTTATGCAGGAGTTTCGACTGCCATTATGATTTTCACCAAAACCATGTCGGGCGGTACGGACAAAGTTTGGTTTTATGATATGCAGGCGGATGGTTATTCGCTGGATGATAAGCGTAATGAGCTAGATGCGTCTAAGCATGAAAATAACAACATTCCTGACATCATTGCGCGTTTTAAAAATTTAGAGGGTGAAAAAGACCGTAAAGCGACTGAGCAAAGCTTTATGGTGGATAAAGCCGATATTGCTGCCAATGGTTATGATTTGTCGATTAACCGTTATAAAGAAGTGGTCTATGAGCAAGTGGAATATGAAACACCAAGCAAGATTTTGGCGGATTTAGAAGTGCTTGAGCAGGATATTTTAAAAGGAATGGCTGCGCTTAAGGAGATGCTTAAGTGAGTTGGCCTATTGTTACTTTAAATGATATTGCTATAAATATTGTTGATGGACCATTTGGTTCTAGTCTTAAGACCTCAGATTACGTAGATGAGGGTGTTCCTGTTTTACAAGGTAAAAATATTACGGGTAATAGATTTAAATTTTTTGATGTTAGGCATATTACTGAAAAAAAAGCGGAATCAATTAAACGTAGTACTGTAAAAGTTGGGGATCATCTTTTAGTAAAAATTGGTTCGATTGGTTACTCAGCAATAATTGATGATTTATATGGTCATGATTTTGCAATTATTCCTGCAAACTTAGCTAAGATTACACCAAATAAAGAAGTTATTGATTCACGATATTTACATCGTTATTTAACGTCAGATAGTGCTATTAGATATTTTCAAAAAATTGCGTCTAAAACAGCACAGCCTGCATTAAGTTTATCTAAAATTAAAGCTTTAGAAATCCCACTCCCACCACTTGCAGAACAACGCCGAATTGCGTCTATTTTAGATCAAGCGGATGTGTTGCGCCAAAAACGTCAGCAAGCGATTGAAAAGTTAGATCAGCTTTTACAAGCCACCTTTATTGATATGTTTGGTGATCCTGTCAGTAATCCTAAAGGGTGGGATTTGGTAAGAGTTGGAGAAGTAGTCGAAGAGTTTATTGGTGGGAAAAATATAGAATGCCCTGATGAAAGCGACTCTGATTATAAAATTTTAAAAGTTAGCGCAGTCACTTCAAAAGTTTATAAACCTAATGAAAGTAAATTTGCACCTAACACATTTGAGCCTAATCCTTTAGCAATTGTCGAAAAAGGTGATTTACTTTTCAGTCGAGCAAATACAACCGAATTAGTTGCGGCAACAGCATACGTTTGGGAAACTCCTGAAAATATTGTTTTGCCTGACAAATTATGGAAGTTTTCTATTTCAGATGAATCTAAAGTAAATAAACTTTATTTATGGGATTTATTTAAAAACATAGAGTTTAGAAATGAGCTTTCAAAACTATCAAGTGGTACGAGTGGCTCAATGAAGAATATTTCCAAAGGGAAATTGAATGAGTTAAAAATGCCATTACCTCCTAAAGAACTTCAAGATAAATTTGCGGAATTTTCAACAAAACTTTGGGGGCAAATTAAGACTTTTCAGCAATCTTCTGATAGTTTGGATTCATTATTTAATTCACTACAAAACCAAGCATTTAACGGTACTTTATAAATACAAGGACAGTTATGAAATTTAAATTAATCGTAGCCGTTGGCTTAAGTTTTTTTTCAACTGCTAGTTTTGCTGAAAAATATACATTTTCTCCTGTAAGAATAGATATCAGCGTAAATGAACAAAGAAAAATGCATCCTATAACCGCTATAGGTACAGCAATATTTAAAAATGGTGTGCAAGTCCCTGCATATTCGATCAGCGTCCCTATGGGTATGGATGAAACTGATGCACCACATAGACCTACAGCAAGTTGTAATAAGTCAAAGTGCTATTTCGCAATGGATTTACCAAAAAAACTTGCTGCCAGCATGAGGGTATATAACATTGCTGAAACAGAAGAATGGATCTTAGCACCTGCTGAATGGACACGATTGAAAGGTGCTATTGGTGTAAATGGCAACACCGTTTTAGCACTTGCATCAGCAGATCAAAAGTCAAACCTAAGTTTATATGCTGTCCCTGCTTGTGTCGGTTGTGGACTTGATGCCGCAACACCATTTTTCCCAGAAGCTGCAAGGCAAAATCATCAACTATATGGTACTAAGTTTAGTGGGACAACACCACCTGTACACATAGTAAGAGCGAATCAACAAACTGTTTATTATCAGTATCAATTAAAAGGACAATATCAAACCAATGGGGTCGCAAAATTTCGACCAAATGAAGACAATATTTATGATGGACTTAGTGTTACAGTTGCATCAGATAAAATGGAATATGCTCGAATAATGTTAAACTTTTTTTCTTTAACACATAAGTAAATTACTTAATATCAAGAATCTATAAAATTTAATTTAAAATTTGAGGGTATATACATGAGCAACTTCTCGTTTTTAGAACCTGAATTTAAAAGCTTGGCAACGACTGCCAAAGAAGCCGAAAAGCTTGTGTATATATCCCCTCAGTTTGCCCTTGCAGCGGCTCGTACATCGCTTGAAAACCTTGTACTGTGGCTGTATCAATACGACAAAAAACTGACTCAGCCTTATGATGCTTCACTACATAACTTACTCAACGACCTCAAATTTAAAGACCTGATACCACCCTATATTTGGGACAAAATGGACAACATCCGCATGGTCGGCAACAGTGCCGTACATGGGAAAAAGTTCAAGCAGCTCACCACCGAAGAAACGGTAAAACACATCAGCCATTTATTCCTGATGTATGTTTGGTTTGAACGGAACTATGGCTCACCATCAAAAGACCGTTCTCAGTCGATTATATTTAATCCAAAACTGATTCCAAATGCTGACAATACTCAGCAAATTACTGCCAACAAAGAACAACTGCAAAAAGAAGTAGAAACTAAAGAAAAAGAATTTGCAGAACAGCATAAAGCCCTACGTGAGCGAGAAAAGAAACTCTTTGAACTCTCTGCAAGTCTCGAAGAGCGTGAAAAACTACTTGCCGATATTGATGCTGAACTTGCTCAAAAACGTGCAGATGTCGAACAAGCCAAGCTTGCCAACAGCAAAATCGAAGACCCTACCGACTATAAAGAAGACGAAACTCGTAAACTTAAAATTGACCTCATGCTTGAAGAAGCAGGTTGGGAAATTGGCACAACGGTTCGAGAGGAAGTTGCTGTAACAGGTATGCCTAGCCCATCGGGTAAAGGTGCAGTGGATTATGTGCTGTATGATGCCAATGGCTTGCCTTTGGCTGTGGTTGAAGCAAAACGCACATCAACCGACCCTGATATTGGACAACAACAAGCCAAGCTCTATGCAGACTGTTTAGAGCAACAAACAGGACAACGTCCTGTCATTTTCTATACCAATGGCTATAAAACCCGAATCTGGAATGATGTGCAAGGTGGCCCACCACGCTTAGTTCACGGCTTTTATACGCAGGCAGAACTCAAACGCTTGATCGAAAGACGTAAGAACAACCCTGATTTAAGTAGCTTCCCGATCAATGCGGACATTGTCGAGCGTTACTACCAAACTCGTGCCATCAAAGCCATGCTTGCAGCCTATCAACGTAAAGAACGTGCAGGCTTACTAATCATGGCAACAGGTACAGGTAAAACACGTACTGCCATTGCACTGGTCGATGTGTTGATGAAAGCCAATGTGGTGCAAAAAGCATTATTCCTTGCAGACCGTACTTCACTGGTCAATCAAGCGCACAACGCCTTTAAAGCCAATTTAAAAGATGCCTCATTCGTCAATTTACTTGAAGATAAAAACCAAGTCGGCCGAGTGTATTTCTCTACTTATCAAACCATGATGGGCTTGATAGACGAAAAAAATGCCGATGGTACACGACAATTCGGTACAGGCATGTTTGACCTGATTATTATTGATGAAGCACACCGTAGCGTTTACCAAAAGTTTGGCGAGATTTTTAAATACTTCGATAGTTTGCTTGTTGGTTTAACTGCAACGCCACGAGATGAAGTTGACCGTGATACATACGCACTGTTTGGCTTAGAAAGCGGTGTCCCAACCGATTACTATGATTTAGATCAAGCCATTGCCGATGGTTATCTTGTGCCACCTAAAGCCTATTCTGTCCCGCTTAAATTCATGCGTGAAGGCGTGAAATATGACGAACTCTCTGAAGAAGAAAAACAACATTGGGACAGTCTAAATTGGGGCGATGAAGATGCACCTGAAGAAGTCTCAGCATCCAAAATCAATAAAGAGCTGTTTAATACAGGCACGATTGATTTAAAGCTCAAGCACTTGATGGAAAATGGTATTAAGACCGAAGGCGGTGATCGTCTTGGTAAAACCATTATCTTTGCCGTCAATCAAAAACATGCCCAGTTTATTGCTGATCGCTTCAATGAAAACTATCCGCAATATGATGGCAAGTTTGCCCGTGTCATTACCCATGCCACTAAGTATCCACAAAGCTTAATTGATGACTTTAGCAAGAAAGATTTACCGGAACCGCAAATTGCGATTTCAGTGGATATGCTCGATACAGGCATCGATGTACCTGAAGTGGTCAACTTAGTATTCTTTAAAGCTGTGCGCTCTAAAGTGAAATTTATGCAGATGATTGGGCGTGGTACACGCCTCTGCAAAGAACTGTTTAGCCCTGAAGATGATAAAAAAGAATTTTTTATCTTCGACTATTGCTCTAACTTTGAATACTTCAATGAAAACCCTGATGGTGCACCTGTTGCGACCACAGAGCCACTCGGACAACGTTTGTTTAAAGCACGTTTAAATATCCTGAGTTTACTGAATGCGAAGGACGATGCCACAGAAGAGCTAAAAGCTGTACAGCAAGATATGCGTCAAAGTTTACAGACTGAAGTGAAGTCAATGAACAATGACAATTTCATTGTAAAGTCTGAGCTTGAGCATGTTGAACACTTCAAAAATGATGATGCTTGGAACAACTTAGATGATCTTGCGATAGGTACGTTGCGAGAACACATCTCAAAATTACCAAATCAGCTTGAGCCTGAAACCTTAGAAGCCAAACTGTTTGATATGTTGTGTTATAACCTTGAACTAGCAGTATTAGAAAAGAACAATACAGCAACTCAAAGCTATGCCAATAAAGTGATTGAAATCGCCTCTAAATTGGAAACTAAAGAAAACATTCCTATTGTTGCAGAACAGATTGCGCTGATTCAAGACATTCAAACCGTGGAATATTGGAAAGGCATTACCTTGCCAATGCTTGAAGCGATGCGTAAACGTATCCGTGGTTTGGTTAAACTCATAGAGAAATCAACCTCCACGATTGTCTATTCAATGCTTGATGATGAAATTGGACAGATGGAAGCAGTCGATATCCCAGTGGTATCAAGTGGTGTGAACCTTGCTCAATACCGCAAGCGTGTTGAGAGCTTCATTAAAGCCAATGAAAACCATATTACCATTGCGAAGTTAAAACGTGGTTTAGCATTGACACCGACCGATCTAAGTGAGTTAGAACGCTTTGTTTTTGAAGCGCAAGAAGTTGAAAGCCGAGATAAATTTGAAGAATGTTTTGGGACTGAAAAATCCTTACCGTTATTTATTCGATCTTTAGTTGGGTTGGATCGTCAGGCTGTACAACAAGCATTCTCAAAATATCTGCAAGGGTCAACCTATAACGAGAAGCAGATTCGTTTTGTGGAAATGCTAATTGATCATTTAACTCAAAATGGGGTGCTAGAAGCAGCGCAGTTATATGAACCACCGTTTAATCAGATCCACTATGAAGGGATTGATGGTGTGTTTGGTGATGCCGATGCTGACAACATATTTGGGATTGTTGAAGCGTTTAATGGAAGTGCTGTGGCTTAGTTATATTATTTGGGGAAAAGATTTTGGGCATATTATTAGATACAGTTAGAATTAGTGGTTTTCGTGGTATTTCGAATCTTGAAATGACTTTATCTAAAGTCACGGTACTCTTAGGAGAAAATAATGCTGGTAAAACTTCGGTAATTAAAGCACTACAGTTAGCACTAGGGGATTATTCTCGTTTTTTGTCGGATGAAGACTTTCATATAAATCAAAATACAAGTGATCAAAAACAAATAATTATTGATGTGAGATTTATCCCGTTTGAAGAAGAAAAAAAAGAGAACTTTTCTGAAGATTGGCAGCAAGCTTTTGAGGATAAGATACAATCACAAGCAGATGGTCAGCAATTTGTAGTTATTCGAACCATAGCCAAACCTGACTTAATTAAAGGTGGGTATACTCTTGAAAGATATCATCTAGATAATTGGCCGAGCTATGATAGTTGGCAGATCACAAACGTAAATATTAGTAATAAATTAAAGAAAAAACTAGATTTTATTCCATTTATTTCGATTGATGCTCAACGTGATATTCACAGCGAACTAAAAGAAAAGTCGTCTTTTATCGGTCGTATTCTTACTAGTATAGAATACAGTCGAGCAGATGTTGCATCACTAGAACAAATGATAGCTACGGTAAATAATACAGCTATCGAAAAAAGTGATCCATTACAAAAATTAAAAATTCATTTAGATGCATTAAACCAATCTTTAAACAGTCAGGGGACTACAGAATTAACACCGTTTCCGAAAAAGATACGAGATTTTTCAAAAAGGTTTAGTGTGCATTATGGTAGCTCAGCCGATAGTTCATTTTCTATGGAATACCATGGGATGGGGACAAGAAGTTGGGCATCTATGCTTTCTGTTAAAGCCTTTTCTGAATTATTAGTGGATAAACATACCGAAGAAATGGAGCCATTATTTCCAATCATGGCAGCAGAAGAGCCTGAAGCACATTTACATCCAAATGCTCAAAGGACACTCTATAAACAACTAATTAATTCACACGGACAAGTAATTATTAGTTCTCACTCACCTTATATTGCAGGATTGGCAGAAGTTGATGAGATTCGATACTTAAAAATTATTGAGGATTCGGTAAAAGTATTTAAATTGCGAGAAAATTTTGAAGGGGATAATTTAAGAAAAATAAAACGGGAAGTGATCCATTCTAGAGGGGAATTGCTATTTTCAAGGGCTATTGTACTTTCCGAGGGAGAGACAGAAGATCAAGTCTTACCCTTGTTATTTGAGACTTATTGTGGAAAAACTACTTTTGAGCTAGGCATAAATTTTGTTGCAGTGAATGGCTCAGGAGCTAAATATCTTCCCTTTCTTATATTAGCCAAAGATTTTGACATACCTGTATTCATATTTTCTGATGGAGAATCTAAAACAGTACAAGAATTAAAAACTAATTATGAAAAAGTATTCGGATCAGTTGACTTGATGAGCTGTAATAATATTACTATCTTAAATAATACAGACTTTGAAGGATATTTATTAGAACAGAATTATACAGCATTGATAGAACACTCTATTAAACTGGTGAATGGTGAAAATTTTATAGAAAATTGGATAGAGCGTAAAAATGGTACTCCATTAAAACCTAAAAAGTCAGCTAGACCACCATGTACATTATGTAATCAGCCTATATTTGAATCTCTACTTAGAGATTACAGTGGAGATGAAGGTAGAAAGCGAGCGATTCTTGAAATTTTAGACTCAAGTAAACCTCAGTATGCAAAGGCTATTGCTGAAAGTTTATTATCTTTAACTGCTGATGAATTGCCACAAAAACTAAAAGATCTTTTTCAACAAATAACTACTGGAATTGGATATGAATCTCTCACAAATACAACTTCAGATAGTTGAGTCTCCTTTGGATGTACCTATTCAGGTCTTAGCATCTGCTGGTGCAGGAAAGACTCGGGTTTTAACTGAGCGTATAAAATATATCTTAGCGAATACCAAAAAGAATGGAGTGATAGCTCTAACATTTACTAATAAAGCTGCTGATGAAATGTTGATGCGATTATCTTTCGAGGAAAATATTCAAGAAAGAACATGGATTACGACTATTCATTCAATGGGTCAAAGGATTCTTGAAAAATATGGTCATACTGTTGGTTTACCTACTGACCTTCATGTTTATGAAAGAGATCAGGATAAAATGGAAATTTTTATGCAATCTTTACGTGAAGATGGCATAGATGTTGATGAATATCTTAATGTGGTAGATTCGAGAGAGTTAAAAAACAGAGAAAAGCAGTTACAGAAATATTTAGATGTGTTTGCTCAGATTAAAAGAGAGATACTTACAGAGTTTGATATTCTTGAAGAGTATCCAAATAAAAATGTATGGAAAATATATGAAGCTTATCAAGATTCAATGATCCGTAGTGGCGGAATTGATTATGATGATATTTTAATTTACGCACATAGAATATTGATAACACATGATTGGATTGCCAAAATTTACAGAGC
>Ga0172373_10006436_pt1 | contig 15601 bp, 2 predicted proteins | sample Lak10m_2_FD_114546 | JGI IMG/M metagenome (GOLD analysis project Ga0172373, IMG submission 114546) | Freshwater microbial communities from Kabuno Bay, South-Kivu, Congo - kab_092012_10m | ecosystem: Environmental > Aquatic > Freshwater > Lake | place: Democratic Republic of the Congo: South-Kivu...
AGAAAATTGGACACTATGTTCGACCCTGCTAATGAAAAACAAAAAGCTGGAGATCAAGAAGCTCTTAACGAACTAAGAGATGTTAGCTCTAAAGCTAATGTTTATAAGAAAGCTAGAGAATTTAAACCACTTAATCCTAGTGTTAATAGATTATTATTAGCTACTGGAAGTTATTCTCAAGATGTTCTTGATAGAATGGAAGATAATGGTAAAGAAGAATTTTTAACAACATTAGTACAAAATTTACCAGTATTAGATAGTAATTTAGAAGGTATTTTAGGTTCTACTCTTAATGAGCTATTAGCTAGTGGGGGTATTTCTAGAAGATCTTTTGCTCAGGGTGGTCTTGCTGATGCTACATCAGAGATGGCAAGTTTAATGGGTGGTCTTTATGGAAATAGAAAATCAGCTCCGGCTAAAAAAGAAAAAGATTTTGGCAAAATAGGATTAAACGAAGATGGTAATCTAATAAGCGCGGGCTACTATAAAAATGACCAAAGATCAGGATATGTTCAAGCATATAAGATGAAAGATAATTTATATTATGTAGGATTATCTAAGGCTACTAGTGGTTATGGTCCAAGATTATATGATGTTGTTATGGAAGCTGTTAGTGAAAAAGGAGCTATGTTAACTTCTGATAGAAGTAGCGTTAGTGGAGATGCTAAGAAGGTGTGGGAATACTATTTTAAGAATAGAGGAGACGTTAAGAAAACTCCATTAGAACCAGAAGACTGGACAAAAAACCAATCATTAATTGATCCCAAACTTTATGGGCGTAGAGAAACATGGCCCCCATCTACTGATCCTGCTTGGGTGTTACAGAGCGGATATAGTAAAAGTCCAAGCTTAATTAATGATCCTAATAGTGTTATTAGGGCTAATAAAAAGCCAGCAGTTTCTTCTGCACAAATGGCTTTACAATACTTCCAAAGAGCAAATGGTGGCAGGCTAGGATTTGCTGATGGGGGTAGTGTACCAGCATTAGTTAGTAATGGCGAAGCTTATGTTCCACCAAAAGTTGCCAAAAGAATTGGATATGATAAATTAAATAAAATGAATCAAGCTGATAAAAATGGTATGGGGAGATTTAGTGATGGTGGTATTAGCGTATTTAAGGGGCCGGGTACTGGAACTAGTGATAGTATACCTACTAGTTTGCCTGTGGGAAGCTTTATAATTAGAGAAAAAGCTACTAAAGCTTTGGGGTTAAATAAGGGTGGAAGTGTTGGGGTACAAAGATTTGCTGACGGAGGAAGTCCAAAGGGAGGAAAACCAAATTTATATCCTGGATTGGATACTAAACCATTTACCTTTTTAGAAGAAATGACTATAAAAGCTGGTAATGCTTTTAAGAGTTCGTCTAGTATAATGCGTAATACCGGCAAGATTTTTGGTAGTTTAGATATATCTTATTCGTCTTTATCAAGGGCGCTTGATGAATATACCAGTATTCTTATCAATACTGGTCAACTAACAGTAGATCAAGAAAATTTGATGTATAGAGCATATGAAAAAGCTGCTAGAGCAGTAGCCTCTACTGGTGATGTTAAGGCTATGATAGATGCAGAAAAACAATGGGTAGCTGCTTTAAATAGCGCTGCCGATTCTCTTAGGGCAGGAATAGTACAACAAGCGACTGGTTCAACTACCCCGTCGGCTCCAGCCTCCGGTCCCGCGCCTTTACCACCAGAAGCTATGCCATCCGCCCCTGTTTCTGTGACAACACCAACACCATCTGCAGCTCCAAAAATTGATATTAAATCTATTAAAGATAAAATTAATATATTTCGAGGTATAGATTTAGGACAATTAGCTGATCTAGATAATATAGCAAAATCAACAGGAACTTCATTAAGAAGATTGTCTGTTGATATTATGAACGCTGCCAATAGTGCTAGACAATCTGCTTTAGATCAAGGTAAAAGTTTAGCCGAGGCTAATATTGCTGCCAGAGAAGCTGCAGCAGGTTTAATGGGAATAGAGATTCCTTCTTTAGATATTACCGAGCGTCAACAAAAGGAGATTAGAGCTGGTAATCTAAAAGAACAGGAAGCAATAGAAGCGAATAAAAAAGACAAAGCTGCTGCAGAACTAAAAGTTACACAAGGATTGGGGGTTGCTTCTAGAGTAACATCTAATATCGAACAAAATAAAGCTATTGGGGAAACTACTCTGAGCGAAAATGGCATTAATACAATCTCAAACGCACTATCAGAGGCTGTATCAAAACAAGCAAGTGGGGGAGCTGGTGATACTATTAGATCTGAATTTAATAATATAACTAGTCAATTTGACAAAGTATTAAATGCACTGAGTGTGGGAGGAGAAGGCACAATAGATCTAGCTGGATTACAAAACTTATTAAGAGAAACACAAACTGCTAGAACCAAAGCAGCAACAGACGGATCAGGAATATCAGTAAAAAGATTTTTAGATGATGTTGTTGATTCTATTGGTAGTGTTTTAGCTAGCGAATTATCTTCAGCAATAGAAGCACAAACAACTAAACCAGAAACTGGCGTAGATATCGGAAAAACAGCTGGTGATTTGGGTAAAGATGCTAGCAACACTAGAGACATAGGCATGTTAAGCTCAGTAATTGATAATCAAAGAGCGTTAGCAGCAGAAATTAAGTCTAAAAATGAAAGTCTTGGTACTCAAAAACAAGAACTAGAAACAGCTAAGGCAGGAGCGGCAACACCAGCTGAAGCAGCACTAATACAATCAAAAATAGATGCCATAGATCAGGAAATAGCTATGGTAGAACAATCTTTTACTTCTCTTTCTGAGACTATCGAAAAAAAGAAACAGATATTTGCGGATGGATTTGTTGTAGCATCGGAGGAACTTAATAAATTAGCCAATGTTGAAGCTGAGGCACAAAAAACTTTGGATGATGAATATAAAAAATTAATAGGACGTTTATCATCAAATGCAGATAATTGGAATTCCATGACAGATGAACAGAAAGCAGCAGCAATAGAAAGTGAAGCTGCTTATGGGGATGTGGCGAACGCAGCTGAGGCTTTGGCTGCGGCACAAAGTGCTAGAGCGAAAAAAGAAGAAGAAATGTTATCAACATACGGAAAAGCAACAACATCGGAGGATGTTATATCCAATATAGAAGGTGGCACAGAAAGAGGCAAGGCCGCGGCTGCAGCAAAAGAAAAAGAAGAAGCAGATAGGGCTGCTCTAGAACAGAAAAAACAATCAGCACGAGATTTAGGTTCTAAGAGGGCGGATATTGCTGTAGGATCAAGAAGAGAATACGAAACCGAAGAACAATTTGATGAACGTAAAAAAGCTGCTACGGAAAAATATACACGCCAATCAGCTGTACAAATGGGTTTATCTAAAACACGTTTTGTTAGTAAGGGAGAAAAAGAAAGTATAGAAAAACAAAGAGCAGAAGAAAAAGCTGTCAAGACCAAAGAGTTGGAAAGTAGTAAAAGTAAAACAGATATTCAGGCACAAGCATCAGAAACAAAAGCAACATTATTATTAATACAGGCTCTCAATTCTAATACAAATGCTCATGGTATGACAACTAGAGCTTTAGATGAACAGGTAGCCGATTTAGAAGATAGTAATAAATCTTTGGAAACGGCACGAATTAAAAATATAGAAGATAAAGATAATAATGATAAAAATACCACAGACGATTCTGCTTTATTTGAAGATGAACTAAGAACCATTCCATTCTTGGATACCTTGGATGGTTGGTCATCATCAGTAAATGATTTTGCTAACGGATTTGCTGCGTCTTCAACAGATTTAAATGGAAAAGTTAGTAGAATGGGTGGCATATTTCAAGGAGCAGCATCTAAAATAGATAGTGGTATTAAAGGTATGGCAGCGGCTCTTCGTAATGCTAATACAGCATTTGCTGGTACTAGTTTGGGTAAATTTGCTGATTCTTTTAGTCAATATGGAACGGCCATAGGTGGTGGTGTTACTATGGTTACTCAACATTTGGCAGATATGAGCGGTGGATTTGATACTACTACTGGTACAGTAGCTCAGTTTGCATCAACAATATCTTCTCAGGCAACAATAATAGGTACTATGGGTGCTCAATTTGGTCCATTAGGAGGAATAATAGGAACAGTTGCTGGAGCAGCAATGGGTGCAACACGAGCATTTTTTGATATGCAAAATGCTGCAAGAGAAAAAGCACGAGCAGATTTAGAGATGGCTAAAGAAGATGCTATGGCTCAAGCTAGTTCTAGTTTCGAACTGGCTCTTAGTAATAGTTCTAATGCTGCTGAAGATTTTAAGGCTGGTTTAGAAGCTATGACAACCGTTATTAATGCTGAGAAAGAATTACTTAAAACAGATACCAAATCTAGTCAGTATACTAGAGGTTACATGGGATTTGGAGGGGTTAGACAAAAAACCGGTCAAGAATTAAGGGAATCGGTACAAAATAGAGCAGCGGCAGAAGCTGGAGGAGCAGCATTAAGCAAACAGTTATTGGGTGGTGTGATGAGAAGCGGCAATCTTACTATTGATCAAACTAAAGAAAAATTAGGAGCTGAAAAATTTAATGCTTTGGGAGGACAAATTGCTGAAGCAGATACTACTTTTATTAATGCTAGATTAGCTGCTGCTGACCAGATGAATAAAGATATAGCAGCTGGTATGTCTAAGGCTGATGCTGAAAATAAATATAGAGGAGCTGTAGATACTGCTAGAGATGCTTCTGTAAGAAGAGCACTAGCTAGTCAAGAAGCAGCAATTGCTGATGAACAATATCGTAAATCTGTAACAGAAGTTAGACAAAGACTAGAACAACAAGGAACAGCATTTATAGAAAAAGTTGTGGCTGCAACTCCAAAAGAAAGAGTTGAAATGAGAAAGGATATAGTATCAGCCACAGATTTACTTCAAGGGGATATGAGATCATCGAGAGCACAACAAGACGCTGCCGCTCAAAAAGCGTATAGAGAAACAGGAGGAACAGTTAAGGAAAAACAAGAAGCAGCATCAAGAGCAGCAGCAGAGGTTAGGGGTCGTCAAACAGCAGCAGCAAATGATTTATTAGCATATATGGATCCAAAAGATCAAGAAACTCGTAATCTAAAAGCTAATCTACTTGAAACCCAATTAAAAGAACAAGGATTAGATCCCAATGCAAAAGCTTTTAAAGATGTTTTAGATAGTTTAAGACAACAGGATCCTGAATTACAGGCTCGAGAAAAAGCTGCTGCTACAACAGAAGCTAATACAAAAGCTATAGAAGATTTAACTAAAACTCTTAATAGTAATGGAGGAAATAATATATATGATTTTATGACAGCAGAAGATGAACTTGGTAGAACAGAAAGAGAAAATGTAGGTGTGGGGCTTGCTGGAGTGGTTGGTGGTACTGCCGCAATCCTCGCTACAAGACGTTCGATGAGAAATAGAAGCACTCCAGAGGCTCTTAGAAAAGCTGGTAAAATTACTGAAGAAGAATATCAAGGTAGAAAAGCTGCTCAACAAGCTGCTCAAGCAGAACAACCAACAAAGAAAAAGGGTTTCTTTTCTAGCCTAGTTGACAGGTTCAGCCCTTCTGGTGGTAGACAAGAAGCTGCGCCAACACCGCCAAGAAAACCTCCTCGTAGAGGCAAACCGGCGGTCGAAGCAGCAGCCGTAGCACAAGAAAATCAAGCAAAAAAACCAAGATTCGAAGGTAGTGCTACTGGTGGTAAAAAAGCTGCTGCTACAGCATTAGGGTTCTTAGGATTAGGATATGCAGCAGCACGAAGCTTGGGCGGAACTGCAGAACCTTCCTCAGAAGAGCAAATGGCTGATTTAGAAGCTTCACCAGAAATAGTTCAATTATTAAGTGCTATTGAAGCTAACACCAGAAATTGTTGCTCTGGTCGTGGCGAAAATATAGGTGGTACCACTGCTGATCAGGCTCGAACCACAGTTGAGGAACAAACATATACAACAGGTGAAATTCCTCAAGCAGAACCAGAAAAAACCGTATCGGAAGCACTAGCATATGAGTTTGGTACTGTTAGCGGACTAATGGATGCTGTACCATCGATGGTTGCAGATGCTATTGGCGTAAAATCGGCAGCATCAGATATGTTTACTCAACAAAGAAAGACCCCACCGCCTGTACCAGCAACCATGGCCGACGCAACAGGTCAAGTGCCAGGTAAGTCTAAAATGATGCCAAATATTTTAGGTACAGCAAATATTGGTATGCAAAGTTTAGGAACGGGTATGTCTCTTCTAGCTATGCAAGACCAAATTTCTAGGGGTAATTACGGTTATGCAGCAAATGAGGGATTGGGTGCAGCTGCTGGAGCATTAAACGTTGCTGGTGGTGTTACTGGAGGTAAAACTGGCCTAGCATTCGGTGCTCTCGGAGATACTCTTAGTGCAGGAAGAAATCTTGGAAGATTATTTGGTGGACAATCATTAGAACAAGGCACCATAGGTCAAGATATTGTTAGTTTGGGATCCGACACATTACAGGTTGGTGCTCAAGCAGGAGCACTTGCCCCGACAACAACAGCCAAATTAGCAACATCTGTTGCTCCTCAAGCACTTAAAACTAGCTTAGCTCCTGTAGCACAAGCTGCTGGTTTAGGAGGTAAAAGTGCTGGTGTTATTGGTGCTGGTAGAGTAGCAGGAGGAGCAGCTTCAACAGTTATTAGTGCTGCTACAAATGCTTATGAAGCTATCTCTGATCCTAAAAAATATGATGCTAAAATGCGCAAAGCAGCAGATCCAAATAATAGAACTAGTGAAAGATTTATAGGTAATCTTAATAAAATGTTGGGTACAGAATTTGCCGTAGCCGAAGGAGCTGCTGGTTCTTTTACTGATAGTCTTGTTGGTGGATTAGAAGGAGCTGTAGATCCTATAGGTAAAATTGTCGAGGCTGCATATGTTGCCGGAGGAGCGTGGGAAGATACATCGAATCTAATAGCATCAGCAGCAAAAACGGAACGTATGACACAAGCCACTGTTGATGATACTAAGCTTGATATTCGAGAAAGAAATTATGCAAAAGAACAAGCTAAGCTAGAAATGGATCTAGAAAAAGCTACTAGTTCAGGAGATACAACAGAAATAGAATGGATTAAGGGAAAACTTGAACAAAATAAAAAAGCAAGATTATCAAAAAGAGCAGAAAATAACTGGCTTCCAACATGGATGACAGGACAATATGAAGATACAGACGACTATAAGAAATATGTTAAACAATTAAAAACTCAACCTCAACAAGAAATGCCCAAACCACAAGTATCTGCTACGCCAACAACTACCGAAGCTTATGGTCCAGCTTTACCAAAAGCTACCGGGGCTACTGGTCCAGCAACACAAGGTACACAACTAACACAACAAACAGCCCAAGTTTTAGCATCAACTCCAGAACCACAAACACTACCTCCCGGCACAATAGTTGATCAAGCTGGAAATAAAATTCAAGCTTTAGGAACACCAGGATCAGGAGCGGCTATTACTGGAGACAATGAATTTACTCGTAGTTTAGCAGCTTATGATGCTGAAATAATAGCACAATCTGCTCCACAGCCAGAAATTAAACCAAAACAACCTAATGTTTTAGAACAATTTAATCAATTAGCAACAGGTAGTAAGTTAAGCGAAACTCTTTCTATTCCAGAGCAACAAGCAACAGCTTCCGAAAGAATGGCAGAGGTGCCAACATTTGGACTAAGCGAAAAAGAACAAAATTTAGTAAAAAGTCAAGAACTATTACAAATGCAAAAGAAAAAAGCAGAAGAGTCAGGAAATATAGAAGAAGCACAAAGAATAGAAGATCAAATATATTCTACTAGCAAAGAACTTAGAGCATCAAGAGAAGCGTCGGTTGGAGGAAGTGGCGGAAATGTTATGGCCGATGTTAATTTATATAGACAAGCTAGAGAACAAGCTCGAACAGAACCATTAGCAGAAACAAATAATCTTTTTACAAATCCTGTGGCCGAAGTAGCAAGAGCACAAATTCCAGCCCCAACAGCTCCTCAAACTGCTGGTGGTGTAACTAATATTAGACAACCTGGCACTTCAGAAACTGCTGCTACCGGAATGTCTCAATTGACCGATACTGCTGCTATTGGAACATCACTACAAGCTGCTTTTGGCCAATTTGTAACAGATTTACAAAGTGTTCAGTTGCCCAAAATACCCGACGTTGTAACAATGGAAGGAAAACATACTGTGGAAGTTATACTTAATGGTGCTGAAGTATTAAAAAGTATAGAACCAATGATAAAAGATTTAATAGATACAAAATTAGGAAACTTTAAAACAACTTTAAATAATGCCACAGAGGGTGGTATTAGCGGAATGGGTTAATAGGGGATATTTTATATGCCAACATTAGCTAATGATTATTCTATAACAGGCAGTATTATTAATGATACCACAATTGGTATATATTATCCTTCTACTGGTAATTTTAATACATTAACGGTCAATAATACCGGAGTGTCGTTAAGCGGCCATATTCATACTTTTAGCGATATTACAAATTTTAGTAATGGTTTGAGCGGATTAGCCGATTTAGGAAATATTCCTAGCGGCGTTTATGTTTATACCACAGGATTAAATCAATTTTCATCAGGAGTAATAACATCATTTGCTAGAAGTTTATTAGATGATAGTACTGTTGCTGATGCTCGTAATACTCTTGGATTAAATTCATTATCAACAGTTAGTGGTGTTCTTGTATTAGGGTCTGATGTTGCACAAGATATAATACTATCTAATATTCCCGGATCTGGCACAATATTTAATAACCAGAAAAAAAATATTGATTTTTATGTTAAGGGAACCGGCACAAATAGCGCTTTTTATTATGATGCATCATATGGTCGCCTTGGTATTAATACAACTCAACCAGATACTCTATTACATATAGTTAGTAATTGTTCGTTAGATGGTTTAAAAATAGAAACCACCACTAATTGTACAACGGGCGTTCATTTACTATTACAACACAATCCCGGAGCCACACCAATAAGTGGTAGTTTTCCAGCCACTATTTCTTTAGCAGGAAGAGATGATAATGGTAATACTATTTATTATGCTCAATTAAGATCAAAAGCCGTTTATACAGACGGCGATAGTGATACTGGTACTCAGGGCGAACTATTAGCCTATGTTGATCATGATAGTACTGGTAATTTGGTGATGAGATTAAGTAATTCTGGAACATATTTAGGGCCCCATAATACTCTTACTGGGGCTTCTACCTTATATAATCTTATGGGTAGTGGTAATAATATAAATGGTAATAGTTTTGTAATTTTAGGAAATAGTAACACAGCCAATCCTGCTACAAACAATATTATTGTGGGATCGTCTAATGATTCATTTGGATCTTCTAATCAAATAGTTGGTAGACTTGTAGAGGCTCAAGGTACTGGAAATATTATTAATGGTTTTACAGTTTATGTTGATGGTGATAATAATTATCTATATTCTACTAATGTATTATATACTGGTGATTATAGCGCCATGCTTGGTAGATTAATTACTGGTAGTGGTAATTATGATATTTTAGTTGGTAATAATATATATAATTCTGGTAATTTGAATATTATGATAGGATCAGGACTAAATAATATTGGAAACTCATTAACTCTTATAGGTCAGAATTTATTTCATAGAGGAAATAGTGGAGTACTTATAGGATCTAATAATGCATCTACTGGTAATGGTAATTTATTAATTGGAAATAGACTTAATGTTGTATCTACAGGGTTATTTATCTGTGGAGATACTATTAGTGTTACTAATGTTGTAGATTCATTAATTTTAGAAAAGAATGTTACTGTCAGTAATGCTTCTGGTATAGTGATTGTTGGACGTGGAAATGATATAACATCTACAAATAATGTATTAGGTATTTATGGATATCAAAATACTACTCGCAATAATATTAGAAATAGCAATATTCTCGGTGATTCTAATGTACTAAGTGAATCTTCTGGATCATTAGTACTAGGAACCATGAATAGTGTTAGTGGAACAATATATAATGATATAGTAATTGGTAAACAAAATTATCTATATAATAGTAGCAATAATAATCTTTTTATTGGTAATCTTAATAACCAATCAGGATTAAGACTGAATAATGATGGATCAATTACTGGCACAGTAGCTCTTAATACTGGTAGATTTATTAATACCATTGCTATTGGTAATCAAAATGTATATCAAAATTCTGGTAATTTACAAATTTCTGTTGGTAATAAAAATGATGTTAATGGATTGTATGGTATAACAGTTGGTAATATTAATACTGTTCGTAACGGTAATTATGATATTCTTATTGGCAAATCTAATTATATGGCCGGTCCGGAAAATATTTTAATAGGTAATGATGCTAGAGTATTCGGAAATAAAAACGTTGTATTATCTCCATCGTCTGATACTAGAGTTTTTGGAAATAAAGTTATTTCTATGGGAACGGATAATGGACTACAATCTAATGGTAGTGTTGTTGGACATGACAATAATTTATATGGCGATAATAACAATGTTTATGGTAGTAATAATACGGCCGGAGATACTAAATATCTATTTACTGCAACAATAGTATCCAATGGTTTTGCTAGTAATTTGATTAGTTTTAATAGTAATATCACAGGATCCATCAGAAACGGAGATGAAATATTAGTATATGTTTATAATCCAACTCCAACAGACAACAATAATATTTATGTATTTAATAGAAGTGTTCAATCTAGTAGTTGGGACGGATTAAATACAGCTGTTACTTTAAGTAGTCCTATAACCCTACAAACTAATAATCCACAAAGTAATCCTAATTCTTTCAACGATGCTTTCTCAGCTGTTGTACCAACATTAGCTTCTGGATATATTATTAAAAGAAGTTTAGGATCTAATAATTATATTTATGGAGACTATAATACGGTTAGGGGAACCGGTAATACTGTAGTAGGATTTAATAATACACTATCAACATATTCTACAGGAACTTGGACTGTTGGAAATAATTTAACCCATAGTTATGGCAATAATTATATGGTTATGGGGCCAACAGATGCTACTAAAATGATTCTAGGTACAGATTTAGTAATAAATACTGGTTTAGGCATAGATAATATTTATATTGTTGGTAATAATGCTAATCCTTATGTTTACTATAATAATAGTAATCGCAGGGTTGGTATTCTTAATACTTCTCCAAGATCAGTACTAGATGTTAGCGGAACAATCACTACGAATGCTTTGAGAATAGGATTATCTGGTAATAATGGAGATATATTAGTTACAGATGGTGACGGCAATATAACTTATTCTAATCGTACTACTAATAGTGGATTAACTGGTGGAATAACTTATAGACTTAGTGAAACGCTAAGTAGTGGTATCGACTATGTTAGATGGAATAATAATACAAATACATTATCGGTACATAATTGGGATGATCCTGAGAGTCCTGGGAATGTTGGATTTTGGCCAGCAGCTTTGATAATAAGAGCTAATTCTGGTATGTTAGTTAACGCTAATCACTCTTTTAACAGTGATACTTTTAATTTGATAGTTAGAGGTAGCGGGGATGTTGATAACTATCCAACTTTATTAAGAACAGATGTTAATGAAAATAGAGTGTATTTACATGATACAAATTTAGTTACTGCTACTGTTTCTCAAGGAGTAAGAATAACTGGAGATTTAACATTACCAGGTTTAACTAATAGTGGTACATTAGTAACCTTATCAAGTAATAAAAATTTGCAATATCATCAAATTGATCCACACACTATATTAACCACAACTTCTATATATCAACCTACTGGATATAGAAATCTTAGATGGTTTGAAGATACTAAGAGATTGTGTTTGGGTAATACAACAACTCATACCGATAACAGCATATCTTTTGTTGAAAATGAATATAATACAATTATTAGTAATAGCGTTGCTGCTAATGGAAGTAACTATACAGTATTTAATAGAGATGGACTAGGTAGCTGGCCAGGTAGTGGATTTGTCGTATTGTATTCTGGAGTAAGCGAAAGAGGATTAAGAATAGATTATTTAAATCAAAAAATTGGTATTAATACAACACCATCAGAATTAGCTGGTAAAAATAATGCTTTGGTAGTTAATGGTAGTATTTATGGAACCGCTTTAAGGTTGGGAGAAAGTGCTACTTCTGGATATGCTCTAATAGCAGTTGATAATAGTGGTAATCTAGGATTTAGACCTGTTAACTTAAATTTGGCATCAAATACTATACAATATCCATTTGTATTAGAAACTAATAATAATATTACTAAGCTTAAACTTAGTAGTTATGACGAAAGTAATGTTGCTTTAGTTGCTAACGGTTCCTATAATGATTTAGGCAGAGTACTAGCATGGAATGGAGATTCTGATAGTTGGTATTCTCCTCCACATTTTAGGTTATTTAAAGGGGATACTAGTGTAGTAAGAAGACATCACATTTTATTTGGAGAATATGCGTCAAATTATTATTTAACAACACAAAATATACATGCTTTTAGTGCTGGTAGTTTTCATACTAGCGATAATACATATGAAGGATCAACACAATATTTACAATATTATTTAAGAGGTTCTGGAAATGGAGCAGCAACTTGTGAACTTAGTACCGACTTCTCGTATGACGACGCTGATAATACTCCATCAAGCTCTAATGCTAATGTTATTACTTTTCCATCTACCAACCAAGATTATCACTCATGGATGTATGAAGCTATGGTATCTGTAGTAGGAAGAAATACTAACACCAATGTTTATGCTGCCGGTGCTGTAAAATTGGTTGGAGCAATAAAAAGGTTGGGCGCTGGAGGCGCATTAGTGCATATTGGCAACTATAAGCAGGATATTTTTGCAGATAACGCTTTAAATGGGATAGGAGCAGAAATGGTATTTAGTCCGGGAACTGCTGGAGCTGGAACTATGACTATTCGTTGTACTGGGGTTGCTAATCATAGAACAGCATGGAGTGCCACAGTTAAGATTAATCAGTTATCATTACCGGCGGTATTATAGGATAATATTAATGGCAAATTGCGTATGTATAAAATATAACGGAATATTACTTGCACCAACACCAATACTAAGTTTAAGTAGAAGTTACCAAGATGTTGCGGGTAAACATGTTGGTTCTACTCTTAGCGTTAAACTAGATGGTAAAATAGTCGCTGCAACAGGCGCAACCCAAGCGAACGATGTTGCTGCATGGATAGCAAAATATCCATGTGGTAATCACTATAATGTTAGTACTGTTGTAGGATTATCTGCTCCAGGAGTAAATGGATTATTAGCTGAAGAAAATAGAATGAGACAGGTATTTATTGCTATAACTGGTGAACTATATACTGATGATAGAAATGTGCAAAATTTGGGATTATCTCCGGCTAATGCTCTTGTTCCCGATAGTCAAACTAATAAATTTGAATTGAGTGTAAATGGAACTGTTTTGATACAAGGATACGGAAGAGTTACTAGTTATAGTTCTAGTTCAGAAACTTATCTTAATACTATAGATTATAGTGTTGAAATAGATATAGAAGAACATAAAAGTTTATTCAATAATAATGATACTAGATATTTAATTAGTAGTTATACTGATACTATTACTATGGAACCTATTGAAGATAGTAATGCTTTTAATGCTGCTGATAGTATTATAAGTAATTATTTTGGTGTTAATTATGGTGGATTAAATTTAAACTATAATAATGTTCAAAGTTTTAATACTAGATATAATGTTTCGCGCACTATTGAAGCTGTTGGAAAACATTCTAATAATGTACAAAATACAACACCACAAACAGGAAGAAGTTTGGGCGTTGGATACGGAAGCGCTTTTAGCAATGCTCGTTATTATGTGCTAGATAGATTAAAACATTTGCCAACAGAAAAATTTATGGCAAATAGTTATGTTACTGTTAATAGAAGTAAAGTAATTGAATCTAGCGAGAGTAATGGATCATTTAGCGTTAGAGAAACATGTTTAGCAATACATAGCACATTTCATCCTCCGTGGATAGATGATTGGACAGCAGAAGTTACTATGGATGGTACTTTTTTGCAAACAATAAGAATTAATGGAACAATTAAGGGACTAGAAACTTATGGTATAAATATTAGAGAAGAAAATGCTAGCATAATGGATGGATCTCAACCAGGAAGTTGGGGTAATACAACACATGGAGGTGATCCAGGGAATCAAAATTTAATACATAGTTATGCTTATAGTTTACCAGATATAATTACGCCACAAGACCATAGCACCTCAACAATACCTACACCATCGATAGCTGCTACCATTCCAGATAATACTGTAACGCGTAATAGCGCTGCAGCAAGTGCTCCTATTGTTGTTAGTAATCCAGCTGGAGAAGTAAAAATTGGTAAGTATCAAAATGCTATACAAGGTATGTATTGGTTAAAAAATAGTGCAGCAATATATGATACTCCTATCTTTAAAAGAGCGGAACTATTTGCGTGGAACACCAATAATAATATCTCTTTCAATATTAATCCTTATAAATGGTTAAATAATAATAATTATATTCAAGAAAGAACAAACACTTCTTTAATACCAACAAATCTAACTATTCCTCAGCTCAATCCTATACCACTAAATATAACAGAAAGTCATAGAAAAAATGTTGGAGAGATCGATTATAGTTTTGAATTTAATAATAGACCATTAAATCTTATACCAGGATCAGTTAGTGAAACATTAAATATTAATGATACTTTTCCAACTCAACAAATAGCAGAAGTTTTTGTTCTTGGTAGAAAATTAGGACCAGTTTTACAAAATTTAGGTACAGTAACTAGTAGCACACGAGATGTTACTTTTGAGGTTGTATTACCAAGACCTCGTGCTATTGCTCAAAGATTTATTTTTCCAGCAGCACAATATACGGCCATAACAGGAATTGTAGAACAATTAAATCCTAAATATATTTTTGGAACTTCATCATTTTTCGCTTCTAATATAAAAAGCTATATTAAAACAGATAATCAAAGTTACGATCCATTAGAAGGAAGAATAAGAATACAAAAAACATGGGTATGGCAAAGAGCCAAATAATTAATTATAGGACATTATTATGAGCGATAATTTAGACACCTCTCCTGTACAAAGAGTAGAAGGAACAAGAATACCAAATCCTGCTGTGCCAGTACCAGTTGCAGATGAGTCTTTGTTATATACTGATCAAAAAATATATCAGTTTGGACAATTTGGACCATATAACCAAACACTATTTTTAGGATGTAGTGTTGTTAATTTTAATGTTAATCTTGGATGGGGTGCTGAAGCTAGTTCATTAAGTATAAGTTTAGTAGAAGATGATAGTCCACATTGGTTAAGTCCAGTTTTTATAGCAAATGATGTACAAATATCTAATAGTAATAATTCAGCAATTAATCAACCATTAAATTTTGAAACTACAAAAAGTCCCTTTAATGCATATCCGATATCTTCCAATGGGATTCCTACACCAGATACTAGAACAGATACAACCAAACCTATTACAAGCGTAAGGGATTTTGGCGGAGAACAGCAAAGCGCTAATATTAGTCAAGCGTTACATAGAAATAT
>Ga0172373_10006444_pt1 | contig 15584 bp, 16 predicted proteins | sample Lak10m_2_FD_114546 | JGI IMG/M metagenome (GOLD analysis project Ga0172373, IMG submission 114546) | Freshwater microbial communities from Kabuno Bay, South-Kivu, Congo - kab_092012_10m | ecosystem: Environmental > Aquatic > Freshwater > Lake | place: Democratic Republic of the Congo...
ATTTAGCCCAGACGGTACACATCTGGCAGTTGGATATTCAGATAATACGGCAAAAATATGGGATTTATTGCCAATGAAAAACCAGACGCAGCCATTATTCGTTTTGCGCGGTCATTCAAGTTTGGTATGGGAAGTCGCTTTCAGCCCAGATGGCGCACGCCTTGCCACAGCTAGTTTTGATGGCACCGTAAAACTCTGGGATGTATCCTCTGGGTCAAAACAGGGCAATGAAATCACCACACTACCAGGTCACGCAGCTGAAGTCATCGGAATTGCTTTCAGCCCGGAAGGGAAATACCTCGCCAGTGTCAGTTGGGACGGCACTCTGCGCGTGTACTACACCCAGATCGAAGACCTGATCGCCGCCGCAAAAAAGCGGGTCACGCGCTCCCTGACCACCGAGGAATGTCAAAAGTATTTGCATGTGGAAGCCTGTCCCGCTGGACCGTGAGTCCGTAAGAACTAATATATAGTTCTTCAAACAAATAAAGAACAATAGAAGCCCGCTTGAACTCAAGGTCAGCGTTGGCCTTTATAAGCACACTTCTTGCCAGAGGATTTGTGAAGAAAATCTATTTTTTATGGAGGATGATATGAAAGCTTCAAATGTTAAATCTCAAAAACGCAAAAAGACCATCTGGAATTCTCTATCCCGTCATTTTGGGAAGTCGTTCTGGATCATGATGCTGTGGTGTGTCAGCTGCACCCCCAATATGTCAATTCCTGCCATGCTGCCCGTCACAGGCGGTGAGGCGGAGGCAAATACCATTGTCTTCTCGCCTGACAGAGTCGATTTTGGAATCCAGACAATAGATTCCACCAGCGCCGCTCAAAAAGTGACTCTCCAAAATGACGGAACAGACTCCCTGGTGATCGCCAGCCTTTCGGTGACAGCTGGATTCTCCATTGTCGCGAACACTTGTCCAACGCAGCCAAAGGAACTTGCCAGCCAGGGAACATGCGCCGTCGAAATCGTCTTCAAGCCAAACCTTCCGCAAGACTGGGTGGGCGAACTCCAGTTAACGTACGGCTCCGGCCAGTCCACGACGATGCCCCTCAAAGGAACAGCTCAGCCGGTGAGCAATCTGATGGCGTCCATGTTTGCAGGTGGCAGCCAAGGCAGGCCAGTCCCACCTGCTGTGGTGCCCGGTCATTAATGAGGGGCAAGAGTAGATTGGGCCCTGGGCTGTGCACGATACAAAAAAGACATTTTTATATTCATCAAACCAAAGGAGAAAACATGACTGATAAAACCGAAAACCAACTGATCGCTGAATTGGCGCGTGACCTGATTTCCCAGACCGCGCCGCAGGAACTTCCGCTTTTCCGCGCAAATAGCGAAGCATTTTTTACCAATCCGGAGAAACTATTTGCCGGGCAAAAAGGCCGAGATGAAGTCCTCGGCTTCGGTGTAGGGGACGCTGTGGTCATGCTGACTCCCGCTGTGTTGGCAATCACCAGCGAAATCGTCAAATTTCTAAACGAGGAGTTCAAGAAGTCAGCTAAAGAGGAAGGAACTGTGTTGGTCGGCGAAACGGTGAAAAAGATGTTCAAGAAATTCCGCCCCGAAGAGAAAAAAGAAAATTCTCCCGCGCCGCTGACGCCCGAACAACTGAACCAGGTGCGCGAACTGGCGCTCAAGAAGGCCCGTCACCTGAAACTCTCAGATGCGCGCTGTAAATTATTGGCAGACGCCTTGGTCGGGAGTCTTGCCGTGGCGGCGGCGTAGCATGGCAACCGAAACAATCCCCGCTCCGCAGAAGCCGCGGTTGAATCCCTTTGCCTTTCCATCAGATACGGATTTTCGATTTGTGCTGCTTATTGTTACTGTGTTGGGAGCCAGTATCTTTTATTTTATGGTGTGGTTAAGAAGGGATGTTCCCTTTATATCCCAACGATGGTTGAATGGTGTAACTGCCTGCGGTCATCAAGTGTTTGGGCAGGGTTTTGATCAGTTTTTAAATCAGGTTGTTGATTCTGGAATTGATCCTAAGACAGATGCAGAAAAAGCATTATTCGATCAATACTTTGCCTGTACTTTTAAGTTTGAATTTGAGTTTTCCTTATGGGTTTTAGGCGGCGTTGCACTGTTAATTGGAGTAGCCATTATTCTATTCTGGGTTTATCCCGTGTGGAAAATCCGTCGTGACCGCCTGCTGCCCTTAACTGCTGAAGATGCCCCCGAAGTGATCGAGTTCCTATCTGGATTGTGTCGTGAAGTAAAACTGAAACAGTCTCCAACGTTTTTATGGAATCCGCTTAACACCACCAGCAGTGGGCTAGCCTTTGGTCGGTTGGGGAAATATTATGTGGCTCTCAGCGGCGGACTGGTAACTCAGTTTTACACAGACCCTTCAGCTTTTCGCGCCATTCTTTTGCATGAACTATCCCACTTGAAGAATGCCGATGTGGACAAGACCTATTTCGCCACAGCGATCTGGCAGGCATTTCTTTTGATCGCTGTCATTCCCTTTGTAGTTTTGGATTTTAGTCTTTTTGGTATAGATAGCTTCATTGGTATCTTTATATTAACTGCATTGGTGTATTTAGTTCGTAACTCAGTTCTGCGCTCGCGTGAGTTTTATGCTGATGCACGGGCAGATATTTGGGATAGACAAAATGCGTTGGAGTCTGTTCTCGCAACACTTCCTCACCAACAAAGCAGTATGTGGCAAAGTTTGAAAGTCCATCCATCCCCATCAGATCGTCGCCTAATGTTGGTAAATTCTTATGGACTCTTTCAATCAAGTTTCTGGATTGCAGTGGCCACGGGCATGGCATTTTCGATTATGAATGGCCCTATTCAATTACTATATGGTCAATTTGATGTGCCATTGTCTGTACAGAGTATTGTATCCGCCCTGTTTTTTTCCATTTTAGTGGTGGGCATTCTGGGCATGGGAGTATGGCGTGCATCTTTTGCAAGGTCGATACTAGGAAATTTGTCCGTTGGAAAAGGCCGCCTTGCATTAGGAGTGACACTAGGCATTCTATTCTATGATTTTCAGGGAAATCTTGACTCAACCACAACCTTCTATTGGGTTTTTATAGAATTATTTTGGGGCGGCTTGCTATTTCTGGTGTTGTATGCTTTGTTTCACTGGATTGCATCCACAGCCGAAACCTGGCTGGAGGTGGCTGCCGCTTCGCGCTCGCCGCGACGGGTTTATATTTTAAATCTATCCGCGGCTATTGCCATCAGTTCCGTAGCTTTTGCCTGGTTATTAACGAATCACTGGTTCATCGAAACAACATCACTAACTGATCTCTTGCAAACAGCGGCTCTACTTTATATTTTTTTCGCCGCTTTGTATGTTGGCGTAATCAACCCTTTTGTCTTGATGGCATTGGCAAGTTTGTGGGCAGTTCCCATGGCGGCCTGGTTTTGGCGCAAGCAGGCCATGCCTGTCAAAATGGCATCCTGGGCGTATCTGGAACATTCTCCATCAGAATCGCATTCCACACCATTAGGTCAATTTTGGCAGTTTGGGTTCTCCGTTTTGACAGGAATCGCTCTTGGAATCTTATATTGCGGTGTTTTACTTGCTCTTCGCATTCTTGTTAGAGTGAGCGGATTGGGTGCTGTCATCAACGGCAACGATTCATATGAAGTTGCTTTCTTTAATGCCTGGTTTGTACTGGCTGTCCTGATGCAAATCGGCGCGGCCGTCGTTGTTTCGGGAAAAGTAAAACGATTAGGTTGGGCGCACGGACTCTTTGCGGCCTTCATCGGTGGATGCGTAATGGCCGTTGGGATACTGGCTATCAATAGCCTGTTCCGAATCATGGACGGTAAAACAGTAAGCCTGGCTGTCGGGGGAGGCTTGGAGCCATATTTGATTTGGAGAGTTTTCAGCCAAGTGATTAACTTAGGCACGTTCTTTGCCCTAATCCCGGCCATAGCGATGTCTGCAATCGCTGGCAGAATGCGGCGAAATCGCATCTGATGAAATCCGATCATTAAGGCAATTTTCATGTTAGGCATTCCGCGCTAAGTCATTTCTTGATCCGTATCGATCAAAGTTTCAATGAAAAACGAAGGATTTGAAAATTTCACATAAATCTGGTTCAGGCTGCCAAATTAAAGATCGCCCAACTACACCATTAGGAGATGTATATATGTTAAATATATTCCGTCTGGCTGATTCAACGAAGACAACCACAAACTCCCCTGAAGCCAATAAGAATATGGATTTCGACTGGGGCGTCAAAATTCCCATGCGGGATGGCATTCATCTTAATGCCACGATCTACAAACCTAAAAAAGCCAGGAAGACTCCGGTCATCTTTACGCTCACGCCCTACATCGCGGATAGTTATCATCCACGCGCCGCGTATTTCTCACAAAATGGCTATGCCTTCGCGTTGATCGATTGCCGTGGCCGCGGGAATTCCGAAGGGCAGTTTGATCCGTTTGTGCAGGAGGCAAACGACGGTCACGATATTGTCGAGTGGCTGGCAAAACAACCGTGGTGCGATGGTCAGGTCACGATGTGGGGCGGTTCGTACGCGGGCTTCAATCAGTGGATGACGCTCAAGGAATTTCCAAAACATCTCAAGACCATTGTCCCGGCCGCTTCCTGCTATGCCGGGGTGGATTTTCCATTTTTCAAGAATATCTTCACCTCCTATGATATGCAATGGACAACTTTCACCAGCGGCACAACCGGGAACATGACTTTGTTTGGTGACCCTGCCTTTTGGATCGAGAAGTTTCAGGAAATGTATCAGAGCCACAAACCATACAGTTCGTTGGACAAGATCGTTGGCAACGAAACAACCTCTTTCCAAACCTGGATCAAACACCCCGCGCAGGATGCCTACTGGGATCAAATGGCGCTGACCAGTAAACATTACGACAAAATAAATATGCCCATCCTCACGATCACCGGTCATTATGATGGAGACCAGCCCGGCGCGATGGAGTATTACCGCAACCACATGGCTTCGAAATCAAAGTCGAAGGACAGGCATTATCTTGTGGTCGGCCCGTGGGATCATCCCGGCACGCGCACCCCGAACGCCGAGATCGGCGGCCTGAAATTTGACAGCGCCTGTCTGGTGGACCTGAATCAACTCCACAAAGAATGGTACGACTGGACCATGAAGAAGGGAAAGAAACCAACCTTCCTCAAGAAACGCGTGGCGTATTATGTGGCCGGGGAAGAGAAATGGAAATACGCCAATACGGTTGAATCGATTGCACCCAAGGCCCAAAAGTTGTACCTCAACTCGAACGGCAGCGCCAACGATGTATTTCATTCCGGCACCTTGGATGAAAAGCCGCCGAAAGAATCCCCCGCCGACACCTATACCTACGATCCGCTGGATAAACGCAACGGCGAACTGGAACGCGAGGATATCAGCGATTACTACACCGATCAAACAAAGGACTTGAACCTGTTCGGCAACGGATTGATCTACCACTCTGCCGCATTTCCCAAGGCAACCGAGATCACAGGCTGGGTCAAATTGGTGGCATGGATGTCTCTCGATGTCCCCGATACCGACTTCAGCATTTGCTTATCTGAGGTTCTTCCAAACGGCAAGGTGATCGCACTTTCCTGGGATATGCTGCGGGCGCGATACCGCGAATCACTTCGTAAGGAAAAGCTGGTCGTTCCGGGCGAGGTCAGTCCATACACCTTTGAAGGATTCACTTTTTTCTCGCGCCGCATCGCAAAAGGGAGCCGGCTGCGAGTCATCATTTATTGCCCGAACACCATCTATCTCGAAAAAAATTACAACAGCGGTGGTGTGGTTGCCGATGAAACGTCCGCGGATGCGCAAACCGCCCATGTCACGCTGTATCACGACGCGGACCATCCAAGCTATCTGGAAATCCCGATAGCCAGGCAACAAGGCTGAAACATGAAAGAAGCCTTGACCATGCACGATGGAATTCAAATCACCTAATCGCACACAGGAGAACCAAAATGTACCTCAAAGCAACAAACACCCCTGTTGGAAAGTATTCCAACCTCAAAGACCTGCTTGTACGAATCGGATGGCTTGTTGTTGTGATCCCGTCCATTGTGTATAGCTTAAGCGCAACCAGACAGACCCTGGCGTTTTACTCATTGGATATTTCAAAATGGGTCTATGGATACATCAACTTCGGCTCCTTTGTTTTTGGCCTGCTCGCAGCGGTCATTATATTTTGGCGCCGACCCAAAGACTGGATGGCCGTGATCGTCTCGCTGATGCTTGTCACATGGACCAGCACAGGCGATGGCTATGGCTTTTGGCTCGCTTCCGGCATTGGAGGAAAAGATTGGAACGAGTCCATTGCGTATTTCCTTTCCATGCCGTACGAATTGCTGCTTTCCATATTGCTCCTAGCGGTACTCCTGGCCTTCCCAGATGGAAAGTGGACACCAAAATGGACGCGCTGGCTTTTCATTTTTAGTTTTATTGGCGTTTTCCTTCTGCCCATCTATTGGTGTCTGGTCATTTCCATTAAGGTCTTCTTCCCAACGAACAATCTGAACACAAACACCCTGCTGGATACAATCCCCGATATTTTTCGATTGAGCGTACTCGTATTGGGAGCCTTCATGCAGATATACCGCCTGCTGACCACAAAAGATCCGCTTCAACGCCAGCAGCTAAAATGGATCGCTGTTTCTCTGGTCGGCATGACCCTGTTTTATGTGTTTTACAATCTGGTTGCTCAACTAACCTCATGGGACGATAATTCGTCTCAGCAACTGACGCTCTTTCTCTTATTACTCGTGTTCACATATGGCTTTATCATCACCTTCGCGATCTCTGTCCTCCGCTACCGCATTTGGGATATTGACCTTGTGATCAATAAAGCAATTGTATACAGCGCACTTACCGCCATTTTAGGGTCCCTGGGCATTGCCGGGACTGTAGTATTTGATTATTACTCCAAACTATATCTCGAAGATTCGCCTGTCGCTGCGCTGCTTGTCATCCTGCCAATTCTTGTTTTATTTTCGCCTTTGCGTGATGGCCTGCAAAATTTTGTAGACCGTCATTTTAAGCCAGAGGAGATCGATTTCAGCGGAACAATCGTCGAATTCTCGCCTGAGGCGCAATTAATGCTTTCGTCGAATGACATGCTTAAGATCCTTGCGCATCAAACCAGAGAGCAATTAAACGTATCCGAAGTTATGATATTTTTAAAGAATGAAAATGGGGAACTGGTCCTGAGTGAACCCAAACAAAACGAAGATGAAAAAGCAATCACCTTGTCAACTCTTCCTGCAAAGGAACTGGCTGCACTGGAAAAAGGCGAAGTGGTCGTTCCTGTGGCTAAATCTAATTTTTCACTATACCTGCCCTTGATCTTAAAGCGCGCCTCAAGGCCAGACTTCCTCGGAGTGCTTGCCCTGGGTTCACGCGAAAAAGGCATTGGCTACTCATCTTCTGTGATCAAGAGTCTGCAAAAATTTGGCATTGACGCAGGCCGTGTGTTATACGTCACGAAACTGCGCGAAAGTACGGGGAAAAACATCATAGAAAGATTAGCTTCGATTGAAAAAGGATTGGTAAATCTGAAGACCGGCTTGAGTTGAACATGGTAGTGAACCATTTCCTTCGCCAGAAATTACAGAGCCGCCTTAAATTGGCTCAAAATTCACAACGCCGTTAGTTGGTAAAAAAGTTATACACACGATTTTTTCTCCAACAAGATCACCAAGGGACAACAAAAAACAACCTAAACTGGCGTTTTTTGTTGTCCCTTTCTAATTTTTGCGTGAAACAAGGGGTGGAAAATAGCACGCTCAAAATAATTAGCTTAATTACTTTCTGCGATCAACGGGGTGACATATTTTTCCAGCATCGCAAGGCTGATCTCGCCTGTCCACGCATAGCGAACAGCACCATTTCGGTCGATCACATACGAATTGGGTAAATTCCCATTCTTAAAAGCACTTAGTGCTGCGCCATTAGGATCCAGCCAAATGGGAAATGTGAGGCCGAGAGAGTTGGCAAATTTCAGAACCTCATCCTTTCCATCTCCTGCTTCTACGGCAATGATCGTAAAGCCTTCGGCGGAATGTGCATCATGGAACTTTTTCAGGGTTGGCATTTCCGCTTTGCAGGGAGGGCACCATGTAGCCCAGTTGTTGAGCAGGAGAACCTGTCCGTTGAAATCAGCCAGTGATTCGGTTCCGCCATTAACATTTTCAAGTGCAAGCTGTGGAGCGGGATAATTGACAGCAACAGGAACAACAGACAGATCGGCCACAGGCGCAGCTGCCTCTCCGTCTGTTCCTCGCAGCACCACAAATAGCGCAATTCCAATCAACACTAGAAAAACGCCGATAACAAAAGATTGTCTTTGCGCTTTAACGATCTTCTTGCGATACTTCGATTGTTTTTTCATGATCAGTTCTTTAGCGCACGTTTTATCTCTTCCAACATGCGCGGTTCGGGATAGGCTCCAGTGAAGATTCCGCCGCCAGAATTGATCACAGTTTGCGGTACACCTTGCACATTGAAGCGCTGTGACAGTTCAGGAAACTCCATTGCATCCACTGCTTCGGCGTGGATCATGGCGGGGTTTTCCATTGCGATCTGGTGTGCGAGCAACACGGCTCGCGGGCAATGCGGTCAGGTAGGGGTTACAAAGACTTGCAAATGTAGAGGTTGCGTCAGCGTTTTCAAAAACTCACGGGTGGCGGCACCAAGTCCGGAGTCTCGTTTTGAGGCGAGGATAATATCGTTGATCAAAGTACTGAATTCGTATCCAGCTGGAATGCCCGAAAATTGGACGCCGAGGTCAACGATCTGCTCGCCGTTCTTTGAGGCGATGACGATGGCAGGGGCTTTATCTACTCTGTGTTGCGTTGCAAGGGCGGCATCTTCATTCAGGTCATATTGCAAAAGACTGACCTTTTCATCCACTGCGCTGATCTCGCTCAACAATTGCTGCGTTTCATTGCAATATTCACAATTCTCTTTTGAACCAAAGAAGAGAATTTGGACGGGGTGGATAAGTTCGGCAAATGCCTGCTTGATCTGCCCTATCACCTGTTCATTCAGTAATTTTTCCATATTTTCTCCAAAGAAATTTTGACGCACGGTATTTTGATGCATGGGGGGTAATAAAGTTGCAGCCACTTTTGTCTTTGATGTATACTCCCAATGTAACTTTTTGGGATACATGACATCTAATGATTAATTCAACAACACAAGAGTTTTCCATTGAAGCGCTCCGCGCGGGCGATAAGGCCGAATTTGCGCGTCTGGTAGATGCCTTCTCGGCACAAATTTATCGCCTCGGTCTGAAGATGCTTGGCAATGAGCAGGATGCGGAAGATGTGCTGCAAAACACCTTCCTCAACGCGATGACCCATCTCTCCAGTTTTGAAGGGCGCTCCAGCATTTCCACATGGTTGTATCGCATCGCATCCAATGAAGCACTAATGCATTTGCGCAGTGGAAAGAAAAAGGTCAACATCGAAGATCTTCAGCCTGAAAATTCGGATGACGATTTCCTGCCTGAGATCTTTGTAGATTGGAGCATTCTGCCTGAAAATGAATTGCTTGCAGGCGAAGGCAAAGAAAACCTGGGTGATGCCATAAAAAAATTACCCGAGAACTTGCGCATGGTTTTTGTTCTGCGCGACATCGAGGATGTCTCCATAAAAGACACGGCTGAGATATTGAATTTAACAGAGACGAACGTCAAGACCCGCTTGCTGCGTGCCCGCATGTTCCTTCGTGAACGGCTTTCCGCATATTACAGCGAGCGCCCAAAAGAGGAAAAATGAGCGACCATTTACATAAAAACTGCCAGGCTTTGTTAGGTGCCCTATCCGAATACATTGACGGCGAACTGCCTGCTGAACTATGCAAGGAGATCGAAAAACATCTTGAAGGCTGTGATAATTGCCGCGTCGTTTTGAACACGACCAAGCGCACAATTGACCTTGTCCGCGCACCAGTGGATGAGGATGTACCTGCCGATGTTCGCGAGCGCCTCTTCAAACGCCTCAATCTGGACGAATACTTGAGCCTAAAAAGCTGACAGTGTTATTTTGCGCTGTTGCATTACCTACAACGACCAAACGCAAAAACTCCCTGCTGAATCAGCAGGGAGTTTTTGCGTTTATGTTTAAGGTAGTCAATGATTTTCCTTGCAAGAATGGTTGTTTGAATGTATGCAGATTTGAAAAAATTCTTTTTTATGTCTTGAACAAATATTTACATCCCCTTTACATTGAAAAACTATCATGCATTCATCATCACAACCCGTGATGAAAATATTCAAAACAATTCACAAGCAAAAACTTGTAAGGAGAAAAAATGCTAAACAATTTGAAAAATATCTTTATCGGCGTCCTTTCAGCAGTCATCGTGATCGCCGTGGGCACAAGCGCGCACAACGCGTTCGCATCTGCTAATGCAACAACACCTGCTGTACCCGATGCAGCAGTTGCCGCTGGCAATGGAAACGGGAATGGAAATGGTACTGGCACTGGCACAGGCGGAAGCGCTCAACTTACGACGATCCCTGCTTCTGACCTAAGCGCTGAAGAAGCCGCAGCTCTTCTGTTTATGCGTGAAGAAGAAAAACTCGCGCGCGATGTGCACAACCAGCTTTCCACACTTTGGGGAATTCCCACCTTTCAGAGCATCGCAGCCAGCGAACAGACTCACATGGATCAGATCAAAGTGCTGATGGACCGCTACGCTCTTGCCGACCCCGCGCTTGATCCCGGTCAATTTACAGATGCCAACCTTCAGGCTTTGTACGACCAACTGATGGCACAAGGTTCCCTCTCAATTGCGGATGCGATCAAAGTGGGCGCCACCATTGAAGAAGTGGACATTGTTGACTTGCAGACCCGCTTCACCCAGACAGACAACGCCGATATTCAACTGGTCTACAACAACCTGATGAAGGGCTCATTCAATCACCTGCAGGCATTTTCAAACGTGCTTACTCAACAGACGGGCGAAACCTATCAACCGCAATACCTGTCTGCCGACCAATATCAAGTCATCATTTCAAGCACAAATGGGAATGGCAATCAAGGCGGAAATGGCTCACAAGGCGCGAACGGGCAGGGCAACGGCGCACAGGGTTCCAATGCTCAAGGCGGCACCAGCGGACAAACCACTGGTACAGGAATTCCTCAGGCAAATATCAGCGGCGCAACGACAGTACACGGTATTGTCAACAGCTTTGACCTCACCGGAATTAGCGTCACACTCGACGATGGCACCGCACTGTATGTTCAACTTGGAAATTCACACTATAGCCAATCCGTCGGATTTGCTCCAGTAGTTGGCGAAGGCGTCACCATCAATGGTTTCCCTGGTGACCAAGGCTTGTACAGCGCCATCATCGTAACCGTTGACTCAACTGCCCAGACATACGCCTTCCGCGATGCCAATGGCAGCCCAATGTGGTCAGGTGGAAATGGTCAGGGCGGAGGAAATGGTAACGGGGGCGGAAACAAGCCATAGATTAAGAAAGAAGCGCAAAACAGGAGTGCGGAATCCCGCGCTCCTGTTTTGCATCCCGTATCCAAACCGGCCTTTCAACGTCATAAGAATTGAGTCACCGTGATTCCAGAACAAGATTTGTTGGCACAGGCAAAGAAACTCGACACCCGCGCGTTGACAGAAATTTACGATCTGTACAGCCCGCGTCTGTATCGCTACGCCGTTCGGTTGCTCGGCGATGACTGTGCCGCAGAAGATTGCGTGGCTGAAACATTCAGCCGTTTTCTGCACGCCCTGCGCGGTGGCAGAGGTCCGCATGACTACCTGCAGGCCTATCTCTTTCGCACAGCGCACAACTTCATCGTCGATCATTACCGTCATCAAAAACCTGAAGACCAACTTGATGATGAAATGATGGGCAGCGAAAATACTGAAAAGACTGCTGGCGCGAATATTCGTCAGCAACTTGTGCGAGCTGCGTTACTGGAATTAACGGAAGACCAACAGCAGGTGATCGCCTTGAAATTTCTTGAAGGCTGGGAGAACGATGAGATCGCGCGCGTAGTGAACAAACCTATCGGTGCGGTTAAGTCCCTTCAGCACCGCGCACTGGCACACTTGCAGAAAATTCTTTTGGATGACGAGGCATGACCATGAAAAAAAATGACGATCTCGATCCGCGTCTCGCGGCTTTGCTGGATGAATTAAAACCCGCCTCTATCCGGGACCCGAAAGCTGCTACCCGCGCCCGAAGCAGATTCTTAGCCCAGGCCGTATCTGCCAGCGAAGAGCAGCGTCACAACTGGTGGACGACAATCTTTCAACAAAAGGAGAAATTTGCAATGAACATACTCATGTCCGTACTTGTTGTGCTTGGCCTGCTATTCGGAGGAAGTGCCACTGTTTCCGCAGCACAGGATGATCTTCCCACTCAGCCGCTCTATCAAATAAAGCTGATGAGCGAAGACACAAAAGTTTGGCTCACATCTGACCCCGCGATGAAAATCGAAATGCTGTTGGATCAGGCACAGACCCGCACTGAAGAAATGGCCGCACTGACCTTGGCAGGCGTCACCCCTCCCGCTGACTTAGCCATCCGCACACAGGATCGAATCCATCAGGCACTGCAACTGACCGCCACACTTGATGAACCTGCAATGCTCGCTACACTTGAACAGATCCGCACCCACCTGCAAACCCAGGACCAGCTGATGTCCCAACTTCAAGATGGAACTTGCGCAGCCTGTGAGCCGATATTGCTGCAAACACGCGAGATGCTGCATGCGCAATTGGTTGAGGTTGAAAGCAGCCTTGCTGATCCAAGTATGCTCCGTAACCAGAATCAAAACCAGAATCAAATCCGCGCCACGCAGACTCCGCTTGCAAACGGCAGCATTGTCACGCCGCAAACATCCTGCACTCCTGTACTGGATGGAACTGGTCAACAGAATGGAAATACCAACCCAACCATTGGCACGCCCATGCCCCAAAATAACGGAATTGATCAGAACAACAATGCGAATGGCAATGGGGATGGATCCTCAAATAATAATGAAGGCGGAAGGGCAAATGGAAGTGGTGGCGACGCCGCACCTGATCCTGGTGGTCAAGGTGGAAAGCCCTAACAGATCACAACTCCCCTCTGAAATCAGCGGGGAGTTGTTCAATTTTTAAATGATTGCAACTTTATTGGCACATCTGCATCAAAATAGAAGTGGATAATTTACGACCGCACGTCGTTTAGAGAAACTACCAATCCAAACAAAAAAACTAGGAGTCTCATGGGCACAGCAACCGTAAAATGGATTCAAGGGAAGCAATTTATCGGGGTCGATTCAACGAAACACTCGGTCGTTCTCTCGACACCAGATGAAGGAGTTGGGATCAAGCCTTCCGATTTATTGCTTATTGCAGTGGCGTCCTGTACCGCAGTAGATGTTGTTGAAATTCTTGCTAAAAAGCGCATGCCGCTCTCGCATCTTGAGATCAGTTCCACTGGAGAACAGGATCAGGATCCGCCGTGGACATTTCGGAAAATCCATCTGCATTTCAAAATCGGGGGAAAGAACCTGACAGAAAAGGCAGTGGAGCAAGCCATTCAACTTTCCGAAGAAAAATATTGCTCGGTTGCAGCCACTGTTCGTGCTACTGCGGAGATTACGAGTGATTTCGAACTTCTGACAGAATCAGACCTTTAGGTTGGAGCATTAATTTCAATTTTAGCGGACCAACACAACGTGTTCGTTTGTCATTGAAGCAAGAATCAAAATGCCTTCGTAATTTTCATACGAAGGCATTTTGATTCGGTTATAAAGTGTTACACTGAAGTGCCTTTCTTAACCGGCAGACCAGTTCGCTGCCAGGTAAACATCCCGCCATTCATATTGATCGCTGTAAAGCCGGCGTCAATCAGCATTTTCGTCGCTGAGCTACTGCGGCTCCCTGAAGCACATACACAGATTATTTCCTTATTCTTTGGTAATTCATTAACGCGTTTTGCCAATTCACCAAGCGGGATCAACTTTGACCCGGCAATGTGTCCTTCACGATATTCCTCAGGCTGGCGGACGTCAATCACTACAGTTTGTTTATCACTTTTGAGCTTTTCACTCATTTCTGAGACGCTAAGCGCGGGTAATGACGCACCAAATAAAGCCGATAGTAGATTCATTATCTTTTCTCCAAGAAAATTAGTTTCGCATCATTTGATGCACAATAAGGAAAAAAGTTGCAAATAAATTATTGGATAAAACTCAAGCCTGAATATGACTGCCCTGTGCTCGTTAGCAAAAGAGTTTATTCACCAAGGACATTTACCTCCGAAGGGATTGCCCTGGGATACAAAAAACCGACCTCTTTAGATCGATTTTTTGTTGTCTTTTTGCTATAGCTAGCTCTGAAATAATTTTAAAAATTACTTCATGGCATGAAATCTATTTGCTCAAAGGATGCTTTTTCTTGTAAGTAAATCGGTAAAATTCTAATGCTTGTATTCGCAGGTGACGTCAACAAACATCAGCAATCATCATACTATCTCGCATGCTTGTTGAACGCCTGCAAACAAGGAATACCCAATTCCGTTCTTTGTGCTTTTCTTGATAGCGTACATCACCTCGTCTACGGTCTTTATCGCCGCTGAAGTGGACTGAGGCGGCGATGTATAAGTGACTACCCCCACGCTTAATGTGAGAAAGGCATATTTTTCCTTTAATTTCTTATTGAGAGAATCAAATATCTTAGAAGCAACGATTCTAGCCTCCACCACTCCCAACTCTGGAAAAAGAATCACAAATTCATCGCCCCCTAACCTGGCTACAAAATCGGTCCGCCGCGCGGCGGATTTCAGGTCTCCTGCAAAACAGGCAATTATGTTATCGCCCTCTTCATGTCCAAATGTATCATTCACCTGTTTAAAGTTATCTATATCCAGATACATCAATGTAAATGAGCGGTTGTATCTCCCTGCCCGGTTAATTTCATTTTCAAGCAACTCTTGAAAATAACGGGAATTGGTCACGCCGGTAAGATGGTCAGTTCGCGAAAGAGCCTGAACGATCATTTGGGTATTCCGCAATTCTGCAAGCAGATAGGTAACAATGAGGAAGAAACCAAGTCGTATCGTCAAATTCCAGAAATAAATATCAGGGTGGGAGTAGTCTTCGCCTACAGAAACATCCGCAAATACCCATATCGCCGCGCTCAAAATGGAAGTAAATATCCCCATATAGCGGCCCACGAACCAGGCAGAAAGGGATATGGGAAGCAGGTAAAACAGGGAAAAACTATAATCATTGCCTGTCTTAAAATCCACAATTCCCAACATACCGACAAGCAATACGCTTACTGGAATCCAGAATGCCAGGCTTCGGTTTTCAAAAAATTTTGAAATTTTCGTATCTCGCAAGTTTTTACCTCTTAAATCACCTTGATTTCACAGCATTGGTATCGCAGCATGATAGATTGTAAACCCCAGCTTGTCTGTACTAAAAAACCCTACTTGTCTCCAACCAAAAAAACCTGCCCTCCATAGTATATTCAGTAGATCACGAAAGTGGAAAACAAGGTTGAAGTTGAGTGACCTCAGTCGAGTCCCACAAGCGTTCAATCGCACGACTGAGCAGGAGCGCCAAGCGGCGCAAGGATAACCAAAAACG
>Ga0172373_10006447_pt1 | contig 15580 bp, 14 predicted proteins | sample Lak10m_2_FD_114546 | JGI IMG/M metagenome (GOLD analysis project Ga0172373, IMG submission 114546) | Freshwater microbial communities from Kabuno Bay, South-Kivu, Congo - kab_092012_10m | ecosystem: Environmental > Aquatic > Freshwater > Lake | place: Democratic Republic of the Congo...
CAGGCTAATGACGCTTTAGGAAATTTCTATAAAGGATTTGCAATAACTCCACAAAAAGTACAAAATACATGGAATCAGATTTCAAATCCAGTAAATATTATACGTAATACTGCATCAGTTTTACCAGGCGGAAGTATATTGGGAAACCCAATGATAAGACCAACAGTAGACAAATATATACAAAATAGATATGTAGAACCAGTAAAAAATATAATTCCATCAGCTAAAAAATTAGTAGCACCAAAATCAACATTATTTCAAAGAGGAGAAGGTGCTTTAGGTATTCTTGGAGGTGCTGCTACTCTCGTACCAGATCCAATACAAGATGTTGGTATGCCTATATATGATTTACTTAAAGGAGCTAAGGCATATCAAATACAGAATAAAGGTAAAAAATTGGGAGTATTTGAAGCTCTACAAAAAGGTGGTATTCCCGCCCTTACAATGGAAAAGCCAGTAGGACTAGGAGAAGCATTCACACAAAATAAAACAGGACAAACAATAGGAAACCTAGCAGAGTTACCACTTGTTCTTGGATTAACTCACTCGATGTCTGCAAAGAGTAAGGCAAAATTACTTGATGAAGATGTGAAAGAAATAGGAAAAATTGCTAATAGATTTTCTAAGGGATGGATGAATAATGGTATGGCTGATATAAATCAAATGGCAAAAGATGAAAATCTTATAGACACTATTTTAAATAGTAAATATAAAGCCTCTTTTGAGGAATTGAAAAAAATACCATTAGATAAGAAGATAAACACACTTTTTGGAATAGCGATGGAAGATTATAGAGGTGGACCAAATTTCAAAAAGATACAACCTGGATTATCTACAAAACCATTAAAAGGAGTTAAACAAATAACTGAACAAGACTCTACCCCACAGGGAGGAGTAATAAAAAAGGCAGTTAATCCTGAAGATATTTTACGGAATATTGTTAAACCAAAAGAAGGATTACAGGGTAAAGTATTAAATCCCGAAGAGCAGAATATCCTTGCTAATTATTTAAGGGAAAAAGGACTTGATAAAAACAGGGGTTTGATTATTGGACGATTAAATGATAAGAGAGTCAACGGAACGAAAAGTGTCGTATTTGGAACCTTAAAAGATGGTTCTTCATTAGTGATGGACATAAGCGGTCCACAAAAAGGATTTTTCAAGACAATTAAATCCCCAATAGGAAGTGATTTTTTTGATACAAGTATACTTGAAAAAGTAAACGAACCCACCCACTCCACTAAAGGAGTAGTACCTAAATCCCTTGAACAAGGAGGAGTACCACAGATGATGACACCAGTTGTTACTGGTAAAGCCCGTCTGAAGGTAAAAATGAAGCCAGTAGAAGGAGTTCCAGAAATGAAAGCTCCTAAAATGAACCTAGAACAACTAAATAAAGCAGGAGGACTACCACCAGAAGGTCTTCCAGCTCAACCACAACAGAAGAAAAACATAATAAGTTCTCTTTATGACCGTTTTTTGAATGAATCCCGTAATAAACTTAATCAAATGGGACCAGCAGGACAACAGATAGCTAAAAAAATAGACAATATGTATACAGAAGCGCAAAAACAGGCTGGTTCTAAGGTGGCTGACCTAACTAAAGTCATGAAAGGACTAGATAATAATAGTAGTGAAAACTTAATTAAGGGTTTACGAGGAGAAAAAGGATTAGGAAATGAAAATAGAGTAAAAAGTGTACGTGAAATCCTTAATAAAGTCTATGCAGACGCTAAAGCGGTAGGACTGGATATCGGATATCGTGAAAACTATGCTCCACAGATGGTTGACCTAGATAAACTAAGGGTTAATCGTGAAGCAGCAATCAATTACTTCATTGATACCAACCAAATGAAGCCAGATAATGCAGCAGGATTTATAGATGATATTTTAAATGGAACTGATGTAAAAGAAGCATATAATCGCTTTGGAAAACCACTTCCTAAGAAGATGGGAAATTTAGAGTTTCAACGTGTACTTGATTGGTTGCCAGATGTACTTAGAACCGATAAGAAACTACTTCCAGACTATATAGAACAAGCATATTCTCGTATTGCACAGGTTAAACATTTCGGAAAGAATAATGAAATAGGTGGGAATCTACTCCAGAATATTCAAAAACAAGGATATGACACTAAACTAGCTCAAGAGATACTTGACCAGAACTTAGGACTTACTCGTTATGATAGAACGATGCAAAAAGCTAGTGGAATAATCCGTTCTCTACAATCTGCAATGAAACTATCAACTGGAGCAATTACTAACGCAACTCAGTCCGTTAATACAGCTACAGTTGGAGGAACAAGAAGAACATTGGGAGAAATATTTAAATACGCTAATCCAGCAAATAGAGCAGCTATGGAAGACTTTGCACTTCGTACTGGAGCTACACTAAATGGGACAATGCAACAAATTATGGACCAATGGAAAGGTGGGAAGACGCCTCTTGAGAAACTTATTGCTCCTTTCTTTGGAGAGGTAGAGAATTTTAATAGAATTATTGCAGCTAATGTCGGTCGTTCTAAAGCTTTAGCAGAAGGAATAACTAATCCAGAAGCTCTTCTCAAAGCAGGACAAGAGATGGTTGATAAAACTCAATTCCAGGTTAGACCAATAGACCTTCCAACGACATGGACTACTCCAATGGGGAAAGTAGCTACTCAATTTAAATCATTTGGATTTAGACAAGCCAACTTCGTAAAAAAAGAAATATTAGATAAGATGGTTAAGGGTGACATTAAACCTCTTGTAAGATTTATACTTGCTGGAATACTTATTAATGAAGTTGCTAATAATTTAAAATCGTTCATAAATCGTAAAGATAGACCAGAAGATATAGCTCAAAGAATTATAGAAGATATTCCAGGAATGGGTTTTTACCAAGATTTTGTAGAATCGCTAGCATATGGAATTAAGGCTTCATCATATGATAAAAATGCTATTCCAAATTCAATATTTGATTTTGTAGCAGGACCTACTGGAGGAGATATAAGAAAATCGCTCTCAGATTTAGGTCAGGCTTCACAGGGTAACTTTAAACCACTTGCTAAAGAAACTGTAAAAAATATTCCATTTATTGGTAAACCATTTGTTAATATGAATCCCCAGTTATTTGGAGGACAATCAAAAGTAAAGATTCAAGACATACAAAATAAGATTACTGGTAAAACAGAAACTCCTAAACAAGAATCAGAGCAGTCTATATTAGATAAACAGAAGATAAAAGACCAAATCTCAGAGCTTGAGAAACAACAAAAGGCTATATATAGTCAAAGTGGAGTAAATCTACCTTTAGTTGGGAATTTAGGAACAATGTCAGACCAAGAAAAAATTAAAAAGATGACTGAACTTGAATCTCAGATAACAGCCTTAAAAGAACAACAAAAAATAGCTAATATATCAATAGACATGCCGACAAAACCTAAGTTAACTGGAAATACTGAATTAGATAAGAAATTAATTTCCAAATATAAGGGAGAATTAACAACTGAAGCTAATGATGCTATTAAGTTATTTGAGGCTGGTAAACTATCAGCACAAGAAGCAAATAAAATAGTGAGTGAGGTAAAAGCAATACAAACTAATATAACCCCAAAGAAATTAAAAGCAGCTCCTAGAGTAAAGAAGTTTGCAGTTAAAAAAGCAAAGACATCAACAGCTAAGTTTAAAGTAAAAGCACCAAAACTAACAAAAATAAAGATTATAAAGCCTAAAAAATTCAAATTATCTAAGTCTCCAAAGCTAAGTAAAGTCAAAGCCCTTGTCAAATGATATAAAATATGCTAGTTTGATATGTAGATGAAACTTCAGCATATAAAACATTCATGGAGTAAGTGGGGGAGAACACAGACAGGTCTTGAGAAGCGTGAACCAGAATGGGCTTGTCAAGCATGTGGAGAAATACAGCCAGAAGTAATTGAACCCTTCCTTTTTAAGTTTGCCAATAATGAATATCTCCGTATCTGTTGGAAATGCCAATGGAGAGTTTTAGAACGACATATAAAAAAACCTATACGCCTATTAAAACTTTGTAGAGTTACATTTATACCAATAAAAATAGAACTTACAATGGAAGACCTTGATAACTTACGCTTTTGGTAGTTATCATATAGTATGGCTAAGAAAAATACCTTTCCTAAAGAGGATAAAGAAAAAACTCTTATTGATGTTATGTCCCATTATACGATGTGGACTGAAGATAGTGATATCCGAAGAATAAGGGAAAATGGATGGGACGATATAACAGACGCTTATTGGGGGAGATTACCTGAAGATTGGCCATATAATACTAAAGTCGTAGACCCTCGCATTAGAACTTCGTTATTGGAAAAGAACGCAAGGCTCCTTAATGCAAAGCTACGGGGACGTCTTGTCCCCAGAGAAGGTGGGGATATGATTAAAGCCCGAATAAATAACGCAATACTTGACTATCAATGGGATAATGCTCAAGATGGTGGGACAATGCTTGAAAAATGGGGAAGTATGGATATGGATACAAGGCTTTATGCTTCAAAGTTTGGACTAACAAAATGGAAGCATCTAGAGGTAATAGAGGATGGAAAAAAGAAGGTATTATTTGATGGTAATGAGTTCCATCCACTTGATTTACGAGATTGTGGACTTGACCCTTCTTGTTCACATATTAGAGATGCTCGTTGGTTTCAATCTAGGGAATGGATTAGAGTAGATGATCTTGATACCCTAAATGATGTTTCATCAGGAGAACCAATGTATCCAGGTCTTGAAGAACTAAAAAAAGCCATGATGGATAAGAGTGATAGACGTGATAATGCTTTTGAGAATAGAGTTCTTCATTCTAAAGGTCTTACTGACCGAGTAGGAGACGATTCTGTTTACCAAATAGCAGAAATTGTTACTGAATATCGTCCAGAAAGATGGATTACGTTCTCCCCTCGCTATAAAATAATACTTCGTGATATCCCCAATCCTTATAAACACAGAAAAATACCAGTAGTACAACTAAGATACTACCCAATTCAAGGAGACCCAATTGGAGAGAGTGAAGTAGAGCCAGTAATCCCAATATGGAGAGCAATTCAGGCTACAGTATGTGGATATTTAGATAATATGAACATTCACATGCGACCACCAGTCAAGATACTTGATGGTGCAGCTCGTATTGAAACAATAGTGTTTGACGCAGAAGCACAATGGATAGTAGATAGAGTGGACGCAGTAACGGAGTTCTCATCAAATGGAGAAGCCATGAGATACTTCCAAACAACCTATCAGGCTCTCGTATCAGCGTTTAATACAGCTATGGGAGATATCTCTCAAGGTGTTAGTGCAGTAGACCCATCAACTGAGAAAAAGACAGCAACAGAGATTAAACAGTCTTTTAGACAACAGAATGTACGAGACCAGAAGAATCAAGGAACTCTCACAGACACTATAACAGATATGATGTCTATGTGGCTCTCCAATAATCAACAATTCTTATTTGCAGATGAGGAAAAAAAAGAACATATTATTAGAATAGTAGGTTCAGACTTGTTTGATTACTTTAAACGTGCAGGACTAGCAGATAAAACTCTCCCCCCTGAGGCTATGCAGACAATAGGAGATGTAATCTCACAAAGAGCTGGAGATGTGTCTGATGGAGATATTGAGGCTATGATTGAAGCTGGTAGTATCCCAAAATATCCAGTATTTGAAAACCCTAAAGAAAAGAATCCAGAAAACTTAAAGTTCAAGTCAAAGATGAATATAAATGAAGATACTCAGGAAGCTGAACTCTCAGTAGTACCTGAAGACCTAGATGGAACTTATGATTATATCCCATCAGTTAAGTCAATGGCTGCTGGAGCAGAACAAGAACTTATGGCAGCCCGTCAGAAAGCCTTTGAAATGATTGTCAGTAATCCTAACGTACTAGCTCTCCTTAATAAAGAAGGAGTTGAGCCAAATGTAAAAGATATGATTATTGATATGTTAGAAAACGATGGATTAAGAGATGCAGATAGATATTTCAGACAAATGCAACAACAACCTCAACTACCACAAGGACAACCTGGTCAAGTACCTCAAATGGGGCAGCCAGGTCCACAGCTTACTGGAATGGAGGGAATGAGTGGACAAACGCCACCACAACCACAAATACCAGAGCAACCCTTTACAGTTCCTCAATAATATGGTAGAGTGAAGTTATGAACAAGAAACAACTTCTTGAACAAGGTCTTCAGAAAGCAGAAGGTTTATTTCGTCTTTATAAGTCAGTTGAGTTTCAAGAGTTCCTTTTACCTTTTCTTCGTAAAGCAACTGATGTTAAATGGATAGATATTAAAACATTCAAAGATAAAGATGATTTTATCTATGAGTATCAGAAGATTAAGGCTAAGGCTGAAGCATATGCAGAACTTATTAATATGATGGAAGGACTTGAAGCTAAAATAAATAAACTAAGATTAGAAATTGCCAGACCTGAAAGAACCTATGTCATCACAAACTCTTCCTCCACTTCCAAAAGAAGCATTTGATGGAGAAAAACAAAAAACAGAGATTTCATTTAAAAGATGTCCTCATAAAAATGTAACTCTTACTCGTGATGAACTACGTTGTAAATGCGGAGCAGCATGGGGAGGACCAAACATTGTTGAACTTTATTCTTACTTAAAAAATCAATAGACTTGAAAACTAGTCTAAGTGTGTATTACTGTTATAGTAGGTGATAGTTGGTTATGCTCCCCAACGATAAACAATAAGAGCATTAAAATATTTCACCAGCACATTTACAGGTATGGATAATACCAATGTAGACGGGCAACAAGAACTCGCAGAAGGTACTGCACCAGTCATGCCCACTGAAACCAAACCAACAGTTGACAGTCAAGTTCCCGATTCAACGCAGGCCAGCGAAGAACCGAAACTGCCCGAAGGAGTTAAAGAGCGAACAGCTCAGGAATTTGAGAAGTTGAAGGCACACAACCGACAACTTGCAGAAGAATTGTCTAAAGTAAAAGGACAAGTCCAACGCCCTGCTTCTGTGTTAGACGATTTGACTCCACAGCCTATTGTACCTCAGGTTCCAGTACAGGTTCCTCAGGAACAGTATGTCCAACCTCAACAGTTACAACAACAATATCAGAATCTTTCGCAAGAACAGATTCAAAATGTTGCACAACAACTTGTTGATAAGGATGGCTATGTAGATACAAATGTCTTAAACCAAACGCTTTATAACCTCAATGTAGGGAGAAACCAAGCGATTGAATCAGCTAGGAGAGCAGAAGAACGTGCTAGAAATGCTGAAGAACGGGTGTCAAGATTTGAGCAAACTCAAGTTACTCAAAAATTACATGCGGAGTTTCCGCAAGCAGACCCTTACTCTGCATCATTTGACCCAGTTTTCTATGAGCATCTCAAAAAGGAACTGGTCTATCAAATGACTCAAGGTAAGCAAAACCCACTTGAAGCAGCAAAATTAGTTACGTCTTATTACAATCCTACTAAGACAAAAGCTCCTGAGGAAATAAAACGTGAGGAAGCTGTTGCACAACGACAGCAAGTTGTATCTCCACAAGGGATACAAAGAGGTGTTTCTACGAAGATGGATGAAGAATCCCTTATCAAAGGAACACGTACTGGGAACGTAGAAGCTATAAATGAGCGTCTACGCAGAGCTGGTTATTAAAAATTTAATTTATAAATATGGCTTTCGGACTCCAAACAGCAGATGATGGCTCAAGACGTGAAAGTCTTTTGTCTATTCTGAAAGATGTGTCCCCAAATACTGACAATTATTTTGTCACAAACTTGGGAGTAGGTCCTTCAGCGAGCAACACGCTCCATGAATGGGTTACTTACAACACAGCTAGACCAACAAGTGTTACATTCGCAATTGAAGGTGCAGATGCGTCTTATTCAGACCTTACTCAACCAACAAGAACGAATAACATCACAGCTATCGTAACTGAAGCAGTGAAAGTTTCTGGTACTGAACGTGCAATCACGACAGCAACCAAAGAAGATCCTTATGCTTTCCAAAAAGCTCAAGCTCTTAAAAGGCTTAAAGCAAAAATGGAATGGGCAACCATCAATGGTACTCGTGCATCAGGTTCCTCAGGTGTTGCTCGTGGTATGACTGGATTTGATGGAATGATTTCCACCAATGTAACTGGTCGTGCTTCAGGAACGTCATTCTCAGAAGTTGAACTTAACGATATTCTCCAAGATTCTTGGAATGCCGTTGGTTCAGAATATGTGGCTGACTTAGTCGTTTGTCCAATGGTAATCAAACGAAGAATCAGTGGATTCACAAGCAATCTGACACGAAACATAGATGCTTCCTCAAAGAAGCTCTCTGCTGAAATCAGAGTGTATGATGCTCAGGTCGGGAATACCGTCATGATTATCCCACACAAAGATGTGAATGCTGCGGCAGGAACGTTGACTGTTTACGCCATCAAAGAAGATACATTTAAACATGCCTTCTTAAAAGACCGTGAACCACAATGGGAAGATTTGGCAAAAAGTGGAGACTATGACAATGGTCAATACTTAACCGAGTTTACCCTTTGTAGTTATGCTCAGAGAGCCTCTGCAAAGAGAACTGGGTATAACACAGGTTTGTAACTTTCTGTTATAAACTTCCAATCAGCCTAGGGAAACCTAGGCTTTTTGGGTTGTTGAAAAGTATTCAAATATCTGATATAAATTAAGCGGCATGATTAAACTTGAGCAAAAATAACACTCTTTAAAAAACGTGTTTATTCAAGTTAAGATTGTCAGGCGGGTAACACCGCCTTTTTTATTCTCTTGCATAAAATTTTAAAATATGCTACTGTTAAAATATGGATGAAGAAATGATTATCCCTACACAGTTCCAAGCAGCTATAGCTAAAGGACTTGATACTATGTCAGAAAAGTTAGGAAATCCTCCAGATTGTTCTACAGAATCAGGGTGGAAAGTATTAGATTATTGTGTTGGTATTTGGTATAAATTCTTTCCTCAAGAAGTAAAAGATTATATACATGATAAAAAGTTAGATTTTTCATTTGAGAGAGATATTTCAGAACATGTTAGTGGATTTGGTATAAATACTCTTACCTATCCTCCTACTTTATTTCAACTTCTTCGTACAATGTTGCCACAACAAAATTTAAAAGATAAGAAATTTATTAAAAAATTACTTATTAGTCACCCAATTTTAAAGGCAACAAAATATTCTGTATGAGAATAAATGCATGTTTTATTGTAAAAGATAACTCTGAGTTAAATGACCTACGTATTGCTACCGCTTCAGTATTTCCGTTTGTTGATGGGGTATATGTTACAGCTACAGGAGAAAATGTAGATAAAATTGAGGAGTTTGTTACAAAGAACTTCATGCATTATTCCTATTTTAAATGGGAAAATGATTTCGCCAAGGCTCGTAACTTTAACTTCTCACAAGTACCTAAAGATACAAATTATATATTTTGGATGGATAGTGATGACTATTTAGTTGGGGGTAAATATCTGCGTGAAGTTGCTAAAAAAGGCTATGAATCGGGCAAGGACATCATCTTCTTTACTTATTGGTATGGTTGCTCATTTAAAGGAGAGAATCTACCTAAAAACATGGTCGGAGTAGATATGGAACACATGAGAGAGAGGCTACTTCGCCCTGGAGTAACTAAATGGGTTGGACGGCTACATGAGACTCCAGTTCCAACTAACGGAGTAAAGGAGAATTACACAGCATATAAATATGACCCTGAGACTCAACCTATTGCAATAATGCACCGAGCAACTGAAGAGTTACTCCCACAGAAGATGATGAGAAATAAAGAGTTACTTGAACTCCAACTCAAAGAGGAGAGAGAGAAAGGAGAAGCTGACCCAAGAACACTCCTTTATCTAATGAAAATCTATACAGAGATGAATGATAAAGAATTATGGAAAAAGACGATTGAATATGGAGAAGAATATCTTAAAAAGTCTGGATGGGATGAGGAACGTGGAGTATGTGCAGAACACATGGCTATTGCAACTGGTAAACTTGGTGACGATAGACAGACTATTAAATATCTTCATAAAGCGATTGAGGAATGGCCCAACCAACCATTATTCTATATAAGACTCGCTAAAGCCTACTACAATGTCAAGAATTATCGCTCCTGTAAACATTGGATGACAGTTGCTTCTTCAATGGACCTTGATAATAAAGGAACTAATATCACCAACTTTAAGGGTATGAAAGTAGAGTTCGCTCAACTTCTCTTAAACTACACATATAACGTAGAAAAGAACACTAAAAAGGCTCTTGAAGCAGCTAATCTACTTATGACCGAGATGCCGACTAAAGAGAATAATGAGAGACTCCTCTTTCTACAAGACCTTAACGATTTAAATGAGGCATGTCGCAATACAGACCTTCTTATGAGATATCTCCATGAGATAGAAGAAGATAAATCTATTATCCCAATTCTTAATGCTCTTCCTGATGCTATTCAGACTCAACCATTTGCACAAAATCTTCGTAAATCAGTAACTCAACCTCGTAGATGGAAAGAAAATGAAATATGTTATTTTGCTAACTTTGGTACCAAGTTCTTTGAAAAATGGGACGACTCGTCTTTAGAGAGTGGTATAGGAGGCTCTGAAACAGCAATAATTTCACTGTCAAAGCGATGGGCTAAGATGGGATATAAAGTAACAATATATGGAGATCCTCTAAATAAGGGAACACGAGATGGAGTTACATGGTTGCCTTGGTATTACTTCAATATTAAAGATTCATTTAATATATTTATCCAATGGCGTGGATGGCAACTATCAGGTAAGGTTAAATCAAAAAGATTTTATGTAGACCTCCACGATATCTACTCAACAATTGATATTAAGAATGAACAAGTTCAAGCAGTAGACAAATTTATGGTTAAGTCAGACTACCATAGGAAACTAGGTCTAAGTCTTCCTGAAGATAAAGTGTTAGTAATTTCAAATGGAATAGAAGTATGAGACAGCATAATTTAATATGGGCATCTTCTCCAGATAGGGGACTTGAAACATTACTTGATATGTGGGGAGATATAAGACGAGTCTATCCAGATGCTGAATTACATGTCGCTTATGGGTTTAAGGTTTTCGACATGATATACGCTGATAATCCTGAGAGACAGAACTGGAAACAGATGATAATAGATAAGATGAAACAGCCTGGAATTACTTATCATAATCGTCTAGGAAAGAAGGAACTTCATGAGTTGCGGTTAAAATGCGGTATATGGGCATATCCAACTTGGTTCTCTGAAATAAACTGTATTACAGCTCTTGAAATGCAATTTGATGGAGTTGTTCCTTGTGTGATGAATGTTGCAGCACTCAAGGAAACAGTACAAGCAGGAATTAAGGTAGATGGAGATATAGGAGATGATGAGATAAAACAAGAATATATAGGACAGCTTATTTTCTTAATGGATGATACCGTTAAATGGAAAAAAGAGCAGAAAAAAGGAATAAATTTTGCTAAGAATTATTCATGGGACTTAATTGCTAAAAAATGGGATAGTGAGTTTAAACGTCCTAAACTTAAAACAAAACTTACAGTATACACACCGACTATTCGTAAGGGATTTTGGTATGCGATGGCAGGAAACCTCGCCTCTCAGACGTATAAGAACTTTGAATGGATAATTATTGATGATTTTAAAGAAGACAGAAGTAAACTCGCTGAAAAGATTGCTAAAGACTATGGAATTGAGATAAGGTATATAAGAGGTCGTAAACATAAGAAAAACCGCACCTATGGGCTTGTACGAGCAAATAACACATGTCTAGAAGAAGCCAAGGGAGAGCTAATGGTTTTCTTACAAGATTTTGTATTCCTTCCCCCAGATGGACTTGAACAATTCGCCACACTTCATGAACAACATCCAGATTCACTAATTGCTACACCAGATATGTATGTGGCATCTAAAGTAAAACCAAATATAGAAAGTGAAGATTGGTTTAACGGAGAAGTAGATATATTTGGAACTTTTATTAGAAAAAATGTTCGCATACAGAATAAGGGACTGAGAGAAACAGTAAACCCTTATGACTTTGAACAGAATTATGGAGCTATTCCAGTAAAGATTGCTAAGGAATTAGGTGGATGGTATGAGTTTTATGATGAAGGATTAGGATATGACAACACAGATATAGCATATAGAGCTTTACAAAGTGGATATAAAATACTTCTTGATGAGATGAATGTTGGAGTTTGTGTTGACCATTGGGAACCGCTATCAGGAACTCGTGAAAACGTAATCGGACGGGCAAGAAAACTCAATGATCCACGATATGTGTGGATGATTGAGATGGTAAAAGCTGGAAAATTACCTCTTGTCCGTACCGAAGACATTGATTTTAAGATTGACCTATTCTATGAGATACCTAAAGAAGTAGGGGATGAAGATGTAGTTAAATGGTTAAATGTTAATAGTCCATTAATAGTTAAACGTTGGTTGGAAGAAGTAAAATTATGAGACATCTAGTTACTGGACATAGTGGACTTATAGGTAGTCATTTATGTGATCTTCTTATTAAAAATGGTGAAGAAGTATTTGGTATATCTAAATCAAATAGAAATATAAATAGAAAAGTTACGGGAGTATACCTAGATCTTAGAGATGTAGATACTGCAAGAGAAATAGTAAAGAAAATAGAACCAGAAGTGGTTTGGCATCTATCAGCAAATGCAGCAGAAGGAAAGAGTATGTTTTCTCCTATTGAAATATCTTCATCTAACTATGGAACATTTATGAATGTGCTTGTTGGAGCAATTCAAGGAAAGCGACTAAAAAGATTTAATTTTACTTCTTCAATAGCTGTATATGGTGCGATACATGCTCCTTTTAGAGAACAGGATGTACCAATCCCTCAAGATATATATGGAATAAATAAGTTGGCTATTGAACAGTCTTTAAAAGTAATGTCTAGTGTACATGGATTTGATTACACCATAACTAGACCACATAATGTTTTTGGTGAAAGACAGAGGATGGATGACCCTTATAGAAATGTAATAGCTATTTGGATGAATCATCTTCTTATGGGAAAACCCTACTCAATCTATGGAGACGGAAGTATGAGAAGAAGTTTCTCTTACGTTAAAGATGTTGTTGAAGTAATCTACTTAGCTGGAATATCTAAATATTCAAATATGATGTTCAATGTAGGAAGTGAGAAATTCTATTCTCTTAAAGAGATATCAGATATACTTCAGAAGGTTTCTGGTATCAAGATTAAACCAAAACATCTTCCATCTCGTGTACATGAGGTACATACAGCAGTTTCCGATCATACATTATCTAATAATCTATTCTCATATACTGATACTAAGATTGAAAAAGCTATATCAAATATGTGGAAATGGGCTAAAAAACAAGGACCACAAGAATATCACTTAGATACACTTGAACTATCAAATAGTAGTGTACCTTCTAACTGGAAGAAATGAAAATATACTACAGGTGGTGTGATATTAATTCTACTAACGCTAGTCCTATACTCTCTGATGATAGACCAGGATTAAATAAACTTTGTTTAGAGTCTTTTTATAAAGTATATGGAGAACAAGATATTACGTTTATATTTGATAATACTACTTTTGAATCTATAAACTTTGCCACTTCATTATATCCAAATTCAAAAAAAATAATAACACATAATGGAATAAATGAATCTTGCTTAATGCAATATAGATTGTATGAATCATCTAAACATGATTATGTACTATTCCAAGAATGTGATTATTTTCATATAAAACCAATAACAGAAGTAATGATAAGAGAGCTTGAATATATTTCTCCTTATGACCATCCAGATAAATACCCTAATGAAATATCACAGATTAAAATAGTAGATAACCATCATTTTAAACATACACGCTCAACTACATCTACTTTTGCTACAAATAGAGAAGGATTTCTTAAGAATAAAGATATATTCTATAAACATGGATATATAGACCATGAAAGATGGATAGAGATAGGTGGATTATGGAGCCCTATACCTACTTTTGCAACTCACATGGTTACTAGTTATTTATCCCCATCAATAGAATGGAAAAACCACTTTTCAGTATTGTAATGCTTGTTTGTCATAATGAACCAAAGATTGTTGATACAGCAAAAAACTGTTTAGCTTCAATAAGAAATTATAGTAATAATTATGAATTAATAGTAATTGATAACGCATCAACAGAAGATACTTCATGGATTGATGCAGATACCATAATTAGATTTAATATTAATCGTGGAATAGCCCCAGCTTGGAATGCAGGAATCAGGATGGCTAGAGCAGATTATATAGCGATTATTAATGATGATATTATCGTCTGTCCTGAATGGTTGGATAAAATGAAAAACGCCCTAAGCATGCCTAATGCTGGTGTATCTAACCTATATGTAGAACATCTTCCTCAAGGAATAGGAATAGTAGAGAATTATAAGTGGTTTAGTGGTGCTTGTTTTATGCTTCCAATAAGAACAGTAAATAGAGTTGGATATTTTGATGAACAATTTACTCCAGCTAATTTTGAAGACCATGACTACTGGACACGAATAATGAAATCTGGATTAAAACTTTATGTTGACTATTCAATGACAATACAACATAAAGAAGGTCAAACAGTTCATAGAAAAGAAATTTCTAAATATTTTATAGAAAATAAAGAAAAATTCATTAAAAAATGGGGATTTAATAGTCAAGATGTGTTTTGTGGTCAATCTTCATTCCCTTTCGCTTGATAAGTATTACCAATTTAAAGGATAATAAGACTATGGATATCAAAATAATCGGAGATGATGGTAAAGAAGTTAAAAACAAAGAAGAAAAGTTTGAACATGAAGAGATGGATGGGCCAGTTTCAGAAGAAATGACCCAAAGGGCAGTTGAACAAGTATTAGGACTTGATGAAAATGGTAACTCTGGAAAGTTTAAGAATGAGGTTAGAACCTTAATAGAATACGCAGAAAGTCAGACTAAAGACCATTCACCAGAATCAATTAAATGGGTAATTAGAGAATTAGAACTTAAGGTGGGAACTCCTCCATTTGGAGAGCATAGAGTACGTTATTTAGCCCGTTATGCTTATCTTAATATGGAAGGTAAGAAAATTGAAGAGGAAAAGAAACAATTTATATGACAATTCAAGATATTTACCAACTACTTTTTGGAAAAAACCATATTCAGGATGGAAATGTCATTGATATGTCTGAACATGGTCGTGTTGGTGGGGTTTCTACTGGTCAAGGATTTAAGATAGTAAGTCAAGTTGATGGTTTACCACCAACAACAGGCAACAATCCCTCCGCTACCCTAACCTATGACGGCTCTGGTAACCTATCCACAATCACTAAAGTCATAGATGGCGTATCATATCAAAAAACTCTGACATACGTTGGAAATGTCCTAACCGATATTAGTGCTTGGGTACAACTATGAAAGTAACATACAACCCTTTTATTGACGACCTTGATTATGTAGAGAATGACCATACAAAACTACTTAATATAGGTACAAACACTCACGCCCAGATTGATACACATTTGGCAAATTACAGTAATCCTCATCAGGTAACAGCAGCACAGG
>Ga0172373_10006452_pt1 | contig 15569 bp, 11 predicted proteins | sample Lak10m_2_FD_114546 | JGI IMG/M metagenome (GOLD analysis project Ga0172373, IMG submission 114546) | Freshwater microbial communities from Kabuno Bay, South-Kivu, Congo - kab_092012_10m | ecosystem: Environmental > Aquatic > Freshwater > Lake | place: Democratic Republic of the Congo...
ATTGGCGATTTACCTCTGCGTCAACAACAAGCCTTCCTGCTGCGTTATTGGGAAGGGTTAGACATCGCACAAACCGCCCAGGCTATGGGATGCTCGGAGGGCAGCGTTAAAACACACTGCTCACGGGCGATGAGAAAGCTCTCTGAAACCCTAAGCTTTTTAAAGCCCTAGCCACCGCATCAGCACCAGGAGACCTGCCCATGGACGACGATTTGATCTACAAGACTCGACGCGTACTTGACCAGTCCTGCGAAAATCTCCCCGCACGCGTTACGAAAACCCTCGCGGTAGCCCGCCAGGCGGCCCTCAAGGCGGCCCAACCAGACCTGGGTCAGCCCCATCTCCGTAAGCGTTTTTTTAACCCCGCCACAAGCTGGGGAGTTGGGCTAACTTTTGCATCCTTGATCGGGATCCTTGTCGCACTCAATGGCGCCCAAAGAACCTCACTAGACCTCGATATCGGGCGTGTTGCAGCAATTGACCAGAAAATGATCGTTGATCGGCTGCCGGTTCAGGCCTACCTTGATCCCGGATTTCTTGTTTTCCAGGAAGAGGGGCTTGGGCAGCAGGCCAGCACCTCGGTAGCCTCGCTCATGAACGGCGCGACTATCGCGATACGAGAATTCTGGTCACTTGATCAGCTATTTCCGGGCGCCAAAAATAGCCCGGCGCTGGCATGGGTAAAACTGACCAACAACCAACGCGAAGCGCTCGCCCCACTCGAATCTCTCTGGAGCACATTTGAGCCGACTCGAAAGAGAAAATGGCTCAAAATCGCCGACCGCTTTCACCTCCTCTCGCCGAGCGAACAGGCACGAGCCCAAGACCGAATGCAGGAGTGGGTGGCGATGCCTGCTTCAGATCGTCAACAAGCCCGCGCGATTTTTGATAGCGTCATCGAGGCTGTCCCCGAAGAGGTTCGGATCATGAAATGGAACGAATACCAGAAGCTCTCACCAGCAGAGCGCACTCGACTCGTCGAGTTGGCGGCCCAGAAAATCGCTGATGCCTCGCCCGCGCCCGATCAGAAGACGAACCCCAAAGGATCAGCGCAGACCCTACCGCGCTCAGCGCTCTCTGTGACATCCGATAAACCGTTCTAGCCCCCAATGCCCTGATGGCCGCGTCCGCTCCCGCCTCAGTCTGGCGCCGCTTTATGGGGATGGTCTACGAAGGCCTTTTGCTTTTCGGCCCCTTGTTGCTCATTGCGTTTATCTATTCGGTCTCACTCGATTTTAACCACAGCTCAAACGGTGGGTCGCTAACCGCCAAACGCCTCGGCCTGCAACTTATCTCTGCCGCAGCTCTTGTGGCCTATTTCACCTGGGGCTGGTCAAATCACCGCTGTACCCTACCCATGCAGACCCTAGGCCTTCGGGTGGTCAATGCCCGCGATCCAAGCCGCGAGGTCTCGCCACGCCAGGCATGTCTGCGCGCCCTCATTGCGCTACCCAGCACAATCACGGGCATCGGTCTTCTCTCCGCGCTACTAAACCGCGACTCACAGTCCCTTCATGATCGACTTTCCGACACCCGCCTCGTCTATATCCCGATCAATCGGCGGATCTGACCTAAACGACTCCCAATTGATTCAATGCACAACACGATCAAACTTAAACGCTCCCGCTTTGAAATCGACGGGAATCACATCCCTGGGGCCAAACCGGCCCTCAAGGATTAACTTCGCCACCGGGTTCTCGATCTCCTGTTGAATCGCCCTTTTTAAGGGTCGGGCTCCATAGAGCGGATCAAAGCCCACCTTCGCAATCTCATCGAGCGCCGCATCCGAGATCTCAAGTGTCATGTCGTGTGCCTCAATCCGGGCCTCAAGTCTCTTGAGTTGAATTGCCGCAATTCCGCGAATATTTTTCTGATCAAGTGCATGGAAGACCACAATCTCATCGATACGATTAATGAACTCCGGACGAAAATGACTCTTAACCTCGCCCATCACAGCATCTTTAATCTCAGCCGCAGGTGCGCCCACGAGCCTTTGAATCTCATGAGAGCCTAGATTCGAAGTCATCACCACCACGGTATTTCGAAAGTCAACCGTGCGGCCCTGACCATCCGTGAGTCGTCCATCATCGAGCACCTGTAGCAGCACATTAAAAACATCCGGATGGGCCTTCTCCACCTCATCCATGAGAATGACACTGTAGGGCTTGCGGCGTACGCTCTCCGTTAGGGTGCCTCCCTCCTCGTAGCCGACATAGCCCGGGGGGGCGCCAATCAGGCGGGAGACCGAATGCTTTTCCATAAACTCGCTCATATCAATTCGGACAAGATGCTCTTCGGAATCGAATAAAAACTGTGCAAGGGCCTTGCATAACTCCGTCTTGCCAACGCCCGTCGGGCCCAGAAAGAGAAACGAACCGTAGGGTCGGTTTGGATCAGACAGACCAGCACGCGAGCGACGAATCGCGTCGGAAACGAGAGTGACAGCCTCGTCTTGGCCCACCACGCGCTCATGAAGGTGGCCCTCCATCGCCAATAATTTCTCCCGCTCGCCCGTCATCATTTTTGAAACGGGAATTCCGGTTGCCCGCGATACGACCTCGGCGATTTCTTCAGCGCCGACTTGTGTCCTCAGTAACTGCAACTTACGCGCCGAATCCTTACCCGTGGAATCTGCCGCCTTCAGACGCGCCTCAAGCTCGGGCATCTTGCCATACTGAAGTTCGGAGACTTTCTGCCAATCACCCTTGCGAGTGAAGCTCTCTATTTCATGTCGAATTTGATCAATCTCTTCTTTGATCGACTGTGATCCCTGCACCGCCGCTTTCTCAGCCTTCCAGACCTCCTCGAGATCACCTGCCTCACGCTCAAGTTTCTCAATCTCCTGCTCGAGCAGATCAAATCGCTTCTTCGAGGCCTCATCCTTCTCCTTGCGAACTGCCTCTCGTTCAATCTTTAACTGAATTAGACGACGGTCGAGCTTATCCATTGACTCTGGCTTCGAGTCGATCTCCATCTTGATTCGCGATGCGGCCTCGTCAATTAGATCGATTGCCTTATCGGGAAGAAAGCGATCCGTAATGTAACGATTTGATAACTCTGCAGCGGCCACAATGGCAGGGTCTGTAATCTCAACTCCGTGATGAATCTCATAACGCTCTTGCAGCCCACGCAGAATAGCGATTGTTGCCTCAACCGATGGCTCGCCCACCAAGACCTTTTGAAAGCGCCGCTCGAGCGCAGCATCCTTCTCAATGTACTTGCGGTATTCATCCAGGGTTGTCGCTCCGATGCAATGGAGTTCTCCGCGCGATAAGGCGGGCTTGAGCATATTGCCGGCATCCATTGCGCCTTCCGCCTTGCCCGCACCAACCATGGTGTGAATCTCATCGATAAACACGATCGGATGACCACTCGGATGTGTCTCGGCCATCTGAGCGATATCCTTTAAAACCGCCTTCAACCGCTCCTCAAACTCGCCGCGATACTTCGCGCCCGCAAGAAGAGCCGCCATATCAAGCGTGAGAACTGATTTCCCCTTCAGACCCTCTGGCACCTCGCCATTGACAATGCGTTGGGCCAAACCCTCGACGATTGCCGTTTTCCCGACACCAGGCTCACCAATCAGAACAGGATTGTTTTTCGTGCGTCGCTGCAGGATCTGGATACAACGGCGAATTTCATCGTCGCGACCAATCACCGGATCGAGCTTGCCCTGCCCTGCCCGCTGCGTAAGATCAACACAGTATTTCTTTAGCGACTCCCGCTGACCCTCAGCCTCGGCAGAGTCAACCACCTGCCCACCGCGCACCGCATCGATTGCGAGCTCCATATTCTTGCGGGTAAGTCCCGCCTCGCGCAGTAATTTTCCTGCCGGGCCCTTATCGTCTGCAAGCACTAAGAGAAAAAGTTCACTGGCAATAAACTGATCGCCCCGCTTCTGAGCATCGCGGTCAGTCAGATTCAATAATTTCGCCAGCTCGGAGCCTACGGTAACCTGGCCCTCTGGGTTTGTGATCTTGGGAAGGCTCTCGAGTGCGCTGTTCACGCTCTGCTGCAGCCGCTGCGTGTTGACACCCGCCCGTGATAGCAACGACTTGGTCGCGCCCTCTTGCTGAGCCAGCAACGCTGACAAGACATGCAGCGGCTCGATCGTCGGGCTGTCGTAACCCACGGCGAGGCTCTGCGCATCGGATAGCGCCCGCTGAAAAGCTGTAGTAAGTTTGTCGGTTCTCATGAATTCCCCATTCGGCTTGGAGTGGCCCTACGCAATGTAAGCCACGAATGCAAGGTAAATGGGGTGGTGCCACGGGAAAATCAAGGGGTTCGAATGGGAGAGCGCTCCTCAAGCTCGTTGACATAGCGCTCAATACCCTCTGATTCACGTTCAAGAAACCGGGCAACGGCATCCGCGAAGCGCGGCTCACGCAGCCAGTGGGCCGAATAGGTCTTCGCGGGCGTAAAACCGCGGGCAAGCTTATGTTCACCCTGAGCACCCCCCTCAAATCGGCTGCACCCATGCGCAATAGCCCAGGCAATTGGCGCGTAATAGGCGACCTCGAAGTGCAGACAATCCACCCGTGCCACTGCACCCCAGTAACGACCGTAGAGAACATGCTCGTTTCGCATCAGCAAGGCGCTCGCAATCGGGCTGCCGGCCGCAGATGCGATACACATCACCATCGCCTCGGGCATAGTCTTCGCGATCGTATAAAAAAAATCGAGGCTCAGATATGGCGTTGAATAGTGTTCGCGATAAGTCCGCGAGTAGCAGGTATAGAAAAACTCCCAGTCAGCCTGGGTGATCTCGTCACCACAGCGAATCACCGTGGATACGCCTGCATCGCGAACTTTGCGCCGTTCCGCCTTGATTTTTTTTCGCTTGGGCTGCGTCAGGCTAGAGAGGTAATCCTCAAAACTTCCGTAGCCCAGGTTCTGCCAATGAAACTGCAGATTCTCCCGAATCAACCATTGATCTTGCCTAGCGACCAAGAGATCTTGCTCGGACCCGAACAAGAGATGGACTGACGAGAGGCCATTGGTCTGCGCGAGTGAGCGAATGCCCTGCAAGAGTTCACGCCTTGCCTGCGGGTCGGCCGCCAGAAGTCGAGCGCCAGGAATCGGCGAAAACGGACTGGCCACCAGGAGCTTTGGATAATAGTCCAGCCCCGCTCGCGCATAGGCCTGGGCCCACGCACCATCAAACACGTATTCCCCATACGAGTGGTGCTTCGCATAAAGCGGAGCAGCCGCCTTCACCTGGCCAAGGGAGTTTCGGGCAACAAGAGGCAGGGGCTGCCAGCCCGTATCCGTGCAGGTGCACTGGGTCACCTCAAGCGCGTGAAGGAATTCCCAGCGCAGAAACGGTGTGGGATTGTCTTGCAGCATTAGCAACGCGTTCCACGCCTCTGCGTCAATTTCGGATATCGATCCGCAGACCTGCAGGTCTAATTCAGTCATAGAGGCACTGCTGGCACATCCGAGAGATGGCCTACCATCGCTTGAGAGCTTTTTCGTCTTTCTCTCGCGCCGCAACCCACCGATCACCCTGAGGAACGGACTCCTTCTTCCAGAAAGGCGCTTTAGACTTTAGAAAATCCATAATAAACGCGCAGGCTTCGAGCGCAGCCTCCCGATGAGCACTGGTAACCCCCACCCAGACAATCTCGTCAGCAGGTTGCAACTCTCCAATTCGGTGAATCACTCTCGCTTGAAAGAGTGGCCAGCGCTGGTTAGCCTGATCAATAATTTCTTTGATACTTGATTCGGTCATTCCCGGATAGTGCTCAAGCGTGAGTGTCCTAACGGCATCCCCTTCATTAAGATCACGAACGGTGCCTACAAAAGTGGCTACCGCGCCGACTCGCGTATCCCACCGGCCATCCTCGGTCTGTCGAAGGGCACGAAGCTCGACCCCGACATCAAACGCCTGCGTCTGAATCCGAACCCGCTCAATCTGGTGATTCACCGGATTCGACATCGTCGCCTCAGCCTCCCGTTACCGGTGGGAAAAACGCGACCTCATCGCCATCTCGCACGGGATCCGACTCTTGTGCCATACGCTGGTTGATCGCGCCGCGGATCGCACGCTGCGGATCAAGGGCCTCTGACCAGCGGCTATCGCGACTGCGTAATAATTCTCGCAGTTGGGCGAGAGTCTCGACATGGCCGGGAAGTTCCAGGCCTTCCTCCTCCGTGCCGGTTAACTCGCGAAGCGATGCAAATAGTTTGAGATGGATCATGATAGGAACTCAGTGTAGGGAATAAAGCGGATGAATTCACCGCGACGAATCGGGGTTGATGCCTCAACGTCAACAAGCCCTCCGCTCTGCGTTACCGAGGACAAAACGGCCGAATTCTGGCGCTCATGGATCCGCACAATGCCCTCCTCATCCAACCAACCCCGAAGAAACTCACGTCGAGAGTCCGGACGTGTCCATTCGAACCCGGCCACTACGCGAACCCCTCGTAACGGCACAATCTCTGCATCCATTCTCGCCAAGAGATAGGGGCGAACCAACAATCCGAAGGTTACCCAGGCGGCGACCGGGTTGCCAGGCATACCCAATAGCGTCGACTGACCAATGGCGCCGAACGCAAATGGCTTGCCCGGTTTGACAGCGATCTTCCAGAGGTCAAGCGATCCGAGATCCGAGATCGCCGCCTTGATGTGGTCCTCCTCACCGACGGAAACACCCCCGCAGGTTAGGATGACATCACAATGCAGGCTTGCATCGGCGAGACCCGCAGTCGTCGCCTCCCGTGTATCTGGCAGACAGCCCAAATCGTAGACCTGACATCCCAGCGCCTTTGCAAGCCCGAGAATCATCGGTCGATTGCTGTCATAAATCTGCCCGATACCCAATGACTCACCGGGCTGTCGCAGTTCGTCGCCGGAGGAAAAGACGCCAACGGTCGGTGGCTTAACCACTCGAAGTCTGTCGACTCCAACCGATGCGCAGAGGGCAACATCTGCAGCCAACAGCCGCCTTCCCTTTGCGAGAATCGTCTGACCCTTGGCTAAGTCCCCCGCACGGGGCCGGACGTGATGTCCCGGCGCTATCGGTGCTGTCAAACGGACTCGACCATCGCTGGTTAAAACAACCTCTTCTTGCATCACCACCGCATTGGCACCAGCGGGAATGGGCGCCCCGGTAAAAATTCTCGCAACCGTACCGCTTCGGAGTGGCTCACCGGGATGACCCGCGGCAATCCGCTGGCTTACCTCCATCGGTTCTAGCGCATTATTCATCTCTACCGCGAGGCCAACATAGCCATCCATCTGGCTATTGTCATAGGCAGGTACATCGATCAGAGACGTAATGTCTTCGGCCAGAACACGGCCAAAGGCAGAATCGAGCGGCACCTCCTCAACCACAAGGCGATCGCAGCGCCTGGCCTGAGCAATCAGAATCTGGATTGCGTCGTCAAGCGATTTCATGGCGCTTTACAAGGCCCTCTGTGCAATCATTTCTTTGAGTACGGTGACATCTTGACCAATTGCCACCACACGCTGAGGCAGAGATTCAATTGACTCTAAACCCTTTGGTCTTGGCGCGGGACGATGAAGCGCTTCTTCAATAGTCTCGGAAAACTTCGCAGGCAGTGCAGTCTCCAGACAGACCATTGGCACGCCCGCCTCAAGATATTGACGCTCTACAAACACACCGTCTGCAGTATGCGGATCAATCACACGATGATATCTCTGATCAATGTCGCGTATTGTTGTTAATCGATTCTCATGAGTACTCTTGCCAGAAGCTAGCCCGCTCGCCTTTACTGCAGCCCAGGCCGCACTCAATTTGGCAGACTGTTCGCTGCGTGTATCCTGAAGATCAAACTCTCCGGTCTGGGCCAGTTGTCTCCACAGGGCGCCGCAGGCCTCTCCATCTCCCCCAAGCATCAGGAACACGAACCGCTCAAAATTCGATGCCTTGGAGATATCCATCGACGGGCTTGAGGTCGCGAAAGTCTCGCGAGCACTTCGCACCCGATAGGTTCCCGTGCGAAAAAACTCGTCAAGGACGTCATTTTCATTCGTCGCCACAATCAGTCGATGAATGGGCAGCCCCATGGCCTTCGCAATCACCCCCGAAAACACGTTACCGAAGTTCCCCGAGGGAACAGAAAAGGACACACAATCACCAATCGACAGGCCATTGGCCGCGACGGCCGCGAAGTATCCCTTAAAGTAATACACCACCTGCGCCATAATGCGGGCCCAATTGATGGAGTTGACAGTGCCAATACGCCAGCGCACCTTGAACTCCAGATCGGCTGAGACCGCCTTTACCATGTCTTGACATTCGTCAAATACACCCTCAACAGCCAGATTGTGGATGTTTGGCTCTTGAAGCGAATACATCTGAGCCCGCTGAAAACTGCTCATACGACCCTGAGGCGACAACATAAACACTGATACCGCTTTTTTGTCGCGCATCGCATATTCCGCGGCACTCCCTGTATCCCCGGAGGTCGCACCTAGAATGTTAAGGGTCTGTCCGCGCCGCGTAAGTGCAGCCTGAAAGAGTTGGCCCAGCATCTGCATTGCGATATCTTTAAACGCAAGCGTTGGGCCGTTAGAGAGCTCAAGGATGGAAACTGGCGCACCGGACTCGACTCCCAATCGCGTAAGGGGCGTAATCTCTGATGAACCAAAGGTCTCCGCCGTGTAGGCAGCAGAACAAAGCCGTTCAAGCACCGAGCGTTCAATATCGTCTGCAAAACGGGAGATGACCTCTGTTGCCAGTGCGGGATAACTCAGCGTTGAGAAGTCCCGCAGGGTTGACCTATCAATCGCCGGAATCTCCGCCGGCATTGCCAATCCCCCATCTCGGGCAAGACCCTCAAGCAAGATATCCTCAAATGAGCCCATCTCCGAGGCCGCCCCATTACTGCGGGTTGAACGGTAACGCAGCACGCTAGACTCCTTTTAAGAAAACGACTCAAGCCGAATCACAACCACTTCCGACAATACGGTTTTCAGAGCTTCGATCTTGAGAATCGCGTCGCGCATTTTCTTTTCAATACAGCGATGGGCAATCAAGATGACATCGGTCTCGTCAGCGCCCTCGTCAGGCTCTCGCTGAAAGAATGCGTCGATTGAGATCTCGCCATCGGCGAGCGCCCGCGTAATATCCGCCAACACGCCAGGCTGGTCTCTGACCCGCAGCCGCAGGTAATAGCCCGACTCGATCTCATCGATTGGAACAACAGAGCGCATGACGATCTCTGCCGACTGGAATCCAAGATCAGGCACCCGATGTCCCGAATCGACCGAAAGCGTTCTGGCGACATCCACCAAGTCGGCAATCACAGCACTCGCCGTGGGCTCCGCACCCGCCCCTTTGCCGTAATACATCGTGTGGCCCACTGCATCGCCCTTCACCCAGACGGCATTCATCGCGCCTTCTACATTCGCAATCAGCTTCTTCGACGAGATGAGAGTGGGATGAACCCGTAGTTCGACACCATTGGCATGCTGCTTCGTGATCCCCAACAATTTAATTCGATAGCCCAGTTGCTCGGCGTAGCGAATATCCTTTGCCTGCAGGGCGGATATACCCTCAACATGAGCCCGATCAAACTGCAATGGAATTCCAAAGGCAATCGATGCCATGATCGTCGCCTTGTGAGCAGCATCAATGCCCTCAATATCAAATGTCGGATCAGCCTCGGCGTAACCCAGTCGCTGAGCCTCTTTTAGCACCTCGCCAAAGGGCAGCCCCTTGTCGCGCATCTCGGACAAAATAAAGTTGGTGGTCCCATTGATAATGCCGGCGATCCACTCAATTCTATTGGCCGTAAGTCCCTCCCGAAGGGCTTTAATAATCGGAATTCCACCCGCCACGGCCGCCTCATAGGCCACCATCACCCCTTTAGCCTGAGCCGCCGCAAAAATCTCGTTGCCATGAATCGCAAGAAGCGCTTTGTTCGCAGTAACGACATGCTTACCCTGACGTATCGCTTCAAGCACAAACTCCCTGGCGAATCCGTAGCCGCCAATCAGCTCGATTACGACATCGATTTCTGCATCCCTCGTCAGGGCCATTGCGTCGGCAGCGAACCGAGTGGATCCCTTGGTGAGTGCCTGGGCTTTGGCCGCGTCGAGGTCAGCCACCGCAGTGACCGCGATGCTGCGGCCAGCACGACGGCGTATCTCCTCTGCATTTCGCGCCAGCACCGCCCATACACCTGCGCCTACGGTACCCAGACCCGCCAATCCGACACGTAATGGTGCAGCGTTCATCAGAGCTCCCCCCCGGCAGAATCGGGTGGCGTTGCAATAAGACCATCCCTACGAAACATCTCCTTGATTCCGCGTACGGCCTGCCGTGTTCTCTGCTCGTTTTCAATAAGCGCAAATCGCACGTGATCGTCGCCATATTCGCCAAAGCCAATTCCTGGCGAAACCGCAACCTTTGCCTCAATAAGCAGCTTCTTTGAAAATTCTAAAGAACCCATCGGTTGGTAGGCAGGCGGTATCTCAGCCCATACATACATCGACGCACGCGGCACCTCAACATCCCACCCCGCCTCCTTGAGCCCCTTGGTGAGCACATCTCTGCGGGCCTGATACTTGATGCGAACCTCTTCAACGCAATCCTGCGGACCCTCGAGTGCGATGACGGACGCCACCTGGATCGGTGTGAAGGTGCCATAGTCGTGGTAACTCTTAATTCGCGCAAGCGCGTTCACCAACTCTTTGTTGCCCACCATGAATCCGACTCGCCAGCCTGCCATGTTGTAGCTCTTGCTCATGGTGAAAAACTCAACCGCAACGTCACGTGCACCCGGAACCTGCATAATTGAGGGGGGCTTGAACCCATCGAAGCAGATGTCCGCGTAGGCAAGATCGTGAACAACCAGAATATCGTGCTGTTTCGCAAGAGCGACGATGCGCTCAAAAAAATCATACTCAACGCATTGCGCTGTCGGGTTACTCGGAAAGCCCAGAATAATCATTTTGGGTTTCGGAATGGATTCTCGAATATTGCGCTCAAGCTCTTGGAAAAAATCAAGACCGCGTCCCATCCGAAACGACTGGATACTCGCGCCCGCAATGATCGCGCCGTAGATATGAATGGGATAGCTGGGATTGGGCACCAACACAGTGTCCCCGTGATCCAGAGTTGCCAGCATCAGGTGGGCAAGGCCCTCTTTGGAGCCAATCGTGACAATCGCCTCAGTCTCGGGGTCAAGATCAACACCGAACCGGGTCTGATACCAGTTACAGATGGCCTTGCGCAGCCGGGGGATGCCCTTCGACACTGAATAGCCATGGGTATGTTCTTTGCCTGCGGTTTCGACCAGCTTTTCAACAATATGCTTCGGCGTCGGGCCATCCGGGTTGCCCATACTCATGTCAATGATGTCCTCGCCTCGCCGCCTGGCGGCCATCTTGAGCTCGCCCGTAATGTTGAAGACGTAGGGCGGTAAACGGGCAATGCGCGGGAAAGGCTTCATGGTCTCTTTGGCTCTTGGCCCGGGAGTGGGCAAAACCCTAACTTTAACTTAGCCGGGGCTCTATAAAAAAGTCACGAAAACCTGCTAGCCTACTTCCTGATGGCCTTGTCTCCAGTGACCACGACTTTCACGCCGCAGCCCCTCGGCGGCGCCTTCGGAATTAACGCTTACGGCCCCGGCTATATAGAGGTCAACGGCGTTCGGCATACTGCCCCCGTCGTTCTGCACCCCGACACGGGCGCCGATCCATTCCACACGAACTCGGTCTCCAGCCTTGAGGCCCAGCACTTCGAGACCTTGATTGCGCTTGACCCTGAGCTTGTTCTGGTCGGAACCGGCGAAAAACAGGTGTTTCTTGGTGCCTCGGTGCTTGCGCCGCTCAGTAGAAAAAGAATTGGGGTCGAATGCATGTCCCTTGGCGCCGCTTGCCGAACCTTCAATCTGCTGAGCGCTGAGGGCCGCAAGGTGGTTGCCCTCCTGATCATTGAGCCGCCCGCACCCGATCCGTGTAATCAGACACAACCCTAAATCAAGAAAGGTTCGAATTTACAATGCCACTGCCCAAGGCCCCGACGAAACCTGCCACGCTTTTACAGCCCACGGAGGATCTCGTTGCCAAACCGAATCGCAATAAAAAATCAGCGACCCGAGGCTTCGTCACCGACGATGAGGACCATGGGGCAGTTACGCAAGCGCCCTCTGCCGTTGGCCTAAACAAGCCCGTCACCCAGAGGCCCCAGGAGGTTCTCAGAGAACCGCGCCGACGAAGTGACCCCGATTCCGCGAAGACATTTGTGCTCGATACCAATGTACTGATGCACGACCCCAGCAGCCTGTTTCGCTTCGAAGAGCATGATGTCTTTCTACCGATGATGACCCTTGAGGAGTTAGATAACCACAAAAAGGGAATGTCTGAGGTCGCCCGTAATGTCCGCCAGGTCACCCGCTCACTCGATGCCTTAATCGATGCAATCTCTGGCGAGGTTGGCGGCAAAGCAAAAATTGGGGAAGGAATTCCGTTATCCGCGCTTGGCAATAAAGATGCGACTGGCCGCCTATTTTTTCAGACAGCGCCCATTTCAGACTCTCCCATTCAAGGCATTGAGGGATTTGAAACGGGCAAGGCCGATAACCAGATTCTCGGTGTTGTTAAAGCACTTCAGGCGCGCCACAAAGATCGCGTTGTTGTTCTGGTTTCAAAAGACATCAATATCCGAATCAAGGCCCATGCACTGGGACTTCCCGCAGAGGATTACTTCAACGATCAGGTCGTCGATGATGCCGACTTGCTCTACTCTGGGGCGATGGCACTGCCTGAGGGGTTCTGGGATAGCCATGGCAAAAAGCTAGAGTCCTGGCAACAAAGCGGCTACACCTTCTATCGCATCACAGGCCCGCTCTGCTCAGCCTTTCATGTCAACCAATTTGTCTACGAAGAGGGCGCCTCCCCGCTATTCGCGATCGTGCAGGAGGTTCAAGGCCGGACCGCAGTGCTGCGTACCCTAAGAGACTTCAGTCATACGAAAAACTCCATCTGGGGCATTACGGCCCGCAACCGTGAACAGAACTTTGCACTCAACCTGCTGATGAATCAGGAGGTTGATTTTGTAACCCTGCTGGGCCAGGCCGGGACCGGCAAGACCTTATTGGCGCTCGCCTCAGGGCTCGCACAAATTCTTGAAACAAAAATCTATAACGAAATTATCGTAACTCGGGCCACTGTTCCACTCGGTGACGACATCGGCTTTCTGCCTGGCACTGAGGAAGAGAAGATGCAGCCCTGGATGGGTGCGCTAGAAGATAATCTTGAGGTCCTTAACCGTGGAGTTGATTCCGGTGGCGACTGGGGTCGATCGGCTGCGGCCGATTTAATTCGTACCCGTATTAAAGTGAAATCGCTCAACTTTATGCGCGGCAGAACCTTTATCAATAAGTTTCTGATTATTGATGAGGCACAGAATCTAACGCCAAAACAGATGAAGGCCCTGATCACTCGCGCCGGACCCGGTACAAAAGTCGTCTGCATGGGGAATATTGCGCAGATCGACTCCCCCTACCTCACCGAAGGATCATCGGGCCTGACCTATGTAGTCGATCGATTCAAGGGTTGGGGACACGGTGGTCATGTGACACTTCAACGTGGAGAGCGCTCGCGCCTTGCAGATTTCGCAACCGAGGTTCTTTAAGCCAACAGTCTCGCCGGAAAGACCTCATCAATAGCCAATTGCTGCGCCATTGGAACGGGGGTCATAGCGACCCAGCGGTTGGATACTATGCCAGTATGCGATCAACGATGCTCTGCGCATCGACCTGAAAAAATGAACGTAATACAGCACGCGTATCACTACGACCAAAGCCGTCTGTACCTAAGGTGACATAACGCCGTCCTGCTGGTAAGAAAGCACGAACGGTTTCTGGTAGCGCACGCACGTAGTCGGTGGCTGCTACTATCGGGCCTTGACTGCGGCTCAAGAGTTTGATCACGTAAGCCTCTGAACCAGAGCGCTCACTTGCGATGCCATCACGGGCCAGTTCGCTCCAACTTGTAATACTGTACACATCAGACCCGGTGCCCTGCTCTGCGAGTTGGTGAGCTGCCCCGATCACCTCGGTCAGTATCGCACCAGAACCGAGTAAGGTCACACGCCGGCCTCCCTCTGGGCCATAGCTTCCATAATGATACCCCCCGCGCAAAACACCTTCTTTCGCACCCTCTGGTAAATCCGGATTAGCATAGTTTTCGTTCATCAGCGACACGTAATAGAACACGTCTTTTTGTTCCTCGAGCATCTCTCGCATTCCGGCATCAATGATTACGGCGAGCTCGCCTGCAAACGCCGGATCGTAGGCCTTGCAATTCGGGATCGTCGCTGCAACTAGGTGGCTGCTTCCATCTTGATGTTGCAAGCCTTCACCCGCCAGCGTGGTGCGACCCGAAGTGGCACCGAGCAGAAATCCTCTGGCACGCTGATCGGCGGCAGCCCAAATAGCGTCGCCAACGCGCTGAAAGCCAAACATCGAATAGTAGATGTAGAAAGGAAGCATCGCCATGCCATGCACGCTGTAGCTCGTCGCTGCCGCCGTCCAGCTTGCAACTGCGCCCGCTTCGCTGATTCCTTCCTCCAAGATCTGGCCCTCTAGAGCCTCACGGTAAGAGAGTACGGATCCAATATCCTCTGGTGAGTAGCGCTGTCCGACGCTACTGTAAATACCAACCTGCTTAAAGAGATTTGCCATGCCGAAGGTTCGCGCCTCATCGGCAACGATAGGAACAATCCGAGGACCTAATACTGGATCTTTTAGTAATGCTCCAAGCATACGAACGAATGCCATAGTGGAACTCATCTCTTTGCCATCCGCTTTCAGAGCGAACTGGGCATAGCTATCGATCACGGGTACTGGCACCACCTCGCAATTCGTTTCGCGCTTGGGCATTGCACCTCCAAGTGCAGCTCGATGCTCGCGCAGGTAACGCATCTCTGGACTATCTTCTGCAGGTCTAAAAAATTCCAGCCCCTTGGCCTGCGCGTCGGTTAAGGGAAGGTTGAACCGATTACGGAATTCAATTAGATCGGTTTCATCAAATTTCTTATGACTATGGGTGGTCATCTTGCCTTGGCCAGCAGACCCCATGCCATATCCTTTCTTAGTCTGCGCAAAGATCACCGTCGGCTGGCCTGTATGCGCCGCAGCGGCCGAATAGGCCGCATAGATTTTGACCATATCGTGCCCGCCGCGTTTAAGGTTATCAATCTGCTCATCCGTCAGGCCTTCGGCGAGGCGCGCAAGTTCGGGGTTCTGCCCAAAAAAGTTATCCCGGTTAAAGCGGCCGTCATTGGCAGCAAAGGTCTGCATCTGCCCATCGACTGTCTGCGCAAACGAGCGGGCTAAAGCGCCGGTAACATCACGCGCAAACAGACCATCCCAATCGCTACCCCACACTAATTTAATGACATTCCAGCCCGCTCCGGCAAAAAGCTTTTCAAGCTCGTCGATAATCCGGCCGTTTCCACGTACAGGACCGTCCAATCGCTGAAGATTACAGTTGACCACCCAAATGATGTTGTCGAGCCGTTCACGAGCGGCCAGAGTTAGCGCGCTCATGCTTTCAGGCTCATCCATCTCCCCGTCGAAAAAACGCCCCA
>Ga0172373_10006457_pt1 | contig 15563 bp, 9 predicted proteins | sample Lak10m_2_FD_114546 | JGI IMG/M metagenome (GOLD analysis project Ga0172373, IMG submission 114546) | Freshwater microbial communities from Kabuno Bay, South-Kivu, Congo - kab_092012_10m | ecosystem: Environmental > Aquatic > Freshwater > Lake | place: Democratic Republic of the Congo: South-Kivu...
CATGTCTCCCCTGTAGGCCGTGTGCCCTCACACGGCATGGCCGCCCCACCCCCAGACCACAGCACCCTGGGAGCGCCGGCACCCCTGCCGGCTCCCCTCGGCCTCCCCGCCCATGGACCACCATGTCTCCCCCTGTAGGCCGTGTGCCCTCACACGGCGCTGATGGCTCAAACCCCTTCTCGGACGCTGCTGCAGCTCATGACCCCAGTGCGCGAAGGTCCAGCCTCAAGCCGTTCTGATCGCAGGCCCACTCCGGACCAAGCCTCAGGCCTGCCGACGTCGCATGCGATCCACCAAAAGACCCAACAACGTTCGGACCCGCCGTCGCTCGCGATACAGCCCCACCGCTCCCAACAAGGTCGTCAAAACCACCGTGCGCGTCTCAGGAACGATCTTCGGAACAATCTCGCCCGTTGGCAAAATGATCGCTGGAAGGTTACCCACGTAATTCGATCCCCAGGTTTGTATCCAGGGATTGACGAAGAAAATCTGGTCCACCTGACCCGCCGTCAGCCCACTGGAACTAGATCCAAAATAAAGCTCGTCCAAGGTCCCCAAGGATGGCGTGCCCACTGTGTCCTTGCCCGTCCAATTCAGGAGGTAGAGTTTCGAACTGCCCCACGAACTACCGCTGCTATCCGCAAACTGGAGCACACTGTTGTCCGATCCATAGGTCCCGCTGCCCCCGAAATCGATGTAAGAGTCGTTGGACAATGTCAGAGTCCCCACCACATCGTCTCGACCCTCCGTCTTGATGCGCGCACCCGCCATCTTGATCGGTGTGCTGTTACCAATCAGATCACTCGAGTTCAATATCAGCGACCCCGAACCCTGCAAATCGATCGCTGTCGTCGCATCCAACTGGATCTCCAACCGCGTATCTCCTGCCCCGGTCTTAGTGAACGTCCCAAGCTGATTCGCTCCCGACATATTCCCCGTCCCCCGGATACGAACCTCATCGCCTGAGGCGGGGGCACTTTCCACTTTCGGAGCGCTCGTGAAGTTGAAACCGCTGGTCACAATGATGTCTTTCTCCCCCTTAATCCAACCACCACCACCACCACCCGATCCCGCTGCCAGCGTGCCGGCCTGCAAGTTGATATCGCCCGTCACCCAGAGCTGCTTGCTATCGGTCACGCTGTCCAAACTCAAAGTCCCACCCAATACGTCCAACGTGGTCCGTGTCCCAGGGCTCAGCCCCGTAAACTTGTTGTTATAAGCCACCACCACCGTGCCCCCCTTCACAACCAACCCACCCCAGTTCGACAGTTGATCGTCTCCCCCGCTGCCCAGCGTGTATCGAGGCGTGCCAACCCCCGCATTATCAAATCCTAACTTCGCCGCCGTCCCGGCCAATGGATTAGCCGAACTTCCAAACACACGCGTCGTCAACCCCGCGTCATCATACGCAATCGTAATCGTCCCCGTGCTGCTCGCACTGGTCGCTTGTAATGTGCCCACCGCCGTCAAGATGTCCACGTTGCTTTTCTTGCCCGCAATCCGAAGTCCATAGTTGTCGTCCCCACCATGAGTCACATCCAATCGGGTCGGTGATCCGCTCACCGTGATCCCACTCGCCGTCGTTACCGAAACGGTCGCCTCCGACCCCGACCCACTCCCCAATCCACGCAACACCCGGTTCGGACCCACCACCAACGTGCCCGCCCCCGATCCCTCTAAGGTCGCCCCCGCACTAATCGTCGCCGTCTTCGTGGTCGTGCCGCTCAACGAAACAATCGCTCCTAGCGCCGGACTCAACGTCAAGGTACCGCTGCTGACGGTGATGTCCGTGTTCAACCGCAACGCACCTCCACCACCGCCGGCCGACGAGATTACAGGTGTGCCCGATGCCGTGAACCCGCCCGTGGTGCTGAACATCGTATCGCTCGCACTCACCACCACACGCTCCAAACTCCCACCGGTCATGCTCAGCGAACCGAGGCTCGATGTGCCCGTAAAGTTCGCTTGGACCGAGGTCGACGGCGCAATCGACAACGCCGTCCCGCTACCCAACGCCCCCGCCGCACCCATCGCCAAACTACCGCCCGTGACGCTCACGGTGGTTCCCAAAGCGTTCCCGTTATTGTTCAGATTCAAAGTGCCAGCTCCAGTCTTGGTAAGCCCACCTCCCCCAGTGATGGCTGAGGATACGGTCGTGGTCCCAGCTCCCGTGAAGGTCAGCGCGTTCCCGCCAGTGGTCACCGCACCGGACAACGTCAACGTGCCTGCGTCCGACCCAATCGTCGTCGCGCCACCCATCGCGATCGTACCCGCATACGTGTTCGCACCGCTGATATTCCGAATCGCACCGCTGCCTGAGCCGACGCCCGTCACCGAGATCACATTCTCCGGGGATGACACCGTGATGTTGTTCTGAAGCTGCAACTCCGCCGTGTTGGCGATGATCACCCCCCCCGCCGTCGTGCCCAACGCGGTATTGTGCTGAATGTTCAACGCACCCGCATTCACCATCGTCACACCCGTGTAATCATTCGGTCCGGAGAGCGTCAAAGTCCCAGCACCAGCCTTTATGAAAAAAAAGGCTCCCCCCGAGACCTTGGATGAAATCGTCAGATCCGAGGCCGCCGCCCCGTCGGCAACCGTAAATGTTCGACTGAGCCCTCCACCAATCGCCAAAGTCCCCACGCTGATCGTCGATCCACTCGCACTCGCCGAGATCGTCGCATTCCCTCCCATCGTGAGTGTTCCTGTGCCGTCAATGGTTCCTCCCGTCATCGCCAACGTGCTCCCTAAGGTCAGCGCCGCCGTTCCAGCCACCGTCACCGTCCCACCAACCACCGTCAGCGTATTGATCGTATCGGTGTTCGGCGTCACCAGGTTGAACAACCCATCCGAATTCACCGTCACGTTCGCGGTGTTTAGAAGTTGATCGCTGGTCGTCAGTCGTAGCTCCGCCGAACCCGCCGCCCCCGTCGAATCGCCCACCGTCACCGTCGTCGAACTCGTCCCTGCAACCCCACCGGTCTTGGAAAGATAAACCGCACCGTCATTGACCGTGAACGTGCCGTTCTGCGTGTTGGCTGAAGCCCCTCCCAACGTGAGAATGCCGCCGCCGTTCTTGATCAAGTTGCCGCTCCCCGTGATCACCCCGCTCGCGGTAATGTTACCCGCACCCGTGAACGTAGTCGCAAAGCCCGCGTTCACAATCTGCCCACCCAACGTCAGAGTGCCCGCATCGGACCCAAATGTGGCCGCGCCGCCAACCAACGTAATCTGACCGTTGAACGTGTTGTTGTCCGCCATGTTCCGGATCGCACCGCTGGTCCCGGTCCCACTACCCCTCACGGAGGTTACCGCCTCTGCCGCCGCAATCGTGATGTTGTTCTCGAGTTGCAACTCGGCCCCGTTGGCGATCGTCACCCCGTTGGCAGTGCTTCCCAACGCCGAGCTGTTTTGAATGTTCAACACCCCAGCACTCACCGCCGTGATGCCTGAGTAACTATTGGCTCCCGTCAAAACCATCGTCCCCGTCCCTGCTTTCGTCAGCTGCACCGCACCGGTGATCTGAGAGGAGACCAAGAGGTCCACCGCCGCCGCACCATCCGCCACCGTGAAAATCCGATTCGCGCCCCCAAGCGCGAGTGTCCCCACGCTGATCGTCGATCCTCCCGCACTGGCGTTAATCGTCACGTTCCCGCCCAGCGTCAATGTGCCCGTCCCACCGATCGTCCCGCCCGTCATCGCCATCGTGCTGCCCAAGGTCAACGCCGCCGTCCCCGCAATCGTCGCCGTCCCTCCCGTCACCGTTAGCGTGCTGATGGTCTCGGTCGTCGGCGTGACTAGGTTGAACAACCCGTCCGAGTTCACCGTCACATTCGCCGTATTCGGTATTTGGTTGTTCGCCGTCAATCGGAGTTCGGCCGAACTTGCAGCACCACTCGAATCCCCCACATTGATCGTCGTCGAACCAACCGCATTGAAACCTGCCGTCTTGGAAAATTGCACCAACCCGTCGTTCACGCTAAACGCCCCGGTGATCGTGTTCGCCGCTCCACCGCTCAAGGTCAGCGTGCCACCCCCGGTTTTCGTCAAGGTCAACGCCCCACCCGCCACCACCCCGCTCACCACCAACGTGCTGCCTGTGCTGACATTCCATACCGCGTTCGCCGATGGGGTCACCCTCGACGAAATCGTATGGGTCCCGCCCCCAGCCGAGTCCGTAATCGCACCCGTGTTGATCGTCAGGGTGTTGTTCGCAATCGAGAAGCTGGTCGTGGTGTTAATCGTTAACGAGTTCACCACCCGGTTGCCGTTCAAGCTGGTATTCACGCCCGACCCAAACCCCGTGCCGAAGACGATATCATCCACCGGCAGCGGCGTGCTGTAATCCGGGAGCGTGTTCGCGTTCCAGTTGTTTTGCGTCGACCAGTTTGCGTTCGCGCCTCCCCCATCCCAAGTCTTCGTCGCCGCCGCCAAATCCAACCCGCCAACCCAGCAGACCCACATCACAATCACCGCAACCCACAGAGTTCGGATGGCATCCGCACAAAGCGACCGCCTCACCAAAGGGAAAGTTCCCTTGGCGCTGCCGCCCACTGTGCTGCTCTGCGCGCTCATCATCAAACCCGTCTCCTGCCGCCCGAAAATTCGTCGCCCTCACGATGCCACCAATGTCCCATGGCATGCCTATATCCACAGCATCCTAGCAGGTACCCTAAGAAAATAAAGATCTCATGCCAAGCTGGTAACGAATTGATTATAAACAGGTTAGCCGTTTCTAGCCCAAAATAGTTCCGTCCAAACCACTCGCCCCTGTCCGGAATCGATCCAAGTTCTCCGTCGTCACCCGCACAATCTCCGATAACGCCTCCGCCGTCAGGAACGCCTGATGCGAGGTCACCAACACGTTCGGAAAGGTCAAAAGTAAGTTCAATTCATCGTCCGGAAGCACGTGGTCCGAGTGGTCCTCAAAGAAAACCCCCTCCTCCTCCTCATACACATCCAACCCCACACCACCCACCCGTCCATCCTTCAACGCCTCAATCAACGCCGTCGTGTCGATCAGCTTCCCTCGGCTCGTGTTAATCAAATACGCACCTCGACGCATCCACCCAAAGCTCTCCGCGTTCAACAGGTGATGGCTCTGCGGCGTCAAGGGCAGGTGCAATGACACAATATCGCTCGATCTCAAAAGCGTCGGAAAATCGACATACTCCACCCCAGCCTCCTGCGCCCACGCCTCGTCCGCAAACGGATCATACGCAATCACCCGAGTCTCAAACCCTCGAAAGATCCTCGCCGCCACCTTCCCAATCTTTCCCGTGCCCACCAACCCCACCGTCTTGCCCGCCACATCAAACCCCACCAAGCCGTTCAGCGAGAAGTTATGCTCCCTCACCCGGTTGTACGCCCGATGGATCTTTCGGTTTAAGGTCAGGAGCAACGCCACCGCGTGCTCCGCCACCGCATGCGGCGAATACGCCGGAACCCGCACCACCGTCATCCCCAACGCCTTCGCCGCCCCCAAATCGACGTTGTTAAACCCCGCACATCGCAACGCAATCAACCCCACTCCCAACGCCTTCAGTTGCTCCAAACACGCCCGATCCACGCGGTCGTTCACAAACACACAGACCGCTCGCGCCCCCGCCGCCGTCGGTGCCGTGTTCGCGTTGAGTCGAAACTCAAAAAATCGCGCATTCAACCGCCCAAACGCCGACGAACGCTCAAAAAAATGGCGGTCGTAGGATTTCGTATCATAAAAAGCGACGCCGAATTCATGGCTCATACCCAGACTCTACCACGCCCACCCCTCGTCTGCCGATATCTTAATCCACCCTCCTCGCCCACCGCTGGAGGCCGCGTGCCCCCACACGGCGTGGCCGCCCCACCCCGAAACCACAACACCCCGGAACCGCCGGCACCCTTGCCGGCCTTCCGAAGGCCCACGTCCCAAAGTCAACCCAGGGAGCGCCGCCCCCCCCTACCGGCACCCCTCAGCTTCCCCGCCCATCAACCACCACGTCCTCCCCCTGTAGGCCGTGTGCCCCCACACGGCATGGCTGCCCCACACCGAGACCACAACACCCTGGGAGCGCCGGCATCTTTGCCGGCCTTCCGAAGGCCCACGTCCCAAAGTCAACCCAGGGAGCGACGGCACCCCTGCCGGCTCCCCTTGGCTTCCCCGCCCATCAACCACCACGTCCTCCCCCTGTAGGCCTTCGCGTTCAAACTCTTCTGCACGGTTACGACTCAGCTCGCGCGCGTCACACAAAACACCGCACCCCAGGCCCTGCCGACTCCACCCTCAGTCTCCCCGCTTCCCCCAACACTAACAACGCCGTCGAAAGCGCATCCGAATCCGTCGCCGACGCCGCGATCACCGCAGCCGACCGCGCCCCCGACACCGGTCGACCTAACCGAGGATCGATCACATGCCCGTAGATCAGCCCATCGTGTTCGAAGGCCTTGCCGCGAACCTCCGACACCGACAACGATTCGTCCACCAACTCCACGACCGGAAGCCCCTCCAACCCGCTCCCCACATCCCCATCCATTCTCCTCGTGGCTCCCGCGCCGCTCAACAGCTCACCACTCGTACTCCCCCCCGCACTCGCGATCGTTCGCCAGCCTCCCCCAATCGCCACCCGCCAAGGAGCCCCTCCAGGTTGACAACCGATGGCACACACGGTGCTAGTTCCCCCATGAATCAAACCCGACCCAACCCCAGCCTCGCGCAGCAACTCCACGGCGCGCTCCAAAGCGTAGCCCTTCCCAATCGAACCCAAATCCAGCCAAAGCCCCGGCCGCTCATAACGGACACGCCCCTCCGACCGATCCAAGGACACAAACTGAAAACCCACCTGCCCAAAAGCCTCCGCTTGCTCCTCCGCCGACGGCACCCGTCCGCCCCCTCCCATCAATCCCCACGCAAACAGCACGGGCGCAATCGAGGGATCAAACGCACCCCCCGTCGACGCATGCAAGTCACGAACCCTTTCCAAAAGCCGAAAAAGGCGATTATCCACCCGCACCCACCCACGCCCCGCCTCCCGGTTGAGCACACTCAGATCGCTGTCCGGCCGATACACGCTCAGTTGACGTTCGACACTCTCAATCTCGTCCAAAGCCTCCTCCGCAGCCGCTCGCAACGCCTCGGGTCGATCCCCATGCAGGATCATCTCAAAGCGGGTCGCCATGGCGTGCCGTGCCACACGTGTACCCGCCCCATCTCCGTCGTGCTTCATCCCGTTTCTATCGCATCCCCTGCCCCGCGAGGGACAGACAATTTGTTTGCTTCGTGTCTACGCCTCGGGTCTTGTTTTCCCCGCGACGCCACCGCTCCATGAAACGAATCTCTCTCGATTCTCTCTCCGCTAGCCCCATCAGCGACGCAGTCCTCCAGGCCATGGCACCCTACTGGCAGGAACATTTCGGCAATCCAGCCTCCTTTCACTGGCGCGGCACCCAGGCTCGTAAGGCGCTCATCCGTGCCCGCGAACAGGTCGCCAGCTTCCTCGGCAGCGCCCACCCCGAGGACATCATCTTCACCTCCGATGGCACCGAGTCCATCAACTTCGCCGTCCAAGGCATGCTCATGAGTCCGCGCCGACGCGGCCATCAGGTCGTCACCTCCGCGCTCGAGCATCCCGCAGTTCAAAAATCCATCGCCGCCTGCCAAACCGGAAGGGACCCAATCCAAATCGCCGAAATCGCCCCCCTCCCCGATGGCACCCTGCCGACCGCAGCCTACGAAGCCGCCATTACCTCCAGAACCACCCTCGTCTCCACTCACTGGGTCAATCAGGACTTAGGTACGATCCAGTCCGCACCCGAAATCGTCGCCGCCGCTCGTTCCCAAGGGGTCCCGGTTTTCGTCGATGGAGAAGCCGCCGTCGGATGGGTCAACATCCAAATCGATCGCTTCAGTCCTTCGCTCTTCTCCTGTTCCGCACACCGCTTCGGCGGACCTCGGGGGGTTGGAATTCTTTATCACCACCGACGCACCAGCCTCACCCCGATGCTCCACGGGGGGGACCAAGAGTCCGGCCTCCGTGCGGGAATCGAAAACGTCCCCGCCATCGTGGGTGCTGGCGTCGCCGCCGAAATTGCGACCCGCGAATGGGCGCGCCACGCCGACACGGTCCGCCACCTCCAGCGCTACTTCTGGGAGGCGGTCAAAGCACGCATTCCAGGCGCCCACCTGCACGGTCCCGAGCCCGGCCCCACCCGCACCCCGCAGTCCCTTTGCTTCAGCTTCAGTCAGGCCGAAGGCGAGGGCTTGACCCTCTTCTGCGACCTGCAAGGCCTCGAAATCCACGCCGGTGCCGCCTGCCTCGCCCGAGGGGGAGGCACCCCACCCGCTCTCGCCGCCATCGGCGTCCCACCGAATCTCGGACGAGGGGCCATCCTCGTCTCCTTCGGTCCAACCCAAACCGTCGACGAACTCGACCAAGCCATCGTCATCCTCGCCAAAGGGGTCGAACGGTTGAGAAGCATGGCTCTGGATTGAGTGGAGCATGTTGAGCATTGCCTCTCCAAGATCGGAGCGGCACACTCGTCATCGCCCAATGGGCGAACAGAATCCGCATGAACGACCAAATACTCAACGCGCTCAAATCGATCAAATACCCAGGCTACTCACGCGACATCGTGTCGTTCGGCCTCGTAAAGAACGTCGTCGCGAATGCCGGAGCCGTCAGCTTGACCTTGGAACTGACCACCCCAAACCAAGAAGCAGGCCGCCAAATCAAAGAGCAGTGCGAACAGGTGCTCAGAGCCCTCCCCGGCGTGAATCACGTCATGGTGGAACTGAAACAGCCTCCCGCTGCTTCCGGCGCACAACCTCAATCTCCTTGGGGCAACCAAACCCGTGTTCCCGGTGTCCAACGCCTGATCGCCATCGCAAGCGGCAAAGGCGGCGTCGGCAAATCCACCTGCTCCGTCAACCTCGCATGCGGCCTCGCTCACCTCGGTGCCCGGGTCGGCTTGCTCGATTGCGATATCTACGGACCCAGCATCCCGCTCATGATGGGCATCCGAGAACGTCCCACCGTCAGCGAAGATGAAAAACTCATCCCACCCTCCAGCCATGGCGTCAAGTTGATGAGTATCGGGTTCCTCGTCGATGGCGATTCCCCCGTCATCTGGCGCGGCCCGATGATCATGAAGACCATCCAGCAGTTCCTCCAACGAGTGGAATGGGGCACCCTGGACTATTTGCTCGTCGACCTTCCGCCAGGAACTGGTGATGCCCAGTTGTCCCTCTGCCAAACCGCTCCGCTCGATGGAGGAGTGATCGTCACCACCCCACAAGAAGCCTCCCTCGGCGTGGTCCGGAAAGGCATCGGGATGTTCGAAAAAGTTCAAGTGCCGATCCTCGGTATGGTCGAAAACATGAGCTATTTCATCACCCCCTCCGGTGAACGTCATGAAATTTTCGGCCACGGAGGCGGAAAACAGGAAGCCGCCCGCCAAGGAATTCCCTTCCTCGGCGAAATCCCCCTCTACACCGCCATCCGCGAAGGCGGAGACCGTGGCGTCCCAGTCGTCGTCAGCGCCCCCCAAGAGCCCCCAGGCCAAGCCTTCCTCACCATCTGCAAGGCTCTGCTCGCCATCGATTCCAGAAATGGCTGATCCCACCCACCCCCTTGGAGGAGATCGCCAAAAACGACCAAAGCACTCCCTTAACCATGCACTTGATGTCTCCTAGAACACTGTAATCCAGCAGGTTGTAACCGAACAATCCCCAGGCGAATCGCTTTGTCATGTTAAGTAATTGCCCAACGTGCCGAGGGGATACAAAGGCCCAATGAACTCGCTGATTGTTGAGGATGATTCTGGAACACGGCTCATGCTCGAAGAACTCCTCTCGAGACGCGGGCACTCCGTAGTCGCCGTGCCCGATGCCGAACAGGCCATGGACCAAACCGCCGTTCGCATGCCTCAACTGGTCCTGCTCGATGTCGTGCTGCCCGGAATGGACGGCCTCGATTTCTGCCGATGGCTCCGCACCCAACCCGGAGGCGATCTCCCCTTGGTCATGGTGGTCACAGCCCACGTCGCCCCCACCGATCTCGAAAACGTTCTCCACGCCGGAGCCGACGAATACCTGGCCAAGCCGCTCGATCTCCAAACGCTTAATATCCGTCTCGCCATCGCCGAAAATCGAGCCCGCGACCGCACCAAACGTTTCCAAGCCGAACGCGAACGCGAACGTTATTGGCATCGACTCGAACAAGCCCAACGCGTCGAAAGCCTCGGCGTGCTCGCAGCCGGCATCGCACACGACTTCAACAACATCCTCGCCGGAATCCTCGGCAACGCATCCCTCGCCCGTATGGAGGCCGCCGATGACTCAGAACTGCACTCCAATCTGACCCAGATCGAGGCCCTCTCCCTCCGAGCGGCTGAACTCTGCAAACAGATGATGGCCTACTCAGGCAAGGTGCGCCCCGCTCTGAGGCTCCTCGACCTCAACAAACTCGTAGAAGACACCGTCTCAGCCTGGGAACGGGTCACCCCACAGCCCAGACCCGTCGAGGTTCATACTACGAAAAACCTCCCGGCCTTGCTCGGGGACCAATCTCAGATCGAACAAGCGCTCCGAGCCCTGCTCAACAATGCCAGTGAGGCGGTGCAAGACAACGGAGGGGGGGTCTTCGTCCGAACCGCCATCGATCATCCTACCTCCTCCGATTTCATGGCTGCTCACCTCTCCCCAGAACTGCCCGAATGCGAATACGCACTTCTGGAGGTCTTGGATGGCGGCTACGGAATGAGCGATGAGGTGCGTCGGCGCGCGTTCGACCCGTTCTTTAGCACCAAATTCGCCGGACGCGGGCTTGGACTCGCTGCCCTCGCCGGAATCGTTCGCACGCACAAGGGGGCGGTCGCTGTCATGAGCCAACCCGGACGCGGCGCCACCTTCCGCGTCTGGTTGCCTCTCTCCACCTCCACGCCCGAGACCGCCACAACCACGGAGCCTCCCGCTTCGACAGCGCGTGTCGGGGATCACACAAGTCCGGCCCAGCCCAAAGCGCCACGCGCGCTCGTCGCGGATGATGAAAACACCGTGCGCAGTGTCGCCTGTCGCATTCTCACCTCCCGCGGTTACGATGTGGTCGGTGCCCGCGATGGCCGCGAGGCGCTTGAAATGTTCACCCCCACCCCCGGTGAATGGGATCTGGTCTTGCTCGACTTAAGCATGCCCCGCATGGACGGTGCCGAGGTCTGCAAACGAATTCGAGCAATCCGCCCCGATGTCCGCATCGTGCTCATGAGCGGTTACCCAGAGAACGAAGCGATGAACCGCTTCGAGGGTGGTGGTTTCGATGCCTTTCTCGTCAAGCCGTTCACCGTCGAGAGCCTCTGCGCCAAAGTCCTGCCAACCTGAGTCCCTTCCACCCTCCGCGTCTCCGCGCGAGAATAATCGGAAAGGCCTGAATTGTTACAGCCCAGGGTTAGATCGCCTGCGCTTGGCCCCGCGCGGCAATCAGCTTCTCCAACTCTCGGTGGTTCGTCTTGCCCGTCCCCAGTTTGGGAATCTCACGCACAAAAACGATCTCCCGTGGAACACAGAGATTGCTCAACCCCTTCGCTTTGATCGCCGCACGAACTTCTTCCATCGAAAGTTTCGGCTCGTTCGCCGCCGCGATCAACACCTCTCCGCGGGCCTCGTCCGGGACACTCACCACTGCCACTTGACACCGCAGCCCATACTGCGGAAATGCCCCCGCTAACGCGTCCTCGACCGCCGTCAAACTCACCATCTCCCCACTCACTTTCGCAAATCGCTTCATCCGCCCTTGGATGAAAAGAAAACCACTCTCGTCCACGCTCACGATGTCTCCCGTGTCATACCAACCATCCAACGCCAGAAACTTCTCATTCGCATCGGCGTTCAAATAACCCCGCATCACGTTCGGCCCACGCACAAACAGGCGACCTCCCGTCGACACCCCCTCGATCGATTCGAGTCGATACTCAATCCCGGGAAGCAACCGCCCCACCGAGCCATACCTCGGGTTCAGCGGTGTGTTCACACTCAGACACGGCGCACACTCCGTCGCTCCATACCCCTCCAACACCCGAACCCCAAACAGTCGAGACCATGTCGATGCCGTGCTCTCCTGCAGTTTCTCCGCCGCCGCAAAGAGGTAACGCATGCTCCTAAAATCATACGGATGCGCTTTTCTTGCATACCCGTTGAGGAACGTATTCGTGCTGAGAAGTAGGCTGCAATTTCGATCGTAAATCGCCGCTGGAATCAATCGATAATGCAACGGTGACGGATAGAGAAATGTGTAGAGCCCCCGAACCAATGGAAGAAAGGTACCCACCGTCAGCCCAAATGAATGAAAGAGGGGCAGCGCATTGAACAGCCGATCCTTGTCCTCCAAATCCGTGACCGCAATCATCTGCCGAATGTTCGCCAAAATGTTCCCATGCGTCAGTTCCACCCCCTTCGGAACGCCTTCCGACCCGCTCGTAAACAACACCACCGCCGTCCTCGCTGACGCCATCCGCAAATCTCGTCCTCCCTTCGGCAGTGCCAAATGCACAAACGCACGCACCATCCCCCACACCCGGTCCGCCGTGACCACTCCCAAATCCTCCAGATACAACACCTCCACCCCCGCCTCCTCCAACGGCTTCACATCCAGCTTCGCCTTGGTCACGAACGCGCGCGAAGTGATCACGTGCCTCATTCCCGCCAATCGACAGCACGCCACCATCACCGCCGGGCCCGTCGAAAAGTTCAACACCGCCGGCACCTTGTCCAATCGCCACAACGCCATCAACACCACCGGTGTCACGTTCAGGTTCGGCAACAACACCCCCACCCGGTCGTCCGCTCGCACTCGTGTTGCGAGCTTCATCGACACCACATCTGCGCCCGCCAGCAGCCGACGATACGTCAAGGTCTTGCGCGTGGCATCCTCCAACACCACCAACCCCGGCCGTTCCCGCCCTGCATCTTCGATCGCCTCGACAAGATTCTGCGCCCCGTATTCCGTCTCCGCTCGGAATTGCTGAACCACCATCCGGTCGCGCAACCAGTCCGTCATGTGCCTCCGCGCTGTCGCCGCTCGCACTTCCCCCAGATCGGGAGCCCGCTCCACCTCCCCGAAATGGGCTGTCACCCGAGGAAACCAACGCCTCCACCCCGGTTGCCTCGAAAACATCAACCGATTCGCCCCCCGCATGTAACACGTGATCACCTTGGCCCGCGTTTTGAAGAGTAAGAAACCCGTGCCATCGTAGATCTTCATCAGCACGCCTGTGTGACTGATCTGGCCTTCCGCAAAGAGCACCAGACGACCGCCCTTCTGAAGATACTCCGCCATCCGCTTGGCCGCATACGGGGAGGAGGGATCGATCGGAAAGGTGCGCCGGTTCACCATGATGCGCTTGTGCAACCACGACGTCTCCGCCGTCGTGCTCGAAGTCACGAAACGCCAGTCGTCATCCAAACACACCGCGACAAACAACCAGTCCAACCACGAAACATGGTTCGGGACCAATAAAACCGGCCCTGGAGTCGATAGCACCCCCGTGTTGTAGGATCGAAACCGAAAAAGCAACCGCACCAGCGCCAAGAGTATCGTTTTCATCGTTCGCGTTTGTGTTCGATTCAATGAGGATGGAAAAATGGAACGGGTATCAGGGTCGGTAGCGCTCGCATGTCTCTACGAAACCGAAGCCCCACGCTTCGGATCCGGTTCGGGAATCCTGAGCCACGTCACCGCCACCACCACCACCACAGCCAGGCCAGAGAAGATCATCGGTGCCGTGCCGTGCACACTCTTCGTCGCCATCAGCACCACCGCCCCCCCCAAGCTCATCGCTAGGTTCTCCATGAAGTTCTGGACCGCGATGGTTTTTCCAAGCTTGCTCCCCGGGCTCTCGGCTTGCAGCGCCGCATTCAACGGGATCAAAAAGAGGCCCGCACTGATCCCCGCCACAATCAATCCCCCAATCACCATCCCTCGGTCCACCACCAGCGAAAGAACACCGATCAACAACCCCAACCCCCAGCCATACGGCCGCGTCCATCGCACATCTCCCACCCGATGCAACTGCCCCGCCAGCACGCTCCCGATCATGATCCCGATGCTCAACCACAGGCCCAGCAACGCAATCGAAGTGTTGTCTTTCAACCCCAAGGTCTTCAAACCCCACGGCTGAAAGTTCATCTTCATCACCGCCCCGCAGATCCAAAACAGGGTCGTGCCCAAAAGCACCCGACACAACCGGGGCACGCTCAACAAATACTTCCCGTGCCCGAAAAATTCCCGGACACTCGCACTCAGCCGCACCGTCGGATCCGATGGAGTCCTAATCATCAGCAGGTTCAACCCCAGCGACAGCACATACACCGCAACCTGCGCCGCATAACAGGTCTGCGGTGAAAACTGGTCGATCATCTTCGCCCCCGAAATGCTCCCCGTCAGGATCGCCACCAAGGTCAACATCTCAACCGTCCCATTCGCCTTCACCAAGCGTTCTCCAGGCAAAATCTCCGGCAGGATCCCATACTTCGCCGGCGAATAGAAACAAGACCCAATGCCCACGATAAAATACCCAACTCCCTGCCAATCGTATCCCATGAACAAACTCCCGCCCGCCACCAGCGTGCCGAGTAGCTTGATCAGGTTACCGCCCAACAACCACTGGGTCTTCGCATAGCGGTCATTCAAAAAACCCGCCACCGGCGCCAACAAGAAATAGGGAATGAACAGCAGCGTCGTGAACAGCGCATTCGACGAGCTCAACTCCTGCGGCGTGATCTCCCCCCGGGAGGCCTTCAAAGTGAGCTGACCCAAGATGATCGCCAAAATGGTGTTGTCCCCAAAGGCTCCCAAGAACTGACTCGCCAAGAGCAACGGATAGTTTCGGTTAGGTTTCATGAATGGAACTGGGTTCTCCGGTCTCGGCAATCTCCAACGCGTTCTCGCCCACCTTCACCAGGGTTCTCTCCAACTCATCGGCACTCCTCCTCGACACATCCCCCCACACCCGCTCCGCAATCGCGTAATACTGCGGCAATATCTCCCCCGACAGCTTCAATCCCGCCAATGTCAAAACCACCCGATACGCCCGTCGATCCCCAGGCGCTTCCTCTCGCCGCACCAATCCTCGCTTCTCCAAACGGTCCACAAGCCCCGTCACATTCGATCGATGCGTGATCAACGCCACACTCAACTCCGTCTGCGACACCCCCTCCGGTCGGTCCCTCAAAAGGTTGAGAATATTAAATTGGCTCGGACTCAAGTCCCACCGCGCGAAGAAAAGCCGACTCGCATGCCACACCGCCTCCGAGGTCTTCAAAAGCTGAAGCAAAGGACGATATCGCGGCCCCGGTTGATCAGACGCGCTGTTCACACACCCATAACACAACACAACTGTTGATATGTCAACAATTATGATCCCTGTCGCATTCCGAGGAGGAGCCTCACGCGAAACCGGCCCGGCACCAACCGCCCACCCCGGGAGCGCCGACACCCCTGCCGGCCTTGGGAAGCCCAACGACCCCCCCACCCGCCCCCCCCAGACCCCCCCCCCCCCCCCCCCCCCACGCCCCACACCCACAAACCCCA
>Ga0172373_10006461_pt1 | contig 15559 bp, 10 predicted proteins | sample Lak10m_2_FD_114546 | JGI IMG/M metagenome (GOLD analysis project Ga0172373, IMG submission 114546) | Freshwater microbial communities from Kabuno Bay, South-Kivu, Congo - kab_092012_10m | ecosystem: Environmental > Aquatic > Freshwater > Lake | place: Democratic Republic of the Congo...
GACCGAATCCCGTGATCTGTCGGATTCTGTTTGCTGGTTAGCGCGCCAGGTTTCGCTTGACTTTAACGCAAACCCTTCGGGAAACGCCCCTGCCACCCAGCGCGGCGTTGCAGTCCCTTGACGCAGCGCCACTGCGCCTGCGGGCCTGCGCCTTGCGCTGAGCGGCATGGACCTTTCATCATCCGACATTCCACGAGATTCGGTCCACTAGTGCAGCAACATGAGTTTGATGGTGGCCTCCTGGGTGCGGCCCTGCTCGCCCTCAAGGCGCAGGTGGGCCAGGTAGAGGCCGCTGGCCACGCCCTTGCCCTCCCAGCTTAGGGAACCTGCGCCCGCCGCCACGGGACGGGGGGCGAAGTGGGCCACCTGCTGGCCGGCCAGGTTCACCACCTCGCCGGAGAGCAGGCCGTTGTGGGGCGCATGCCAGCTGATGCGCGTGGAGGGGTTGAAGGGATTGGGCTGCGCGCCGGTGAGGGCGAAGGTGGCCTCCGGCCGCCCGGGAAGCGGATCCTCCACCGCCGTCTCGCCACGGCTCCAAGCCAGCAGCATGGCCAGCACTTCGTCCATCTCCAGGCCGTTGCCAATGTCCGCCACGCCTTCCAGACCGAAACCGAAGGTGATGAGACCGCCCTGGGCGCAGATGAGTTCCTCCGCCGCGCTGCCCTGGGACAGATTGTGGTAGTAGGCCTGGGGCTGCATGCAGTCCACCACGCCGCTGAGCACATCCATCTCCGTCTGGTTGCCGGCTCCCCCGTTGAAGAGGTAGCAGATGCGGCCGTTGAAGATGCCGCCCTCCGCGCCGTCCACCGCGTTGTTGTCGTAACTGGAGTTCAGCACTTCCAGTCCGCAGTGGGCGTTCAGGCTGGCGGGATCCTGGGCATCGGCGAAGTTCTGGCCGGTGAAGACCAGGTGTCCGCCGCCATTCACATAGCCCTCCGTTTGCGCCCACTCGTCCTCGCTCAAGGCGCGGCGGTTGTTGCCCGTCATCCACAGGACCAGACCGAAGGTGCTCAGGTCCTCAGGCAGGGCGTCGGGCGTCACCGTCACGAAGTCCAGCTGGCCGGCCATGGCCTCCTCATACCAGGACTGGAAGGCGGCACCGCCATCATCATCCACCAACAGCACTTCGGGTGCGCCGGCGGGGAAAGTCCACGACTCTTCCAGGGATCCTCCCGCCCAGCCGATGGTGAGGGTGAAACCCGCGTAGCCGGAAATGCCGTCCAGCGTGCTGCCGTTGAAGTGCAGCTCGCGGCTTTGGGCAAATGCGATGCTCTCTGTCTGGCCCGGCCCGTCGATGGACAGGTCCGGATGGTTGCTGGCCAGGCTCAGCTGCAGCGGGCCAGAATCCTGCCCCAGGTTGCTGAGGGTCAGGGCGAACTGGAAGGCGCCGCCCGCAGGCAAGCGGTCCACGGGCTGGCCATCGGCGCTCAGCAGCTGCGCAGATGCAATGCGCAGATCCGTTGCGGGAGGAGCCTCCAGCTCCGTCACCGGCCCCAGCACCCAGTCCAGCGGATCCAGCTCAACGGCCGTCACGACCTGCGGAACATCCAGCACAACGCTCATGGCATCGCTCTCGCACCACACGCTGCGCGTCTCGCTGGTGCCGTCGGCGTAGTGGATGAGCACATCCACGGGCATGGTGAAGCGCTGGCGCTGCGGCACCTGCTGCTGGATGATGGCCAGGGTCAGCTGGTGCTGCTCGCCACTTTGGGAGGCGCTCCAGTGGTAGGCGTAGTCGGGCCAGTACTCGCCCATGATCCACTCGTCGAAGAACCAGGCCAGATCCCCGCCGTAGGCGGATTCCATGAAGCCACGGAACTCCTCCGTGTCCGCCGTGCGGTGGAAGGGGGCCTCGTTGGGGCCCAGATAGGCGTGCACGCCTTCCCAGAACGCCTCGTCTCCCATCACATGGCGCAGCATGTGCAGCACCCAGGCGCCCTTGGCGTAGCTCAGGTTGCCGTCGAAGATGTTCTGGGTCTCCGGATCCTCCACATAGATGGTGCCCGGGCCCAGGTAGGCCTCGTAGCTCATGTACTCGTGCAGGGCGTCCTCGCCCAGCTCGTGCTCGAAGTAGAGCGCCTCGCTGTAGGTGGCCCAGCCCTCGTTCAGCCAGATGTGGTGGAAGGTGTCGCAGGTGATCTTGTCGCCAAACCACTGGTGGGCCAGCTCATGGGCGATGACCGCCTCGCTGTAGAAGCCCATGGAGCTGCAGGTTTGGTGCTCCATGGCGCCGCCCCAGGTGTATTGGGCGTGGCCGTACTTCTCGTTGTGGAAGGGATAGAGGCCGTAGCGGTCCGACAGGGCGGTGAGGGCCATGGTGCCCGCCAGCAGCACATTCTGCTGATCCGTGGTGCTCAGGCCCCAGGACCAGTCGTGCATGGGCATGCTCACCTCGTTCCAGTTCCAGGTGGTCTGGGCGTGGTTGTACTCCGTCACGCACATGGACACCAGGTAGGTGACCATGGGCCAGCTCTCGAACCAGGTGGCCGTGCGCGTGCCGTCGCCGTTGTTCACATCGGACTCCAGGGTGCCGTTGCTCACCGCCGTGGCGAAGTCGTCGGTGGTGATGCTCACGCGCACGCTGTCCGCCTTGTCCCGCGTGTCGTCCTTGCAGGGCCACCAGCAGCGGGCATCGTAGGGTTCCGCCTGGGTGGTGAAGGTGTGCACGCTCTGGCCCGTCTGCACATTGGTGCGCCAGCTGCTCAGCACGCCGCATCCATTGAACTGGGCATCGTACTGCACCAGCAGGGAGGCCTGCTGCCCCTCATCCAGCACCTCCGGCAATTGCACCGTGAGCAGATCCCCGTTGCGAGTGAAGTCGGCCGGCTGGAGGCCGTTCACCTCAACGCTCTGGATGCCCAGATTCTCGGCGGCGTTCAGCACCACCTGATCCAGCCCATCCTGCAGGCTGGTGAAGTGCATCACCACGAAGCCGTCCAATTGGTCGGAACCTTGAAACACCGCCACGCCCAGGTGGTAGGAGAAGACATCGTAGAAGGTGCGCGGATCGTCCTCGCGCATGACGGGGTCTTCGTCCGCCGGATGAATCAGTCCGGCCTTGGCGCCACGGCAGGCTTCCCGCGATGCGCGTGCCAGGGCGGGATCGGGCAGGCCGCCACCTGGACGCGGGCCCTCCCAGACGGGATTGGCCGGCGCCATCCACGGGGCATCAAGGGATGCCGCGGCCAGCGCGGCCCGGGATCCGCCCAGGCCAAGCGCCAAGAGTGCCAGGGCAGGCAGGAGGGCGCGGCGTGCAGGAGAAATGGAACGCGGGTCCATGGGATGCCTCCGGTGATTACAGGCGCCGCCACCCTGCCGTGTGGGGGTGATGCGGCCTCTTCAGCTTATGGAAGGCGTGTAGCTTCCGCAAGGGAAATGCCTTTGTCCAGGGCGGCCACAACCTTAGGTTGGGGGCGCAACAGCAGGGGAGAAAGCCATGATCATCGTCACCGGCGGAGCAGGTTTCATTGGCAGCGCGGTGGTGTGGGAGCTGAACCGGCGCGGCGTGGAGGACATCCACATCGTGGACCACCTGGGCACCACGGAGAAGTGGCACAACCTGGCCAACCTGCGCTACAGCGAGTACCACCACAAAGACCAGTTCCTGCGCGACCTGCGCGCAGGCGGCCTGCCCAAGGACGCCAGCGCGGTGATCCACATGGGCGCCTGCAGCTCCACCACCGAGCGCGACGCCGACTATCTCATGTTCAACAATGTGCACTACACGCGGGATTTGGCCCGGGCCTGCATGGCGGCGGGCGTGCGCTTCATCTACGCCTCCAGCGCCGCCACCTACGGCGACGGCAGCCAGGGCTACAGCGACGACGAGGCCACCCTGGACCGTCTGCGCCCCATGAGCATCTACGGCTACAGCAAGCAGTTGGTGGATCTGTGGATGCGGCGCGAGGGATTCCTGGACCGTGCGGTGGGATTCAAGTTCTTCAATGTCTTCGGCGTGAACGAATACCACAAAGGCGAGATGCGCAGCATGGCGCTGAAAGCCTGGGAACGCATTCACGAGCACCAACGGGTGAAACTCTTCGCCAGCCACCGCCAGGGCCACGCCGACGGCGACGAGACGCGGGACTTCCTTTATGTGAAGGACGCGGTGCGCACCGTGGTGCAGGCCCTGGATCCCGCCATTCCCGGCGGCATCTACAACCTGGGCACGGGCCAGCCGCGCTCCTTCCTGGACATGGTGAAGGCGGTGTTCAGCGCCGCCGGCCGTGAGCCGGATATCGACTGGGTGGCCATGCCCGAGGAGCTGCGCGGCCAGTACCAGTACTACACCTGCGCGGACATGGACAAGGCCGCGAAAGTGGGTCTGGCCATTCCCTCCACCCCGCTGGAGGAGGCCATCCGCGACTATGTGCAGGGCTACTTGATGGCCGGCCGTGCCCACTTGGGCTGATCCGTCACGGTCACACGCGAGCAGGCTTGCGTCCACGAGCAGGGAGTCGCTGCGCACGCCCATTTCTCTTTTACCCTCCCTGGTAATGTCAAGCTTGGCGAGCATGCGCTCCCCTCATCGAGGACGCGTGTTCAACAGGAGGCTGTGCCATGCGCCAACTGAGCCCCGTGCTTGTCGTGCTCTTCCTCGTTTCGACCCTTTTTGGCCAGCCCACCTGCGGAGGCCCCGATGCGGGAGGGGTCAGCTGGATCAGCAGCCGGGATCCCCTGGGTCCGCCCTTCACCTGGCGGGACATCCACCAGAGCGGCACGCCGCTAAACGCTTATGCCTGCTCCGGACCTCACGCACTGCCCTTCGCCTTTTCGTGGTACGGCCAGTCCTTCAACCAGTTCTGGACCTGCCCTGATGGTCTGGTGCTCTTCGAGGCGGAAGACAACCCCTTCTCGCCCACCTGCGCGCCCTTTCCCTTCATGAGCCAGGCCTTCGCCGGAGCCTTCGGCGGCAACACCAGCGGCTATTCGCTGGAGATGGACTGGCAGAACCTGGACAGCCTGGCCGTGGTGCAGTTCACGGACATGGAATACCTGTGGGAGGATGACGCCACCTGGCAAGTGGCTCTCTACCCCGACGGCCACATTCTGCTCAGCCACCTCCAGGTGGGGGGAAGTGCCGTGGGGTGGGAAGGATCCACTGGTTTCACCTGCCTGGGCTCTCTGGAGGATTTCCCGGATTCCACCACTTATCTCATCAGCACCCAATTGGGGGATCTGACGCCGCCGCAGATCAGCGCATCATTGCCTGAGGATGAGGAGCTGGGCCTGCCTGTGGATTACGCCGTCAGTGCCACGGTGAGCGACCCTTCCGGCGTGGAGCGTGTCTTTGTCGTGTGGGAAGACAGCGAGGGCCAGCGGGACAGTCTGCTGTTGAACCAGGCCGGGCAGCTGTGGTCGGGGGCTATTCCGCGACGCTCTGCTCCAGGCTGGATCCGCTGCTGGATCCGCGCCACGGACAGCAGCTGGCACCCCAACACGGCCATCAGCGCGGCCACCACTTTTGTGGTGCAGGAACGCGAGGGCCTCGCCACCCTGTGGGCCAGCCGGGATCTGCCCGACGCGGTGGAGCTGGCCTGGTCCCTGCCCGCCGGCTGGGAAAACCCCACCCGTTGCGAGGTGGATTTCGAGAGCGGCCTGCCCGCTGAGTGGCTCATCCTGCCCGACGAGGAGAGTGGCGGCGCCTGGCGCGTGGACTTCGTGGGCGACCGCAACTTGAGCGGCGGCACGGCCCACAATCGGCGTGCCCTATGCCTGGAACCGGAGCTGGCGGGGCACAGCTGGCTGGTGAGTCCCCTGGTGCGCTTGACAGAGGAGAGCCTGCTGGACCTCCGCGTCATGGTGGAGGGCAGTGCCGATACCTACGACAATGTGCTGTGGGTGGAGATCTGCCCCAATGGCGATTTGGATGAACTGGGTCAGCACCTCATCGATTATGGCGTGGATCAGTCGCGGGACTGGTCCTGGACCTTCACCAGCAGCGATGTGCTGCGCGAGTACGCGGGCCAGCTGGTGCGTTTGGCATTTACTGTCGGGTACAGCGATGGAAGCTCCCGTCTATGGGTGGACGACATCCGTTTGTCGGGGCTGGATCCTCTCGAGGCCGCGTCTCGGGAGGAGCGCGCCCTGCGCAGTTGGGATCTGCAGCGCAACGGCGAACTCATCAGCGGCCTGCAGGATCCCTGGTGGTCGGAGACGCTCACCCAGCCGGGTGACAGCGCCTTCTCCCAGGTGCGCGCCGTCTACGATGGGGGCGTGGGCCCCTGGAGCGAGGGGGCGTGGGGACTGCGGGCCCGACGCCCGCTGGAAGGCGGACCGGATGCGGGTGGCTACCGCTGGACGCACGGCGATGCCTTCATCGGCCCCAGCTGGGAGTGGCTGGATTTCTCAGCGGGCCAGGAGGTGGCCTTCGCCTCCGAGGGCTTGTCCTCGTCCCGTCCCATCGGATTCGACTTCCCCTTCTACGGCAATCTGGTGGACCAGCTGCGGGTGAACCACCACGGCGCTCTCTTCTTCACCTCCACCACCAGTGCGGTGGCCTTTGCACAAGCCATTCCCAACACGGCCAGCCCCAACAATTGGGTGGCGGCCTGGTTCGACGACCGCGTCACCTGCACGGCCCGTGTCATGACCACCGCCGACAGCAGCTGGGCCGTGCAGTTCTCCCAGGATGGCATCGCGCGGGTCCAGCTCACCCTGCGCCGGGACGGCAGCCTGCGCTGGTGTTTTGGCCAAGGGTCGGACGCGGGTTATCACCTGGTGGGCACGGAGAATGAGGACGGCAGCGTAGGCACCCAGCTGTCCCTGGGCTGTCGCGGCGCACGACTGGGTGACCACGCGGTGATGGAGCTGTTGCCGGACCCCTCGCAGGACCTGTTTCCGCCCATCATCTCCCACCTGCCCCTCAGGGACAAGGGGATGGAGGAGGGGCCCTGGGTGGAAGTGGAAGCCGTGGTGCAGGATCTGGGATCCTCCGTGGCCGGTGTGTGGATGGCCTGGAGCCGCAATGGCAGCACCTTCAGCGACAGCGTGGCCTTCAGTCCGGTGGGCGGAGACCGCTGGCTGGCCCAGTGGCCCATGCCCCAGGAGCCCTGGCGGGTGTGGTACCGCCTCACGGCACGGGACGGCGCGAACCCCGCCAATCAACGCAGCACGGGCACCTGGCAGTTCTTCGTGCGGCCCCTTGGACAGAGCTCCACCGTGACGGCATCCCGTGGTGTGCGTGATCAGGTGAACCTGGGCTGGACTCTGCCCGACAACCCGGCCCGCGACCTGCTGGGCTATCGCGTGCGGCGCAACGGCGAGGTTCTGGGCCAGACCACCACGCGCAACTGGGTGGATGATGTGACCCAGGGCGCGACGGCGGATCGCATGTCTGGCTACACGGTGAGCCCCTTGTACTCCGAAGGCGAGGGGGAGGACAGCGCGCCGGCCCTGGGCTTCCTGAGCGTGGAGCACGGGCCGGATCCTTTTGGTTACACCTGGAGCACCAGCGACGAGGGCGGTGGACCGTCGCATCAGTGGGAGGAGATTTCCGCCAGCGGCACCGAGATTCCCCTGGGTGAGGATGATTGCCGGGGGCCTTACCCCATTGGTTTCCCATTCAACTTCTATGGCGAAACCTGCACCCAGCTGTGGGTGCATTCCTGCGGCCTCATCGCCTTCACCAACCCGGGTGCCAGCTACTCGGCCTGTTACGACGATCCCATTCCCGACAACGGGGGGGTCAACAACTTCATCGCTCCCTACTGGGATCACCTGGATCCCAGCCGCGGCGGCGAGGTCTACCGCTGGCAGGATCCCGCCGGGCAGCGCATGATCATCGAGTACCACGATGTGCAGACCTGGGCGGGGACCACCCAGCCCCACACCTTCCAAGTGGTGCTGCACGCCTCCGGCGATGTGGAGATGCGCTATCAGGAGGTGGGCAGCTATCCCTATTGCACCGCCGGCATGGAGAATGCCCAGGGCACGCTGGGCCAGTTCCACTTCCGGGCGGGGTGGGACGACATCGGCCAACTGCACGACAACCTCACCGTGCGCTACCGCCACCCAGGCGCCGTGGAGGAGTGCATCGGCCAGGGGGAACAGGAACCCAACGACCAGTGGACACAGGGGCAATGGACCAGCTGGGACGGGGATGGGGCCATGTGTGGTCACCTGGGCGGCCCCACGGATGTGGACTGGTGGGCCATCGATGCCCAGCATGCCCGGGCGCTTGAGGTGGTGTTGGAAGGCGCGGGCGCGGACTGGGAGATGCTGCATCGCCTGCCCATGACCCAGGGTGGCCAGCGGTCGGTCAACCAGTTGCCCCGTGGAGCGCGGGAAGTGGCCCGCCTGGACGGGCTGGCCGCGGGTCGCATGCTCCTGGGGGTGCGCAGCGCCGGCGGCACGCCGGACCCTGACAACCTCTACCGGCTGGATGTGACACCCATTCCCCAGGAGGACCCATGTGTCACGGCGCAGGATCTGGGCGTGGTGGACGGGCCGCATTTCCTGTGGACGCCACCCGGCGAGGGCAATGAACTTGAGATGGATTTGATCAACGCCGCGCTGCCGTCCAGTCCGGGATGGGAACACTGGGTGCACTTCACCAGCGGCGTGACGGACCTGTTGCGCGTCACCTGGCGTGCGGACAGTCTGGGAGACGAGGTGCTGGCCGCCTTCAGCTCCTGTGGTCCGGATGGCTTGAGTCTGTTGGGTTCCGCCCATGAGCAGGGTTTCGGCGCGGAGGGGGAGAGCCTGGAGCTGGCCCTCACGCCGGGCATGGAGATCTGGCTGGCCCTGGATCTGGCACAGGAGGGGCGGGCCTTGCAGGGCACTCTGCGGCTGGAGAGCGCCACGGGCGTGGAAAGCCCGGCCGTGGTCGCCGACTTCGCCCTGCTTGGCAACCAGCCCAATCCATTCAACCCCGCCACGCACATCCGCTGGCGGCAGGCCCTGCCCGCACCTGCCACGGTGCGTGTGTGGAATTTGGCGGGGCAGGAGGTGGCCCGTCTGGAGGCCGGCGCCCTGCCATCCGGCACCCACGAGCTGGAGTGGCGTCCGGAAGGACTGGCCTCCGGCGTTTATCTCTACGAGGTGAGTGCGGGATCGTGGCGCGCCCAGGGGCGCATGCTGCTGTTGCGTTAGGGCGCAGGGTGGAGTCCTGTTCCCAAGGAATGGAGGACACCATGCCGGGCCAGCCGGAGGAGGGCCAAAGGCCTGGAAGGATGCTGATCCACCCCCGTGTGATGGTCGCTGAGACAGCAGCGGTCCCTGTGATACTGGAGGGCCCGCTGGCCGAATCCCGGGGAGGCGAGGCGCCGGATTGAGCTCCACTGGCGCCAAACACAGGGCGCCGGCACCGATTCTCCTCCCACCCTTCCCGCCCTGCCCTCATTGGCAGACTTGTTAACAAATCCGACCTTGCCCCTGAGTCTGGATCCGCCCGTGGCGCGGGTCCGCAGGCCGTCAACCCGCCGACGCGCCGTCGTGTGCGCCGGCCCGCCTTCAGGAGGTTCCAATGGCACATAAGAAGCTCTTCATCCCCGGTCCGGTGGATGTGCGTCCCGATGTTCTGGCCGCCATGGCCGCGCCCATGTTCGGGCACCGCAGCAAGGACGCCAGCGCCCTCCAGCGCGGCATCTCCGAAAAGCTGCAGCAGGTTTTCCAGACGCGGGAACAGATCCTCTTGTCCACCAGCAGCGGCAGCGGCCTGATGGAGGGCGCCATCCGCAGCTTCACCAAGGAGCGCGCGGCGGTGTTCAGCGTGGGCGCATTTGGCAAGCGCTGGTACGAGATGGCGGTGATGAACGGCAAGCCCGCCGATCTCTTCGAGGTGCCCCAGGGTCTGCCCACCCTGCCGGAGGCCGTGGAGGCCGCCCTGTCCACCGGCAAGTACGACACCTTCACCATCACCCACAACGAGACCTCCAGCGGCGTGATGAACCCGGTGGCGGCCATCGCCGAGGTGCGGCGCCGTTACCCCGATGTGCTGTGGCTGATGGACGCGGTGAGCAGCATGGGCGGCGCGCCCATCGCCGTGGACGAGCTGGGCGTGGATTGCTGCATCACCAGCAGCCAGAAGGCCCTGGCCCTGCCTCCCGGCCTGGCGGCCTGCAGCGTCACCGCGCGCGCCGTGGAGCGCGGCCGCACGGTGAAGGAGCGGGGTTTTTATTTCGACATGGTCCAGCTCTACGACTTCATCTTCAAGAAGGACTACCAGTACCCCTCCACCCCCACTCTCAGCCACATGGTGGCGCTGAACCTGCAGCTGGACCTCATGCTCAGCGTGGGCCTGGACAACTACTGGAAGCGCCACGAGGACAACATGCGCCTGACCCGGGAGTGGGCCGCGCGGCATTTCCGCCTGCTGGTGGATGAGGCCTACGCCAGCCGTACGGTGACGGTGGTGCACAACACCCGCGAACTCAACATCGGCGACCTGAACAAGGCCCTGGGCGAGCGCGGCTACCAGATTGCCAACGGCTACGGCGACCTGAAGGACAAGACCTTCCGCATCGCCCACATGGGCTGGCGCACCCGGGAGGAGCTGGAAGCGCTGTTCGCGCACATGGAAGAGATCATCGGCCTGAAATAGGAGGCGCACCATGGCACGCATTCTGTTGAACGACGGCCTGGACGCCGCCGCCGTGCAGGCCCTGCGGGACAAGGGCCACGAGGTGGACACGGCCCACTACGAGGGCGATGAGCTCAACTCCCGGCTCAAGACTTTCGACGCGGTGGTGATCCGCAGCGCCACCAAACTGCGCGAAGCCAACATCCAGGCGGCCCTGGATGGCGGCAAACTGAAACTCATCATCCGTGGCGGCGTGGGCATCGACAACATCGACCATGCCTTCGCCCGCGCCCACGGCCTGGAAGTGCGCAACACACCCACGGCTTCCAGCGCCAGCGTGGCCGAGCTGGCCCTGGCGCACATGTTCGCCATCAGCCGCTTCATCGCCCACGCCAATGTCACCATGCGCCAGGGCGAGTGGAACAAGAAGCAGTACAAGGGCGTGGAGCTGGGCGGCGCCACCCTGGGCATCGTGGGCATCGGACGCATCGGACAGGAGCTGGGCAAGCGCGCCATGGCCCTGGGCATGGGCGTTCTCTACACGGACCTGCCCGGCGTGGTTTGGGAGCATGGAGGCGCCACGCGCGTGGAGCTGGACGAACTCTTGGCCAAGAGCGATTACATCAGCCTGCATGTGCCCTTCGACAAGAGCAAGGGCGCCCTGCTGGGCGAGGCGCAATTCGCGCACATGAAGGATGGCGTGCGCCTGGTGAACTGCAGCCGGGGCGGCGTGGTGGATGAGGCCGCGCTGCTGGCGGCGCTGGAGAGCGGCAAGGTGGCCGGTGCGGGTGTCGATGTCTTCGCCGAGGAGCCCACCGCCAACGCGGCTCTGGTGGGCCACCCGCGCGTGAGCGTGACCCCCCACATCGGCGCGGAGACCCGGCAGGCCCAGACACGCATCGGCGCCGAGGTGGTGGCCATCCTCTGCGAACGGCTGGGAGGCTGAGCATGGCGGATTTCACCCCTTTCCAGGGCTTCCGTCCCCGTGCCGAGCTGGCCGCCCAGGTGGCCTGCCGTCCCTATGATGTGTTGAACTCCGCCGAGGCCCGTCTGGAGGCCGCCGGCAATCCCCACACCTTCCTTCATGTGGACAAATCGGAAATCGACCTGCCGGAGGATGTGGATCTCTACGACGACCGCGTTTACGCCAAGGCCAGGGAGAACCTGGACCGCATGATCGCCCAGGGCGTGCTGGTGCAGGACGACACGGACTGCTTCTACATCTACCGCCAGCATATGGACGGCCGCATGCAGACGGGCCTGGTGGGTTGCTGCAGCGTGGACGACTACCTGAACGATGTCATCCGCAAGCACGAGCACACCCGCGCCGACAAGGAGAAGGACCGCATTCGCCATGTGGACGAGTGCAACGCCAATGTGGGTCTGGTCTTCCTCACCTATCGCGGGCAAGCCCGGCTGGACCAGATCGCCGAGCAGTGGACGGAGCACCACGCCCCTCTCTACGACTTCGAGTCCGGCGGCGTGCGCCACCAGTGGTGGGTGCTGGACGATGCGCGGTTGCAGGGCGAGATCACGGCGGGTTTCGCCAAAGTGCGCAACCTCTATGTGGCCGACGGCCATCACCGCAGCGCCAGCGCCGCCAAAGTGGGCGAGCAGCGCCGGGCGGCCAACGCGGGCCACACGGGAGACGAGGAGTACAACCGCTTCCTGGCCGTGTGTTTCCCCAGCGAGCAGCTGCACATCATGGACTACAACCGCCTCATCAGGGATCTGGGCGGCCGCACGCCGGAGCAATTCCTGACAGAGCTGTCGCAGGCTTTCACCGTGGAGCCCGCTGGCGAGCGCGGCAATCCCTGCAAGCCGGCGGCGCGGGGAACCTTCGGCCTCTACCAGGGAGGGCGCTGGTATCAGTTGGGCATTCGGCCGGAGCTGCTTCCCGGAGACGACCCCGTGGCAAGCCTGGATGTGGCCCTGCTGCAGAAGCACCTGCTTACGGACATGCTGGGCATCACGGATCCGCGCACGGACAAGCGCCTGGACTTTGTGGGCGGCATCCGTGGCCTGCACGAGCTGGAGCGCCGGGTGGACGAGGACGGCTTCGCCTGCGCCGTGGCCATGTTTCCCACCTCCATCGACGATCTGATGGCCGTGGCGGATTCGGGCCAGGTGATGCCTCCCAAGAGCACCTGGTTTGAACCCAAACTCTACAGCGGCCTGGTGGTGCACCGGCTGGACTGACGGACAAGAAGATTTTGCGTCTCGGGGGGCAGGGCCAGCGGGTCCTGCTCCTGTCTCGTAGGGGACGGGATGAAACGCTACCTGACCACCACATTGCTGCCCTCCGTGCTCATCTTCATGGGCCTGCTAGGGGCAGCGCTGGTGGTGGATCTGCTGCTGCACAGTGTGGATCTTGCCTGGGTGGGCCGCTGGCTTGGACCGGTGGGAGTGGCCCTGTTGCTGCTTTCTTTCCTGCATTCCCTGCGCCGCCGCAAGCTGATTCGCCTGGGCTCGCCCAAGGGCCTTTTGCAGCTCCACGAGGTGCAGGGTTGGGTGGGTGCTCTGGTGCTGTTGGTGCACGGCGGCATCCACCTCAACGCCTGGATTCCCTGGCTTGCCCTGCTGGCCATGGTGGTGGTGGTGGCCAGCGGTCTCACGGGCAAAGTGCTCCTGGGCGAAGCGCGCAAAAGTCTGAGCACCCGGCGCGGGGAACTGGAGACCCTTGACCTGGACCCCCACGAGGTGGAGCGTCGCCTGATGGGCATGGCCCTCCTCACCGACACTATGAAGCAGTGGAGGAGCGTGCACATGCCCCTCACCGCCACCTTCGCCGCACTGACTCTGGTGCATGTGGCGATCACCCTGTGGCTGTGGTGAGATCATGAACAAGAGCCTGATCACCTTTTTCGTGGTCTTGCTTGGCGCCGCCCTGGCGGCCTGGTGGGCGCCGGGGGCAACGGTGCAACCCGGCCGCCTCCTGCCCGCCCACGCATCCTTGACCAACGCTTGCCTGGCCTGCCACACGCCACTCAAGGGCGTGAGCGGGGCCAAATGCCAGCAGTGCCACGCCTTGGCGGAGATTGGACTGCGCGACAGCCATGGTCGGGCGCTGGATGCGCCGCGTCGGGCCGTGCAGGCTCTGCATCAGCGCAACCAGGATCACGGCTGCACGGAGTGCCACGCGGAGCACGCTGGTCGCCTTGGCGCGGAGGCCGCGGCGCGCTTCACCCATGAAGGCCTGTCTGAGGGGATCGCTAGAGACTGCGCCGCCTGCCATGGAGGACAGGAACCGGCGGACGCGCTGCACAGCAAGTCGGGCATGGCCTGCGGAGACTGCCACACGGTGGAGGCCTGGACGCCCGCCACCTTCGACCACGGCAGCCTGTCCGGTGGCGGACGGTGTTCATCCTGCCACTTGAAAGACCAGCCGGGTGACGAATTGCACCGCGGCCTGGCCAATGACGGGGATTGCGCCTCCTGCCACGGGACGCGCGCCTGGACTCCGGCCACCTACGACCACGGCCGCTTTTTCCGCTTCGACGGCCACCACCCTGCCCACTGTGCGGATTGTCACACGCCGGGCCAGGGCTATCAGCGCTACACCTGCACGGGTTGCCACGCCCACAGTCCTGGACGCCTGGCCGCGGAGCACCGCGAGGAGGGCATTGCCAATTGGCAGGATTGTGTGCGCTGCCATCGTTCGGGCAATGAGGACGAAGCCGGTGGTGAGGGCGGAGAGGGCGGCGGGCACGGTGGCCGGGAGGAGGAAGAAGGAGAGGATGACGACTGAGCCGCGTGGCTCTGCTATGTTCGGGGCGCTTTTGACACGATCGCGGAGTGCCCCCATGCCTCGTCAATCTCTGTTTCTCGCCAGCCTGCTCTTGCTGTGTTGCGCATGGGTCGCCCAGGGCGCTCCCGCCCGCAGGGCGGCCACGCCGCCGTCCGCGCAGCCCGGCAAAGTGCTGGAAGGGCCGCTGGCGGGGATGCAGTTCATTCCTCTGCCCGGTGGCACTTTCTCCATGGGCACGGCCCTTGCACCCGGCGACAGCCTGCCGGAGGGGCGCCACAGCGATGAGTTTCCCGCCCACACGGTCACCTTGTCACCCTTCGCCATCATGAGCACGGAAGTCACCCAGGCCCACTATGCCGCAGTGATGGGCACCCGTCCCTCCCGCTTCCAGGGCGAGCAGCGACCTGTTGAACAGGTGAGCTGGCGGGATGCCCAGGCCTTCATCGCCAAACTGAACCTGATGGATCCGGGCAGGAACTTCCGCCTGCCCACGGAGGCGGAGTGGGAGTACGCCTGCCGTGCGGGGAGCAAAGGCGCATGGTCCTGCGCGGAGAAGGACCTGCCCGGACACGCTGTGTTCCGCGCCAACAGCGCGAGCAGCACCCAGCCCGTGGCTGGCCGCAGCCCCAACGCGTGGGGACTCTTCGACATGCACGGCAATGTGTGGGAGTGGTGCATGGATCTATACGGCGCCTACGGCGTTGAGGCCGATGTGGATCCCCAGGGACCCAGCGAAGGCGTGGGCCGGGTGGCCCGTGGCGGTTGCTGGTACGGCGCCGCCGACGAAGTGGGCAGCGCCGTGCGCTTCGACGGCACGCTGGTCAATCGTGGCAGCGATGTGGGTTTCCGCCTCTGCTGCTCCCCGCAGGAGTAAGGGCCCCACATCCCTCTTTGCAGCAGCTCTCTCACTTGAGTCTTGATCCTCGTCCCGCTGCACATCTCTTCAGGGCGCCTGGGCGCCAAAGAGCACTCTTCAAGGCATCGGCGCGCTGATTCACGCAGCATTCTGCGAAGCCGCAGGCTTCGCCCCAGCCCAGGGCGCCAGCGCGCCGTGGGCTCAAGGCTGACGCCATGAGCGTTTTGCCACCTTTCTGTCGCGCCAGAAAAGTGGCGCCAAAGAGCGCTCTTCAAGGCATCGGCGCGCTGATTCACGCAGCATTCTGCGAAGCCGCAGGCTTCGCCCCAGCCCAGGGCGCCAGCGCGCCGTGGGCTCAAGGCTGACGCCTTGAGCGTTTTGCCACCTTTCTGTCGCGCCAGAAAGGTGGCGCCAAAGAGCGCTCTTCAAGGCA
>Ga0172373_10006463_pt1 | contig 15556 bp, 7 predicted proteins | sample Lak10m_2_FD_114546 | JGI IMG/M metagenome (GOLD analysis project Ga0172373, IMG submission 114546) | Freshwater microbial communities from Kabuno Bay, South-Kivu, Congo - kab_092012_10m | ecosystem: Environmental > Aquatic > Freshwater > Lake | place: Democratic Republic of the Congo: South-Kivu...
AACCCGAGAGGATCTTCAGCTCGGAAATACTCGGCCACAGCGTCTCCCATCGTTGATTGCGCACCGCTCCATAGACCGCACGCACAATCTCCTCCTCCCCGCACCTGAAATATCGTATGAAACCCCACTCAGGATCAAAAGCCAGCGAAAGCACACCAGCACGGAGGGGTTGTAAATGGGCATCCTCACGATCCTTTCCGTAGATTGCCCGGGACCGATTCATGACAGACAACAAACTCCAGAAGGCGCTCTATAGACCTCGTGCTTGCGGGAAAAAGGCAGAGGGCGGAGAGGGTGCGCAGATGTGGTAGCCCTGCACGTAGTCGATGCCTAACTCTTGCACAACTCGGAGCACCTCGCTGTTCACCACGTATTCCGCTACAGTCTGCTTGCCCAACACATGCGCGACCTCGTTGATGGACTTAACCAATGCTCGATTAATGGGGTCCGTGGCGATGCTTTGAATAAAACTGCCATCAATCTTTAGGTAATCCACGGGCAAATCTCGTAGGTAACTTAAAGACGAGGCACCGCAACCAAAGTCATCCAAAGCGAATCGGCATCCAAAACTCTTGATCCGGGAGATGAGTTCTCGGGCCTGGCTCAGATTCCGAATCATCGCCGTTTCAGTGATCTCAAAAGAGGCACGCGAAGGCTGAACACCGGCGTCAGTCAGGGTGCGCTCAACCAGATCGGGGAGGCCTGGATCGTTCAAAGTCTTCGCCGAGAGATTGATGGCTAAACTGAGCCGTGAATGAGCACGCAATAAGGCCACCGCGTTCTGAATCACGAAGTGGTCCAACTGCTGGATGTTACCAAACCGCTCGGCAGCCGGTAAGAACACCCCCGGCATAACCAAGTTGCCCTCCCGATCCCGCATCCGAATCAGTACCTCGAAGTAAAGGCTCACCTGTTTGCGTAAGGGACGAATCGGTTGCAGCCAAAGCTCAAATCGATTCTCACGAAGCGCATCCTTGATCGCGATCGACCACCCAGCCTCGCGTCGCAGCTGTTGCATTTCAGAGTTATCCGCCTTGAAAATCTGAAGACCATTGCGCCCTTTCGCCTTGACCATATAACAGGCTGAATCCGCCTGAGCCAAAACGTCTTCGCCACTGATCTGACCGTCGATGGCCGCCATACCGATGCTCAAGCTCGTGGCAAAGCTCTTCCCCTGCTCGTTAAATCGGTATTCGTCAAGCAGTTGTAACAACCGCTTCGCAATGGCGTTGGCCTCAACGTGGCTCGCTCCGCTCAGCAAAACCGTGAACTCATCACCACCGAACCGAGCAATCTTGTCCCCTCCACGGGTATTCTCACGCAAGAGTTTCGCAATCTCAATGAGCAGCCGATCCCCAGCCGCATGGCCTGCCGAGTCATTGATGACTTTGAAATTATCCAAATCCAGGTAGAGCAGGAAGCTCATCAAACCCCGCTTCGCCTGCGCCACCGAGGTCTCCAACAACTCATCAAAGCACCGTCGATTATAGAGCCCTGTGAGCGTGTCGTGATTGGCTAAATACAACAGATCGCGCTCCAACCGTTTGCGTTGGCTGATATCGGTGATGATCATCACCGTACCCACCGGCACCGATTTCTCGCCCATGATGCTGTCTGCCCGACAAAGACTCGAGATGAGGTCCCCGCTGGAGGTTCGAACCTCTACCTCCCCGCTCCAAGAGCGTCCCGCCCTAGAGCTGTTCCAAATGCTATCCCACACCTCGGTCTTGCTAAAAAGTCCCTTCAGTGCAGTCGGGTCGGAGAGGGCGGCAAGGTTGGTCTGAAAAAGATGGCTGAATGCAACGTTCACGTAGTTCACCTTGCCATTGACGTCCAGCAAGCAAACCGCATCGCTCGTGCTGTCCATGGCCTTGCTGATGCGGCTCAATTCCTCGTGCGTGCGTTGGTGCTCGAGTTGATGCGCTTCCTCCATCCGGTCGCGCGAACTCTTGTGGCGTAGGTGTGCCAGAATTCGCGCTTGCAACTCGGCGAGTTGAAAAGGCTTGTTAACGTAGTCGACGACCCCTAACTCAAACGCCTGAACCTTGTCCTCCACACTCTCTTTGCCCGTCATCACCATGATGGGCACGTGCATCAAATCTTTACTCGCTTTGAGCCTCCGGCAGAGCTCTAAGCCCTGGATGTCAGGGAGACCTAGATCTAGAAGGATCAGGTCGACATGAGTGCTTTTAGCCGTCTCCAGGGCCACCGCCCCGCACTCGGCCACGGCTGTTTGCAAGCCCGCGTCCTGTAAAACCTCTACCAGCAGGTTCACCAACTCCGGGTTATCCTCAACGATCAGTACTTTCGGGTGTTTCATGCCTCTGGACGCGGTGATCAATCTACTCATACCGCCCTCTGTATCAAGCCGAAAGACAAAGCGCGGTCCGTCAAAGTTGCGGGTCCCACCTCGCAGCTAACCGACCCCAAACGCTGCTCCTCTATGCTGAGCAAGCAACGGAGCAGCGGCGATGACTTGGTAGGGACGACCCGCCCATCGTTGGACCGAAGCCAAGGCGAAGGCGGATGGGGCGTCCGCGTCCGGCCAGAGCCGGACGCTCGGTAGCTCTGAGTCTCTTAGCCTTCCGAGTAGCTACCTGGCGAAGGGACACAAAGCCCCGATCCATCCGGCTGGCGCCGGACGGGGACGGCGCAGCGCACCGTGCCTACCTTGACGGCACATCCACAAAAAAAGCCCCCGAAGCATTACGCTTCGGGGGCTTATGTAAGCTAAGCTATTAGCTGCGCCTTACTCCTTACGGAGCCACAGCGCGCCAACCTGCACCAGGAGTCTCAGGCGTAACCAACGTCGCAGACGTTTGGGTCACACCATTGAGATACCAGATACCCAGCAAACCGCTGGTGTGTTGGAGAACGAGGTCGTTCTTGCTGTCGCCATTGTAGTCGGCGGCGGCAACCACAGACCAACCTGCACCAGGATTGCTCGGGCTGAGCAAGTCCGCACCGGTTTGGTTGATGCCATTCATATACCACACCGCAACGGTGCGGTCGAACGCGCCACCACTGTATTGGAAGACCAAGTCAGTCTTCTTGTCGCCGTTGAGGTCGGTAGCCGCAACCACGCGCCAACCGGCGTCCACAGTGCCGTCCAGACCGAACGGAGCAACCGGGTTCAGCAAGGTCTTGCCGATGCTGTTCGCACCGTCTTGGAACCAAGCAGCCAGGAAGCCTTCAGTGTGTTGGAACACGATGTCAGCCTTCTTGTCACCGTTGATATCAGCAACCGCAACCGCATCCCAACCAGCGCCGGGATTGGACTCAGGAGTGACCAACTTAGCTTCGAGCAATTGGGTACCATTGAGATACCAAATCGCCAGTGCACCGTCGAAGTTACCACCGTTGTATTGGAACAGGATGTCACCCTTCGAATCGCCGTTGAAGTCGCCGTAGCCGACCACTTCCCAACGAGCGTCACCCGCCGTTTCAGGCGAGAAGAGAACACCTTGCTTGAGCGTCGCACCGTCCAGGAACCAAGCGGCCAGGAAACCGTCGGTGTGTTGGAACACTAGGTCGCTGCTGCCGTCACCGTTGATGTCAGCAGGGTTGACCGGCTTCGCGGCAGGCGTTGTCACGTTGATCGTGTTCACGCTGCGAACGAGCTCGTAGTTGACCGCATCGCTCGGGATGAAGATCGCTTCGAGCTTCTGACCGTTGCCCAACGGGAGGACGGTGCCCTTAGTAGGAACGTAAGCGAACACACCAGCAACCGTGCTCGTCGCGTTCAATTGGGTATCGCCCAAGGCGGTCCCAACCGTGATGTCAGCCGGCGCGGCCCAAACCACAGCAGGTGTTGCCTTCGTAACCGTCAACGTGCTCGCAACGAAGCTGATGTCGTAGTTCGCGGCGGTCAGTGCGCCATCTTGTCGGATGCTGTAGCTACCGATCGGGCTGCTTGCGGTCGCGGTCGTCGTGAGCTTCAGGCCGGTGATGGCGCTGGAGGAGTCACCATTCACCAAACCGGTGATGGTAGCGGTCAAGTCCGGAAGAGCGGCATTGAATTGCTTGCTCTTGGCGTCAGCCGAAACCACTGCAGCGGCCTTCTTGACCTCGACCGTGGTGCTACCCGTCGCCGTCGCGTAGTTATCCGCATCGGTAGGAGTAAACGAACCGCTCAAGGCTTGTGATCCGGCGGTCAAGACCGCACCAGCAGCCGGGGTGTATGCGAACGTTCCAGCAACACTGGCCGAAGCGTTCAGCTGTGAGCTGCCCAATGCGGTCCCGTAGGTGATCGCAGTCGGAGTCGCCCAAGTGATGGTCGGAACAGCCTTGTTGATGTCGATCGTGGTGCTGCCCGTCGCAGTGGTGTAGTTCGCCGCATCGGTCGGAGTGAAGACAACGCTCAACGCGCGGTCCACACCAGCCTTGAGGGAGGTATCACCAGAGGCAGGGGTGTAGGCGAAGGTTCCCGCCACATCCTTACCGGCCGTTTCAGCTTTGGCATTCAATTGAACGCTGCTCAATGCAGAACCGTAGGCGATGCTAGCAGGCTTGCTCCAGACGATGGTCGGAGTGGCCTTCTCCACCGTTACGACACCGTCCTTGAACGTAACCGCATAGTTCCCTTGCGTTGCGGCACCCGTGAGTTTCACGGCGTATGTTCCAACAACACTGTCAGCTTTCACAGCTGAGGAGTCCAAGGTGTAGACGATCGAGGTGATCGTGTCGTTGAAGAGCAACGCAGGAGTGATGTTCAACTCGAAGACAGGAACTGCATCGAGGTACTTCTTCGTTACGTCCTTAACCGCGACGGTAACCGCAGCCGGGGTGACAGTCAGCTTGCCCGTGCCGTCGTAGGTCACGTCGTAGTTGCTGTTACCTTGACCACCGGCAACCGTGAGGTTGTAGGTTCCAACGTTAGCGCTGGCGGCCGTGCTCGAGGTCACCGTGATGTCGCTGCCGAGGCTATCGGTGCCAACCAACGCAGGAGCGATGGTGTAAGGAACAGCGTCGAATGTCGGTGCCGCGCCGTAGGCTCGGCTAACCGCCTTAGCAACGATGGTCACCGGTTTCTTGGTCACGGTCAACACGCCACCGGCAACCGGTGTGATGTTGTAGTTACCAACCACACCACCCGCAACGGTGAGTGCATACGTGCCTGCGGAGGTCACAGGACGATCCGTGCTGACAGCAGGAGCCGTAATGTTATTCGCATTGTCGTTCGGATTCGCGAAGCTACCGTATTCGATAGCGAACTTAGCAGGGGTAGCGTCGCCGTAGACGATACTGGCGTTTGCAGCCTTCGCTGTGAGCGTTGCAGGTGTGACAACCAAGTCGTTATCGGAGGTCACCACATTGACGCTGGCGTAGTTACCACTGTTGGAGGTGAACTTCGCAACCAAGCGCTTGCTGCCGACGTTTTGAATAGTTCCAGCGGCGTTGTCCGCGTAGCTGAACACACCGAAGGTCGTGATGTCCGTCGTTCCAGCCCATGCACGAGCGGCGAGTTGAACCGCGCTCAGAGGTGTGCCGTAGACGATAGGGCCACCAACGCTCCAAGTGAAGGTAGGCACCGCAGGGGTCACGGTGACACTGCTGTTGGCGTGGGTGATCTCGTAGTTCGCACTAGCAGAACCGGAGACAAACACAACATAAGCAGTCGTCGAAGCAGGCGAGGTCGCCGTTGCAGCAGTCACAACCTGGGGTTGGGAGCTGAACTTAGCAATCGTGTCGGTCTCACCCTTGTTGTTAATACCGAAGTTGTCACCAGTGACAACGAACTGGCCATTGGCGGAACCAAACGGACGGGTCTTGGCTTCGACACTGATCTTGATCTTGCGTTTAGTCACAGTGAAGGCCTTCTCACCGTCGTTTGCCGACGTTACAAAGTGGAAGTCGGAGTCAGACGGTGCTTGGCCAGGTGACCGGAAGGACACAGCGCCCGTTGCGATCGTCGAATAGCTACCAGGAGCGGTTTCAGGAAGCGCGGAGCTGTAGGGAATCGGCTGCACGTCGAGTCCGACTGCAGAAACGTCGTCGGTGATACCGAAGATCTTCTTGGTGTCGGATTCACCGTTTGTGTACTTAACCGTGAACGGACGGTTGAACTCGCCGTAGGCACGGCTCAGACCACCCTTAACAGCAGCACCAGCGGTATCCAAACCCAGATCAGTACCGTCGATTTCGACATTAACTTTGCGCTTCACCACTTGGACGAAGTAGTCCTGGGTGAACGATTGATAGTTCACCTCGCTCGCACCGGGCGTGAAGGTGACGGTGATCTTGCGCTTGTTGGAATCGGCGGTCGATGTCGGGGTGTTGCTTGCGTCGACGCTGTTCGCACTCCAGGTGTCCAACGTGGCATCATACCCAGAGTCTGCGGCCTTATTGACCGTCACGGTTCCAGGTGCGCCCGTCGCAGTATCACCGACCGCACGGCTAGCGACAGGAACGGAGGTTCCGAGCAAGCTGGCGTAGGTGTCACCGTACTTGATAGGTTGCGTAATCGCCGCAAACTGAGTCCAGGTTAGCGTAGGCTTGATCTTGGTGATCTCATAGATCCCAGCAGTGTCGTAAGTGAACGAGTAGTTCGTGGCGACTGCATCGGCCAACTTGACACCATACTCGCCGACCGGAGTCGTCGCAGTCACAGCCTGAGTCGTAGCCAGATCGCCCTTCTTGGTGATGGTCACAGTAGGCAGCGTGGTTAGCACAGCAGGAGTTTGCTGGGTCGAGCTCGCAAGAGTCACGAAACCGTTTGCCCCAGTAGAGTCAACATACGAGAGTTCCGTGCTGGGATTGATCGCAGGGCTGGCAGGAGTCGCCAAGAAGTCCTTGGTGAAAACGCCAGGCTTAGCGGTCGATCCCTTCACCTTAACGATCAGAGGCTTCTTCGTAATCGTGTAGGTACCAGAACCGATCGAGAGGCTGTAGTTCGCCAGACGATTGCCAGAGTCCGTCAGGTTTGCAGTCAGTGGATACGTACCCGCGTCGCTGCTTTGGGTGGCGGTGGTGGTATACTTGACCGTGATGAACGTGCTGTCGTTGATCACTCCATTGTCAACGATGCCAGTCAGTGTTACACCGTCGGCGATAAGGTAGGTACCACTTGCGGTCCCGGAGGTAACGCTTGCTTGAATGGCGCTGCCGTAAACGGACGTCTTGCCAGTGGGCGCGGCCACGGTCAATGCTTTCGCATCAACTTTGATGGTGCGATCCACCGACTTGATGTTGTAGTTATTGTCGCGAGCACCATTCTTCAAGGTGGTGAACTTGGCGCGCAGCGTGTGAACAGCGCCGTTGTTGACGGTCAACCCTGCGGAGGCATACGCCACCTCGGTTGTTCCATTGACCCAGAAGTAATCAACGCTGCCGGTGAGGTTCGGGGCGCTAACGCCACCCTTCTGAGCGTCACCCAGCAAGGTCCCGTAGGTGATGTTTGCGAACTGGGTAGCAGAAACCTTCGTGGAAGGCAAAACCCAGTCTAGACCAGGAGGATCAATCGGCGTCACCGTCAGCTTACCGGTGTCAACACGCGTGATGCTATAATTCTTCGTGTCCTGACCGCCAGTGCTCTTGATAACAAACGTGCCAACGTCGCTGCTGGAGGATGCGCCGCTGTAGTCGAGTGCCAGCGCAGGAGTGATCCCAGCCGTGGTGGCGGTTTCACTGTTCTTGAACCCCGCAATGTCCAGGGTCGTTCCAACCACTGGCGTGGTGGAAGGGACTGCGGCAGCGTAGGCCTTGCTTTGATCCTTGGTCGTCACAGTCAGCACTGCCTTATTCACAGTGATTGACTTGGTCGCCACGGTAACTGCCAAGCTTCCTTGATTCGCTGCGTCCGGAGTAAAGGTCGCAGTGATCGTGTAGGTATCAGCATTGAGCAAGGTCGTTGTATTCAACGAACCGGCAGGGTTGTTAGCCGTTGCCGACGCCGTGGCGGTGTAGCGCAATACACCCGCACCGGTCGAGACCGCCGAGCTCGTGCCCGTCATGTCAACAACCGGCGTAATCGTATTGTTATTGAACTTGATGGTCGCATTGAAGTGCTTGGTCGCATCCAACTTGTCACCGTAGGTCAAAGCGGCAGAGTTGAAGTTCGCCCAATCAATAATCGCGAGCACCTTGGTCACAACGACCTTCCCGTTCACGATCGTGATCGTGTAATTGGAATTGCGGCCCGTGTCGGTTCCGCTCTTCGGCAGCACCTTGTTTGCGTACTCACCGATAGGAGTCACAGGATTGCCACTGGTGTCCACACCATCGCCGCCCTGGGTGTCCGTTGAAGCCGGGCCTTCAAACGCCACCACCACACCCGTTGAGGTGTAAAGGTCCGACGGCTGACTGTGGAACGGTGCATACCCCGCGCCGACCGCCGTGCTGGTTGCAGCAACCGTGGGCTGGACCGTGAACGACGGAGTGTAGTTTTTGCCGCCAAAGACGCGAGTGATGTCCTGCGCGGTGATGGTCACAGCGCGAGGAGCAACAACCAACGTGGCGGTCTTGCTGAGATCGAACTCATAGTTGGCAGCAGCAGCACCAGTTGTGTATCCGACCGTCACCGTCCCAGCGTTGGGCCGAGCAGCAGGTTGAACGACTGCTGGAGCGGTTGTGAAGACGCTCGACGTCTCGGTTCCGGCAAAGCCTTTGCCGTCACCGGTCAGATCGCCCTTACCACCGTTAGCATAGACCAACGCGTACTCAGGATTGTTATCCCCATAGGCAATTGTCTTAGTGGTGGCCGTCGTGTCCTTAACAACGATCGAAGGCTGAACCGTCCTCTTCTTGATCGTGAACTTTTGATTGTTCACCGTCAGAATGTAACGATCGATTTTGGCGTTAGCGCCCGTACCGTCGGTCACCAAGGCCGTAGCAGCGTAATCACCAGCAGGACTTGTAGAAGTGACCGTCCCGACAAATGAAGGAGTAATCCGGATGCCGTTCGGCGTCCCCGTTCCCGCTGTATCAGCGTCGGCAGCCAAAAGATCACCGGTCGTGGCCGTCGCACCAGGGGTCACAGGCGTATCGCCGTAGAACGAGTCCGTCGTCGTCACGTTGATTCGCAGCGGACGTCGATCGATGCGCAGCGTTGCTTTGCCGTCGTTAACCGCAGACAGCTTGTAGTTCGCGTTCGCGATAGGTGCGACGGCGAAGTTAATACCGCCCTCATAAACACCCGGAACAGTGGTCGAACTGAGCACCGTCGTCGTGCTACCAACCGTGATCGAGTTAACTTCCTGCAATTGCACGGACGCCGCGTTAGCAATGACCGTATTCAGCGTTTCGTTATTGGCGAACGCAGAATAAGTCACGGTATTGGCATCTCCCGCCGTGAATGTGAGTTTCGCATCACCGTAGTTACGCGCAAAATTGCCCGTGCTGGGTGCTTTTGGCGCGTAGGTGATTGTAAATTGGTCCACATCAATCAGGGCTTCGTAGGTCGACGTGTTATCGATTCCAGCCTGATTCGACGGGTTCGCTGTGAACGTGGCAATAATCTTATAGCTCTTACCAGCGTTCAACAGCTGGTTCTCAGCCGAGGCCCCATTAATCTGGTAGCTGAACGTTCCCGTAGCATTCGCCGCAGCTGCATTGAGCTGGGCCGACGTGATCCGGGTGCCGTAGGTTATTGTTGGTAGGGTGCGAACGTTGTTGGCAACGGTCCCCCAGTTGATGGTAGCGGGAGCGGCCAAGCCCGATGACGCTGCCGCCAGCATAAATGCGGCGGTCGCCATGGTCAGCTTTGCGCCTAACCCGTGGTTTGGTTTTTTCATATTTATAGCTGTACTTAATGAGACCGACTTTTCCATAACCGAGCTTCTATTGAAACGAAAGACCTGTGTCAACTCAAACTTCCAAGCCCCCCGCCCCCGTTTTTCCTGAGGACGACTTTCCGGATCGCCCTCAGAGCATGTTCTAAAGAAGGGTTTCTCTCTCATATTGGTGTTGTTGTTGGTCCGATGGGTTTGATGGTGCTGGCTGTGTGGGTTTTGGTCGTTTCGTTTTTGTGAGTTTGGCTCGCCAGGCCGGCCCGGCGCCCGTTCCTCGAGGTTCGACTCTCGCCGCCCTCCTCCGCTGCGCTTGGCTGGAATCAACAAGAAGCAAAAAACCTGCCACCTGATCGACTGGCCAACCACCGCCTCCAGCGCCCCGAGGCAACCGGATATCGCGGCATTTCATGCAACCGTGAGATTGCTTATTTCTCAGACTTGATCGGTACACAATGCCGGACACGCGTGATTTATACCCCTTACTACAGAGTAACCACCTCGGTGGCAAGAAAAAAGTAGGCGAGGAAACCTTACGCAACTCGCAGATACTGAATCACTCGCGTTCGCTATTCACAAGTTATTCACAGGACTCCTCTTGGACCCCGACGCCAATCTTGCGGAATCATCCCCACTTATCCAGGCACAGTCAAGCGGCTTGGCTGCCTTTTCTCCACGAGGTCACCTCCAAATCCAGCCAACCCAGCCCTCGCACATCCCCACTCAAACAAAGAGAATCCGATTCAGTTCACCCTTTCGACTCTCGCTCGCGCTTCCTCGCCTCCTTAAGCCTGACCTCCGCTAACCTCTTCAACACGACTCTCCCATCTCCCTGACGACGATCGGTTAACAATCCAAAATCGGCACCACGCCAGCACAAACAAGAACGCCCCACTGAGAACCATCGCCGAGGCGATCGAGCAATCCAACCATACAGCAAGGTGCATTCCCAACACGGAACTCGCGATGGCGTGTAACACGGAGATCAACAATCGGCTTGGAAGCCGATGGGTCAGCAGTGACGCACTCGCCCCCGGCAAGATGAGCATCGCAATCACGAGAATCGCCCCCACGGCTTCAAACGCACTCACAATGACCAACGACAGCACGGCCGTCAGCGCATGATGGACCCAATCAGACCGTATTCCAATCACTCGCGATAGGCCGGGATCAAAGGAACTCACTAAGAGTTCCTTGTAAAACAAGGAGATCGCAAGAATCAGTCCCAAGCACACCACTCCCATGCGCAGTATTGATGCCGGGCCCCATTTCAGGCCGAGCCATTCTACCGATGGTTCCAGTGACACAAACCCAATCTCCCCATAAAGCACACAGTCTTGATCCAGGTCGACTCGGTCGGCAAACACCGCGATCATAATCACGCCCACCGCGAAGAGCGTGGAGAATGCGACACCGATCGCCGCATCTTGTTTGACCCGGGAGCGGCGGTGAATGAGCTCAATAATAAACGAGGTCAGGATCCCAGCCACCAACGCTCCCAAAAACATGACCCACGTCGAACGAGATCGCGACACCAGAAATGCCCCCGCGATTCCAGGCAAAATGCTGTGACTGATCGCGTCCCCCATTAGTGCCATGCGCCGGAGAATAAGATAATTGCCAATCAACCCGCACGCGATGCCGACGCCTATGCCCATCAGCACAACCCAACCATAGCTCGCCAACGACTCAGTCCATGGCGCAACCAACACCTTATGCGCGTCGAAAGCCGGAATGAGGTTCAAGAAGTTCCTAACCATGCGGTTTAATATTTCAACGGCCGTAGCCTGTCACTCGCCCCGTTTCGGATGGGGTTGGAAGCCCTTTCTGAATTTGAGCGAGATCGGGAATCAAACGGCCATGGGGATCTACCCGTGCATACGACAGTTTCTTCTCCAACTCCCGAACCGCATCCTCTCCCAACACATGCTCGATCTTTTCCGCTTCATCATGGACGTGGTCCGCAGGCACTTGAGCCGCGTGGTTGAGGTAAAGCTCCCACAATCGATGATTTCGCACAATCGAACATGCCTTTTTCCATCCACTCGGAGTAAGAAAAGCCACACCACGATCGTCCTCCGTGGTCACAAGTTCGTGATCGACTAATTCTTTGAGCCGACCTCGGATCTCGTCCAATGTTTCCCGGCGTCGAGTCGCCAACTCCAGCACCGATACACCGTCGCCTTCAAACCGACGGGCCTCAAGCACGTGATAGAAGGACTTGAGCGTGTTCTCCATCCGTATTCGCACCGTGCTCGATCGATGTCGCCACCAGCGAGTCACGACGCCGTGTTTGGGCGCGAAGAGAAACGCGCACGCGAACACGCTCGAAGCGGCAAGGACCATGAAAGGACCGGTCGGCAGATTGTTTCCCAGGAAGGAACAGAACGCTCCGAGCACTCCCGCCATGACTCCAAACAGTGCGGAGAGCCAGAGCATGCGATTCAAACGGTCGGTGAGTAGGTAGGCCGCCGCCGCTGGAGTGATCAGCATCGCGGACACAAGCACAACCCCAACGGCCTGCAACGCGACGACGATACCCATGGCTAGCAAGAGAATAAACGCCCCTTCCACCCACCGAGTTGGTAGCCCAATCGTCCGCGCGTAGACCGCATCGAAGCTGGTGGCTAAAAGCTCTTTAAACAAAACCGAGACCACCGCCACCGCTAACACCGCGATGACTCCCATCATCCACAGGTCCGCAGAGCTGATTGCCGCCGCTTGTCCAAAAAGGAACTTGTCGATGCCCGATTTGCTGCCCGTGGGCAGTCTCTGGATCATGGTTAGCAAACACACGCCGAACGTAAAGAAGACCGTGAGCACAATCCCAAGGACGGAATCCTCCTTCAGCCGTGTCGTATTGAGAAGCAGCCGAACGGTTGCGATCCCAAGCAGGCCGGCCAAGGTTGCACCAATCAAAATAGGATAGGGGGGAGTCTTAGACAGGTTCCAAAGAAAGCCGAGGGCTACTCCAGGGAGGACGGCATGGGACAAGACATCACCGGTCAGCGCCATTTTTCTGACCACGAGAAAGCAGCCGAAAAGTCCGCACGAGATACCGATGAGAGCAGACCCCAAAACCGCGTGACGCACGGCAGGATCCTTGAAGCTAAGGAATCGAATCGCCTGACGTTTGAGGTTGAGTTCACCGAGATCCCCAACCTTCGCGGCCTGCAGCGTAGAAATCGATCCACCGAGAAGCATCATGAGTGGGACCAACCAAATCCAACGTCTCAGATGACTCCTCACCACTCCCGCATCCATTCGCAGCGATATCATAACCCTCGCTGTCGCACAGCTTCGGCGACCTCTGACAAAATCGTCAACCGTCCTCCATAGGCCTTCTGAAGCAATTCGTAGGTGAAGACATCCGCCGTGTTCCCAAAGGCTACAACCCTCATGTTGAGCAGGAGTAACATGTCGAAGTAGTTACGTGCCGTGGGAAGATCGTGATGAACGACCAGGAGTGTTTTCCCACGGTTCTTCATCTCATGGAGCAATTCGATGATTGCCGACTCAGTGGCAGCGTCCACTCCAGCGAACGGTTCATCCATGAAATAGAGATCGCTATCCTGAGCCAAAGCTCGCGCCAGGAAGACCCGTTGCTGTTGTCCACCGCTGAGATTGGAAATCTGCCGATCCGCGTAGGGCAGCATTTGCACCCGGTCGAGACACTCTCGAGCGAGGTCGCGATCCTTCTTCCCAGGACGCCGGAACAGCCCCAGGTGTCCATAGCGTCCCATGAGAACGACATCCATAACATTGACCGGGAAATCCCAATCGACGGATTCGCGCTGCGGAACATACCCTACGCGTTTGAGGTTCTCTTGTATGGGAAGCCCGAAGACCTTCACCCACCCGGAGGTCGGAGGGATCAACCCCATGGCCGCCTTGATCAAGGAGGACTTTCCCGCCCCGTTGGGGCCTAAAATCCCCACTAACTTTCCTCGTGGCACTTCCAGATCGATTCCCCAAAGAACAGACTTCTTCTGGTAGGCGACCGTGAGGTCGTGAACCTCAAGCGGGAGATCGGAAGAACTCACTTCAGCCCCTCCACGATGGTGATGATATTGTGCTTGATCATTCCTTCGTAGGTCCCTAGGTCCACTCCATTCTCCATCACTCCTGGAGTGCCCATGGCATCGGAGAATATCTCGCCTCCGACCTTAACACCCGCATCACGGCTGATACGCTCGATGGTTTGATGCGGCACACTCGACTCCACAAAGATGGCTTTGATCCCCTGGCTCTTGATGAAGTCCACCAAGCGGGACATGTCTGCCAAACCTGCCTCAGTCACGGTTGATATACCCTGTAGCCCGACGACTCTGAAACCGTAAGCTCGACCGAAGTAATTGTAAGCATCGTGGCTCGTCACCAGGATCCGACGACCGACTGGCAGTTCGGCGGTTTTGGTGAGAACAAATTCGTGGAGCTTTTGCATCCGTGAACGCCATGCGCTCGCCCTTTGCAGGAAGTAAGCCTTTGAATCAGGCAACACCGCAGAAAGCCCCTTGACTACGGTCTCCGAACACCCCATCCACAGGGTCAGGTCAAACCACACGTGTGGGTCTGGGTGTCCATCGAATCCTTCTGGGGAGAGGAGCGACTTACGGTCCAGCGCCTCGGTAACCGCATACACCGGCTTCTTGGCCTTGCCTAACCGAACCAGGACGTCTTGCATTTTTCCTTCGAGCATCAGCCCGTTGTAAAAAATGATCTGCGCTGATTGGAGCCGGGTGACATCTGCCGCCGTCGCCTTGTAAAGGTGTGGATCCACACCCGGCCCCATGAGGCTCGCCACACGAACTTTGTCTCCCCCAATCTCGCGAACCAAGTCCGAAACCATGGACGTGGTGCAGACCACGTTGACCTGAGCCGATAAAGCCGGAGAGCCGAGCAGTATGCCGACGGTTAACACCGCGAGATGGGTTCCGGCGCAAAACAGACGGTGGAGCAACGGCACCAACCCATAAGGTCCGGGATCTTTCATGATGCCGACGCTAATCACAACCAATGTTAGTGTCAACAGACAATGTTAGGCTCACCTATATCTTTACACCTTGATACGAGCAACGCGTTTGGTTCTGCGGGCTGGGTGCGTATTAACTCGAGTCCTCATGACACTTCGACGCCGTGGCGGAGGCAGCTTGGACTGGCTTGCCAGAGATCGGCCCCACATCGGAGCCCGAAATACTCACTGCCAGGATTCTGGACGCCACGTGGTGCCCACGCTAGGATTCGCCGATGAAACCCACGGACGTGCAGATTATTGGAAGCGAGCTGGCGGTGAAATGGAGCCATGGCGAGGAGACCTTTATCCCCCTCGGGTTTCTGCGAAGAGCCTGTCCGTGTGCCTCGTGTAAGGGGGAAATGGACATTTTCGGAAACATCTACAAAGCCCCGGTAAGCCAACCCAAACCCGGGGCCGATACGATCCGGAGCATCGGACGCGTGGGGGGCTACGGCCTGCAGCCGGTCTGGAGTGACGGGCATTCCTCGGGGATCTTCAGCTTCGACTACTTACTCTTCGTGGCACGCGAGGCGGCGAAAAGGGACTGACCTAGATACAGAGACAAACCGCCCAGTGACGCGCCCGGCTCTGCTGGAGGTGATTGTTCCCACCGTCCCCAAAGCAAGAGCGGCCGGTATCCAAACAGCGAGCGCGCGTAAGAACCCGCCTCCAAAGCCCCCCAACCTGGGGACGCACGACATCAAAGCAGCTTGGGCTGCGAATCGTCCCTTGCCAAGGCTTCCCCAAGGCTTTCAATCTTCGACCGGCGTCGCTCGATGATGTGCTTGTCCAGCGAGGGGTTGTAGGGAACGGGATA
>Ga0172373_10006465_pt1 | contig 15555 bp, 14 predicted proteins | sample Lak10m_2_FD_114546 | JGI IMG/M metagenome (GOLD analysis project Ga0172373, IMG submission 114546) | Freshwater microbial communities from Kabuno Bay, South-Kivu, Congo - kab_092012_10m | ecosystem: Environmental > Aquatic > Freshwater > Lake | place: Democratic Republic of the Congo...
GTATATTTAATGAGCATAGAAAAAAATACGTGTATTTTTTTCTATGCAAAAATTATTTATCAAAGATAAATAATTTTTCATTTTTTATGAAATTTTTAATAATTTTCATAAAAATGGGTGTATATATTCTTTTATGCAAAAAATATTTATCGAAGATAAATATTTTTTTATTTTTTATGAAATTTTTGATAATTTTCCTGAAAATAGGTGTATAATGAATAAGGTTTATTGAAACAACGAGATAAAAATCAAAAATTTTTATCTCGTTATTAAGCCGAGAAATAAATCGAAGATTTATTTCTTGGCAAAACATTTCTATCAAATGAATATGATAAATTAATATTTTTATGAAATTTTTAATAATTTTCATGAAAATGAGTGTATTATACAATAAAATAAAATAAATTGAATACACCTTTGATGTATATAAATAAATATTAAATTGAATAAGATAAATGTGATGCACAAATATATAAAAATAATCGTAAACATCTCTAGAATAATTATAATTTGAATACTAAAGTAATGTATTTTCTAATTTAGTTCTATGAATTTTTAAATATTCTTTTGCTTTTTCTAAAATATTTTTTTGATATTTTGATAAATTTTTACCAGCTCTATTTATGTAAAAATTTATCATCATTACAGCAGATTGATATACAGTAACTGCTTTTCTTTTAGTACTTAATTTGGCAGAATTAAATATAGATTCTGCAATTTGTTTAGGTGATTTTTTAGTAAAAATACCAGGTTCTAAATTCAACGAATTACTTTTTTCTGTTACTATTTGTGACCATTTTTTAGATGATTTTTTAAGTGATTTTTTAGATGATTTTTTAGATAATTTTTTAGATGATTTTTTTGATGATTTTCTTATTTCTACCATTATATAATTTTACAAAATTATTCTAATGAAAATATAATAATTATAGTTATAGTTAATTAATTATAATTATTTCTAATTTAGGAAATTTTATAAAAAAATTGAAATAATTATAGTATAGGTTTTACTTAATTATGAAAATTACCATAACTTTTTTATAAATTTATAATCTTATTGATAGGTGGTTATTTGCCAATAAATTAAAAATGCCAAAATACAATAATGATTCTAATTTAATTAAAAAATATAAAAATTATGATAATTATAAATATGATTATGATTATGATGAAATTGAACATCATATATATGATGAAATTGATGAATCTTTTGATATAATAATTTATCTTGCAAGTGGTAAAAAATTTGTTTTTCATAATACAGATCTAAATCTATATAGTATTAATAGTGATATTAAAATAAAATTATTAGATAATCTAGATTTACCAAAATTAGACAAAAAATATAAATATGAAATTAATTTTATCGAAATAGGTACTAATAATCATATTTGTCTAGATTTTATAAATAGATATATTTCTGTTACAGCAGTTATATCTGTTGAAATTGACGAATATTATTATAGTGATGATGAACAAGTTGAGGATGATTATGATACATTTGGACGTTTTAGTAATTATATATAAATTATCTAAAAATTTATAAATGCAAATTATATTTATCAAAAATAATTTGCATAAAAATATTAGTATACACTCGTTTTTATGAAAATTATCGAAAATTTCATAAAAAATAAAAAAAAATATGCATATTTTTTTATGCCTATAATACAGTATTCATTTTATTTAGAACAACAGAAAACCAAAGATTTTCAGTCTAAAGATTGCGATAAATCTTTGATTTACTATAATCATATATTTAAAAATAATATTTAATAAATTTATATAAATGTACAAGTAATAATAATTTCATAAAAAATAAAAAACTATTTATCAAAGATAAATAGTTTTTGCATAAAAAAGAATATGTATATTCTTTTTAATGCCTATATTACCGTATTCATTTTATAAATTTTATTTATTGTATATGCTATTCGACTTATTCATATTAATAAATATTTATTAAATTGAATGGGATAATACACATCAATATAACATTATTCAATTTTTACAGTATATGTTATTTAAAAATAAATATAATATATTCTATATAGTATAAAATAATTAAATATTAAAATTAATAAAATAATAATACTAATAATGAATAAGACAAATATGATCACCTTATTATTTTTAAATACACTTTATGAAATTTTTGATAATTTTTAAAAAAATTATTAAAAATTTTATAGTATCATTATTGCTATTATTTTATAAATAATTATTATTTCTGAATTATAGAAATATTATTTTTAAATGTATTATTGGGATAAATCTTCGATTTTCTGTCTTACGAGAAATAAAAAATCAAAAATTTTTTATTCATCCTAGTTTTCATGCGTATACATGAAACTTATCCATAGTACTTTTTATAAAAATTACTGTATATTTAATTAATTTTATTTTTCATATAAAATATTTAATAATTTTCTTAAATATATGTATATTTATAAAAATTGAAAAAAAATATTTATATATGAGAAGAATAAAAATAATTTTTCACCGTAGCCATTTTGGCTCAAGTAAGAAATCCCATTCTGGACAATATACGTAAATTCTAGGTCTAGCATTATTGTACGTCCGCAGCAACGGATACTGCACTGGTGTATAATGGATCAAATAGAAGGTATGATACCATTTCACTCATTAAATAGTTGGCTAGCTGCATTCTTCGCTAGTACTAGAATGCTATTGAAAATGCACCTTCCTGGAGATGTTAGCGAAATTGGTGGTGTTAATCACATCATCACCAAGATCGATCCTGATGGAACAGTTATACACAGGCCACTCACATCTACAACAACTGAGAGCACACCTGCCATTGATTGGACAACTACTATCCCTTCAGATAATATCAAGATCACAACGAAACATAACCTAATTCAATTCGAAAGAATGGCAACGGTCGACCCTAAGGGATACATGCTGGTCGATAGGTGCACTGAAGTGACACCCATTCTCGATGGTGAGGGAAACACCATCATGAAGATTGGAATAAATCCACCAATTATGGGTGGTTATATAGTTTCACAGCTTACTCTTGCTGTGTCAGGATTGGCACATGCTGATGTATTAATCTATAATTCTATGTTTCCACATACATCACAACCTATTCTCAAAATTATTGATGCAGATGGTGATGTATCTATAAGCTGTCAAATTGAGACCTGTGAATATCTGAGTATTCAGAACGGAACTATGTACTGCGCATACATTAGACGCCGAAAAGATGCGCCGCCTGATCAAGATGCAATTTGCATGGGACTCAATCTTTCAGCTACCATAGAACGATTGCCTGGCACTATCACAAATGTGCCAGATGCTCACAAATTGGCCTTCGATACGATATGGTCTGGCCTTACAAATGACACTGTACCAGTGACTATCAACGAAGCCCATTTGATCATCGATACACCACACATGAAACGAATTCTTCAAGTAGATGAGGATACAGTAGTGTGTGGTAAGAGTCTGATGATTGATTTGGAGAAAATTGTGAAGAAATCCAAACTGCCATATCAGACATCTGAACCTGTCCGCAGAATGCTAAAAACCATGGTAGATGATGGAAAGCCCAATCTGGATGTTTCAAAGGAAACCAGACAATATCACTACAAGACTATGAAACGTGCATTTCGTGATATGTTCGATGTGTTTTTACAAGATACAACTAAAGTTGAACTTGTTTTCACATCTGTGGGCAATATGGTACACGAATGCATCGATGGATGGAAAGGCATAGTAACAAGGATGCATCTGTACGTTATGGATGGTGAAATGGGTGCGACTATTTTTGAAGAGGAACTTTCCATTAGAGATTTTTTCCTCCGCACTCTCCATGATGTCAGAAATGATGAGGTTGAAAAAGTTATGACTTTTGTCAAAAACAATTTATTGGGAGGCACCATCCTAAGCTCATCTGCCAACATCCATCTAGAGAATTACGTGATAGCTCAATCCAACTTTGGTATAAAAAGACAATACGATGCCTTAATGGATGAACACAGGGAAGATGGCGAAGAACTACTTCCGCGAGAGGTGAAGAATAATATTAGGGCCAGGCTGATGAGTGAGTACACACCTGAAAAGATTGTCACACTGTTCCGCGAAAAAGTGTTGACTGGAAAAGGCTCACAATTGCGGCGTGAAAAGTGCCATAATCTCTTGTACTCTAATGTACCTTTGGGTTTTGGAACCATGGATGAATCGACTGCGGAAAGGCAGTTCAGGTGGCTTGAATCTTGCCATAATGAATCTTATGAACTGTCAGATGCAGCGTGCAAGTATCTTCTCATTTTGATGAATATATTGCATGTTGACGTGTTCCAAGTGCTCAGAATAAGGTACCCGCTACCTGAGGTATCATATGATTGGCCTAGTCATCTTTCTAAAATAGGTAGTACTATCAAATGTGCAAGATATGTATGCATTAAATCTTGGGTACCTCGGGCAGATGTTGCGAAAAAGCAAGGTCTTCTTGGTGTAATTATGGGGGAACGGGTTATTATTCTCAGTGAAAATCCAAATGACGGGTGGGTATTTGGTTTCAAAGAGAATGACCCAGCACAACAAGGCTTTACTAATTATGAAGTACTAGCGCCAATAGACATTATGCCAAACATCTGGGCTGAAGAAGATGAATGTATAGTAAAGCAAAAGTTTGTACCTTACAGCGGTGGATACTTGGCTGTAAAGCCTGGTGATGTTGTTAAGATAATCCATCCTGTTGAGCAACCAGGTATTTGGGTATTTGCACAACGTTTGTTTCCCAATCCAGGCATTGGATGGATCTCTGATTACTGTCTTCGAGATCCTCTGCACCTTCCACAGCAAGAACCAGCATCCATCGGACAGTCATCAGCCTCTAATCAACACTTTCAAATACGCCGATCACCATCTATAGGAATTCATGAAGAGACAAATATTAATTATCACCTTCAAGATATCCAACAATTTCCACCAATTAGTATACAACCTGTTTCAATTCAGCCAATGGTGCGGGTAAGAAGTCAGAGAAAACGTTAAATTGTATACAACTATTTTTCACCAATAATAAGCGCAACAGCGTTATACCTATCACTAGTGCGGTAACATTTTACCTGTTAATAAAATACTTTTAAAATACTTTTACAACTAGTTCTAGAAAATATATTTATTTTTTTGACTAGTATAATTATATTAAATATTTTTATAAAAATTATTAAAAATTTCATATAAAGTACTAGCACAACGTATTCATTTTATACATTTATTTTGTGTATTTAAAAATAATATTTAATAAATTTATATAATTTTGGTAATAATTATTATTTAATTAAAAAATGAGTATTTTATTATGAAATTTTTAATATTTTTTATAAAAATGGATGTATGTATAAATAATAATAATTTTAATAATTTTGTTAAAGCAAAAATTTATTATTTAAATAAATACACTAATGTTTATAAAAAATTAGTGTATTTATATATTTTTTTCCGTCTAATTAATTATATTAATTTATACTAAATATTCTAGTGTATTCAAAAAATAATGTTTAATTAATTATTATAATATACAAATAATACATTCATTTTTATTATCTTTATAAAAATATAATTAAAATATAGTCATTATTTATAAAATAATAACAATATTTTATAATTTTCTTAAAAATGAGTGTATTATTTATCAATAAAATATTTTATTGAATAATATTAAAACATTTAAATAATTTTTATAAAATGAATATGATAAAAAAAAATATTTTATATAAATTATAATTTATTAATTTATTTTATTAACATTATAATAATATTTTATAAGATGTGGTTGATAACATAATATCATTCCTAAAGTTATTTCTTTTTCTTCTCTATCTTTTTGATAATCAGAATTTAATATATAATTATTAACAAAATTATAAGATAATTTTTTAGTTTTAATTATTGTTATTAAATCTAAAGTATATATATTATTAATTAATACTTTTTCTTCATTAGAATAATCCATATTGTTTTGTAAAATTGTTTTTTATGGTAAAAATATTAAATCAATAAAATAAATAATTATTAATTCAATTTTTTAAATTTAAATATTTTTGTTTATATTTTAAATATTTTTGTAATATTGATTCAGATGGATTAACCATTAATGATATTGGTGTTTTTTCAATAACACTATGATATAATATATCGGAAATATTATTTTTAAAAAATTTAATTATACCGAAACCATAATCGTTTTCTTTGCTACTTAAATATGTCAAATTTATCAAGTTTCCTTCATTTATTATAAATATATAATTACCTTCACATTTTCTACTAATACAATTATCTAATACTGCACCACCAGTACCCATCACTGTTTGAATAATAGTTTTTGATCCATACACAATCTTACTATGTGTCATTATATGATCATCTGCACAAAAATAATATATTATTTCATTTTCTTGCATTGAATTAAATATTAATTCAATAAGAGAATGTTCTTTTGTTTCTGGTTTAGTAAACCTATCGCTATTTAATTTTATAGGTTCATATAATCCTAAAATATATAATAAAGTATCTTGTTTAAATTTGATTGTCATTAATGGCTCATGTCCAAATATTATTTTTTGCGATAATCCTTTTTGGATAAAATTTACTAAAATTTTATTTTGTGTTTCTTTAATACTAATCAAATCTAAGCTTTCTGAGGTGGGCGTACAATTATTTCCAGTGGAATAGATTGTAGTATCTATTGCTAATATATTAAATAATTTTAATATATCAAAATTATTTTTTTTTATATTTTCATCATTAATTAAATTTTGGATCATGGTAGATTTATAGTTATTTAAACAACCAGTTGGAAATAATGAATAAAATTTATTTGGTAAATTTAATTCATATTGTAATAATTGACATGTTGGATAAAAATCTTGAATATCATGATTACCCATTAATAAATATATATTCTTGTTTAGTTTATTTAACATATTAAATGCATGTTCTATTTGTGGTACATGTTCTTCCCATTTTATTTCTTCTCCATTGTCTTTTTCTTTTTTTGTTTTATCTTTTACACCTTTATAATAATAATTATCACCTAATACTACAACTGCTATATCATTTCTTTGACTAATATATTCTTCAATTTTTTGTATAACATTATAATAATTAGGTTTACCATTATCCGATGTATTATAAGGATTATTCCAACATCCATAAAATATAATTTCATTTATATAATTTTCCATTTATTATTATAATATATATAATAATAATAAATATTTCAATAAATTATATTTAATCAATGTTTTAATTAAATATTAATAAATTTAAATAATTATTATGAATATTTTTAAACTAATTATTTAGTAAAAGAAATGTTTCGCCGAGTTTCAATAAATCTTATATATATTATTAATATTTTTTTATTAATATTTTATAAATACGAAAAATATATTATTATTTAATGAATAAACATATACAACAAATTTTAGAATATGCACTCATTTTTATGAAAATTATCAAAAATTTCATAAAAAATACTGGGTTATCATATTCATTTTATAAATATTAGTTAGTGTATATAAAATTAAAAATTAATAATTGTATATAATTTTGCTAGTAATGATTATTTTATTAAATATACCCATTTTTAAATAAAATAATTATTACTCACAAAATTATATAAATTTATTAAATATTATTTTTAAATGCACCGTAGAGGAAAATCTTTGATTTTCCTCTACAATGGATGGGGGATAAAATCAAAGATTTTATCCCCCATGCACTAACTAAATTTTATAAAATGAATATAGTACAATTGTATTTTTTATGAAATTTTTAATAATTTTTATAAAATGAGTGTATAATTACATTATATCTAATGAAAAATTTAATAGTTATATATGATTTATTAAACAATGAGATAAAAAATTATTTATTAAATATTTTTATTATTTTATAAAATATTATTACATCTAAATTATATGAATTAATTAAATATTTTTAAATGTATGATTGTGATAAATCTTCTATTTATTTCAATCTTTAGACATAAAATCTTTGATTTCCTGTCGTACTTATATAAAAATTAAATAGTATTTTTTATGAAAATTTTAATAATTATCATAAAAATAAATGTATTGTTTTTAATTTTTTAATGTTTTCATATACAATTATTAATCTAAATGAATGTATAAAAATTGAAAATATTATATTATAATATATTATGGTAATATGTTTACCATATATTTTTTCAACAGGAATACAACAATATGACGAATATGCAGATTGTAATAAATCAAGTTATTGATCTTTATATATCTAATTATAAACATCAACATAATATTGATGCAACTGCTTATTATCTAAGTAAACTTATAACAAGATTTTTAAGACATTCGCCATATTTACCAAATACACCTATTAATCTTGGCGATCTTTTGATATATATTGCACAAAATAATAATGAAATTGCTAAAATACAATCCCAAGATAATTATTCTTTAATAATTCATCGTGCTATTACCATTGAAGCACGCGGTAGACTTTTAATAGAATTAAAAGATAACCAACTTTATGTTGAAGCAAAAAGTGGTCATAGTAATCGTCAACCAATTAGAGAACAACTGCATCAAACTCTTGTAACAATTAATACTATAAATACAAAAGAAATACCAATTCATATAACTACTAAACAAGCATGGTTACAAATACAAGCTCAAGGATATTTTAATAGTTCTCGAGATGGTCACTTTTTTATTGCTACAGAATATGGATTTCCACGTGATTACTATAAAATTATTAATCGTGTAAGATGTCGTGATGGTAATAGTCAAGAAGTATATTTAGCTCTAGATTTAATATCTTTTATTAATGATGGATATCAAGTATGGAAAAATTCTGATTATTTTTTAACACCTAATAACTTTCCTGTTAAATATCTAAAAAAAGTATCATCAAAATATCCTCATAAAGAAATAAAATATTCATTTCCTACTATTATATCTAAAGAAAATCAAATTATACCAAAAGAAAATATATCTGCTAGTAATATAAATCAAACAGATAATATAGTTAAACATTATCCGGCACCAGAAAATATAAAATTTGCTATCACACCTGAAATAGTGGAAACACTAGAATTGATACAAAAAGAAGGTATTTTGGCAACGCCATTAATAGATGGATATGAACAATGTCCTAATTTTGCCGGTTATGGGTATAAATGTGCATGGTGTAAACGTTATGCAATTGGTTATTATTTTTATGATAATAGATACTATAATTGGTGTTGTGTAAATGATTGTGATCTATGATATAAAATTATATTTTTATTTCTTAATACATGTATTTTAATTTATAATAAAAATTGAAAATATAATTATTTATTTACTTGATAATGTAAATTACCGTAAATTATTCAAAAAATATTATTTTCAAAAATGGTTATTTGTTCATATTGTAAAAAAATATGTAAACATAATATACCTAGTTGGATGCATAATGTAAATTGGTTATTAGTAAATGATTATGACAGTGAATATTTACGCGATGCATACGATACTTTAGTAAATTTATGTTATTTATTAGATAATAAAGATTATTGTTCATTATATATCACACCTAAATATATTGCAGAATCATTTTGGTTCTTTCTTGAATTATTAATAATACCAAAAAATATATATCATATTTATTCTACTTATTATAATAGAGAAAATCCAATTATCTTATCTGTAGAAATGATGTGTAATATTTATATGCAAAAACATAAATTAGAAAATTCAATTAAAAATGTTATACCAGATAATATAGATATTGTATTTTTTGATAATTATATATCAACTAAAAATGTAAAATTATGTCAAAATAATATTCCAAATATAGATAATTGGAAAGACTCATATAAACCATTAATCAAAAAATATAAATTAAAAATTCAGTATTAAACATATTTAGGACTAATCATAATTTTATTTAATTTATTTTTTTTTATTAAAGGTGCTATTATTATATTTAATAAGATGTAGTCTATTTGTGTAAATAATATTAATTATACACTATTTTTCAAGAAAATTATTTAATATTTCATAAAAATGAAAAATTATTTACACCCATTTTTATGAAAATTATTAAAAAATTTCATGAAAAATGAAAAATTATTTATCTTTGATAAATAATTTTTGCATAGAAAAAAATACTTGTATTTTTTTCTATGCTCATTTAAATATACCTATTTTTTAATAAATCATTATAACATATACATTTATTAAATATTGGTTTTAAATACACTAAATAAAATTTATAAAATGGATACGGTAATATAGAGATAAAAAATATTTATCGAAGATAAATATTTTTTTATTTTTTCTGAAATTTTGGATAATTTTCCTAAAAATGAGTGTATTATTATTTTATAAATAATTATTACATGAATATTTAAAAATGCACCCATTTTTATAAAAATTATTAAAAATTTTTCATTAAATATACTCATTTTTAAATTAAATAATTATTATTAGCAAAAATATATACATTTATTAAATATTATTTTTAAATACATAAAATTTATTTTTATAAAATGAATACGACAATTTAGGCATAAAAAAGAATATGTATATTCTTTTTTATGCAATTTTTAATAATTTTCATAAAATGTGTATTATTTTTAAATATACTTTTTATAAAACGAGTGGATGATTATATAGGCATAAAAAAGAATATGTATATTCTTTTTTATGAAATCTTAAAATAATATTTTATTAATTTAAACATTATTAAATAATTTACAGTAATTATACACAACACAAATATATTTTTTAAATTAAATAATATACACTCATTTTTATAAAAATTATATAATTTTATTAAATATTATTTTTCCATACATGATTATGTTAAATAGAAGATTTTATGTTATTATAAATTTTTGATAATTTTCGTATTAACAAGGATAAATCACCTTCATTTTTAAGAAAATTATTAAATATCTCATAAAAATATTGCTATTAATTTTATAAATAATTATTATGAAATATTTAATATTTTTCATAAAATGAGTCTATCTAAATATACATAAATGAATAAATCATCTATAATAATTCTGCATTAGTATTAAAATTAGGCAAGACATTTATATTTAAAAATTGAAATATAAATGTCTTATTCATAAATAATGATTTATTTACCATAAGATAAAATCTCATTATACAGATTATAATGATTTCTTCAGATTATGAAGATTGGTGCGATAAAGAATCATGGCAAAATTTTATATATGAACAAAATATATGTGTTAATAAATATGATAATAAACAAGATATTATATATAATCAAGCAACATGGTCAGATTTGGAACAAAGGCAATTAGTAAAAGGACAATCACAAGGATATCAATCAAATCAATTAGGAAAAGGACAAAATAAAGAACACAAATTAAATCAAACAGGAAAAGGACAATCTAAAGAACATCAATTTAATCAAATAGGAAAACATAATTATAGATTGCATGATATAAGACACATTGGAAAAGGTCAATCAAGTAATTTAGGAAAGGGTAATCAAAGGAATTCAGTACAACACAATACTTTAGAAATAGAACAAAGAAATCAAAAACAATCGCGAAGATCTAGATTAATAAATTTAAAAAAAGAAAATGAAAAATTTATTATAATAGACAATAATGAAACAAAAATAATAGATATACAAAATAAAATATCACATGATTCCTTTGTAAAAAATGAAATATTATATGAAAAAAAAAATTATGGTACTGATTTGCAATTAGTTGAGAATAAATATTATCAATCATATGGATGGTCATATAGAATATTATCTTGTCCTGATTTATTTGTTAGTGCTGAAGTAAATGAGGTTGAAATGGAAACAGAAGCAAAATTAAAGATAACGACAGATATTTTAAAATTATTTGAGAATATTAAATATGATAAACCTATTCATGCAATGTATATTAATAAACCAGATAATTTAGTAAATGAAATTATAGAAAAACATATTAATTATTGTAAATTAAATAATGTACCTATGGGACGTCAATTATTACTTCAATTCAAGTTAATATTTCAATTTAATGACGCGAGTATTGAAGAAAAAATAGATACTAGTTTTGGAATTTTATGGCCACGATATGCTGAAAAACCTTCTGAAAAAGAAATTAATATTACTACTGATATATTATCCATTACAATACATATTATAAATATTAGTGAATTTAATTGTTCTAATGAAGAATGGATAATTATTCAAAATTATTCAAAAATTTGGAATCTAGATATTCCATTGGTTCGTCTAAATGATAAGAACGAACTTGATATTATTCTAATGAATGAAATTGATGCTTTCAATGAAAAGGAAATAATATCTGGACAAGATAAGTTAGATTTAGATATAGAATCCATAATATATTGTGATATAATCAGTATAGTGCCTTTTTATATTGAATTAATAATTTCAACGTGGTTAAAATTATATGATAATAGAAAAGAATTAGATATTTTAAAAAAAGTTTTAAAAATATTAGGTACACAAACAATACGAACAATGACAGCAATGCAAGAATTTTTTGCTCCGTATGTATATTGGCAACATAATACATCACATCATTCTATTCAAATAAATCATGACGAATTACAAAATTCAATTGAAAATAGATATCAAAAAAGATCAAATGGATCTGACTGTATTGTAGCAAATTTATTAATGACTACAAATAATCATTTTCAAGAATTATGGTATCAAACTTTTAATGATAAACCATCTCTTGCTTTTAATCATATTATGGGTGGAGGATATGAATACTATTTAGGAAGAACAATTAATTATGTACAATTTTATATTAATAATAACTGGTTATATGTTAAATATATATTAGAAGACTTTATTTGGTGTCGATATAAACGCATTAATGGTAATCCATCAATTTTTATTGAACAAAAATTAATTAATTTTGAGTCGGATGAATCGCCTATATTAGAAAATGATTCTAATTGGAGTGAAGAATTAGAAATTACATCTAATAATGATTACAATTTCTTTGAATCACCAAATATTAAAAATGACAACAAAGACATAGTATTTTTACCTAATAAAGTTAAAAGATTTTTACGAGGTAAACCAATCCAATCTTTAATTACATTAAAACATAGTACTGGTAATTCACCACAATATACAATTTTGCGAGAAATTACAAATATAAAACTAGACAAACAATATTTACAAGTTAAATATAAAGATAATAATTGGAAAGTATATAAAAGAAGTCAAGATGAATATGCTTTAGGTTGGGAATTTGATTGTCAATATCCTGAATATGGGTGGGTTCCTCTTCGCTACAGTGAAAATTCTAAAACATTATTATCAGGTCGTAATAATTGTTATGAAATACCTCCAAAAGTTGTAGAATTTTTAAAATATCGTCATATAATATCTTTAGTTGTTCCTATGCCGTCTTTCATAGGTATTAATTCACCTCCTGTTGATAAAATAAAACCTTATCGACAAAGTTTATATTCTGGAATTAAATTAAATAACGACGAATTAGCTTATTATGAAGAATATAAGTCTTTTGGTATACTTTCCAAAATTGATATCATAAACATAGAAAATGCAATAAATAATAACATTCCTATTAGAAATTCTAGAAATGATAATTGTGAACTAACACCAGAACCAATAGATGATATAGAATTAATGAGTATTTGTAATGGTAAAGATAGTGCTAATATTAGACAAATTGGTGAAAATAAATTAACATATGAAAAAAGACCAGTTTTAGAATCATGGCGTACTATGTGGGGATTATTTCCTTGGATTTCAGTTCCTTCATATGTTAAAGCAAAAATACCAAAAGATATTAATCTACCTATTCTCGAAAGTGAATTTTATGCGAATCATAAATTTAATAATCCAATGCTTTTAATAGAAGCATTAACACATTCATCATATAAAAAATCTATAACACCATCACAGCGTAGTCTTTCTATTATCGGAAAAGAAATTGTTAAATATTTTGTAATTGAAAAATTATTAGAAATTAATGGATTATTTACTGGCGAGGCTAAATCATCACTAGATAATAAAAGTTTTAATTCATATTATATCACAGAAATGTTAAATAATAAAATTGTTCCAGATTTACAAAACATTGAAGAAACTTTATTAGCAATATATTGTAATGCCTCTTTATCAAGAGCTTGTGTTCAAATGAAATTACATAATTATCTATTATATAGTAATGATAATTTAGATAAAATATTAGCTAGTATTGAACATTTAAATATCAATACAACTTGTTCTGATTTAGAAAAATTAAATAGTAATGTAATATTATTTTTTTGTCATGATGCACCTAAATGCCTTGCTGATACTTTTTGTGCAGTAATTGCAGCAATAATTATTGACGGTACTTGGATTAATTCCTACAAAAAAGTAAAAGAAATAATAAATCAATATTTAATTGAACCGATGATAGGCACTAATGCACCATCGCCAGTATCAATTTTACATAACCATGTAGATATTAATATTCGAACAATTTTACCACAATTTAATACATCCTATTTACTATTTAATGATTCAAAATATCAAGATTTAATTAAAGATTATATTGAAAGATGTATTATTGATCAAAATTATAATCCAGAAATAAATAATGATCTTTGTTTGTATTCATTAGATAATATTCATATGGTAGGATCATGTTATGATACTGCACGGATAAGAGCTGCATTATCTATTATGAAAAAAATCGATTTAATAAATGTATCAAATATTATAACATCTAAAAATGAAATTGAACAATCCAATACATCTGGATACAAGATTAAATGCAATATATGTAATATTATATGTAATAGTGTATATCAATGGCAAGACCATCGCAATGGTACTAAACATAGAAAACAATCTATTGCACAACAATCATATGTTACAGATGATTGTACTAAAATACCTATAAATGACGAGTGATCATTTAACCTTATTTAATTAAATATTTATTAAATTAAAGAATAATACATATACAATTATAAAAATTTATAATTGTATAGAAATAAATTTTATATGTTTCAATAATAGCATTTAATTCAGCTGTATTATTTGTTTGTTTACCTTCTATTATTTTATATACATTTCATTCATCATCTATTCCAAAAAAAATACCAATTACAACTAATGCATTAGATTTACCATTATTAGAACAAGCACAATCAGTATATACATAATAATCAAAACCTACATTTGTAATCATAATTAATATAATATATAATTATAATTAAATAAGTATAAAAAGAATATATATATACACTCATTTTTATGAAAATTATTAAAAATTTCATAAAAAATAAAAAAATATTTATCAAAGATAAATATTTTTTGCATAAAAAAGAATATGAATATTCTTTTTTATGCCTAGTTTACCATATTCATTTTATAAATTTAATTAAGTGTATTTAAAAATAATATTTAATAAAAATATATAATTTTGGGAGTAATAATTATTTAATTTAAAAATAGGTATATTTAATGATATTTTTTATGAAATTTTTGATAATTTTTATAAAA
>Ga0172373_10006466_pt1 | contig 15554 bp, 9 predicted proteins | sample Lak10m_2_FD_114546 | JGI IMG/M metagenome (GOLD analysis project Ga0172373, IMG submission 114546) | Freshwater microbial communities from Kabuno Bay, South-Kivu, Congo - kab_092012_10m | ecosystem: Environmental > Aquatic > Freshwater > Lake | place: Democratic Republic of the Congo: South-Kivu...
AGTGGCAATTATGCAAAAGAAATATTGAATATATACGACGGGAAACTCATATTAGTAGATATATGGAATAAAGTTGTTAACAACACTTATATTGATTCTTCAAATCAAATTAATTATAAACAAGTATATACCGAGTGTATTGATAATATTCAGGAACACGAAAATAGGTGTTTTATGTTTAGAATTGATAGTCAGAACGCATCTTCTTTTTTTACTGACGAAAGTTTTGATTTTGTATATATAGACGCAAATCATAGTTATGAATCTGTTAAAAAAGACATTGAATTATGGTATCCTAAAGTTCGTAAAGGTGGTATTTTATCAGGTCACGATTATCTAATGATAGATTGGTACGTTGATAATTTTTTTGCTCCTAACGGAAAAGATAGATACATTTATGGTAGTAATGGAAGTTATAATGGTGAATTTGGAGTAAATCCAGCGGTTGATGAATTTTGCAAACAAAATAATTATACTTTAAATTTAACTACTGACGAATGGTATGGAAGTTGGTTTATTTATAAATAAAAAAATGACTCAAACATATCTAACGATATGTAAATAATAGTTAATTAAATTAGTCATAGTTATGAGAATACTTTTCATTGCACCCCATTTATCTACAGGCGGATTACCACAATATCTTCTCAAGAAAATAAAATCATTAAAATATGACAATGAGATACACTGTGTAGAATATAACAATTGTACCGGCGGTGTATTAATTGTACAACGAGAACAGGTTGAAAAAATTTGTAAACCATATTTTTACTCTTTAAATGAAAATAAATATGAACTTTTAAATTTGATAAAGTCTATAAAACCTGATATTATACATTTTGAAGAAATGCCGGAGTATTTCATGGACATGGGACTTGCTTTTCAGATTTATAATAAAAGTAGAGATTACAAGATAATTGAAACTTCACATGATAGTAGTTTTGATGTAACTACAAAACGAGTTTATCCAGATAAATTCATACTTGTCAGTGAATTTCAAAAATTAAATTTAAAATCATTGAATATTGAATCTGAAGTAATTGAATATCCAGTCTCATTGAAATTAAGAAAAAATAGAGAATCAGGTTTAAAATTTTTAGGATTAGATGTTAACAAAAAACATGTATTTCATGTTGGTTTGTTTACTCCTAGAAAAAATCAAAAAGAATTTATTGAATACGCTCGTGCTTTAGAAAATGAAAATATTCAGTTTCATTGCATTGGTAATATGGCAGACAATTTTAAATTTTACTGGGAACCTTTGATAAAAAGTTTACCTAGTAATGTAAAAGTGTGGGGTGAAAGAAAAGATGTAGAAAACTTTTATAGTTGTATGGATCTTTTTTTGTTTACAAGCCGAGGTCATCAAACTGATAAAGAAACAGCACCTATTGTAATTAAAGAGGCTATATCCTACAATGTACCGACATTAATTTATAATCTGCCAGTTTATTTAAATGGTTACAAACAATATTCCAATGTAGAATATCTAGATTTTGAAAGTAAAAATAATAATTGTAAAAAAATATTAGAACTTCTCAACAAAGAAAAACCGGAATATAATAATATTGTAAATTTAAATTTTATTTCAGATGAAATTGAAATGTGGAGTAATTGGAATGCAGACGAACAAAAAATGCATTTTGGTGCTAAAACTGATATTGGTTTTCCAATTTTAATTGTTTTAAAAGAATATATGTCGGATGGAATTTTTTGGTCATCTAAATATAATGAACTTAAAAAAGATTGGAGTTATTGGATAATACCTTTTCCAAAAGAATATAGAAATCTGAAGAATGATTTGTATGTCAGTGGTATAAAAATGTGTGTATATAACTGCAACAACGGTGAACAAATTTATGAATTTCCATATTTTAATAAATTTTATAATAAAACCAATCTGAGATTGAGTAATTCGATACCCTATTATTTAAATTATGAAGAGTTTTTTGTTATTAAAAAGTATAAAAAGTTTTTTAAACGTAAATTTAAAAATGTTGTTGACGCAGGAGCAAATGTAGGTGTATTTATAAGTTATATTTTACAAGAACAACTAACAGACAAAGTATTAGCTGTAGAATGTGATCCTCAAGCTTTAAAAGATTTAAATAAAAATTTTAAAAAAGAAAGTAAAGTAAAAATAATAAATAAAGCGTTAAATACTAATGATGAAAAGATATGTTTTTTTCATAATCCGGAAAATCCGGTTATAAGCACTACAATACGAAACGAAAATTTTAAAAAAATTGAAGTAGAAAGTGTAACAATAAACAATTTAATAAATGAATTAGAAACTATTGATTTTCTAAAGGTTGATATTGAAGGATTTGAATATGAAATTTTTGAAAAATTAGATGACGAAAAATTTAATAAAATAAATAATATTTTTATCGAATGTCATTTTTTTGAAAACGATAGTAAAAATAAATTTGATTTACTAGTAAATCAAATAAAGAAGAATGGATTTAGTGTTTATGACCCATTTGAGTTAACGACCAATTTCAATCATTCTGGTAAAAGTGAAGTGATATTATTTGAAAAAATATGATTCTTATATTATTCAGTGACAAAAATTTTGAATATCAATCAATTTGTTCTATTAAATCTATAGAGAATAAAATTAAAGATGATATTAAAATATTATATTTCACAATTGACTTTGACAGTACATTTGAATGTAAAAATTTATTTAAGATAAAAATAGAAAAAATAAAAGACTATCCTTTTTACAATTATTATAAACCCGAGTTATGTCTTAAAGCTTTAGAATTGTTTCCGGATGAAAATAATTTTATCTATGCAGATTCCGATATATTGTATTCCTCGCAGTTTCAATTTGAAAAATTTAAAAACGAATATAACTTTCCTTTAGCTAGTTGTGGACCACACGAATATCCTTACACTTATGAACAGTATGGTGATAAAATTACAGTTTTTAATGAAGTAGACTTAATGAAATATTATAATGTTGAAAAAAGAACAATGTGGTATCTTTTTTCATGTTTTTTTACATTCAATAGAAATTGTATTGATTTTCTTGAAGAATGGATGTCTATGTGTAAAAACAAATATCATCTTGACAAACAAAAGATTATTTATCCATTTAAAGACGAAACTTCATTTAATATATGTTTGTGGAAACGAAATGTAACAATTAATCTTGGATTTATTTTTGTAAATACACATAAATTTGAAACTATTAAATATGTTGAAGAAAACTCTATAAGTGAATTTTTAGGTTCACATTGGGAATATGTAAAAAATTCAAAAGATATTGCATTCTATCATGGGTTTAAGGAAGAATCTGATATAAAGAACGGGTTAGAAGTCTTATTTAAAAAAAAAAGTTGTATGAATAAATATGAGATTTTAAATTCAAAGAAAAAATCATATGTAGTATGTGCAGTGGGTCAAAAATACATTGATTCTACAGAAGGTTTAATAAAATCACTTAATAAGTTTTCTAAATACCCAGTCATACTATACTATAGTGACGGTCAAGTAAACTATGATTATGAAAATTTGATATTACAACCGTTTAAAACTAGAAAAAAATTAGAAAATTTACATCATACCGGTAAATTATTTACAACGCTTAAAGCTGAAGTAACACTTGGAAGTCTTAAAAATTATAATATTGATACCGTCGTAATGTTAGATTCTGATATCATTGTCACTCCAAACATAGACAATATATTCCATCAATATGAAAATCAAATCGAAAACTATCCAATTTTTATTAAATATTCGTGGGACATAATAAATATTTTAGACAGACCTTTAGTTTCAGATTATATAAAAGAATACATTGGAGTAAGTTCTGCTCAAATTTATGCAATTTGTTCTTGTACGTGTATTGCTAATAAAAATTGTTTATCCTTTTTAGAAGATTGGAAATCATATTGTGAAGATGAACATTTAATTAAATACCATTATGAAACAAATAAAGACATTTATTTTGACTTTAATGACGAATCAATTGCTAATGCATTATTATGGAAATACAAAGCTAAAAAAGTTTTGCCTACAAATTTACAATGGGCATGGAAAAGTGAATCAATTAAATTTACACTCGATTTTTACGAAGGAAAACATACTAATTTAGAAAAACATAGTTCTTTGCAATTTTCTCACTGGAAAATACCTGAACAATATGAAGTGCCATACGGATTGTCTGTAATTCCCTTTAATAAAAATGATTTGTGGGGATTTCACGGTCCAAAAGATTTAGATGAGATAAATTTAATATTAAATGAAATAGAAACTAGATTCTAATTATGAAAAACTTAATTGTTGTACAAAATGCATATGAAGATTTAAACATTACAAAAAATAGCATTGAATCTATACGTTATGCAGCACATAGATGGAAATGTAATTTTTTTGAAATAACACAATTTCAATTTCCAAATGCACCGGAACATATTTTTTGGGAAAGAATGTGGGCATTTGAAAACTTTCAAGATTATGATAAAGTATTAACAATAGATGCCGATTGTGTAATAAATGGAAATTCACCAAGTATATTCGATGAACTAACAAATGAATTTGATTTTGCCGCTGTTTTAGACGGAAATCCAGGTGGCAGATTTAAACACGACGATGATTGGTACAGAAAACATTCATATTCTTATCATTTACTAAACAATAGTGTAGAAATTTTAACAAAATATTTGCCTGGATTTGATTATAATACGTATTGGAAAACGTATTGCAATATGGGAGTATTTTTATTTAGACCAAAACCAATGAGTATCATTACTACAGAACTTAAAAAGTTATTGCTTAATAATACAGAATTTTACAACTATATGGATTGTAAAAAAAATGGTAATATCTTTTCTGGAAATAATATCTGGACAGCTATAGTTTCAGTATATCATCAACGACTTAAACTACTAGATAATACATGGAATTGGCTTGCTCCGGATGATTTTATAGAATATAATTCTGATATGTTTTTGGGTAAAATGAAACCAAATATCTATCACTTTGCCGGTACGACTGGATCTAAAGATTCTTTGAAAACCTATGATAGATGGAAATAAAATAGAAAAAATTATAATTATAATTGGGTGTCATCCTGATAAAATAAAAAATAAAAAAATATTAGATGAATGTATCGATTCGTTGTCGCCTAAATTTGATATTATCTTAACCTCTCACTATCCTATAGACGAACATTTTCAGAAAAAAATAAATTATTCAATATATGATAAAAAAAATGAATTTATCGATTTAGGATCTATATTAATTTGGTATAAATCTGATAAAGTAGATTATCAATTACATGTAAAACAAGAAAAAAATAATTCGTACTCGGTATTAAAAAATTTATTTAACGCTTTAAATTTGGTAAAAGATTATTACGATTCATTTTATTATATAGAATATGATTGTATTTTTTCTGAAGAAGATATTGGGAAATTAATTTCTATCAAAGAAAATTTACAGACTAAAAAAGCTTCATTCTTTAAAAGAGAAGATAATTTTCTACATTCAATCTGTTTTTTTTCAGAAATTAAATTTTTTTTAGAAAATGTTAAAAACGTTTCAAGTTTAGAAGATTATTTAAATTTTTGTAAAAATAATATAAAAGATAAATACCCCATTTTAGAATTTTTTTTATACTATCAATTTCTCGACAAAAACGTTTTAGATAAAATAAATTTTATTAATATTAGTCCTACCCAGTTTTTTTTGAAGAGTGAAATGGACGTATCATCGATATTGAATACGGGATTTAATCATCCAATCTACGTTGTTAATTTAAAAAATGAGAAAAGACTTTTTATTTTATATGTAAATGATAGAGTCTCTAGATTTGAAACCGAGAAAATTATGTCGATTTATTTAGATAATAATCATTTAATTAATTTAGATATCGGCACATATAAATTTTGGATTGAAATTTTTCCTTTAAATGATGATTTTTCAATAACAGTTAATGATAAAACTAATGTTTATAACAAAAATACATTATACAATGACTATTTGAATTATATCGAATTTAAAAATTAAATGTGTTTTATTAAACTTGACATGTAATTTTTTATATTAGAAAATATATATACAATTTATGAATAAATTTGAAAATTTTGACGAGTGTACTTATGCAGAAATATTTGAACTAAATCAATACGAAAAATTCATGCAAGTAGAAAAAGGTGATTTCGTATTGGATTTGGGTTGTTCGAAAGGATATTTTTATTTTAAGACTAAAAATAAAGATATAAATTATATTGGTATTGACGGCAGTTTAGATTGTATTAACGATTTTTTAACAAATCTTAATGGAGATACTAAACCAAAAATTTTACATGCTCTCATCGAAGATTCTAGATCTATAAAATCATTTTCATCAATGTTTCATGATAATAAAACACAATTATGTTTATCAATTACTTTTGAGGATATAATAAATATTATTAATAGAAAAATTGATTTTTTAAAATTTGACATCGAAGGATACGAAAAATCATTGTTAAAAACAAATTATGATTTGTTTAAAAAAACAGTACATAAATTTTCAGGCGAAATACATTTTCTTGGAACGCATTTTCCTAGAGAAGAAGTTATGTTGGTATTATCGGAAATGAAAAATGATAGTAACTTAGTTTATAAATTATATTCATTAGACGGCGTAGATATTACCGACTATTTCTGGACTAATCCTAGTTACTATACCGAGATAATCATTTCGGGATATGTTAAACAATAAAATAAAATTTTAATATAGTTTTTATTTTCTATAGATATCATTGACGTTTTTTATTATGAAAGTTTTTCAAATACATTTAGGTTTATTACCGATTCCTCCAAATGGATGGGGCGCAGTTGAAAAAATAATTTGGGAATATCATTGTAATTTGAATAAATCAGGATTACAGTGTGAAATAAAATATTTAAATGATATTACTTACAGTAATAATACAATTGTTCATGTACATGTAGCTAATTTAGCAAATGAATGTTATAAACGAGGAATACCTTATATATTTACAATTCATGATCATCATGCTTATCTTTATGGAAAAGATTCAAGAGTTTTTAAAGAAAATTTAGAAGCTATCGAAAATAGCATTATTTCCACTTGTCCCGCAAAATATTTAGTTGATTATTTTGGAAGCAAAAAACTTAGATATTTTTCTCATGCCGTAAACACAAATCAATTTATTTTTACAAATAAAGAAAAAACCGGACATAAATTATTATGTGTTGCTAATAATGGTTATGCAAATAATCAATCGTATGATAGGAAAGGATTCGCATACGCTATACAAGCAGCTAAGGATTTAAACTTACCAATTGTAGTTGCCGGTCCCTCAAATAATAAAAATTTTTTTGAATCATTAGATTTAGAACTAAATAATTATGAAAATTTGACAAAAATGTATGATTTAACCGAAAGTCAGTTGGTTAATTTATACAATGAAAATTCAATATTTATTCACGCATCTGAGCTGGAAGCCGGTCATCCAAACTTGACTTTATTAGAAGCAATGAGTTGTGGTTTACCCGTTGTTGGCACATTTGAAGAAAGTAAATATGACGGTATGATTGTTGTCGAAAGAGATGTGGAACAAATTAAAAATGCAATAAATAAAATAATCGATAACTATGAGAAATATCAATCGGATGCTTTAATAAATGCAAAAAATAATTCTTATTATATAAGAACTTCGGAATTGGTAGATTTATATGATGAATATACCGAAAAAATATTTGGAAACAAGTTTTTAAATTCTTATACATCTGCCACAAAAAAATTGGTTAACAATAATGATAAACTAAAACTTAAATTAAATTTTAATGATAAACCTCATCTTGAATTAGAAAATCCAAATGATTCATCCGAAGTTTTTAATGTAAAATTTATAGATGATGAAACAAATGTTGTTAAATATGAATGTAATTTACAACATGGTTGGTGGGGTGCATGTAGTTTAAATTATTATATTCCATATAATATAATAGTAAAATCCGAAAAAACTGGGATAATAGTTAATGAATATAAATTAGATTTAAAAGATAAAAACGTTTTAATAGAATATGATTCAGCCTCCCTGGGAGACCAACTCGCTTGGATGCCAATCGCAAATCAATTCAAGAAAAAACATAACTGTAATCTTTTCGTAAATTTTCCTTTAAATAAAATTTTTGAGTCCAAATATTCGCATATAAAATTTTGTCATCCGTCACATTTTAATTTAAACCCATATGCAACTTTTAAGTTAGGATGGTACGTTGATGAAAAAACAGGCGTTAATTCTAATAGACATAAAACAGATCCAAGAAAAATTCCTTTACAAAAAATAGCTAGTGATTATCTAGGTTTAGATTATGTACCGGAACGTCCATTATTAAATTTTAATATAAACAGCAGGCCAATTCAAAACAAATATGTAGCAGTAGCCACACAAAGTACAGCACAAGCTAAGTATTGGAACTTTAAAGATGGTTGGAAAATAATAATTGATTATTTAAAAAATAATTATAACTTAGAAGTAATTTGTATCGATAAACATAAAATTTACGGAAACGGTAATGATTGTGTTAATGTAATGCCTGAAAATTGCTTGGATTTTACAGGAGATATAGATTTAACCGATAGAATGAATCAAATATATCACAGCGAATTTTTTATCGGATTACCATCTGGATTGTCTTGGTTGTCTTGGGCATTAAATAAACCTACGGTTTTAATTAGTGGATTTTCATATCCATATACCGAATTCGAAACACCTTATAGAGTTCAAAATACAAATGTATGTACGGGTTGTTGGAATGACAATCTGTTTGATAGAGGTAATTGGAAATGGTGTCCTAAACCAGATAAAAAAGAACTGTTTGAATGTACAAAATCAATTACACCAGATATGGTTATGAAGATGATAGATATATTAATAAAAAATGAAAATGTATAAAAAATAAAAAAAGTTATAATAAATAGTTAGATGTTCCAGTTTTTTTATTATATTTATAAAGTAAATATTTTAAAAAAATATATTACTGAAAGGATAACAACATATGCCAATACAAGAAGGTGGAACATTTGCTCCCACAAACACAATAGTAAGTCCTGGTGTATTTACCAGAGAAAACGACTTGTCGGGTCTAGCCCAAGGAGTCGCTAATATAGGGGGTGCTGTCGTAGCACCTTTTGCTGACGGACCAGCATATTTCCCATACACAATTACCGATATTACAACGCTTGAAAGCGTTTTCGGCGTTGCAGATGGTGTATATTATGGACCCTACACAGCCAAACAATATTTACAACAACAAGGTATCGTAACCGTAGTCCGCATAGGCGGATTAACCGGTTATTGGCAAAAAAGTCCTTTGTTTGTATATGCTATTCCAGGTACATGGAACAGAAATGCAGATAAAGGTGCTTTAACACCAAATTCCTTTATTTATATAGATTCTAACAATTATAACGCAACTTTAGATTATCAACATAGTAGTTCCGTATTAAGAATTACAGGTAGTGCAAATCAATTGGGTGGTAATGCTGTTCAAAAAGGTATAAGTGGATCCACTTTTGCTAAGGTAACTAATAGTCAAATTAATGCATTTTTAGTATCGTTACCTGGTTATCCAACCAGTACACTTGTCAGTAATTTATCGACTTCTATGGCAGCTTCTGCTAGTAAAGGTAAATTGTTTTCTGTAACTACAGCAAACTATGGAAGTAATTTCAATACACAAGCAACTGCTGCTGGTTATCAGGTAACTCCATCAGGCGGTTCCAGTGGATATACGTTGGCAAACTTTGATTCTGAAAAATCACGTATTTCTGGTAGTGTAGTTTTAACAAACGATACACAATCAATTGTGATGGTAGTTGATAGCGCGGGTAGTTGTAAAGTAGGCGGTACATCAGCCGGCGCAACTCCGGTTGCAGTACCAAGTTATTTAGCTTCATTATCAAGTTCTATAACTCAAAATGGTTCTAATATTACCTACGGATTCGTGTTTGCTAGAGTATTATCAGCATCGATTACACAAAATAACAATGTAAATTACAGTGGGTATAATTTTACTTCAGCAACATTTACCGGTTCGTTATCTTCATCTGTTAGATTTGAAGCCAGACATGACACTTCGAGATTGATAATTAAAAATGCAGATGTAAGTGCAACATTCGGTTCTCTAGCCGGTACAACTGCGGTAAATGATACTACAATAAATGCTTCAAGTAGTCTTCAATCACTAAGTGGAAGTGTACTTTACGCAGGTAAAACTGTAAATGTTGGTACAATCGAAGACGTTGTAATTTTGAAAAGAGCAGGTATCGGTCTTAGTTTGCCATATTTCTTCTTGACATCAAGTGTACAAGGAAAATATCTTACCACAGAAGAAAATGCAATTGCAACCGCATTTGATGAAAGTACAACTACTTCTGTATTATTATCTTCTTCATTATTCAATGTAAATATTGAACCAATCGCTGCCAACATTAATGTTCAAGGAGGTACAGTTCTTAACTTAGTAAGTGGTAGTGTACGTTCTGTACGTGGAAGTGGAACATGTATTGCCGGTCTTCAATTGAGAGGTGTAATAAGTGGTGCCTTTGGTAAGTACAATGGTACATTTACAAATGCAGATGCTGCTAGCGGCGACCCATGTTTCCCAAATACAGACGGTCGTCAAAAAATGATACTTGCCGTATTAGCAAACACTCAAAACGCTTCTACACAATTTAGTGAAGACTTTGAGGTTTACGGATTCAACGGTTCTACTGTATCACAACACACAAGTAGTGTTGCTCCTTACAAAGGATTAATCAATCCTCTTGAAAACGTTTACAATTTAGCTCTTAAATATAGCTTTGTAAATCCAGATGGTACAACATCATCGGGTACATATGGATATTATGACTTTAGCTTAAATGAAGTTGATAATAACTACATCAAAGATGTATTTGGTACAAATCCAACAGTTGGTAATCCAGCTAAACAAATTGCTGGACAAAAGGTAGAAGCTGCTTACAATTATTTAATATTTGAAGACAGTATTAAAAAATTCGCAGCAGAAAAAGCCAATGCTCTTGGATGGACACTTAGTGTAGGAACATCTGCATTATCAACTGAAACCATTACTGGTGAACCACTTAAGTTTGTTGATGAATTCAGCACTAACTTAAACGGTGGTGATAGTCAATTTAGTATCACAAATGCTAAAACTCCATGGATTCTTTCACAAAAGATTGCTCCATTCAAGGGTTCAATTGACGCCGATGCGAAACCAGTTAAGTTCAAGTTGTTTAAGCTTCATACATTAAGTGACGGTAACCGTGCTAATAAGAAGTTTAAGATTGAAATTAGCAATGTTAAACTTGCTGGTACAGTTACTGGTACAGATTGGGGTACGTTTACATTAGCAGTACGTGCTTATAGCGATACTGATAAGAAACCTAAGTATCTCGAAATTTATCAAAATTGTTCATTAGACCCAGATTCACCAAACTTTATTGCTCGTAAAATTGGTGACAGATATGCTTATATAACATATGCTGGTAAGATTATACAATTTGGTACATATAATAACTTGAGCAGATATGTTAGAGTTGAAATTGCTGATACAAGTTATCCATCAAGTGTAGTACCTTATGGATTTGAAGCATATTCTACTCCAATCGACAGTACTGCAAATGCATACGTACCAACCGTTAAATACAGTAAAGCTAGTATTTTCGGAAGTGCTCCAGGTAAGTATCCATCCGGTACTGTATTTAATGAAGTACCTGCTGCTGATGCAGAAGTTGCTTTATTATATCCAACTTCATCTTTGGGAGTTGGTGTACAAAATGATACAAAACAATATTTCAATCCATTACCTTACTTTGGTAGCGTAGACCAAAATGGATCAAATGTTGATTTCGACTTAGAAGCTAAAGTTTGGGGTACAGGCGAAGCTAAGTTCTACGCTCAAGGCGTAGCCGCTAGTACGGGTTCATATTTAGCTCCAAGTTTGAGTGGAAGTATTCCTGCCGCATACGATCCAGTCAGAGAAACAACCTACGCATTGATGCGTAAATTCGTAGTAGGTTTCCAAGGTGGATTTGATGGTCAATGGCCAGCAATTCCTATCAATGTAGGAAGTGATATTACCGCAGGTAATACACAAGGTTTGAATTGTACTGACATTACTACCGCTGGTAGTATCGGTTACAAGCAGGCTGTTGGTTCTCTCGGAAATGCCGATGAGTTTGATATTAATCTTATCGTAACTCCAGGTATTTTCCGTGAACAACACAGTTATGTAACTCAATTGGTAATCGATATGTGTGAAACACGTCAAGACTGTTTCTACATCATGGATAACGTAGTGTTCCCAGCAAGTAATCAAACAGTTGGTTTGATTGATGCAGCAATTAACACTGTATCAACAATCGACAGTAATTATGTTGCTACATATTATCCATGGGTTAAGATTCTTGATACAAATCTTAATAAGATTGTCAGTGTACCACCAAGTGTAGTACTTCCATCAGTTTATGCTGCTAATGATAATTCAGCAGCTGAATGGTTCGCTCCAGCCGGTTTGAATCGTGGTGGAATACCTCAAGCAGTACAAGTACTTGACAGAGTAACTCACAGTGAACGTGATACACTCTATGAAGGACGTGTCAATCCAATCGCAGCATTCCCTGGTCAAGGTATCTGTGTTTGGGGTCAAAAGACACTCCAACAAACACCAAGTGCTCTAGACCGTATTAATGTACGTAGATTGTTAATCAATATTAAGAAGTTTATTGCTAGTACTAGCAACTACTTGGTATTCGAACAAAACGTAGCTGCTACACGTAATAGATTCTTGGCAATCGTAACACCATTCCTAGAATCTGTACAACAACGTAACGGTATTTACGCCTTCAGAGTCAAGATGGATGATACTAATAACACACCTGATTTGATTGATAGAAATATCCTCTATGGTCAAATCTTTGTACAACCAACAAGAACTGCTGAATTCGTAATTCTCGATTTCAACATTCTCCCAACTGGTGCAAGTTTCAATGACTAAGTAAAATTAAACACAAAACCTCGCTTAGAAATAAGCGAGGTTTTTTATTTTTAATTTTTTGTTATATTATCTAATATTTATCTATTAGATAAGGAGTATTGTATATGACAGAACGAGGTAAAAAAATTAGAGAATCATTTTTTAAAAAATATGGTGTATATCATCCATCACAATTACCTAGTGTTAAAGAAAAGATAAAACAAAAACGAGAAAATGGTGCGTATGATAATATGATTTCCAAAATGAAAGAAACTTTGAAAGAAAGATATGGAGATGAAAAGTATAATAACTTAGAAAAGGGGAAAAGAACTAAATTAGAAAAATATGGAGATGAAAATTTTAACAACAGAGAAAAAATGTTAAAAACTAATAATGATAAATATGGTATGAATGTATCTCCAAACACTCTTAAAAAAACAAAAGAAAGAGCTAGTAGTGGAGAAATCGGATTTAAATCTAAAAAATACAAACAATATTTGGAAAACAATAATATTGATAATATATCTCAATTATCGTGTATAAAAGAAAAACGAAGGTTTCAAAAAATTCAAGAGTCTTTACACAATATTTTTGAAGGAAATAGATTGAAAGGTATAGTTACTCCATTATTTAACAAAAATGAATATGTAGGTTCAGAGTATAATAACTTGTATAAATTTAAATGTTGTATTTGTAACAACGAATTTGAAGATAATTTATATTCCGGAAACATACCTAGATGTTTAGTTTGTAATCCACACAATAGATTCAAATCTACAGTTGAAACTGAAATTTTAGGGTTTTTACATTTACATAACATCACGACAAAACATCATGATAGAGATGTATTAGATGGAGAAGAAATAGATATTTTAATACCTCAATTAAATTTAGGTATAGAATGTGATGGTATATATTGGCACAGCGAACTTGCAGGTGGTAAAGATAAACACTATCATTTAAACAAAACCAAATTGTCATTGGATAAAAATGTAAATTTAATGCATATATGGGATTGGGAATGGAGATGTAGACAAGATATAATAAAAAGTATTTTATTAAACAAACTCGGTAAATCTAAAAAAATATATGCTAGAAAATGTATTATTAAACAAGTAAATAACAGCGACAAATCAAAATTTCTCATCGATAATCATATACAAGGCGATGATACATCTTCTATAAGATTAGGATTATATTATGAAACGGATTTAGTTTGTTTGATGACATTTGTTAAATCTAGATATGATAAAAAATATCAATATGAATTATCTAGATATTGTAATTTATTAAATACTAATGTAATTGGAGGAGCTTCCAAACTATTCAAACATTTTATAAAAAATTATAATGTAAATTCTATAGTAACATATAGTGATAGACGATTATTTACAGGTAATTTATATAAACAAATCGGTATGTCATTTGTAGATAATACAATTCCTGGATATCATTATTTTCATAAAAATAAAGGTGTTCCAATTGAAAGAACTCATTTTCAAAAACACAAATTAAATAAAAAACTTGAAAAATTTGATACTAATTTAAGTGAATGGCAAAATATGCAACTCAATGATTACGATAGAATTTGGGATTGTGGACATATGAAATTTGAATGGATTATGAAATAATCTATATTTATATAAGATGCTTAGTCTATCAGATTTATTATTAGAAATTAAACTTCCTCAAAGTGAGCAAGATTTAGATTATTATGCTCGTAAATACAAAAAAACTATAGATTATCTTCGTAATAAAAATAAAGTATTATTGCTTACTACAAGTAATAGATGGATTCAACACAAAGACGATGTACCTAAAAGTAGTCAATTAGCTATTAAAATTCAGGAGTTATTGGGTAAAGAAAAAGTAACACTAATTGATACTACCAAACTCAATATATTTCCCTGTGAAGGCAATGTGAGTAGTAATAAAGAATATGGTTATAATCATTGTGGTACTAAAGGTGCTTTATTAAAAGATGATAGTAAAAATCCAAGTGGATATCATCGTTGTTGGGCTAGTTTAAATAATAAAAGTGATGAATTATGGAAGATTAGTAAAGAGTTATTTGAAAGCGACTGCGTAGTTTTCTTTGCTAGTATACGATGGGGACAAGCTAATGGTTATTATCAGAAATTGATTGAAAGATTAACTTGGATTGAAAATAGACACAGTACACTGGGTGAATCTAATATTGTAAAAGACATTGATGCCGGATTTATCGCAGTAGGACAAAACTGGAACGGTAGTGAAGTAGTATCCACACAAAAACAGGTGTTGGGTGAATATTTTAAATTTGAAACTCCAGATGAATTGTTCTGGAACTGGCAATTTACAAACGATGATAAAGACGAAACTCAAAAATCATACAAAAAAGCAATTCCTACATTTGAAAAAACATTTTTAAAATAAAATTATGATAAAAATATCTAAACTTTTAGTTTCTTTATTTGAAAATAAAAAACTATTAACTTGCGGCGGCGCAGGTGGACATATGGCACATCCATTTGATTTTGCTAAAACAGGCAAACAACTGG
>Ga0172373_10006470_pt1 | contig 15552 bp, 20 predicted proteins | sample Lak10m_2_FD_114546 | JGI IMG/M metagenome (GOLD analysis project Ga0172373, IMG submission 114546) | Freshwater microbial communities from Kabuno Bay, South-Kivu, Congo - kab_092012_10m | ecosystem: Environmental > Aquatic > Freshwater > Lake | place: Democratic Republic of the Congo...
AAACATTTACATAATAAGTTTGGATCTTGGCCCGTGGCGGTTGGATTTTACAACACAGGAACTCCAGTGGTGAATGAATATTCGAGGTATTGCACAGGTAATAAAGGTTTTTCTGATAAGTGGCTTAGAGGTATTTAATCTTTTCTTTCTTCTAAAAATTGAAGTATAATCTGAAGATTTTGCTTGGAGAACTCAAATAGAGGACTGCCACCCACTTTTAAATATTCGTTATATAACTCTTCAAAATCATCTCTGGTATAAAATTTATCATATCCATCAAGCCAAACAACTTGGTCTTGAAGTGTGCCGGATGGCAACCTAAGCTCTTGTCTTGGCATATTTGGGCCGAGTGGTGATATATCATAAGTTCCAGATATAGCTTCTGATACAAATTGATTAAATTTTTTTATTCTAAATCCAGAGTTCATACCCTTTTATATATAAAAATATGGAACCAAAAAATCCTGAACCAAATAATTCTTCAAATCAAGAAAATTTTTCTGGGAAGAGCGCACAACCTACAAAATCAGGAACTGTGAGAAATGGTAGGGGATTCGATGTGCCCCTGGATTCGCTTGAAAAGCATTTGATCCAATATAAAAAAGAAAATCCAGATGCTGATGAGGACGATCTGAATTATGAAAAAAATGATTTTATAGATTATTATGAAGATCCATCTCAAATGAGTAGAATTCAAAATGAAGCTCGTGAGAAAGCAGAAAAAGCTTTTCAAAGAGCTTTGAAAAATGAGAAACCTTTAGCAAGCGGAGTTGAACCAAATGAATCTTCTTCTGTAGAGATAAACACTAATAGATCAGAAGAAAATTTCACACCACAAAATAAAGAAAAAATTCAAGAAGCTCAATCTATAAGCTCTGATAATTCTACTGAAAACCAAACTACAATCCCAAAGAAAGAACCTACATCTTCATCAAAAAAAGAATTTATTGATGACCCAGAATACGCTCAACAACTAATGATGTTAAGGATGGGAAAAATTACACAGAAAGACTTGAATGAATACAGAGATTTGTATGGTTCGTCAAAACCTGTGGAAAAAAATATATTTAAGACAAAAAAAAATATAAAAGATTTTTCTAGTATTCCAGATCAAAAAATAGAAGAAAAACCGGATAAAATAGAAAATATAAAAGATTTTGAAAATCTGGTAATAGATAAAAAAGATCAGAAGAATACTAATATTACACCAAGATTGAGTTCACTAACAAGCACAGATTCTCTCATAAATGATCGTGTGACTCAAGAAGAGATATTATCTCCAAAAAATCAGAAAATAGTTAATCCAGAAATAGTTCAACCAGTGCAGGGAAAAGAGGGACTTTCGCCTAGTTTACCAGCACAAACTACTTTATTCACCGAGCAAAAACCGTTGAATCCAGTATCGAATCCTGTAAAAAATGAAATTAACAATATTTCTAAAATTAATAATGAAATTGGTGGAAATAAATTCGAAGAAAAAAATTTCTTGTCTCAAACTAGACTTAATCAGTATTCTGGAGATACTCTATTTTTTAATACACAGAATAGTTTACAAGATTTTACAACAAAATTGATTACTAATATTCAAGACTTGTCATCCAGACCTACCTCAATAGTTGAAAATAAGAACCAAACAAATAACTCAGAAATAAAAACTGGTGAATTGAAAAATGAACAACCCTCTTCATTTCAAAATATTTTCTCTGATCAGAAAACAGAGAATGCGAATTATATGTCATCAATATTCTCAACTCTAAATGAAATTGTTGGCAATAAATTACAACAATTAAGCACAAATGAAAATAATTTGACTAATATATACCCATCCATAACAAATATGGGTGGTTTTTCATCCGAATCATCTGAAAATTTAGTCAATAATTTTTCAGATTTGAGCGAAAAATTATCTGTATTCTCCAATCTAAATAATCTATCTTCTTTACAACAATCAATCAATTCAGGATCAATTACTAGTTTGATTGATAAAAAAATTTCAAGTTTAACAAATCTAGATAATTCTTCATTGATGAATACTACAAACCTATTCAATGAAATTAATCCAGGATCAATTACTAGTTTGAATGGTGAAAAAATCTCAGGTATAACAAATCTAGATAATTCTTCATTGATGAATACTACAAATAACCTATTCAATGAAATTGATTCAGGATCGATTACTAGTTTGATTGATAAAAAAATTTCAAGTTTAACAAATCTAGATAATTCTTCATTGATGAATACTGCAAATACTCCTTTCAATGAAATTAATTCAGGTGCCAATTTTTCAGAAAATAACAATTTGAAATCTATCACAAATTCAAGTATTTTTCCTAATAATTTTTTCAATCGGTATGAACCAATTTCAGCCATAGTAAATAAACCAAATTTACCAACTTCAAATAATCAGAAAACGGGATTACTAGATATCAATACTATTAACCCCTTTACTTCAGAAATTATCAGATTGAACAAAATCAGAGAATCTATGGTTAAAACTAACGAGTCGAAAGAGACAGTGGGTTTAAATTCCACAAATTCTTTTTCAACAAATGAGGTAAACACGAATCTTGTAGAAACAACACCTGTCGCTATGTTAGAGCAGAATACTGCTGTTCAAACACCACAACTTATGAGAGAAGTGGTAAATTCAGCTGTGATTCCAACAATCAACAATTCACCAGAACAATCATCATCACTACCACCTGAACTATCTTCAGAACCAACCAGAAAAGAATTGCCGGCTCAACAGTCTAATATACCACCACCAACCGAAAATAAATCAGAAGAGCCTAACATGTCCACCCAAATGCTTGGTGGTTTATCTTCTCAAATAGCCGCTCTTACATCAGTTGTTAGAGAAATTTCAACGAAACTCAGCTATCTAGACGAAGATACCAATCTATCGTTTAAGTAATCAACTTTTTCCCAAAAACATAATATAAACTGAGCAAAATTATATAAAAATAATCCTTAACATGAGCCAAGAAGAACAACTATCCGAAGAAGAATATTTAAGAAGACATATTGAAAGTGTAGAAAGAGAAAAACAATTTACCTCACAAAAAGAAGAGGTGGCCCCTGAGGTAGATCAAGGTTTTGGTATGGCACCAGACTCAGCTAGAGTTGGTGAACTTCAATATTTTAGTATTGATACTAGAGAACTTCCATGTGGAGTATTTTATCCTAAAGGATCGTATATCCAGATAAGAGCTGCTAAAGTAGTTGAGATTCAGTATTTCTCAATGGTTGACGATAATAATATTTATGATATTTTAGAAAAAATAAACTATATCTTATCTAGTTGCTTGAAGTTGAAATACCCTACTGGTGAAACAAAGACCTATCTTGATCTTAAAGACCCTGATAAGTTTTTTGTGATATTTTTAATAAGAGAGCTTACTTTTCAAAAGGGTAACTATCTGACAACAAAAGCTATTTGTCCGGTAGATGGTAGTGAGTGTAATATCGAGCTCAAAAGAGGAAACTTCGAGTTCCACGTGCCTGGTGAAAAAATAACACCATACTATAACCCTAACATGAACTGTTATAGTTTTGAGACAACAAACGATTACTTATTTCATCTATCACCACCTACTATCGGTATTCAGAAAGATTTATTTGAATGGGTAGGAAAAAAGAATGAATCTGGGAAAAAGGTGAATCCTGCTTTTTTGAAGATTATGCCGTTTTTAGCTAACGGTCAAAATACGATTGACACCGAAAGACTGAATGCTTTAGAGAAAGATTTTACCGATGAAGAAAAAATGGACGATATATCTTTTCAGTTCTTAAACGCAACGGTGGATCTTATGAAGTTTGGTATAAAATGTGTAAAATCAACTTGTAGCTGTGGTCAGGAGGTCCGCAGCGAGAGTATCTTTCCTAGAGGAGCGTCATCTCTTTTCGTTATTCGTGATGCCTTTGACCGGTATATTAAAAAATAAACTACTTCTTCAAAAACAATACGGAACTCAAGAAATATCTATGGATAACTGGCCTTACTGGATGTTAGAAGAGAACATCAAAATAGGTAACGAAATCATAGAAGAATTGAAATCTTCACAAAACTCACAAAATTTAGATAACAGCCTCCCAAAAATTTAACAGAGACTATGAATACCATAAATACATCTTCTTCTGGCATAATATATATAAACACAATTACCTATCCCGGAAACCTTACTACGGGCACGATCACTACTTCAGGAAATACCTACACGACGACAATCAAACCAAAAATCAAAGTGCCAGGAACCGATCTTATGGTAAATGATGATTGGCAAAATAATATGTGCGCTTGGTTCTTAAAAAAATATGGAATAGATGGCATGATAGAATTCATAGAAGAACATCCTACCTACTTAGAGTTCTTAGATAAAAGTTTTGCGAATTATCTTAGAGATATGAAAAAGATTGTAAATAGAGATAAAAAGATCCTTCAGATTTTAGGCTAAAAACAAAGTTGAAATTTCACTATATAATAACAAATTAGTTATTATGCCAAATCCACAAGGTAAAAAATCAACACACTATCCCTTTGGTCACGTGCGACTACATATTCTCGGCTCCTTAAATAATACCCCCAAAAAAACAAATGGGTATATTCATCAACCGATAAGAATATAATAGTCCGTGTTTGGAAAATAGCTAGTCTAAAAAAAAATAATCTTCAGGCTATGCTAGTCAATTTATTGATTGATGGAAACTACCTTCTTAACAAATGTGTATTCACACTTCATAAAAATAACCTCCTTTTCGGAGAGCTCGCCAGAGCTCTTGAAAAATCTTTACAATCCTATAAAAGATGGTATCCTTTTACTAAGATATACCTTGTTTCTGACTCAAAAGAAAAATCTTGGAGAAAGAAATTGAACGTTGAATACAAAGCAACCAGAAAAAAGAACAACGATATTGACTGGGCTTTTGTTCATCAAACTTATAAAACTTTCAAAGAAAACCTTCAAGGAGTTCATGTTCTTGAATATCCTTCAATCGAAGGTGACGACTGGATTTGCTATATTATCAACAAATCCAATGAAAAGAACATCTCTAATGTGATTATCTCAAACGACCATGATATTAAGCAGCTTATACGATATGGTCTTGATCCGCCCTACATCAACGTAATGAGTAACGAGATAATCAATAAACAAAAAATATTTCTACCTAAGAACTTTCAAGTATTCTTAAATCGCGTTAATCAAAAACAAGAAGAGCAAACTATATTTGATCAAGATTATTCAGAGGATTTTATAAAACTTCTAAAAAACTTTACCGATAAATACCAAACATCAGTAGCTGATCCAGTTGAATCACTTATTACCAAAATATTATCTGGTGATAACTCTGATAATATCAAATCAGTTTGGCAAGTTGAAAAGTTCGGAAAAGTTCGTGGTATTGGTCCAAAAGGAGCAAAAGATATCTACAGAAGATATGAACAATCTTTCGGTCAAATCTCTATAACTGATCCAGATCTATTTGAGAACTTAGCTGATATTATTTGTGAGAAAAAAAGATTATCTAAATCAACAATACCCGAAATTTCACATAATATACGAGAGAATTGGAAACTTATCCACCTCGATCTAGATACACTTCCAAGACAAATCGTAGAAAAAATGAATCAAGTCCATGATTATCGATGAAAGATTTATAGATTGGCTTAAAAACCAAAATTTATCTGAGCACATAGGAGAAAAGGTAGTAAAAAAATCTCTCTATAAGTGGTATGGATTTATTAGTGAGCGAGTTTCTAATATGAACAAGAAAAAAATGACTAACTATCAGTATCTATGTGTTTTTGTTGAATTTTATCAAAGATGGCTAGATACACTCTCAAGAGCAGAGAAAAAAAATGTTCCAGAAGTTACAACTATTCTAGAAAATTTGAATAAAAACATCTCCAATCAAAATCAATCTCGTTCTAAAGTAATAAGTGAATGGTTCAACTACCAAACAGGAACTTTTGAGTATGAACTAGAAGATGGTAACCTAATCATTTCAGATAAAAAATCCTCTGGTAACTTTCTAGCACCTGATCTAGTTGATACAATTTTTTCATCTATTTACCACCGAATAGTCAATCCAGATTTATTTAGAGAAGATCAAATCAATAAAATATTAAACTAGATGATTAGTGAAAAAAGATGTCAACTTTTTTACAAATATATACAGAGTAGGGTGAATCACAAAAATTATTATTCTACTTTGGCTTGGTCACAGACCCTCAATCAGTGGCCTGGGGCTAAACATTCAGATAGGTATGAAGATGTTCAAGATTGTGTTTATTTTTGGGAACTTTGGTCTGATTTTGTCATAGGAAATAGTGGATCGGTTGACTTTGGTATGAATGAATTTTCAGATGTAGTCCATCAAGTTGGTGATGGTGTTTTTGGTAGTAATAAAAGTTTTTTCAAGACCTCACTTGGAAAGATTTATCTAAAGGTAAATAATCCGGCCCTTTTAAGAGATATTTTAATAGATGAAATTTTAGAAAATGACTAATCTTTTAGATTTTACAAAAGCGCTCTTTGGAAGCTCACAGATGTGGACTAAGATAACACAAGAAGACAAAGAAGCTCATTATTTCATTATAAATAGAATGTTCTCAAAAAAATACCCAGAGTGGAGTTTATACCTATCAGCTGATAATATATCCAAATCCTCGGCGATGGATACCTGGCATAGTTTAGTTAGGGGTAGAGGATATGAAGCTTGGTTTTGGAAAAAAAGTCCAGATTCACCAGAAAAAAAAAGAAACTTCGAACTTGAAAATCAGATCCGTGAAAATTACGATTGGAACGAAGAGCAGATCCTAGCTATTCAGAAAATCTATCTCCAAATCTGGGAAGAAATAACATCAGAAATTAAAAAGAAAAATAAAGAAAAACAACTATGATAGAAACTAAAAATGGATCAGAGGCTAAAGAAGCCGATCCTAAAAAAACCAATTGGTACACCTTAAGAGTTCAATCCGGCAGAGAAAGAACCCTTTTAGAAAGAATGAACCGTGATAAAGAAAGAGGTGATCTTCCTATTATTGAAGCTTTTTATCCAACAGAAAAAACCATTACTAACCGTAATGGTCAAAGAATAATGAGAGAAAGGGTTCTTTTCCCCGGTTATATCTTTGTAGAAACAAAATATGTTGGTGAGCTTGAATACTGGGTTAAATCTACACCCGGGGCAGCTGGTCTTCTAAAAGACGCTGCTGGAAATCCCATCTGGGTTAAGCAACATGAACTTGAAAAAATGAGAGCAAAATTAGATGAACCGGATCCTACTACAAGTTTAGAATATTCATCAGGTGAAAGAGTTCGCATCTTAGGCGGTCCTTTTTCAGGTTTTGAAGGACATGTGAAAGAAATGAACCGAACAAAAAACTCAGTAAAAGTATCTGTAAAGATTTTTGGTAGAGAAAACTTCATAGAAATACCACTTGATGATTTAGAAAGAATAGATAAATAAATATTTTTTCGTATATTTGTAAAAAATATAAAAAATGTCAAAAGTAGGGTATTGTTGTATCTGCCTTGGAATCAACGAAGGTGTAAAAAAAGTAGATCAAGTATCTGTCAATCGAGGTATGGTCAAAAGAACTTTTGACCTAAAAGGACTTGAAGGTGTTAGCGAACTAGCTATAAAAAATCTAGAAGATTTAATCAAAGTTTTAAACTACAATCTACAACTGGGTATTTTTGTATATAGAATGTCTTCAGAGATGTTTCCCTGGCTTACACACTACGATGTAACGAAGCTTCCTAATTTTGATAGAATAAATACTCTTCTAAAAACTAGTGGTGATTTTGCTAAGCTACATGGTATGAGATTATCGTTTCACGCGCCGCCTTTTTGTGTATTAGCTAGTCAGAACCCAGACGTAGTAGAAAAAACTATTGACGAACTCGATAAACATTCTCAGCTTATGGATCTAATGGGTCTTGAAGCATCTACTTATTATTCAATAAACGTTCATGTTGGTGTAACCAAACCTTCGAGAGAAGAAGCAGCCGAGAGATTTTGTATAAATTTCGAGAGATTATCTCCGAATACCAAAAAAAGATTAACGGTAGAAAACGATGATTCCAAAAATCAGTTCTCAACCCAAATGCTTAAATCTATGATCTATGATAGGATAGGTATTCCTATAGTATTTGATTATTTTCACCACGCTTGTTTTTCTGATGATTTAGATCAAAAATCTGCTTTTGAGCTAGCTCGTCATACCTGGAAAGAGCGTCAACTCTGTCATCACTCGTCTTCTAGAAGGGTATGGGAAGATCCAGGATCAAAACACGAAGCTCACGCTGATTATCTTTTTGAGAATTTCAATGATTGGGGTTATGATATTGATGTAGAGCTAGAGTGTAAAGCTAAAGATTTAGCTCTAATTCAGTTTAGGTCTCAATTCATGGGTGTGTAAAAATAATATATACTCTCAAAATAAAATTTTATATGAGGGTTAGATATTTTGACGAGTTTATCCTAGAGAGACTTTTTGATACACCAGAAGGTTATATTTCAACTAGACTAGATAGTATAGAACGAACAATTCGTAGTCTTTTTGACACTCAAGAGAGTGACGAATCTGTGGATACTTTTTCAGCTAAAGAACAAAAGGAAAAGAAGGAGGGTGGAAAGATGAAATTCTCAGAACTCGGTATTCAGCTTGATTCTATTCAGAAATCAAAATATTCTAAAATACAAGACAACATCAAATGTAGATTTTCTGATGATGAAAATCTTTATGATTTTACCGTAATCTTAGATCTAAAAGATGCTGTTCCGGCAGATGGCTCAAAAGATTTCTCTAGTGATGATATAAAAGATTGCTTTGTAAAATTTAAAAAATACAATATAGATAGTTTCGATCTTCTTGGTGAAATCTCAAAAAACATCAAAATAGATGATATTGACGAGGATCTCTTAATAGAGCTAAAACTCGAACTCGATGGCGGATCCAAAGGTGAATCAGATGAAAACTTTTCAATAGAAACCGAGTAAAAAGAATATGGACGGTAAATATTTTGTCGTAGCACCTCACTCAGTTATTAGCTCAGTTAAATCAAGTTCTAAATACTTTAGGGTTAATCTAGGCGTATCACTCACCTTGGAAGATACAAAAGGAGAAGATAGACTAGACAACGACAAAGATAGATTTGCTTTTGCTTACAGAAAATATAAAGGGTCAATTTGTTTAAGCGCTGGTGAAGTTGGAAATATGCATTTTTACACTGATCATACCCTATCTGGTAATAAAATTCTTATCTATAAAGATTTCGAAGAATTCGAATTTAATTATGATACCCTGTATATTAGAGAATTTGGAACTGATGCCTGGATCGGTAAAATAATGAAGGAAGTCGATACTAAGATTCAAGAGATGAATGTTAAAATCTCAGAAGAATCTAGTGATGTTCCAAACCCTGTTAAAAATAGAGGTGATAGATCCAAAGTTTTCACCCATCCAGGTCAAGTTCGTTATGAAGATCTTAAAGAGTATCTAGCTTCCAAACGACAAAAGATTTAATCTAAAATCATCCTTAATCTTCTATCTCTTTTAAGGCGAAGAGATTTTGCTACTTTCTTTTGCCAGATTTCATCCAAGATTTCTCGTGAAGGTTTCCCCTTTTTTACCGAAAGTGTGTGTATATCATCAAAATTATGCCCTAGATTTATACCTTTAATATATATGTTACGTGAAAGGATACAAATACGCAGATCTTTTAGTGAAAACATTCCGGTTCTTTTTTGATTATTTTTTTTTTGAATAAAGTTTATATATAAAAAAACATTCCCTGAATAATATATATACAAATATGATACACAAAAATTTCAACCAGTTCTTAAACGAAGAAATTCTCTTAGAAAGTCTCATTATGGAATCTACACTAAATTTCTCTCAAAACTTCGCTTCGATCTTGAACTCCTTAAAAGATGATAATAGAGTAGCAAAAGAAATACTTGATGCTTTTCAATCTGGTAAAGACGCTGAATACACAGCTAACTATATTGATCTTACAAAAGATAGAAAAGATTATGTTGAATATATTCCACAAAATAAAGCTGAAAGAATTTTATCTGAAACCAAAGAGCTCTGGACTATAAACAATACTTCTGGACTTCTAACTTTCAACAAAGATGATGGTGATGAATACAAAAACATTTCAACATTTAGAAGGTTAAACTACTCACCTACACCTGAGGATATCTCAACTAGTGTATCATCTGGAAATCTTTGTCAAATAAAGGCTCGTTGTATTAATCCTAGTAAAAAGGAATACGCTCTCATCGCGATTGGAAAGCTTGAAGGTAAGGATTTTACACCTAGCGGAATCCAGAAAGTTATTAATATTACTGGCCTTTCGCCGTTTGATAATAGATACGATAGGCTTTGGAGTGAGCAAAGAGCAACTTTCAAGATAGGAAAATTTGCTAAATCCGTTCTTAAAGTTCTTAATATAAACCATACGGAACAAGAGATTGAAATTTTTACCAACCGGTATAAAGCAGCTTGGGATATTTTCAATGAAGCTTTTTCTAAGTTTGATATTGTTAAAGGTGATGAAATAGCATTTTGGTATAAAAGTGCGAATTATGAATCTCAACAAGGTCAGCTTGGAAACTCCTGTATGAAAGAAAAACGTGATGAGTATTTCAAGATTTACACCCAGAACCCAGAAGTCTGCCAGATGATCATCCTCTACGACAACAACGGAAGAATAACAGATGGTAAATACAAATCCAACAAGATTAGTGCAAGAGCTATTGTATGGACACTTGATGATGGGACTATTTTTGTTGATAGGATTTATACTAACAACGATTCAGATATAGAACTTTTCAAGCAATTCGCTCAATCAAAAGGTTGGTTTTACAAAAACTACCAAGACTCAAGCTCTAATTTTGATTTAACAGATGGTAAAACTAGAAGAAACCAAGATGTTTATACCTGTAATCTAAAAAAAGTAGATTTTTCATATTATCCCTATGTTGATAGTATGAAATTTTTAAGTATGAGTGAAGGATGTCTTACCAATCTACCGATTTCTTCATCTGATAGACAACTTGTTTCTACTTCTGGTGATTGGTATGAAGTTGATGATGATTAAATCTTTTTGATCTTACGTAAAAACTTTATAAGATGTAGCATTGAGTGAAGTTCCATGTATATTTTTTTATATATACAAATATGATTTTAGATGATTTTGGATACGAGAAATATTTACTAGAAAACTCTCGTCAAGTTTTCACCCAAGAAGAGATTGATAGATTGAAAAAGATATTCAACTCTTCACCGAACTATATCAAGAAAAATTGGAATGAAACAGAAGTTTATTGTTTTTTAAGCTACCTTTATATACTTTCCCTTGAAAAATTTGAGAATAGTTGGATTATTTCCCAATCCCAACCCGATTCCCCTAGTGTCAATATTCATACCGTATTTCCCGATTTCCCATCAGCTGTTCGGGAAATTCAAGATATAGTTCACCAAAGAGAAGAAAAGATTCTAGATTACAGATCTTTTTCAGACAGTAAAAGACCTTGGAAAAAAGTAGTAGAAAAACTCGGTGTAGCAACACAAGTAGAGCCCGCTGTTGAAGTAATCTATAGAGCTATTCTACCGATCGCCTCGGGGTTTCTAGAAAGAGATACACTCAATGACGAGGTAAAAATATCTATACCTTGGGTAAAGTTTAGAGAGGCTTGGAGAGGAAATGAGGAGGACTTAATCAAATTTCCTCTTGAAAAAGCCGATATTAAGATTTATCTTAAAAGAATAAAAAAGTTAGATTTTAGAGGTAAATACATCGTTAGTGGATCAGCTCAAAACATATCTGAAAAAGAAGATTCGCCCGATGAGAGTTTTTTAGCTCTCGCAAGTCCCGGTGTAGGACAAGATTTACCACAAGAGGTAGAAAAAACAATCACTGGAAGACTTGAATTTACCATAAGAGTTTCCAACGTATTTGAAGGCCCGGTAGTTGATGAGTTATTCAGAGAAATTCGAGCTACGATTAGCCATGAACTAGCTCATCTAAATGAGTTTTATCAAAGACATCTTACCGGTCAAAAAAAACAAACTTTTAGTCTTGCTTGGGCTGGTGGAAAGAACTACAACTTACCAAAACCTATATGGAAGCTTTGGTATAGATTTCATTATTTAGTTTATATATCAGAGCCTTACGAGCAAAACGCCGTAGTTCAAGAAGCTTGGGAGTTTGTCAAAACCATGTCAATTGAAGAGTTTAAACGAACAAATTTCTGGGAAAATGCCCAAAAAATGAAGAACTTTTCTCCAGAGGCCAGCTACAGAGACCTTTTAGAAGCTATTCATGAGACTACACCACACCTAGAAGAATCTATTTTAAATAGACTTAAAAATTGGTTTATAAAAGACTACCAAGAACTTGAAACGCGTTCCAAAGATTCTAAACAATACCAGGATATAGTCTCTAGTAAGGATGTTTTTTCTATTATGAAAATGTTCCAAAAGAGAATAAACTATGCAGGTAGAAATATGGAAAAAAAATTACTTAGGTTATTTAGTCTTAAAGATTAGTCAAGAGTTTTTACGTCCTTGTCATCTATCTCACTTGCCCCTTTCACTTCAAGAGATCTTAGAATCTCCTCTTCAGTAGGTGGCACATACTCATCTATCATATTGATTATTTGCTCATAGGGAACCACCAGAGAGCTTATCTTTTTTTGTAGTAACTCCATATCAACCTCCCAAGAAAGCTCTTCTATTCTACTCTCTAGCTCTTGAGATAGTATAATCATACCATCTATTGGGCCATAAAAGTAGCAGACCTCAAAATATTCACCTTCAATCATAAGTGATAATAGGCATAAGACATCCGATTCAACACTGCCTAGATAATCAAGAACTGATGGGGTTACCTCTTTCATTTTTGAGAGGTAACTTTTTTTAGATGACCTTTTGATTTAAGGTTTTGTAGTATGGTATCTCTCAGGGATTGATTTAGAATATGATTCTCAGATTCAGTCGTGATCATAGAGGAGTAAGAAAGATATTCTCTCCACATACCCGATACAATTTGAATATGTTCTTCATTGCCCGAAGCTAGAAGGCCTTCCCAGTCAAGAGTCCAAGTTTCCCCTTCAGATGTCATATTTTTATTTCTATTTTTTTTATCTTATCATCTAGATCGGTAAAGATAATAGAAATACTATCAAGTCTCTTTATTTCCTTAGCAGATTTTCTATCTTCTAAGAGCATAGCATCTTTTACCCACTTTGGTTGAACAGATGGCCTCTCACCGAGTAGTTTAACTAAATCTTGCTCGATTTGGTTTAAATTAAGATCTTCTTCGCGAAGACTAAGGTTACCAATGTAGTTATTGATTGCGGATTCTTTTAAGGATATTGACATAGTATTATATATTTATTTTTTAGGTTTTGTTAAAAACAAAAGAGGTAGTAGATGAAAAAATCTACTACCTCTACATAGAAATCTTAGGGATCTTACTTGTCCTGGTCTTCTACGGTTGTGTATTCTACATCTTCTACTCCACCAGTGGTAGAAGATGAATCTTCTTCACTTATTTTCGAGTAGATCTCTGTAGAGATTTTAGAGAAGACGGTCTCAAGCTCCGTGGAAGCTGATTTCATCTTCTGGTCGTCTCTTTCAGCCAGAGCAGACTCGAGGTTAGATACTAAACCCTGGAGATCTTCTAATTGCTCGGGTGTGAACTTATCTTTCCACTCGTCAAGTGATTTTTTAGTAGTGAATATTTGCGTATCACATTTATTGACAAGCTCTACGGTTTCCATCTTACGCTTATCTTCTGCTTCGTTTTCGCGAGCTTCATCCTTCATACGCTGAATTTCTTCAGGTGTTAGAGAAGAACCACCCTCAATACGGATTTTGTTTTCTTTACCTGTAGCTTTATCTTGAGCTTTAACACTTAAGATACCGTTGGCGTCAATATCGATACTTACTTCAATTTGTGGAACACCTCTGGGTGCTGGCATAATACCATCAAGATGAAACCTACCGATTGAACGGTTATCACTAGCCATTGGTCTTTCTCCTTGAAGAACGTGAATCTCAACTGAAGGTTGATTATCGGCGGCGGTAGAGAAAGTTTGCTGCTTTCTTACTGGGATAGTTGTGTTAGCTTCAATAAGCTTAGTCATTACAGAACCCATAGTTTCAATACCAAAAGAAAGTGGAATAACATCCAGTAGGAGAACATCATCCACATCACCAGTTAGAACTGCTCCTTGAATAGCAGCTCCCATCGCTACAACTTCATCTGGATTTACAGATTTGTTAGCTTTTTTACCAATAAAACTCTCAATCGCATCTTGAATAGCTGGAATACGAGTAGAACCACCTACTAGAACTACTTCATTGATATCACCAGGCTTAAGACCTGCTGATTTGAGTGCGCTCTTAGCACAGGCGATAGCTCTATCTACCAGTGATTTAGTAAGCTGATCGAACTTTGCTCTTGAAAGAGATTTCACAAAGTGTTGAGGAACATTATCCTTCACCGTGATATAGGGAAGATTGATCTCGGTTGAAGTAGAAGATGAAAGTTCAATCTTCGCTTTTTCAGCCGCGTCTTTAAGCCTTTGTAAGGCCATAGGATCTTTAGTGAGATCAATACCGGTATCTCCCCTAAACTCACCGGTCATCCACTGAATAATAGCGTTGTCAAAGTCATCACCACCAAGATGGGTGTCACCATCGGTTGATTTTACCTCAAATACACCATCACCGATTTCAAGAACTGATACGTCGTGTGTGCCACCACCGCAGTCAAAAACCAAAATTTTAGAGTCTTGACCTTTTTTGTCAAGGCCATAGGCAAGAGCAGCTGCGGTTGGTTCGTTGATAATACGCTCTACTTTAAGACCTGCTATTTGACCGGCTTCCATTGTAGCCCCTCTTTCAGCATCTCCAAAGTAAGCAGGAACCGTAATAACAGCTCGTGAAACTTCATAACCTAAGTAATCTTCAGCGGTTTTTTTCATCTTCTGAAGAATCATCGCTGAGATTTCTTGTGGTGTGTAGTCTCTATCATCAATCGTTACAACAGGTGTAGAGTTAGAGCTTGATTTCACATGATAGGGAACTTTACCAGCTTCGTCTTTACTTGCTGCCCAACTCTTTCCGATAAATCGCTTAATAGAGTAAATAGTTTTTTCTGGGTTGGTGACTGCTTGTCTTTTAGCGGGATCTCCGATTCTTCGGTCTTTATCGGTGAAGGCAACGACCGAGGGGGTTGTTCTACGGCCTTCAGAGTTTGGAATGATTTGCGGATCCCCTGCTTCAACAATAGCAACTGCTGAGTTGGTTGTTCCTAGGTCAATACCGATGATTACATCTTTTTTCATAGTTTTTAGTGGTTTATTTTTTTTATCTTATTTTTTTAGTAAGTTGTAGCACTTTTTTTCAGATACTTTAGTGGCCATGGTGACGGTTAAGATACCATTTTCAACATCTGCTCTAGCTGATTCGTAATCAACGCCTTCGGGAACTCTTAAAGTAGTATCCATTTTATAGGTTACTCCATC